>Ga0187779_10000069_pt1 | contig 77041 bp, 65 predicted proteins | sample 1015_Q2_SP10_10__FD_132435 | JGI IMG/M metagenome (GOLD analysis project Ga0187779, IMG submission 132435) | Tropical peat soil microbial communities from peatlands in Department of Meta, Colombia - 1015_Q2_SP10_10_MG | ecosystem: Environmental > Terrestrial > Soil > Wetlands > Peat | place...
GGTTCAGGTTCCCAGTTTGATTCTGCAACCCATCGTGGAAAACGCCATCAAGCACGGCATTGCCAAACAGGCGCGGGGAGGATGGATCCGGGTCTCGGCATTTCGCTCTGATGGACGGCTCATTCTTCGCGTGTACAACGACGGGCCGAATCTGGCCGCGGACTGGGAAAAGACGCAATCGGGAATAGGAATCTGCAACGTGCGCACCCGTCTCGAGACCTTGTACGGAGATGGATTCGACTTCAATCTCAGAAATCTTGCGGCGGGCGTGGAGGTCCTGGTGTCCATGCCCTTCCGGGAGCATTGACGGGTGGGGACACCCAATCGCCTTACAAAAATGCGAACCGTAGTTGTGGACGACGAGCCTTTGGCTCGCAGCAATCTTATCGTGCTGTTGCGGCTGGATCCGGAGATCGAACTCGTGGGCGAGTACAGTTCCGGTCTCGAAGCTCTTGCCGGAATCCGGGAAATCAAGCCGGACTTGGTCTTCCTCGATGTGCAGATGCCGGAGTGCGACGGTTTTGATGTCTTGGAGTTGCTGGGGAAGGACTTGCCTCCCGCCATTGTCTTTGTGACAGCTTACGATCAGTACGCGCTGCGAGCCTTCGAAGCTGGAGCTCTCGATTATCTGTTGAAACCCTTCGATGACGGCCGATTCGATCGGGCACTCCGTCGTGCCAAGGAGAGGATCGCGCACCATGGGGATTCGTCTACCTGCCCAGACCGCTTGATCATCAAGGGCGCTGGTGAGGTTTCCTTTGTGAAGATCTCTGAAATTGGTTGGATTGAGGCGGCGGACTACTATGCATGCGTGCACGTAGGAACAAAGACGCACCTGTTACGCAGAAGTCTATCCGAACTCGAGGCAGAACTGGACCGGCATGTATTCTGCCGGATTCACCGCTCCACCATCGTCAACCTTCATCGAGTCCAAGGTCTAAAGCTGAATGAGGATGGAGAGTACGAGGTGCTGCTCGAAAGGGGAATCAGACTTCGCTTAAGCCGGCGTTATCGGAGGCAGCTGCAATCCCGGCTGGGTATTCGCCATTCGACTGCTGGCGAATGACAAAATGCAGGCGACCGCTATCGCGTTCTTGTCGGCTTTGGCCCACCACTCCCCTTCGTCTGTCTCCGGCTGTTGAACAGAACCGTGGCCCGTCACCCTAAACAGGATATGGTCGCAGGCGAAGTGCAACCCAGCTGCAACATCAATCATCGCTCTGCTGCAAAGCGATTCGACGCGGATCCTCAAACAAACGTGCCGTGGCGGCTCCGAAGATAAAGCCGCCGACGTGCGCCAAATATGCCACGCCGCCGGTCTGCACGTGCGCAACAGCGCCCGCGTGGAACAGTTGGGTAAGGAACCAAAAGCCGATCAGCAAACAGGCTGGGATGAATGTGATTTTGACAAATACGAAGACGAATAGAACCGTACGAATCTGATCGCGAGGATAGGTGACCAGAAACGCGCCCATGACCGCGGCGATCGCCCCGCTCGCACCCAGGTTGGGGATCGTGGAATGTGGGTCAACTAGAACCTGGGCAAGCATCGCCACCAGCCCGCCGAGCAAGTAGAAGAGTAGATACCGCACCGGACCCATGGCATCCTCAATTTCCGGACTGAAGGCCCACAGGAAAACCATGTTGCCAATGAGGTGAGACCAGCTACCGTGCATGAACATCGCGGTAAGAATCGTGATCCAGTGATGGCCAGAAACAATTTGGGCTGGAATCGCGGACCACTGGAGCACAAATGTATCGCCACGCGTAAGCTCAAGCACAAAAACCAAGACATTGATAAGGATGAGGAACGCAGTGACGACTGGGACGCTTGCCGGGCGTCGGGACGCGTCGCCTAACGGGATCAAGCCTCCCATGTCAGATCAAACCTCTAACGCTGGGACTGTTCCTAGCGTGACCGGTTGCCAGCAACGAAAGCCGGGCCGATTCTACACCAAGTACCCTGAAAAAGGACGAAGTGTCTTTGTGAGCCTTAGCGTTATAACAACCGTTGGGCCTATGACCGCTTCGTCCGCACGCACGCTTGCATCGGGAACCCAGTGCTGGGATACTCCCTCCGTAGTGCCACACCCTGGGAAGGGGGAAAGCATTGGACTGGAAAACACAGGGAGTGAAGGTTGTGCACGCTGGAGAGCTGGACAGCAACACGCCCCAGACCCCCGGAATGACCCGGGCCGCCGCCATTACACACGCGTGCACCGGGGCCAGTAAACTGTGGGCCGGTACGGTAGTCGTTCAGCCGCATGCCAAAACTGGTCCCCACCATCATGGCGAGTTGGAGACAGTGATCTACGTCGTTCGAGGTCGTGCGCGCATGCGTTGGGGCGATCACTTAGAGTTCTGCGATGAGGCCGACGCCGGGGATTTCATTTACGTTCCACCCTACGTCCCGCATCAGGAAATCAATGCCCGCCCAGATATGCCGTGTGAAGCAGTGGTAGTCAGAAGCGGACAGGATGCCGTGGTCGTGAATCTGGACATCGAGAGTCCCGAGCCTCCAGATGAGAGCAGCGGCGGTCATCCATTCCATCCTCGTCGTTAAGGTTCTGGCTGCGTTCCGCTTCGATACAATAGCCGCCGTGGCGGAAATCAAGGTTGACCACACCCGGACGCTGGCGAAGGTCCAGATCTTCTCTGGGCTGACCGAATCTGAACTCGCTTTCCTGGCCCAACGAGCCGTGCCTCGCCGGTTTTCTCCGGGCGGCAGCGTCTTCAACGAGGGAGAACCTTGTACCGGACTGTACGTAGTCGAGTCCGGACATGTTCGCATCTTCAAGAGTTCCGCAGGCGGCCGCGAGCAAGTGCTGAGCATTGAGGGACCTGGCAGCTCCGTCGCCGAGCTACCGGTTTTCGATGGGGGCAACTACCCCGCCTCGGTCAGCGCAGTCGATGCCGCCATACTTCTGTTTGTCAGTAAACAAGACTTTCAGGCTCTCTGCCTCGCTCATCCTCAAGTTGCGCTGAAGGTGCTTCGCGTGGTCGGTGCCCGTCTGAGGCGACTCGTGGGAATCATCGAAGAACTCTCGTTCACAACCGTGCGGCACCGGCTGGCTTCGTTCCTGTTGCGTCTGGCCCACAGCCAGGGCAAGCGAACGGCTGACGGCGTGGAGGTCACCCTGCCGGTCAGCAATCAGGAATTGGCGTCACAGATCGGAACGGTTCGCGAGCTGGTTTCTAGGAATCTTTCCCGCTTCCAATCCGAAGGACTGGTAAAGATCGATGGCCGCAACCTTGTTATTCACGATCTGAAAGCTTTGGAAGCCGAACTGCGATCTGCCGAATAACCCTTCGAGTACGTTTCAGCTGCACGTCTGAAGTTCCTGCAGTGTGACAAGAGTCATCGGCGCGCTCACAGTTCTCCCTCTGAATTCCCGGCGTAAGTCTGGAATAGGCAATGTGACGCGGTGTCGCATCCCAGCCAGGGGCTGCACCAAAATCAACAGTTATCGTGCCTTCAGCGTTGTGCTTAGCTGGCGGTCGAGAGAGAAGGCGGATAACTCGTCTGGGGCCGTGATTTCGGTTGCCAGGTGCAGCACGATTCCTCCGCGAACATATCCCCAGTGAGTGCATAGGCCCTTGCCCGGGATCCACCGCAGACCTCGCGGAATTCACAAACGCCACACTTGCCTTTCAAGTTCGTACTGTCACGCAGGGCAACAAAAAGCGGCGCATGACGGTAGAGTTCCGCCAATGATTGCTGGCGTATGTTCCCGGCAGAAACAGGCAAGAAACCGCTTGGGAATACTTCTCCCAGGTGTGAGATGAAGACGAAACCCTTGCCGTCATTGATGCCGCGGGGTGCGCGTCCGATCCCATCCGGCGTGCCTACGTCAGGGGAGGGAGGCATGGAATGGCCATTGCCTTTGCGCCTTTCCTCGGTCCGGCGCTGAAGCACGAACCGGCGGTAATGCTGGGCTTCCGTGCTCTTGATGTCAAAGGAGACTCGGCCAGAAGTTTCGTAGAGCTTCTGAAATACCTGCTCAAACTCTTCCGCCGAGATCAAGTCGGTGGCGGAACCACGTCCGGTCGGAACCAGGAAGAACACGCTCCACAACACGATATCGAGCTGTTCGACCAGGGCGATCATGGAGTCGAGGTACTCGAGATTGTGGCGGGTAATAGTGGTGTTGATCTGTACGGGCAGACTGATCTCGCGTGCCCAGCGCACGGCAGAGAGCGTCCAAGGATAGGAACCCGGCACCCGGCGGAAGGTGTCATGAACCCCGGCGGTCGGTCCGTCCAGGCTCACCGCCAGCCGTGCTAGGCCACACTGTTTCAGTTTATATATCGCCTCCTGGGTCAGAAGTGGCGTGGCGCTGGGGGTAAGGGAGGTTCGCACGTCATGACTCGAAGCATATGCGACTAGTTCGAAGATATCGGGACGTTTCAGCGGATCACCACCCGTCAGCACAAACACCGGCGCTCCCAACACCTTGACTTCACCAATGAGCTGCCTGGCTTCCTCGGTGTTGAGTTCGAGCGCACTGCGCACGGGTTGCGCGCACGCGCGGCAATGCACGCAGGCAAGATCGCATGCCTGAGTAGTTTCCCAGATCACGATGAACGGGCGCTCGCTGAAGTCTAAATGCGGTTCCATTGCTGGCCTTCCGGTCTTGCCGTAATGTTGCCCGTAGTCAAGCCTGCCAGACTTGTTACAGAGTGCATGTGACTGATGTCACAGCCAGGAATCGCCTTGTCTGAGCTGCCAAAAGAGGCGAATGGGTCAAGGCCTGTCCCTTCGAGCGGAATTGGCCGTTTTTGGCGAGGATTTTGGAAACTCCTGGCCGAGTGTGACAAAAGTCATCGTCCCTCTTTCCATCCTCCAGTAGGTTCAGCAGTAGCAACCGGGTCGACGAAGCGGGTTGCCAGGAGAACGGTGATGCGTGTTAGCACGGCAAGAACTGTACGCGAGCTGGTCCTAGAGATACCTGAGGCGACAGGCATATTCGAAAAACTGGGCATCGACTACTGCTGTGGCGGGGATAGGTCGCTGGAAGAGGCTTGTGCCGCTTCCAATCTTTCGGTTGACGAGGTACTAGATTCTCTGGAATTGGCCGAGCAGACAGCTCGGGCAAAACAGAAAGATCGCAACTGGAGGGCGGAACCGTTGGCTGATCTGGTTGCCCACATCACCGGCACGCACCACAAATACACGCGTGAAGAGATCACCCGGCTGGGTCCCTTGTTTGACAAGGTGGTCTCGGTGCATGGCAAAAACCATCCCGAACTGCAGCACCTCCGGGCCATGTTTCGTGGGCTAGCGCAAGAACTCACGATGCACATGATGAAAGAGGAGGCGGTTCTATTCCCCTACATCGTGCGGATAGAGGAGGCCATCATCCAACGGGAGCCAGTTCTGCCGCCCCCATTCGGCACTGTGCGGAATCCAGTGGCAATGATGATGCACGACCACGACTCTGCCGGGGAAGCATTGCGGGTAATGCGTCAAGCCAGTACCGGATACACACCACCGGCCGATGCCTGTGTCAGCTACCAGACGCTCTACAAGGCGCTGGCAGACTTTGAGAAGGATCTGCACCAGCACATCCACCTGGAAAACAACATCCTGTTTCCCCGCGCAATCGAGATGGAAGGGGCGCACTAAGAGGAGCAAGGTAGAGTGTCTGCCCTGGCAACGCGCGTCGAGAATCAGGCTGGGCGGTCGCTTAGCGCTCAAGAAATCTTCGAAATCACACGGGTGCGAGAGCAGAGTCTCTCGCGCTTGCTGATTCTCTACATCTCGACTGGCTTGGCCTTCATGTTGCTCCCTGGAACGTTCCTGGGAGTTTGGAACCTCCTGGCGATCAGCAGCCATCGCACCGCGAGTTCAGTTTCCGCAAGCTGGATCCAGGCGCACGGACACGCGCAGATCTTCGGCTGGATCGGTACCTTCATTCTCGGTATTGGCTTTTACTCTATTCCAAAGTTACGGCGCATGAATCCCTTCGCGCTCTGGGCTGCCTGGATCTGCTGGGGGCTCTGGACTTCGGGGACCGCATTGCGCTGGCTGACGGGGGTTTACCACTGGCAATGGCAGGTGTTACTGCCGCTTTCGGCAGCATTCGAACTTGCTGCATTTCTGATTTTCTCCAAGTGTGTCTCCGGACATCGCCCCCAAGACTCCGGCAAGCGCGGGCTTGAGAAATGGGTGCTGGTGGTGATCACGGCCGCTGTCGGCTTGCTCGCCACCCTGCTCGTCAACTTTGGCGCAGCCCTGTTCCTGGCAATTCGTGGTGCCTCTTCCGATCTCCCCCCTGGATTCGACCAACGGTTCCTCGTGCTGGAGACTTGGGGATTCCTGGTGCCTTTCGTTTGGGGATTCAGCGCCAAATGGCTGCCCATCTTCCTTGGGTTGCGTCCCATACGCGAGCGAGGTTTGCTGGTGGCCGTTGGGGCAAATTCCATCGGGGTGCTCACGGCGATGGCAGGCTGGATCACATTGGCGGTGATTTGGCTATTGAGCGGAATCTGCATCTCAATTTGGGCACTACGCTTGGCGGAAGCGCGGCAACAGCCGGCCAAGACAAAGGGAGTCCATACCAGTTTTCCCATCTTCGTGCGGTCGGCATATCTCTGGGGGATCATTGCAACGATTCTCGGGATCTGGGCGTCGGCGGTTAGGAACTCGCATGGGATCTGGGGTGCGTCACGTCACGCCTTAACGGTAGGCTTCCTGGCCACTATGGTTTTCAGCATTGGCCAACGAATTCTGCCCGCGTTCTCCGGAATGCGCCTGCTGTTCAGCAGCAAGCTCATGTTGTTTTCGTTGCTGTTGTTGACCATCGGATGTCTGCTTCGCGTGAGTTCTGAGATTCTTGCCTATCAAGGATTCGCTGGCTGGGCCTGGTCCTGGCTGCCTGTATCCGCGGTGATAGAAATGACTGCCGTCACCGTATTCGGCGTCAACCTGCTGCTCACGTTCGTGAGCAATCCTCCGTCACAGGTGGTCCAGTGAACGGCCCATTCACAGTCTCGAGGCGTCAGAATGCACCAGAGTGATGACGACGTAATGGATTCCAGTCTATTGCAGCCGAGTCAGCCCTTTCCCGTGCGTTTCAGCCAGGTGTCTACTGCCACGGTTGCACCTTGCACGAGGCTAACGGCAGGAAAGGAGTGGTCATGGTCAGGCCAGCGAGGCTCTTGGTGGCTCGGGATGACCGTCTGCAGAACCGGCTGTTTCTGAAGGTGTGACAAAAGTCATGGCCGACTCGAAGCCATAGGTTCTATGGTCCCGGTAACGGAGGCGAAGGAGGTAACACTGTGTGCCAGATCACCGCCCACACTAGCGTGGCAGACATCGTGAAGCTCTGTCCCGGCGCCCGACGCATCTTCGATGAGCATGGGCTGAAGGGTTGCGGCGGCGAGCATGGTCCAACCGAGCCACTGGCGTTCTTCGCGGCCGTCCATCAGGCAAACTTGGATGACCTGCTGCGCGAGATCAACGCCGAATTGGAGAGTCCATCCGCCCAGCCCTACATCTACAGGGAAACCCTCGAGGATTACCTCTATCGGCGCTTCTTCAAAGCCGGAGTGGCGATCGTGCTGACGGTCGGTTGCTTATGGGGAGCCATTAACCTTCTTCAGATCGCGTGGGGGAGGAACTTCCTGCAACTGCGGCTTCTTTCCTCGATCCATGCCCACGCACACGCCATGATCTTTGGCTGGGTCGGGATGTTTGTCATGGGCTTCGCCTACCAATCGTTTCCGCGCTTTAAGAACACTACGCTCTGGCGACCGGACTTGGCGAATCTGAGCTTCTATCTCCTGGGATCAGGAATCGTAGCAGGGATGGCGGCCGAGATGCTGCTGCCGACTCCGGTTTCCTTGGTGTTAGGGACGATATCGGGTGCAACGGAGATCACGGCCGTTGCGATCTTCATGGTGGTGCTATACCGAACGGCGCGACAGTCGATCGAGCCGCACAACCCGTACCAAAAGTTCATTGCCAGTTCTTTCCTTTGGCTCCTGCTGGGCACGATCTTGGAAGCCGTCTTCTTTTTTGCCAAGGCTACCGCACATTCCGAGCACAGCCTAATCATGCGTATCGCGCTGATCGATGGACCGCTGCGGGACGTGCAGTTGCTCGGCTTCGCGGCACTGATTATTGCCGGCGTCAGCCAGCGATTCGTGCCCCACGTGTATGGCTTGGGGAAGCCGGCTCGTGATCGCCAACCGCTGATTTTCTGGCTGATCAATGGCAGCCTGCTGCTGAATATCATCAGCTACGTGCTGCTGCTCACGACCCACCAACTTCCTTTCGCCGTCGGCCTCGAATTGGCCTATCTACTGATGCCGTTGTGGGCTGTATTGCTGGCTAACCAGATTGGTGTGTTCAGAAAGCCGACGGAGCCGGATCGGACTTTCAAGTTCATTCGCGCCGCATATGTCTGGTTGGTAATCGCTTGCGGCATGATGCCGCTTTTCCCATTCTACGGGGCGCTGACCCATCAAGGGTTCGCGCATACGTATATGGGTTCGCATCGGCACGCATTTACCGTGGGCTTCATCAGCATGATGATCCTGGGAGTCTCCTCGCGCGTTGTGCCCATCCTTGCAGGAATCGAGGCAGAGCAACTGAACTCGCTGTGGGTGCCATTCCTGCTCTTCAACGTGGGCTGTGCCGGACGAGTGATCTTGCAGATCCTGACGGATTTCGTGCCTAACGTCGCGTACCCGCTGATCGGGTTCACAGGGTTCCTTGAATGGAGCGCTTTGTTGTGGTGGGGGATTGAGTTGTGGAAAACCATGAACGTCGCCAGAACGAATCGCAGAAATATGTTGAGAGCACCGTTTCCCCTGCCGGCGCGGTGAAGCCATTCACCCTGGGCTGTTGGCAAGGGGAGCCGCGGGGCACATCGGAAGCAGGAAGGGCAAGAGGCGCAACATGAGGGCAACCACCATCACGCGTGGGCAGAACTGGCAAATTGCCATGACATCGTTTTTGCGTCTGGCAGGGGCGGGGGTTAGCTGCGCTCGAGATCACCTCTCGCCCTGGTCGCGAATCCAGGTAAAAGCGCGAGTCGCAGATGGAAGCCCAAGAGTCGTAACCGCTAGCACGACGACGTGGTCGATATCCTTTTCGCTCAACCCATCCTTTTTCGCGTTGCGAACGGCCGAGTGAGTGGCGCCTTCCAAGCCTGCGCCGATCGAGAGAGCGAGCTTGACGAGGCGACGTTCGCGTTCATTGAGCGGGCCGGCATTGTGACACCGTTCTCCCAGCTGAGTGAAGGCTTTCCACACGTCGGGGTAGAGTTCCCGGAACTGATTGACTGGTTTGGGAAGTTCTTGTTCCACCTGCGTTCTCCTTTGCGGAAGGTTGACGTCAAACATACCTTACCGAGAATCCCTTTGCCATCGGTGTCCGCTTGAGGCTTGCGCAACCTTGCTGACCAGAGGACGTCACAACCCGGCGTGACGGAAATCACCATCAACTAGGACTGAAATCACAGACGAAGATGGGCGGAAGTGCGTAAAAAGATATGTACATGTAGAAGTCAACAATGCTCTCGACTACATCGGAATACGCACTTCGGGCGCTGGCCCACCTCGCACATCAACCCCAAGGTTCGGTCTTGTTGGGGCGTGACTTGGCGCAAGCCGTAGAAATTCCCGCAAATTACCTCTCCAAGGTGCTGCTGACATTACGCAACGCGGGATTGGTAGACACGACGAGGGGTTCCGGTGGTGGCTACCGTCTTCGCAAACCCGCCGCTGAGATCTATCTCATCGATGTGGTGGAGCTGTTTGAGGAAATCTCACGGACCAAGCCAAGTTGCTTTCTGCGACACACCCGGCCGTGCTCGAATTCGACTCCTTGTTCGGCACACTCCGCATGGAGTGCATTGCAGGCAGCGTACTTGGGATTCCTGGTTTCCACACCCCTCTCCGTGATCGCCGGGCGTGGCGCCGAGGCCTTGACGGGCTGCAAATCCCGGGAAAAATCCCCCTCTTCGGCCGGGAGACAGGTATGAGATTGCAGATATCTGGTAACCGCAGAAAGATCGCTGTTCGGTGGAGCACTCTGGGGCAGGGTTTGCCACAGTTCGTCGCGTTCGGTCTGCTGCCCATGCTCCTCGGTAGCCCCGCAAGTGCCCAGCAAGATGCCAGCGCATTCTTCAAGCAGAACTGCGTGAGCTGTCACACGATCGGCGGCGGACGTCTCACCGGGCCGGATCTCAAGGATGTTGCCTCTCGCAGGGACCGTGCCTGGTTGGTCCAGTTCCTGCAAAGTCCCAAAGCCATGATTGACAGCGGCGATCCGTACGCCGCGAAGCTGCAGCAGGACGCGCGTGGTGTGGTCATGCCCAACATCGCGGGAATGAATCCACAGCAGGCGCAAGCGCTGCTCGACCTGATGGCCGCTGAAGCCAAGTTGCCGCGTTCGCAGTTCGCGGGAATGCAAATCAGTGACCGGCCTCTGACGGCGCTCGACGTGGAGAAAGGCAGGTCGATTTTTCGGGGAGACACACCGCTCACAGGCGGCGGTCCAGCCTGCATCTCCTGTCACACCATCAAGGGATTGACCCTGCTCGGTGGTGGTCGGCTGGGGCCCGACCTGACCCGCGTCTTTGAACGCCTGCAGGGGCGAAAAGGATTGGCGGCCTGGCTGTCGTCGCCCGCCAGTCCCACCATGGCCCCGGTTTTCAAAGAGCATGCGCTTCAGCCGGAGGAGGTGCTGTCGCTCATCGCTGTGTTTGAAGATTCGGCGAAAAAGGGTGGGCAGGACGACACGACTTCGCTGCTGAATTTCTTCCTGCTTGGACTAGGCGGCATGGTGGTGGGCCTGATCTCGTTGGACGCGCTGTGGAAACAACGGTTTCGCGGAGTCCGCCGGAGCCTGGTCCACAAAGAAGACTGAGGTGAGCGATGAAGACGCGAGACGCAATCTCGTGGATCCGGGACGAAGTCGATCCCAAGCTGCGCAGCTGGGAGGAGTTTTACCGTAACCGCTGGCAGCACGACAAGATTGTCCGCTCGACGCATGGCGTGAACTGCACCGGCGGCTGCACCTGGCAGATCCACGTGAAGGACGGCATCGTCACCTGGGAAATGCAGGGGCTCGACTATCCCATGCTGGAAAACGGCCTTCCCCCTTACGAACCCCGTGGCTGCCAGCGCGGAATTTCGTACTCCTGGTACCTCTACAGCCCGTTGCGGGTGAAGTATCCGTATGTTCGCGGGGCGCTGCTTGACTTGTGGAAACAGGCTCGGGCGCAGCATGAGGACCCGGTCGAAGCGTGGAAGTCGCTCGTGGAGAATCCCGAGTCGAGGCAACGCTGGCAGCGGGCCCGCGGCAAAGGCGGATTCCGCCGCGCCGGCTGGGACACGATGCTCGAACTGATCGCAGCCGCCAATATTTACACCATTAAGAAATACGGTCCCGACCGCATCGCCGGCTTTTCTCCGATTCCAGCGATGTCCATGATCAGCTACGCCAGCGGCGCCCGCATGCTGCAGTTAATGGGCGGAGTCTCGCTCTCTTTCTACGACTGGTACTGCGACCTGCCCTCGGCGTCTCCTGAAACCTGGGGCGAACAGACCGACGTTCAGGAATCGGCCGACTGGTACAACGCCAAAATGCTGGCGGTGATGGGATCGAACCTGAACATGACCCGCACCCCGGATTGCCACTTCGCCGCCGAAGCGCGACACAACGGCTCCAAGATGTGGGTCTTCGCCCCAGACTTCTCACAGGTTGCGAAGTACGCCGACGAGTGGGTGGCGATTAACGCCGGGCAGGATGGCGCGTGGTGGATGGCGGTCAATCACGTCCTGCTGAAAGAGTTTCATCACGAGAAGAAAGTTCCGTACTTCTTGAATTACGCCAAGCAGTACACGGACTCGCCTTACCTCGTCGAACTCCATGAGCACGAAGGAAGGTGGCAGGCGGGCAAGCTGCTGCGAGCGAACCGGCTGCCTGGCTACGAAACGATCGAGAACGGCGAATGGAAGTTCCTCATCTGGGATGCCGCCGAGAAGCGCCCGAAGATGCCGATGGGCAGCGTTGGATTCCGCTGGGGAAAAGAAAAAGGCAAGTGGAACCTGCTGATGAAGGACGGACTGGACGGGTCGTCCATTGACCCCATCCTGACCTTCCTGGAGAAGAATGACGGCATCGTTCCCGTGGCACTGAACGATTTCGGCGAAGGCCGCGTGGTTACGCGATCAGTCCCTGTGCGCCGGATCCAGACGGCTCGCGGTGAGACGGTGACGGTCGCAACCGTTTACGACCTGCTGATGGCGCAATATGGCGTCGCTCGCGGACTGCAGGCTGAGTACCCGGCGAGCTACGACGATGAAAATCATCCCTACACGCCGGCCTGGAGCGAGAAATATACCGGAATGAGCCGGGAGATGCTCATCCGCTTTGCACGGGAATGGGCGACGACGGCAGAACTCACCGACGGCAAATGCACGGTGATCATCGGCGCGGGGATCAACCACTGGTACCACGGCAACCTGATGTATCGGGCGGCGATTCACGCCCTCATGTTCTGCGGCTGCATTGGCGTGAACGGCGGCGGGCTGGCGCACTATGTCGGACAGGAAAAATTGGCACCTGGCGAATCGTGGGCAGCGATCGCCTTTGCCCGCGACTGGTTTCCGGCAGTGCGTTTGCAGAATGCACCCAGCTGGCATTACGTCCACACCGATCAATGGCGTTACGAGCGCGATTTCACCGATTACCACACCGTTCCTCCCGCCGACGGTAACGGTTCGTCCTCTGCGCACCTCGCGCATGGGCACACCATGGACACCCAGGTGCGTGCGGTGCGGTCGGGTTGGCTGCCCTTCTACCCGCAATTTCAGAAAAACTCTCTTGCGGTCGTAAAGGAGGCGGAAGGCGCAGGCGCGAAGCAGGACGAAGCGGTTGTGAGTTATGCCGTCCAGCAACTCAAGGAGCGCAAACTGCGGTTCTCCGTGGAAGATCCGGACGCGCCCGAGAACTGGCCGCGTGTTTGGTACATCTGGCGCGGCAATGCGCTGATGGCAAGCGCCAAGGGCCACGAGTACTTCCTCAAGCACTATCTGGGTACACACACCAATACGATTTCTGACGAGACCTTGGCTGAAGGCTCGACGCGCGCCGTCGAGTGGCACAAGCACGCACCGCAAGGAAAGATGGACCTGGTGATCGATCTCAACTTCCGCATGGACACGTCCGCGCTCTACTCGGACATCGTGCTGCCGGCGGCAACCTGGTACGAGAAGGCCGACCTGAACTCGACCGACATGCACAGCTTCATCCATCCTTTGTCGCAGGCTGTGCCGCCGTCCTGGGAGTCGAAGAGCGACTGGCAGATTTTCCGTGCCATCGCCAAGAAGTTCTCGGAGCTCGCGGAAAAGCACTTCCCGGAGCCGGTGAAAGACTTGGTGGCGTCTCCACTCGCGCACGACACTGCGGCTGAAATCGCGCAGCCAGAGATCAAGGACTGGATGAACGGCGAAGTACAGGCGATTCCGGGCAAGACCATGCCCGGGTTGAAAGTGGTCTCTCGCGATTACAAGAATCTCTACCAGCAGTTCATCTCTTTCGGGCCGCTGGTGCGAGCCAACGGGCTAGGAGCACACGGCACGCACTATCGAATCGACGATGAATACGATTCGGCCTTGAAGACTTGCCCGACGGTTTCTTGGGAGGGCAAGAAATATCCTTCGCTACTCGAAGACGAGCACGCCTGCAACCTGATTCTTCGCTTCGCAACCGTCACCAACGGAGAACTGGCCTATCGCTCCTACAAAGAAATGGAGGAGACAGCAGGCGTACCTCTCGTGCATCTCGCGGAGAAGAACCGCGGTGTGAGGCTGAGCTACAAGGACCTGCAGGCCCATCCGCACCGGTTGCTCAACAGCCCGATGTGGTCGGGGCTGACCGAGAACGGTCGCGCCTACTCGCCCTTCACCTACAACGTGGAAGCCATGATGCCGTGGCGAACGCTCACCGGGCGCCAGCATTTCTACCTTGACCATCCCCTCTACATCCAGTTCGGCGAGCACCTGCCAGTGTACAAGCCCAAACCGCTCCCCACGCAGTATGCCGATCTCAAGTTCAGCAAGGAAGTCGGGCCGACCAAGATGCTTAACTACTTGACGCCGCATGGGAAGTGGCACATCCACTCGACCTATGGCGACAACCAGCGCATGACCACGCTCTCGCGGGGGGTTGAACCGTTCTGGATGAACGACCACGACGCGGCAGATATCGGCATCGGGGATAACGATTGGGTCGAAGTTCACAACGACAACGGAGTCGTCGTCACACGTGCTGCAGTCAGTGCACGCATCCCGCGTGGGATTTGCATTCAATACCACTCGCCGGAGCGAACCTATTCCGTCCCTACGTCCCCGTTGCGCGGCCACCGCCGTGCCGGCGGACACAACAGCCTGACTCGGACCCGGCTGAAACCGAACCTGATGGCTGGCGGCTACGGACAATTCACCTTTCACTTCAACTACTGGGGCCCGACGGGATGCAACCGCGACACGCACGTATTGGTACGAAAGCTGCCGGAACTGAAGTGGTAGGAAGACCAAACGACGAACCGAGAATCGACTATGAATGTACGCTCCCAAGTCTCGATGGTGTTCCACCTCGACAAGTGCATTGGCTGCCACACCTGCTCCATTGCCTGCAAGAACATCTGGACCGATCGCCGGGGCACGGAATACATGTGGTGGAACAACGTAGAAACCAAGCCCGGCACGGGTTTCCCCACGCGCTGGGAAGACCAGGACCGCTACAGGGGCGGCTGGGAGAAAAAAAAGGGCGAGCTTGAGCTCAAGTCGCAAAACAAGGGCAAAGCGCTGTTCAACATCTTCCACAATCCCAACCAGCCCACGATGGACGATTACTACGAGCCGTGGACCTACGACTATCAGAACCTGTTCAACGCTCCTGAAGGGGCTGATCAGCCCACGGCCAAGCCGATCTCGATGGTCACCGGCGAATACATCAACGTGGAAGCAGGGCCGAACTGGGACGATGACCTGGGTGGCTCGCCAGTTTATGCCAAGAACGATCCCAACCTGGACCGTCTGACACCAGAGCAGCGCGAGCAGTTGTTTGCCACCGAACGACTGGTGTTCTTCTATTTTCCGCGTATTTGCAACCACTGCCTGAATCCGGCGTGCGTGGCCGCGTGCCCGTCAGGGGCGCTTTACAAGCGGGGAGAAGACGGCATTGTTTTGATCGACCAGAAGCGTTGTCGTGGATGGCGTGCCTGTGTGGCCGCGTGCCCGTATAAGAAGACTTACTTCAACTGGTCAACGGGCAAGTCGGAGAAGTGCATCCTGTGCTTCCCGCGGCTTGAGACCGGGCAAGCTCCGGCATGCTTTCACTCCTGCGTCGGGCGCATTCGCTATCTCGGCGTGTTGCTCTACGACGCGTCGCGCATTGAAGAAGTCGCCAAGCTGCCGGACGATCAGCTGATTGCAGGACAGCGGTCGCTGATTCTAGACCCCCACGATGCTCACGTGATCGCCGCGGCGAGGGCCAGCGGCGTACACGATTCCGTGATCGAGTCGGCCCAGAGGTCCCCTGTCTATCAATTCGTGAAGGTGTGGAAGCTGGCACTGCCGCCGCACCTGGAATATCGCACGTTCCCGATGCTGTTTTACGTGCCGCCCATGTCGCCGGTCATGGCGAGCAAGGACGGAGGCGTAATCGACCACGTTTCAGGCGATTTGTTCCACGACATCGAAGAGTCGCGTGTGCCGGTTGCTTACTTGGCCAAGTTGCTGGGTGCCGGTCAGGAAAACAAGGTGCGCTACGCGCTGCGAAAGCAGAAAGCCGTGCGCTGGTACCGGCGTGCGCTGACGGTGGGTGACGTCACCATGGAAACCGCCAGCCGCATGCTTGCCGAGGCGGACTGCTCGCCGGAAGAGGCCGACGCGATTTACCAACTTACGTCGCTCTGCACGTTTGAGGACCGTTTTGTGATTCCGCCCATGCATCGCGAAGAGGCGTTGCAGATGATGGAAGATCCGCTGGAGCACAAGGCGAGTGCTGGCTTTGGATTTGTCAGTGCGCCCCAAAGAGGCCTGTGATGCGGGATGCTGCCATATACGATGCTTTCGCGGGGCTGCTCACTTATCCCGAAGGGGACTACCCACAGCGGATCGCAGCCGGCCTGCGACTTGCTCCGGCCGAATGTCGTGAAGACCTGGAACAGTTTTTCCAACTTGTTCGAGAGTTGGCGACCGACCAAGCACAGGAGCTATTCACACGAACGTTCGATTTGAACCCGGTGTGTTCGCTCGAACTGGGCTGGCACCTGTTCGGAGAGAACTACGAGCGCGGGCTGTTGCTGGTCCGGATGCGGGAGGAACTGCGACGCTGTCGCCTGGGTGAATCGAGTGAACTGCCCGATCACCTCACCCACGCCTTGCGTCTGGTCGCGCAAATGGAAAACGAAGGTGCGAGTGATTTCGTTGGAGCGTGTGTGCTGCCGGCACTGGAAAAGATGCTTCAGGCAATGCGGGGCAAAGACAATCCGTTCGAGTATGTGCTGCTGGCGGCCCGAAATCTGCTGCACAACGACTTTCCCGAGTTGCCGCTGGTTCCCGCAGAGCATGAACCGTTGAAAGTTCTGGCTTGAGCGAGTTGGCGTGAAGGATGAAGTGATGACGAATCCGACCCTGAATCTGCTGCTTTTCGCCATGCTGCCTTACGTAGCATTGTTCGTTTTCTTTATGGGAACGATCATGCGCTATCGCAAGGCGCCGTTTACGTACTCCAGCCTGTCATCACAGTTTCTGGAGAACAATCAGCACTTCTGGGGACTGACTGCCCTGCACTATGGAATCTTCGCCATTCTCCTGGGCCACTTAATGGGGCTGCTCATCCCCCGTGAGGTATTGCTGTGGAACAGCCGGCCTCTGCGGCTGTATGTGCTGGAGATCTTCAGCCTGGCCTTTGCACTGATGGCGCTGGTCGGGTTTGTGGGCGTCATGGAGCGGCGCATCCGCTACCCCAAGGCGAGGACGGTAACCACTCCCGCCGACTGGATGGTTGAGTCGTTGCTCATCTTGCAAGCCGCCGCGGGCATCTACGTGGCCATCTTTTATCCTTGGGGTACGTCCTGGTACTCGACCTCCGCCGCTCCTTATCTGCGATCGATCTTCTTCTTTCGGCCTGATATCAGCTACCTGACGACCATGCCCTTTATTGTGAAGTTCCACGTCGTCAATGGCTGGCTGATCGTCGGGTTCTTCCCCTTCACCCGGTTGGTACATGCGCTGGTGGCTCCGCTGCCGTACCTGTGGCGGAAACCACAACTGGTGCGCTGGTATGGAATCGGAATTCTGCCGGTGTGGCCGCGCCGACCGAGTGGTGCGAAAGGCTGAGGAATGAACTCGCCTGCTCTCAAACCGTCGCGCACGCAGCAGTACCTAGGCAGCCCCTTCGTAACGCTGGTGCTGCTGGTGGCGCTGGCCTTCAGCCTGATGATCCTGGTGCCCAAATTTAATGCTTACTCCCTGCCCGGCAATCAGAGGGGGTATGAGCCGGCCCAGCCGATTGCGTTTTCCCATCGTCTGCATGCTGGTGAATTACAGGTGCAGTGCTTGTACTGCCACTCGGGAGCAGAGAAGAGCCGGCACGCTGGGATTCCGGCGGCGAATGTCTGCATGAACTGTCATCGATTCGTCTCGGCGCCACTGGGAGCCATCCGTGCGGAAGACGAACTGGCAAAGAAAGAGAAGCGTGAGCCTGAGCGGGTGCTTTCGCCGGAGATTCACAAGCTCTACGACGCGTTGGCGCTGAGCGACAAGATGCAGCGCGACCCGGCAAGGGAAACCAAGCCAATCAGCTGGATCAAAGTGCATAACCTGCCGGACTTCGTTTATTTCGACCATCGCCCGCATGTCAATGCGGGCGTGGCCTGCCAGAAATGCCACGGTCCCGTCGAAACCATGGAGCGTGTTCGCCAAGTCGAGGATCTGAGCATGGGCTGGTGTGTGAATTGTCACCGCAGCGTGGATAAGGCGGGGCTCGACGGTAACGGCAATTTCACCAGCGCTCCCGCACCGGCTGCGCAAGGGCCTGCTCCGGCGACACGCCGCGTATATGCCTCGATTGATTGTTCCACTTGTCACTATTGAGGAGAAAAGGTGAGCCAGCGAAGAACCAAGAAACATGGGAAGAGCTTCGAGGAGCGGGATGCGACTCCCGACGCTCTGAAAGTGCTTGCCGCCGAGTTCCCGAAAGGCGGGCCGCGCCAGTTCCGGCGCCGCGATTTCCTGAAAGCGGCCGGTTTCAGCGTTGGAGCGGCATTTGCCACCGCTTGCAGCCGTGCTCCTGTCCAGCGGGCGGTTCCTCTCCTGACTCAGCCCGAGGAAATCGTGCCTGGCCGCTCGCTCTTCTACGCTTCGACCTGCGGTGGATGCAGCGCGGGTTGTGGCGTGCTGGCCAAAGTCCGCGACGGGCGGCCTATTAAGCTGGAAGGGAATCTCGAGCACCCGGTGTCCCGCGGCGGATTATGTGCCACTGGACAGGCGTCGATTCTCGGTCTTTACGATTCCGAGCGTTTGCAGCGTCCCTGGAAAGACGGGAAAGTCACAAGCTGGGTTGAGGCAGACCGCGAGATCACAGCTGAGCTCCAAACCATTGGTCGCGACCACGGTGCGGTCCGCTTCTTGAGCGGGACGGTTACCAGTCCGACCACACTCGCCGCCATCCGGGACTTCCTCAAGGGCTTTTCTGACGCGCGGCATGTGATCTATGAACCGCTATCGAATTCCGCCGTGCTCGATGCTCACCAGAAGGCTCACGGGGTGCGGGTGCTGCCACGGCTTCGCTTCGACAGAGCTGAAGTGATTGTCAGCTTTGACGCCGATTTCCTTGGCACGTGGATCTCGCCCGTGGAATACACCGCTGACTATCGGGCGGGCCGAAATCTGGAGGCAAAGCGGGTCTCCTATCACGTGCAGCTCGAGCCGCGCATGAGCGTTACCGGGAGCAAGGCCGACCAGCGGTTTGCGGTTGCTCCAGGAGAGCTGGGGCTTCTGCTCACCCACCTGGCGCAGCGGATTGCGCATAAGGCTGGAGTGCCGTTCGCCGCTGGCGAGGTGGATACCCCTTCCCTGAAAGTTGCCGTTCTGGATGACTTGGCCGAGCGTCTCTGGCAGGCCCGCGGACGAAGCCTGGTCGTGTGCGGCACGAATGAGGTGCAGCAGCAAGCACTCACCAACTATGTGAACCACCTGCTGGGAAACTATGGTTCGACACTTGATCTTGAGGCGCCATCACGACAGGTGCAGGGAAGCGATCGAGAGTTAGAAATGCTTCTCGGCGAATTGCGAAGCGGAGTGGTCAGGGCGCTATTCATTCACGGCGTGAATCCGGTGTTCGATCTGCCGGGCGGAGAAGAGCTTCGCAGTACGCTCCGCAAGGTTCCGCTATTGGTGAGCTTCGCGCAACGCATGGACGAGACGGCGTCCGTCGCCAGTTACGTTCTACCCGAACCGCACTACCTGGAAACCTGGACCGATGGCGAGGCGGTGACCGGAGTCGTGAGCCTTTCGCAACCTGCCGTTCATCGCTTGGGCAAGACGCGTTCGCTTTTGGAGACCATCGCGGCCTGGAGCGGGAAACTCAAACCTGCGTATGACATCGTTCGCGAATCCTGGAAAGCCAACATATTCCCGCGCCAGAAAAAGGAACCGGACTTTGAAGCCTTCTGGGAGCGGACGCTGCATGACGGGTATGCCGAAGTTGCGGCTGCTGCGATTCGTTCCCAACCCTTTGCTGCGCACTCCGTCCAGCCCATCTTGCACGCGCAGGGCCTAGACGCGAACTCATTTGGTCTGGTGCTTTATTCCTCGGTCGCGATGCTCGATGGCCGGAATGCCTATAATGCCTGGCTCCACGAACTTCCTGATCCCATCACCAAGGTGACATGGGACAACTGCGTCTCGCTTGCTCCCTCTGCAGCACAACGTCTGGGGATTAGCGACGGTGATGTGCTTCGCGTGGAGACGACTGCGGCTGCGATCGAACTCCCGGCATGTATCCAACCGGGACAGCACGATCAAACGCTCGCCGTCGCTTTGGGTTATGGCAGCAGGCTAAGCGCTCGCTTCGCGAACGTGGGACCGCAATGGATCGATGCCCGGCTGAGCGTTGGAGACAAGGGCGTCGTCGGCGCAAATGCCGCTCCTTTCCTGAGCTTGAGAGACGGCGGCTTGCACTATGGCACGGCAGTGGTTAGGCTCCGGCGCACCGGCAAACAGCGCCAATTGGCCTGCACGCAGACGCACAACACGCTCACCGTTCCTAACAAGCTCGCGCCAAAGGGCAGCGGGCCCCGACCGGTCCTCGAGGAGACAACGCTCGCGGCGTATCTCCAAGACCCGCATTCCGGTGTGGAGGACCACGCAGAAAAGGAAGACTTGTGGCCGACGGACCATCCTTACCTGGGTCCGCGCTGGGGCATGGTGATTGATCAGAACGCCTGCACGGGTTGTTCATCTTGTGTGATTGCCTGCCAGGTTGAAAACAATATTCCGGTCGTCGGCAGAGACGAGATTCGCCGCAACCGGGAGATGCACTGGCTGCGCATCGATCGCTATTACTCGGAAACCGCATCGGGTCAGATTGAAGTTGCCTATGAGCCGCTGATGTGTCAGCAGTGCGAGAACGCGCCGTGCGAAACGGTCTGCCCGGTACTGGCCACCGTGCACAGCGAAGACGGACTGAACCAGCAGGTCTACAACCGTTGCATCGGCACTCGCTATTGCGCCAACAACTGCCCTTACAAAGCCCGGCGCTTCAACTGGTTCAACTACGCGCATGACGACCAACTGCAGAACCTCGTGCTCAATCCCGATGTTGCCGTGCGGTCGCGCGGCGTGATGGAGAAATGCACCTTCTGCGTGCAGCGCATTCAGGAAGCCAAGATCGAAGCTAAACGACGGGGCGAGAAGGTGTCGGATGGGGCCGTCGAGACTGCCTGCCAGCAGTCCTGTCCGGCGCACGCCATTTCCTTCGGCGATCTCAACGATCCTAACAGTCAGGCCAGCCAGATGATGGCGAATCCCCGGCGCTACCGGGTGCTGGAGGAGCTCAACGTCCGGCCAGCGGTCGGATACCTCACCGTCGTGCGCAACCGCGCGCAAGAAGGAATGGAAGGGAGCATCGAAGAACACCATGGCTGAGGCCGCAATAGCCCTGCGTCCGCCTCTGATCGAGGGCAACAAGTCGATCGCGCAAGTCACGCATGACGTGTGCGCTCCCATGGAGGCGCGTCCCACGGTCCTGTGGTGGGCGGCGTTGCTGGTTTCGTTCTCCCTGCTGGTTTTGGGAGCGGTGGCCATTGCGTACCAGGTTGCCGTGGGTGTTGGTACGTGGGGACTGAACCGCACAGTGGGCTGGGCTTTCGACATCACCAACTTCGTGTTCTGGATCGGCATTGGGCATGCGGGCACCTTGATCTCCGCCATCCTTTTTCTCTTTCGTCAGCGGTGGCGCACCTCCGTCAATCGTGCCGCGGAAGCCATGACCATCTTTGCCGTGATGTGCGCAGGCATTTTTCCCGTGATTCACACCGGACGCCCGTGGTTTGCCTACTGGATGTTCCCGTATCCCAACACGCGCGGGTCCCTGTGGGTGAACTTCCGCTCCCCGCTGGTCTGGGATTTCTTCGCCATCTCGACCTATTTCACGGTGTCGGCGATGTTCTGGTTTGTTGGCCTGCTTCCGGACCTGGCGACCATTCGCGATCGCGCGACCGCGACGTGGCGACGCCAACTCGCGGGAGTGCTGAGCCTGGGTTGGAATGGCTCGTACCGCGCCTGGCAGCGCTATGAGGTTGTGTACCTGATGTTGGCGGGCCTGGGCACGCCGCTGGTGATCTCGGTCCATACCATCGTGAGTTGGGACTTTGCCACCGCCGTGCTTCCCGGCTGGCACGCCACCATCTTCCCGCCGTACTTCGTCGCCGGCGCCATCTTTTCCGGCATGGCGATGGTGCTCACCCTGATGATCATCGCGCGAAGGTTAATGCACTTGCAGCAGTACATCACCCTGCGTCACATCGATCGCATGTGCAAACTGGTGATCACCACCAGCGGAATCGTGGGGCTTGCCTACGGGACAGAATTCTTCACCGCGCTTTACTCCGGAAGTTCATATGAACAGTTTGTGTTTCTAAACCGTGCTCTAGGCCCTCTGTTTTGGGGGTACTGGACCATGGTCGGCTGCAACGTCTTTGTCCCGCAATTGCTCTGGTTCCGCAGGGTACGAGCGAATGTTCCGGCCGTATTTCTGATCTGTGTGCTGGTAAACGTGGGGATGTGGTTCGAGCGCTTCATCATCATCGTTACCTCGCTGTCGCGCGACTTCCTCCCGGCCAACTGGTTCCACTATGCGCCGACTCGCGTGGAGGTGGCCACACTCCTGGGCAGCTTTGGATTGTTCTTCACCTTGTTCCTGTTGTTCTGCCGGTTCGTCCCCGTGATTGCCGTGGCTGAGGTGAAGGGAGTTTTGAACATTGGCAAGCCTGGGCAGGAGGCTGCGCATGAGTAAACGTCTGTTGGTTGGAGTATTTGATAACGAAGACGACACGCTGGCCGCTATCCGGGTCTCCCGCCGGCAGGGCTTCAAGGTCGTGGACGTTTACGCGCCCTACGCCGTTCACGGTATCGACGAGGCCATGGGACTGTCGCCGTCGCGTCTGCCCTGGTTGGTTTTTGCCGTGGGCCTGCTGGGGGCGATTCTCAAAGTCTGGTTTGAGTTCTGGACCACAGCCGTGGACTGGCCGGTCAACGTGGGTGGCAAGCCCTTCAACTCGTTGCCGGCATTCGTCCCGGTGACCTTCGAAGTGATGGTGCTCTTCGCCGCCCTGGGTGCGGTGTTCTCGTTCTTCGTGGTCTGTCGGCTCTTTCCCGGGAAACGGGCGGTGCTACCGGTAGCGGGAGTCACGGACAATCGCTTCGCGATCGTCCTCGAACAAACCGACTCGACCTTCGAAGCGCCCGCAGTTCGGAAGCTGTTCGAAAAACTCCATGCCGTGCATGTGGAAGAGCAGATCACCGGGGAGGTCGCGTGATGGGACGTGTAGCGTTGAACACGCTCCTGCTGCTGACTGTGATCGTGTCGGTCGCGGCCAGTTGGATCTTGAGTGCCGATCCCGCCAAGCCGAATTTTGAGTTCCTACCGCAGATGGCGCACTCGCCGCGCTACAACGCGTTTGCCCCGAATCCGAATTTTGCCGATGGCAGCACGCTACAGCCGCCCGAGCCAGGAACCATTCCGCGGGGCTATATGCCGCAGCCCTATGCAGAGACTCCACAGGATGCGCTACGTGCGGCAGATGAACGGAAGAGCCCGGTTGATCCGCAAAGCGCTCAGGCCCGGCAGCGCGGAGAATTCGTCTTCGCCACCTTCTGCGCGGTTTGCCATGGAGCAGGCGGAAGCGGGAACGGCCCGGTTCCCCAGCGCGGTTATCCTGCGCCGCCTTCTTTGCTCGTGGAACACGCCCTCAAGATGAAAGACGGACAGATGTTCCAGGTGCTCACCTTTGGCCAGAACAACATGCCCTCCTACGCCAGTCAGCTTTCGCGCGCGGACCGCTGGAATGTGATCCTTTACGTGCGAGCCATGCAGCTTGCGGTTCCTGCGCCTCCCCCACCGGGTACACCTTTGAATGCACCCTTGAAGACTGCCCAGGCAAGCGGGGCACTCTCGGGAGGGCAGCCATGAACGCCCAAGATTTCAGTTTCGAACCACAAGCGAAGGTCATCGGACGATTTCGGGTGTTGGCTGCGATCGGTGTTGCCACGCTGGTCGCAGGGCTATTCTTCGCGCCACAAAGAATCTGGCCCAATCTTCTCTTAGTGAGTTACTACCTGCTAGGACTGGCGCTCGCCGGGATGGCATGGATCGCAATCCAATATGTCAGCGGCGCCCACTGGAGCACAGCACTGCGGCGCGTGCCCGAAGCAATGGCTGGCGCGCTGCCGCTTGCGGCCCTGGGCGTGCTAGGCATTCTGGCATTCCAGCCATCGATCTACTCCTGGACCAAGGGCCTCCACCTTGAGGGTGATGCTCCAGGATTCAAACAGATGTGGTTGAGCCTGCCTTTCTTCCGTATTCGAGCCGTCGTCTACTTGCTGGGCTGGCTGGGATTCTCATGGGCAACGCGGAACATTTCCCGCCAGCAGGATGCTGATGGTGACCCCAGCCACACCCGCCGAAGCACCGCATTGGCGGCGCTGTTTCTGGTGTTCTTTGGGATTACGTTCTGGCTGGCGAGTTTTGACTGGATCATGTCGCTTGAGCCGGAGTGGTACAGCACGATTTTCGGTTTCTACAACTTTGCCGGCGCATTCCTTAGCGGTTTGGCTGTACTCACCCTGCTGTTGATATGGCTGCAACAGAACAGTCCACTCAAGAATGTGATTCGCGAACAGCACCTCCACGACTTGGGGAAACTGCTGTTCGCGTTCAGCACGTTCTGGGCTTACTTGTGGTTCAGCCAATACATGCTGATCTGGTACGCGAATCTTCCCGAAGAGACCGTGTACTACGTGCGCCGACTGCACGGACTCTGGCAACCACTGTTTGTGCTCAACCTGTTCTTGAACTGGGTCGTGCCCTTTTTTGCACTGCTGCCGAGGATGAACAAGCAGCGCATCGGAATTCTAGTGCGGGTGAGCGTCGTGTTGCTGGCTGGGCGCTGGCTCGACCTCTACCTGATGATTGTGCCGCCCTTCTCAGGAGGGAAGCCGCGAATCGGTATTTGGGAAATTGGTTTGGCAGCAGGACTGGTGGGCGGCTTCGGCCTGAGTGTTCTTGCAGCCCTGCGTCGTGCACCACTGGTCCCCATCGGCGATCCACATTTGGCGGAGAGTCTGCACTATCACGCCTGACACGCACAAAATCGCAGGGCAACCGGGCTGGCAACCGTAATCATGAGAGCAATCGGACTGGAAAGCGGAGACTCAACGACCACGACGACCTGCTGTGCAGAAGCCACATCGTCGATTCAGATTCCGCTGCGCGTAGCGATCTTCGATGCAGTCAAGCATCTGCATCCGGCCTACTTTGCCATGGTTATGGCAACTGGGATCGTGGCCATTGCTTGTCAACTGACCGGTTTGCGACCGCTCGCGCTCGGCCTTTCGTGGTTGAACCTTGTCGTCTTCGTTGTGCTCTGGGCGTTCACGCTGGCCCGCGTCCTTCTGTTCTCCAAGGATTTCTTGCGTGACTTGATCGATCACAAGCGCGGGCCGGGCTTCTTCACCATCGTTGCAGGGACCAGCGTGCTGGGGCGCCAACAAATCATCATTTTTGGCCATTATGGCGTGGCCACGGCCATGTGGTTTCTGGCCTTGCCTCTGTGGGCCGGCTTTACCTATGCGATCTTCACCGGGTTCACCGTCAAGGAAGACAAGCCTGCGCTCGCGGAAGGCATTCACGGCGGCTGGCTCATTGCAGTCGTGGCCACCCAGGCTGTCTCTAGCCTCGGTACCCTCCTAGCACGACAGTTCCCAGCCCGCGAAACCGAGATGCTCTTCTTCTCCCTCTGCATGTGGCTGTGCGGCGGCATGCTCTACATCTGGGTGATTTCCCTGATCTTCTACCGCTACACCTTCTTTCGTTTTCTGCCGTCGGACCTCATGCCTCCCTATTGGATCAACATGGGGGCGATGGCGATTTCGACGCTTGCCGGAGCCAATCTGATCCTCAGTGCCTCGCGGGCGCAATTCCTCGTGGCCCTGTTGCCCTTCTTGAAGGGATTTACGGTTTTCTTCTGGGCAACTGCCACCTGGTGGATTCCCATGCTGGTGACGCTTGCCATCTGGCGGCACGTTTACAAGCGGTTCCGGTTGGCGTACGACCCACTCTATTGGGGCGCCGTGTTCCCACTGGGCATGTACACCGTAAGCACGTTTCAGCTGTCCCAGGCTTTAGACCTGCCCTTCCTGCTGTGGATTCCGCATTCCTTCATATACATCGCCGTTACGGCGTGGATGGCCACGTTTGCTGGGCTGCTTTGCAGCGCGAAGAATTTGACGGTCGCCCAGAAAGGAACCAAACCGTGACTCAACGCAAAGGGACACCCGGCAGCAGCCTGTTCGCAGCGACCCTGGGATTCGCTGCCGGATTCGCGGCCGTCGCCCTGTTCGGACCGACCGCCAGCAGATTCCAGCAGGTGATGCATCTCTCGCCGATCATGGTGGGATTCCTGGTATCGGCGCCGGCCTTGTCTGGGTCACTGCTCCGCATTCCTTTTTCGGCGTGGGTTGACACCACGGGAGGGAGGAAACCGTTTCTGGTTTTGCTGACTCTCTCTCTGCTAGGAATGGCTGGCCTGCTCGGAGTGATTGCTGCGCTCTACCCCGATCACCTCTCCCACAATCTTTACCCTCTTCTTCTATTGCTGGGCATTCTCTGCGGCTGCGGCATCGCCACCTTCTCGGTTGGGATCAGTCAAGTTTCCTACTGGTTTCCTCAGGCCAAACAGGGTCGCGCGCTGGCCATCTACGGGGGGGTTGGCAACCTGGCTCCGGGATTGTTTTCCTTCCTGCTGCCGGTCGCGCTTGCCAGCCTGGGGTTGGCCAAGTCCTACGGGGCGTGGTTCCTGTTCCTGCTGTCGGGCACCATTCTCTACGCTCTGCTTGGCCGCAATGCACCCTTCTTCCAACTACTGCAGCAAGGCGTGAACCCAGATGAAGCCCGCAGGCTGGCACGGGCCAGCGGACAGTCCTTATTTCCCGCGGGAAGTCTGGTCCAGAGCCTGAAAGTTTCGGCGCGCGCCTGGAAGACCTGGGCGCTGGTGTGGGTCTATTTCACAACTTTCGGTGGCTTCATCGCTCTAACGGCGTGGTTCCCAACCTATTGGCAATCCTATTTCGGTGTAAGTGCGGTGAAAGCCGGATTACTGACCGGACTCTATTCTGTGTTGACCTCGGCGATTCGTATTGGCGGCGGCATGCTCTCAGACCGCCTGCGGGAAGGCGGAGAGAATACCGCGATCCTTGCCCTGCTGATCATGGCAAACGGCGCCATCATCATGACCAGTGCCACGCAATTGGAACTCGCGCTGCCCGGTGAAATCCTGCTGGCCATTGGTATGGGGGTGTGCAACGCGGCGGTGTTCAAACTGGTTCCACAGGAGGTGCCCCAGGCGGTGGGAGGGGCGGTGGGTTGGGTCGGCGGCTTGGGAGCGCTCGGCGGCTTTGTCATCCCGCCAGTGCTGGGTTTTGCGGTGCACGATCTGGGCCAGCGTGGCTACGCCATCGGCTTCATCGTGTTCGTCTTCCTGGCGATGTTCGGGCTTGGTGTGGTGTGGGTATTGAAGTACACGCGTGAAGAAGCTGTACCTCCAGCTTCCACAACGGTTTCAGCAGAAAGCCAAATTCATGAAGAGTTGCACAGGACCCGCTAGCGGCCAGGAGGATGCGGGCTCTGAGAATTTGCTTCTTTTGGAGGAAGATGTGAGATACCCGACTATCGTTCTAGTTCTTTTCTTAGGTCTGCTACATGTGCCCGCTTGGACGCAATCCGGTTCCTCGCAGTCTTCGAGTGACGGCTTCATAAGCGACTGGTTTCAACACTCATCACGCGCCGAGTCCGAGCAACCTCACTGGGCAGCCCCCATGTTTACGTTGACTCCCCGGCTGGTACAGCAATTTCGCTACGACCTGGGTTGGCAGTCGAACAAGGGCTTCACCACCGCCAACTATGGCAGCGGCAAGGGGCTCGAACTGATTCCCTTGGACCGGATCGAGCTATATGTGAGCGCTCCGCCCTACATCACGCACACCAAACCAGGGCTCAACGACGGCATAGGTGACATGACGTTCCTGTTCAAGTATCGGGCTGCGGCCGGCAACCCCGAGAACGGCAACTATGTGGTGACCGCGATGCTCGTGGCTACTGTGCCGACTGGCACATACTCGAACGGCTCCACGGATGCTTCGGTCTCGCCGACGCTGGCGTTGGGCAAGGGTTGGGGAAACTTTGACTTGCAGGGCACCGCCGGTGTCACGGTCCCCACGGGTGATAGGAACGTGCTGGGGACTCCTGTCGTCCTCAACGCCACTGCACAGTACCACCTACTGAAGTACTTCTGGCCCGAGGTCGAGGTTAATTCGACGATGTGGGCCAATGGCAAGAACGATGGGAAAAAGCAGGTATATCTGTCGCCCGGCTTGGTCGTGGGCAAGCTGCACTTGTGGAAGCGGCTGGGCTTCGCCGTCGGGGGAGGTGTGCAGATCGCGGCTACTCAGTTTCATACCTACGAGCACAACTGGGTCACGTCGGTGCGGTTTCCCTTCTGAGAAACGCCAGGCGAGTACAAACGGATCATATCCATCGCCAGCATCGCGGTTGCCCGCTGGAGGGACTCATGCGATTCACGGCTGTTCTGCGTTTCGTCCTTTTCTGTTCCTATGCCGCCGCTCAGACTGGAGTCTCTGGGGACGGACAGGCGTGCCTAGATTGCCACAGCCATAGCACTCCAGGCATCGTAGAACAGTGGCGGGACAGCGCCCACGCCAAAAAGAATGTTGACTGCTATTCGTGCCATCGGGCCAGTGATAAAGATCCGGCAACCTTCGAGCATTACGGCCATCGGATCGCCGTCATTGTGACCCCAAACTACTGCGCCCGCTGTCATAGCCATGAAGTGGAACAATTCGAAAAGAGCCATCACGCTCAGGCTGCACAGTTCATCGGGTCCCTGGACAACATGCTGGGAGAGTTTGTCGAGGGCGGTCCAGCTGCGGTCAACGGATGCCGCCAGTGCCACGGCAGCGAAGTCAGGTATGTACAGGACGGGAAATTTGATGCCGACACTTGGCCGAATAGCGGTATCGGGCGCGTCAATCCAGATGGCAGCCGAGGCACTTGCGCGGCTTGTCACGGACGGCACTCCTTCAGCTCGGCGCTGGCGCGTCAGCCGGAGAATTGCGGAAAGTGCCATCTGGGCCCGGACCATCCGCAGATTGAGATCTACAACGAATCGAAGCACGGCATTCAGTTCCGGGCCAACATCGCCAAGATGAACCTGGATTCCAAGTCGTGGGTCTTAGGCAAGGACTATTCTGCGGCGCCCACCTGCGCTACCTGCCACATGAGCGCGACCAGCAATCAGCCGGTGACCCACGATGTGGGCGACCGCATCAGCATCACATTGCGGCCGGTGGTCAGCATCAAGCTGGAGAACTGGGAGAAGCGCCGCGCCGCCATGCAGGATGTCTGCTCCAACTGCCACGCGACCGGCTGGGTGGAGAACTTCTACAAGCAGTACGAGAACACCGTGGATCTGTATAACGAGAAATTTGCCAAGCCAGCCAAGGCGATCATGGATAAGCTTTATGCCGCCAACAAGCTAACCAAAACTCCGTTCGATGAAAAGATCGAGTGGACCTATTACGAGCTTTGGCACCATCAGGGGCGGCGCGCCCGCATGGGCACGGCCATGATGGGCCCAGACTACACGCAGTGGCATGGCTTCTACGAGGTCGCCAAGACGTTCTACACGGAATTCATTCCCCAGGCGGAGGTACTTCTGCCAGGGGTGACCGCTGATGTTATGAACAGCCCTTACCATCAGTGGACCAAGGGCCTGACCAAGGAACAGCTGCAGCAGCAGCTCGACTTTTACAAAAAGCGGTACAACCAGTGAAGCATGTTCCGCTAGCGTGACAAAGCTGCTTCCGTGAAGGGAGCGAAGATGGGACCGATTACAAAGGTTATCGTTTACGAAAAGCCGACGTGAACCAAGTGTCGCGAGGTCAAGAGTATCTTGACCGCGAAAAGCATCGAGTTCGAGACAGTGGACTACACGAAGGGAAGGTCTCTCACGGTGGCTGAATTGAGGCAGCTGTTGCATCGCGCCGGACTGAAGCCGCAAGATGCGCTGCGGAAGAACGAAACCGCGTACGGAGAACATGTGGCGGGCAAGAATCTCAGCGACCAGCAACTGGTCCGTGTCATGGTCGAGCATCCAGAACTCATTCAGCGGCCGATCGTCGTGCGAGGAAACAAGGCCGTGCTCGCAAGGCCGGTCGACAAACTTGAGGAACTCGGCATCAAGTGATGGGTATGGAGGCTTAAGTGGGGAAGGCCGGAAATCCTTGGGGCTTCTGCCCGAGTGGTTCGGCATGGGAAGAGGGGCTGCGCGAATCTGACAGGCGTGTCACGGTCTACTACGGTTCCCTGAATTCTGCCCAGGAGCCGGTCTTTCCGTAGTACAGGCGCAAGTTGCACTGCTTCGGTGCAACGTGGGCAAACGAGACCGTAAGCTCGGGTGCCGGTTGGCCGAGTTCTCCAACGTTCATTGGGATACGCAAGAGATCCTGGGTTTCATCGTATGTGGCGCCCTCGATGAGATTCTTGTTCACGATCAGCGTCCACTTATCGTGCCCGGGAATGACGAACAGGCTGAAGGCACCGACCGGAATCGAGAAGTTGCCAACCGTAAGTGCCACCGGGGTAAACAAGAAGAGGGAACCACGAACCGGCCACGGTCTGCCATTGGGAAGCTCCTCGCTGTGAACGACAGGCCGCCGCTGGTAGCGGACACTCATCTGATTCCCGTCCACAAAACTGCACACAGCCGCCGGGGCGGCGACAGGCTCCATCGTGCTGGTTTCTATCTGCTCAACCCGGTCCTTCGTTTTGTCCTGTGCCCAGATGGACACAGCGAAGAGCACAACCGCAGTGAATGGGACCACCACTTTGCTCATTTTTGCTCCTCCAACAACCCCATCTCTCTAGACCTCAAGTCTTTTTGCTTGCCCTGCGCTGCCTTGCGCTTCTCGCAGGGGGCAAGGCAACAGAGATGCTGATTCGCACTCCATGGCGCCCTTTGTATAGTGTATCGTGTTGCGATATAACCTACAAGGGTGGCCTGGAATTTATCTTTCCCTAGCGATGCATGGGACCTGAGGTGCGCTTCGGGATTGCATACGGCATTCTGGAGATCCTCATTTCCCGGGGGCGTGCGGTGCGTCCCACAGGCTGGTTGGCTGGGCTCGAGTTTTGGTTCGTCACTATAGCCGTGATGACGTGGGCCATCGTGGCGGAGGATCCCCGAATGTGAAACCAGGTGGCGGTTGCGCGTGCGTCAAACCGGTACATCCCACCCTGAAGCGGGCCGCGCTGGGATCGATTGTTCGCGTCACGTATCTCCAACCTTAGGCCCGTTTTTCCAAAACCAAGCAACTGCAGAACCACAGATTTGCGAGATTCTTGAGTCGATTGTCGATTGATTACATCGAAATGACTAGAGCTAAGGAAAGCCAGGCCTGACGTTGCCGGAGTGGAGAACCAGCGTTGGCTTTGGGTGAGTATGGCGAATAGCAGAGAAATTGTGAGCTCCGAAGCATACGCGACGGCTGCAGACTTCGAGCAGATTTTCATCGAGGACATGAGGGTTCTCTATCTGCTGTCGTTTCTCTTGACAGGAGACCGGGACAAGGCAGAGGAGTGCTTTGTCGCTGGCATCGAAGAGTCCACAAAAAGCAACCGCGTATTCAAGGAGTGGGCGCGGTCCTGGGCTCGGCGCAGCATCATCCAGAGCGCGATCCGCTTGATCGCGCCTGGTGAGAGCGCTGCGGGTGCCAGGCGAGAGCCTGCTTTCTCGCGAGACGTGGATGAGAAGGTGCCATTGTTCTTACGGGCCGAGGTCTATGCGATGCTTGAGCTCCCACGCTTCGAGCGCTTTGTTTTCGTCCTGTCGAGTCTCGAACGCTACTCCGATCAGGACTGTTCCATTCTTCTGGGCTGCGCGCGGAGGGACATAGCCCCGGCGCGAGCTCGCGCACTGCGGGAACTGGCGAGGCTGCTGAGGTTCCAGCCTACGAAACAAGGAGATTTCAGTTCAGAGAAGTCGACTCTCGTGGGGAACTCTGGGCCGGTCATGGAGCTGATGATCGCTGGACATTTCGCAACGTCAAGATGGAACATTTCTCCATGACACCCTCAGGATTCACAATGAGACTTTCCTTTGTCCAACTGCTGGGCCTTGGCGAGTTTCTTTGCCCGAGTGATGGCAGGCTTCTACTCCTGCTTGTACGTCCGGGCCGCACCGCCAGGAGCCCACTGGTCCCATCATCCAGCAACTCCCGTGTTCCTGGGTAGAGTCTGGTGCCGAGGCAGGACCGACGTCCAAGCAGCAATTGTCATTAGCGATTCCTTCGGCTTATCGGCTGGAACTGCCGGTTCGGAGCGACTTTTGTGGCGCATGTAGTTTGTGGATTCAAGGGCATTGGTCGGCACGAAGCACAGCGAACGACAAGAGAGGCGTTCATTCGAGGGAGTTGGATTCACCTGGTAGGAGGCCGCTATGGGGTCGCGCAAAATTGATACGGTTATTGTGGGTGGTGGTCAGGCTGGACTCGCAATCAGCTATTACCTGAGTCGGGAAGGACGGGAGCATGTTGTGCTGGAGCGAGCGCTGGCCGTCGCAAATGCTTGGCGCAACCAGCGTTGGGATTCGTTCACTCTGGTGACGCCCAACTTTCAGGTGCGAATGCCTGGGGCGGAGTACAACGGGAACGATCCCTATGGCTTCATGTCGTTGGCGGAAGTCGTTAGGTACTTCGACGACTATGTCGAACGCTTTGACCTGCCGCTGCATTACGGAGTCGAGGTCATGAGCGTTGAAAACAGTGTCGAGGGATACCTTGTCCGCACCAGCGAAGGGGAATACCAGGCCGAGAATGTTGTGATGGCAACTGGCCTCTACCAATCACCCAGGATTCCGCAGTTCAGCGCCAGCATTCCAGGGAATATTCTGCAAATTCATTCGATGGAGTACAAGAATCCGGGATCGCTGCCGGACGGGGCAGTGCTGGTGGTCGGAACCGGCCAGTCCGGCGCCCAAATTGCCGAAGAGCTCTACCAGAGCGGAAGGAAGGTCTACCTTTCCATCGGGAGCGCCGGGCGGGTGCCTCGACGGTATCGTGGCAATGACATTAATGACTGGTTCACCCGCATGGGCCTGTTCGACGCCAAGGTCGAGGAACTGAAATCGCCCCAGGCGAAGTTTTCTCCGCACCCGCAGATTTCGGGCAAGAACGGCGGCGAAAGCTTAAACCTTCACCAATTCGCCCGCGACGGTGTGGTCTTGTTAGGTCATGTTCGCGATGTTCGGGACGGTAAGCTGATGGTCGCTCCAGACTTGAAGCAGACGCTTGCGAAAGCGGATCAGTTCGAGATCGACACGCTCAAGATGGTGGATACCTACATTGCTCGCATGGGCTTGACCGCTCCTATGGAGCACATTCCCCGGTTACACGATGGCTACGAGCAGGAAGTGATCACAGAGCTGAACTTGCAGGCCTCGGCAATCTCCACCGTGATCTGGGCAACCGGCTACGCCTTCGATTTCAGCTTAGTGAAACTGCCTGTGGTTGATGCAGATGGTTATCCCATCCAGAAACGCGGAGTGACCGAGTACGACGGCTGGTATTTCCTGGGAATGCCCTGGCTGTACACCCGCAAATCCGGGATCTTGTTCGGCGTGGGAGATGACGCTGCCTACGTTGCAGCCCAGATAGCGGCGCGAGACAGGCAACCAGTAGAGGTTGCCGTCTGGAGTGCAAAGAGCCACCTGACGGACAGCGCAGCACCACCAACGCTCGATGCTTCGGGTTTACTCTGCGTTCTTGGAGTCAGACCCAAAACGGACACCGTATTTCTTGCCTAGTGCCCCATGTGCAGATTCGTCTCTACCCAGCTGTGCCGATTCGCGCCAGAATCGTTCGAAGCCGGCAGGAGTCACCATAATCAACGCCTTCGCCACAGCCGGAGTCTGATTGGAAGCGCTGTGGGGAACACCTCGCGGTCCAAATAGGTAGTCGCCCGCATGCGGCATAGATGGTCTGACTGCCGACCTGAAACGAACCGGGGGTTACGTTGGTTCATGTACCCAGCCAGATTCCCGGCCGTGGGAGGTATATTGGTTCTATCTGGCCAAAACCCATTGTCCTGGAGATAGCGAAGATGCTTTCTTTGTTGCGACAGTCTGTTCGTGTAGCGACTGCGTTTGTTCTGGCCGTGGCTTTCGCAATCCCTCAGAGCCTGGTGGCCCAAGCTCATGTCGTCAGCCCCGCTGACCTGCAGAACGCCATGGTGGCTGCTACAGAGAGACGCGAGCGGAATGTTGAGACCATCCGCCAGTTCCTGTCGATGCCGGCTGCCGAAAAAGCCTTGAAATCGGCGCACATGGACCCGGCTCAGGTGAAGCAGGCAGTGTCCAGCCTGAGCGATCAGGAACTCTCGCAACTGGCTTCGCGCGCCCAAAAGGCACAGGCGGATTTCGCAGCCGGCAATCTCGACGAACGGGACTTGCTGATCATTCTCGTAGCGGTAGCGGTGATCATCCTGATCATCGTGGCGGTGAGGTAGGCCGCAGGGCAGGAGTCGTAGACCGGCTTAACCGGGATCTGCCATGCCGGTCAAGACTTCTGCAAAGTAGACGTCTGCAGCCAAGCCGTTGCGCTCAGGGGTAGATCGCGGCAGCCCTCCTCCGGAGTCTCCCAAGAAGAGGTAGTTCCGACCTCCTAACCAAGGTGCCTCTCTTGCAGATTGCAACGCCACATCAGATTGGCCACAATACAGGCGTTTCCCCGGATCTCCCCTTGTCGTGCAAAAACTGACATCCATCCTTGTCTGGTCGGCGGTAGCGTTGGCTGGAGCACTGGCGGTCGCCACCATCGCGCTGCACCGCGGCGAGCAAATCAGCGCGATGTGGTTGGTGGTGGCCGCGGTGTGCTGTTACGCGCTTGGCTACCGCTTCTACAGCAGGTTCATTGCCACCAGGATGCTGACGCTGGATGAACTGCGTGCCACCCCGGCCGAGCGCCTCGAGAACGGGCGGGACTTCGTCTGTACCAATAAATGGGTGGTGTTCGGACACCACTTTGCCGCGATTGCTGGCCCTGGCCCTCTGGTCGGCCCCGTCCTCGCAGCCCAGTTCGGTTATCTGCCCGGAACGCTATGGATCCTGGCCGGGGCGGTGTTCGGCGGCTGCGTCCAGGACTTCGTGATCCTCCTGTTCTCGGTTCGGCGCGACGGAAAGTCGCTGACCGAGATGGCCAAAAGCGAGGTCGGGAAGCTGGGCGGAGTGATTGCCTACGTGGCTGTCATCAGCATCATGGTCATCCTGCTGGGTGTGGTGGCGCTGGTGGTGGTGAATGCGCTGAAGTCCAGCCCCTGGGGGACCTTCACCCTGGCGATGACCATTCCCATCGCCCTGCTGATGGGTATTTACCTCCGGCGCCTGCGGCCTGGGAAGGTGATCGAGGCGTCGGCTCTGGGTTTCGTGTTGGTGCTGGCCTCGATTCTTGCCGGGCCATGGGTCTCGCACAGCGCTCTGGGTCCCTATTTCACCCTGAGTGCGACCACTCTTTCGGCGCTGATTATTGTTTATAGCTTCGCCGCTTCCGCCCTGCCTGTGTGGCTTCTGCTGGCCCCGCGCGATTACCTGAGCACCTTTGTAAAGCTGGGCACCATTGGGCTGCTGGCGGCAGGCATCATTGCCGTCCGGCCCGCGCTGCACATGCCGGCGTTGACTCGCTTCACCGACGGCACCGGGCCCGTGTTTGCTGGAAAGGTGTTTCCCTTCGCTTTTATCACGATTGCGTGCGGAGCCATCAGCGGATTCCATTCCCTCATCTCCAGCGGAACTACGCCCAAACTCATCACCCGTGAGACCGAGACTCGCATGGTCGGCTACGGGGCCATGCTGGCTGAGTCCATGGTCGGCATTATGGCCACTGTCGCAGCCTGCGCGTTGCAACCCGGGACCTATTTCGCCATCAACAGTCCAGCAGGAATCGTGGGGCAAACCCCCGACCTGGCCTCCGCCACCATTTCGAGTTGGGGATTTCCCGTCACTGCCCCCGACATGCATGCCCTCGCCCTGGCGGTCGGGGAGCAGACCCTCTACAACCGCACGGGCGGGGCCCCCGCATTTGCCGTGGGCATGGCCAGCATCTTCGCGCACAGCCTGGGCGGACAGGCGGTCATGGCCATCTGGTATCACTTCGCCATCATGTTTGAAGCGCTGTTTATTCTGACCATCCTCGACGCCGGAACCCGTGTCGGCCGTTTCATGGTCCAGGATGCGCTCGGGCACCTGTGGAAGCCGCTGGGACGGACCAGTTGGTATCCCAGCATCCTGCTGAACAGCGCCTTGATGGTGGGGGCTTGGGGATATTTTCTCTGGCAAGGCGTGAAGGATCCCCTGGGCGGGATCAATTCCCTCTGGCCGCTGTTCGGCATCGCCAACCAGTTGTTGGCGATCGTCGCCCTGTGCGTGGCTACCACCATCGTCATCAAGATGAGCCGAGTGCGATATGCCTTTGTAACCCTGACCCCTCTGCTCTGGCTGGTCGCGGTGACGTTCACCGCCTCGTATCACAAGGTATTTGATGCCGACCCGCGCCTTGGATTCCTGGCGCACGCGCGGCAGCTGCAATGGGCAGGACCCATGTCCTCAGCCACAGCGCGCCTCGTTTTTAACGACCGCATGGATGCCGCCGTGACCGGCGTGCTCGTCATCATGGTCGCGATGATCCTGGTAGAGTCCGGACTAGATTGGCTGCGCGTGCTGACCGGCCGCAAGCCAGCTCAGGTGCGGGAAGCGCCCTTCGTCCTGACGCGCTTCGCCGAGGAGCAGGGATGAAGCGTTTCTGGCAAAACCTGCTCGCAGTGTTCCACGAGATCTTCGATGAGGCCTCCTACGCGCGCTTTCTCCAGCGCCAGGGTGTGGAGTCGTCGCAGGACGCCTACTGGGCCTTTCTCGAGGAAAGTGAGGACATGCGTACACGGCGGCCCCGGTGCTGCTAGACATCATCTTGGTGACAGCGTGCCATGCCTAACCAACGAAGCTTGCCCAAACCGACACGAGGAGGAATCCCCAGAGAGGCAGTCGAGGGGAATCTAGGAGAATCGTCCCGCCCAGAACAGGGGCGTGGCCCAAACCGGCCTGGCGATGATAGGCTTCCTCTCCGAATGAATTGCATCCTGCGAATCAGCCGTGTAGCCTTGCGGATGCCGCCAAGCGCCGTTCGCTTTCTGCCCGGCGCGCTCCTACTGGTTTTGAGCACGACACTCCTCAGCTGTGGACCTAATCAGCCCGACCCGTCAGGAGTCCCCGGCTTCACGGATCGAGCCCTGAGCCAGGAAAAAGACGGTGTCGTGGTGCGCGTAGCCGTACCCACTCCCGCCGAAAGCCGACGTTTCTTCGGCGCCGCAACGGACTCCGTCGAGGTCCAGCCCCTCTGGCTGCGAATCGAAAACAATACCGACGTCTTTCTTCGCTATCTCCCGATCGTGACCGACCCCACCTATTTCGCCCCTTTGGAAGTCGCTCATCGCCTCCACGGCTGGTTCTCCAGCTCCACCAACGATGCCATCGATGCCGTTTGCGAGCGCAACGCCATTCTCAACTTCATTCCTGCCCATCAATCGGTCTCGGGATTCGTTTACACCCATCGCGACGCTGGACTGAAGTTTGTTAACGTGGGACTGGTCGGCGGCGGCCAGGTTCACCTGTTCCGCTTCATCGTTCCCATCACCGGCGTGCAATACCAGGTGCAAAGCGTCGACTTCCACAAGCTGTACCCGGCTGGCGAGATCGAAGATCTCAACCTCGCGGACCTCCGCAAGAAACTCGAGGGCCTGCCATGCTGCGTCACCAACAAGAACGGTAGCGCCAAGGGCGATCCTCTCAACCTGGTGATTGTCAGTGACGGCGTGGATGGCATCTTCCCCTTCACGCAACGCGGGTGGCAGCTCAACGAACCCGTCAGCGCTGGCAGTTCCTTCCGCATGGCCAAAGCCTTCGTGCTGGGCTCCCAATATGACACGGCTCCCGTCAGCCCGCTGTATCTCTTCGGCCGCTATCAAGACCTCGCCCTTCAGAAGGCGCGCGCCACGGTCAGCCAACGGAATCACATGCGTCTCTGGATGGCGCCGTTCACGGTCGAGGGGGAGAAAGTCTGGATCGGCCAGATCAGCCGCGATATTGGCATCAAGCTCACCACCAAAGCGTGGTCGCTCACGACTCACCGCATCGGTCCCTATGTCGATCAGGAACGTGACTACCTCCTGCAGGATCTGCTCCTAACCGGATTCGTCGATCGTGTGGGTTATGTGAAAGGCGTGGGTGAGTCCATACCGGAACAGCCCCGCAAAAACCTGACCGACGACCCTTATTACACGGACGGGCTGCGGGTCGTGATCTTCCTCGGTTCCAAGCTCCGCTCACCCACGCAGATCGAGGGCCTGGAGTGGGAACGCCCGCTGGCTGCTCACTGATCTGGGGGTCAAGGGTACCGATTTCAAGGTCGAGACGTGAGGTTGGCGGCCATTGCCATATGCGACAAATGGCGCTATCATAGGCGACAGAATGGTAAATGAACTCAGAGCCGTGGTTCGGGAGTTAGGTGGTGAACACACGCTGGGACGTACTCTGTCCAGCGACCGGGACCTGCGCGACGCAATCCGGGAGGGGTTCCCGCCGGCCGTGGTGGAGGAGCTGATGCGAACCTCCGGTCTAACGCTGAAAGAGCTGGCTGCCGCGCTGGATCTCTCTCCGAGAAGCTTGCAACGCCGTCGCCGAAGCGGGCGGCTAGCGCGCTACGAATCTGACCGCCTTTACCGTCTGGCTCGCATCGTGGCGCTTGCCCATGAAAGCCTCGGCGACCGTGAGCGCGCCATGCGCTGGTTGAAGCACCCGAACCGCGCCCTGGGCGGCATCGCCCCGGTCAAAGCGATTGACACCGAGCTCGGCGCACGCCAAGTAGAAAACCTTCTTGGTCGAATTGCATACGGCGGGATCAGTTGAGTCGCGTCTATCGAGTGCTCCGCGGCAAGTATGCGCGCACTCCCTTCGATGGGGAGGGCGCCTACCGCTACGGCGGGCGATGGTCGAGCCCCGGTGTCCGCCTCAGTTACACTTCCGAGCATCAGTCGCTAGCGATGCTGGAGTACTTTGTCCATCTGGACAAAGACGATCCGCCACGCGATCTCGTCCTAGCCATGGCAGAAACTCCTGACGACCTGTCACGGGAAAAAATGGAGGTCAGCGAGCTACCTGCAAATTGGCGAGATGCCGCAGCGCCTCCCGAACTCAGCCACTTTGGAGATGAATTCGCCGAGAAGGCAGAACATCCCCTGTTGTTCGTGCCCTCGGTTCTCTCACCTGGCGAAAACAATTGCCTGATCAATCCCGCACATCCAGATTACAAGAGAATTAAGGTGCTCCCATGGGAGCCGCTCCGGTATGATCCGCGAATGTTCGCTACAGGCCGCGGCCGGCGGCGGCGGCGCAGCTAAAGCCTAGAAATTCTCCATGTCCCATGGTAAGAGCGGAAAGGCGATCATTCGGTGCCAGTTCGTGCCTCACTGCGAGATCGAAACACATCGTTAGACCTGGACTCGGTTCCATCGCGCACGACGTCATTCGCCTTCCCCTCATCGACTCCCTTGTCTCTCGTCACGTATGCCAGTTGTGTCGGCGCCGCAAACCCAGTCCCGGAAGCTTCCACGATTTCAGCAATCTCTAGTATGACATCCTGGCGAATTGCGGTGAACTTTGTCCAGTCGCCAGTCTTGGCATAGGCGAAGAGCTCCAATTGAAAAGCAGCACCCGCAAAACTCATGACCCGAACTCTGGAGGTTTCGGGTTCGATCGCAGGATGTTGGTCCAGCATGCTCTGTATGCGATCCAGCACACAGCGTAATTGTTCGGCACGGGTTTCAATTCGCAAGGCGAAGGTTTGGTTGATCAGCAATTTGCCGCGACGCGCCATGTTTTGGAATTGCATTTGCGCCAGCGATCCGTTAGGTACTACCGACAGATTCTGGTCGAGCGTACGCAATTTCAGGGAACGCAGCCCGATATCTTCCACCGTGCCCAGTTGATTCCCGATCTGGCAAAAATCACCGACATGTATGGCTTTGTCCATCAGCAACGAGACCCCGCCGATGAGATTCTCCAGGGTTTTTTGCGCGGCCAATGCTATCGCCAGTCCTCCAATTCCCAAGCCAGCCAGCGTCGTCTTGACGTTCAGCCCAAATATGGCCAATGCAGCCACCACTGCGATGGTCAGCAGCACGATGCGGTTGAGCCGCTGCATCAGGATGAGGATAGACTCCCCACCTTTGTGTTGCGTTCGCATCCGGTTCAGGACATGTTCAAAGCCTCGGTCAAGGGTTGCGCCGAGGAGCCACAGGCAACAACCCACGAGCAGAGCAGTGAGGAAGCGAAAATAGTAGATGCGATACAGAAGGGGAGGCGCCAGAAGGTAGACGAAAAGGCTGTGTATCAAGATCGCAAGGATGCACTTGAGAGGCATGCCCATTGGTGTCTGCCAGACCGATCGCGTAGGAAGCTTTTGCAGCTTGTATCGGATCTGCGCGGGCACACTCAGCAGGAACGCCAAAAGCCAAGCCAAGAACCACGAAAACGGGATTGAAAGAAGCCACTCTAGCCACTGCGCGAGTGACATCCCCAGAAGCCGCCGACTGGTCAATGCGGCCGGCATGATTCGATCAGCGAAGGTCGGCGCTTGGCTCTCCAATTGGGCGTAGAGTATCGGGATACTAGCCACTGTCTCTCTCGAAAGAAGCCAAATTTTCCCCGCCGCCGGATCATCGACCCGCACCAGGATGACGGCCGCCGTGGTCCCGCCCACCGTAAGCTCGCCGGCACGAACTTGGTCGGGGGGAAGTCCCGGTTCAACGACACCCCGGGGATCATCGGGCAACAGGAGAACGTTACCGCGGAACTTTGGGTACAGAGCCTGGAGTTGCTTGGCCAGCTGGGTCAGGTTAGTGTCTTCCCCTGGCGCCGGCTGAAGGTAACGAGCGGCGGTCTCGTAGTCCTCTCGCTCGGTGCATCTCAGGAAGCCCATCATCGAGCTGCGCGGAGTTTCGCGTCCCAGCAGATCGATGGGCATTGTAGGTTCAGTTTTGGCAGGCGAGGGCGCGGCCGGGCTCGGAAGCTGGGCTTGGACAGGGGCGGCTGAACCCAGCAGGATGAAAATAGCGACCGCGAAGTCGAGACTGTGGGTCCAACGGAGCAACCGTCGTGTCCAGTCTGGTGCTCCGTATGGAATCACGAATGACCCGTCCTTCACACTCTTGATCCTGAGCTTCGTGAAACTTTATTTCTTCATTTCCTCAACACGGCAGCCCTCGAATTCAGTCAAGCGACCTGTTTATCCGCCGTCGGTTCTTTCTTGGCAAATGCACTCGTTCGGCCAGCCGCCAGAAATTGCTCTCCGTCGATGCGGCCGAAGAGTTCAATCAGCTTGGCTACGACACCAGTCCAGCCGGTCTGGTGGCTGGCCCCGAGGCCGGCGCCGTTGTCACCGTGGAAGTACTCGTAGAACAGAATGTAGTCCTTCCAGTTAGGATCGGTCTGGAATTTCTCCGTACCGCCATAGACGGGCCGCCGCCCGGATTCGTCGCGCAAGAAGATGCGAGTCAACCGATTGGCGATTTCCCGCGCTACCTCGAATAGATTCATCCATTTGCCCGAGCCCGTCGGACACTCGACCTTGAAGTTGTTGCCGTGATACCCGTAGAACGACAACAGAGCACGGATCAGTAATCCGTTCACCGGCATCCATATGGGACCACGCCAGTTGGAGTTTCCTCCAAACATCCCCGTGTCGGATTCGGCGGGAAGATAATTGACCCGGTATTCCTGGCCCCCCACATGAAAGATGTAGGGATGCTCCGCATGATAGCGGGACAGTGCCCGTATCCCATAGGGGCTGAGGAACTCCTTCTCATCGAGCATGCGCGACAGAATTCGACGCAACCGTTCTGGGCTGACCAGGGCAGCGATGCCGCGCTCGCCATACCCCAGATGACCCGGCCCGGTAGGATGAATGCTCTTAAGTAGTTGGGGCATGCGTCGCAAGCGTTCCGCCAGAACCGCGGGCACTCGCGGCACCCGTTCCCGCTGCCAGGGCTCAATAACGGTCGTGGCGCAGAGGGGCAATAGGCCCACCATGGAGCGAACCTTGAGCCGCGTCGCGCTACCGTCGGGTAGGCGCAGGACGTCATAGTAGAACCCGTCCTCTTCATCCCACATGCCATCCGGTCCCATCTGATTCATGGCGTGGGCGATCAAAAGGAAATGGTCCGCAAACTTGATGGCCATGTCTTCGAAGAAAGAGTCGTGGGCGGCTAGCTCGACGCTGATCTCAAGCATGTTCTGGCAGAACAGTGACACCCACGCCGTGCCGTCCGCCTGCTCCAGGTGTCCGCCGGTAGGTAGCGGAGCGCTGCGGTCGAAGACACCAATGTTATCCAGTCCCAGAAATCCACCTTCGAAGACGTTCTTGCCAAAGCGGTCTTTGCGGTTCACCCACCAGCTGAAGTTCAGCATCAGCTTGGCAAAAGAGCGCTTGAGAAATTCGAGGTCGCCTTGGCCGCGCAGAGCCTGCTCCGTCCGGTACAGGAAGATCGTGGCCCAGGCGTGCACTGGCGGATTGACGTCACTGAAATTCCATTCGTACGCCGGAATCTGACCGGTTGGATGTAGGAAGTATTCCTGCAGCATCAGATCGAGTTGCTCCTTCGCGAAATCCACATCGACGGTGGAAAGGGCGATGGTGTGGAAGGCCAAATCCCACGCCGCATACCAGGGGTATTCCCACTTGTCCGGCATGGAGATGACATGTTCATTCACCATGTGAAACCATTCGCTGTTGCGCATCTGTTGGCCACGCGGTTTCATCGGATCCAGACCATGTTCCACCAGCCATTTGTCCACGTCGAAACCGAAATACTGCTTGCTCCATAGCATCCCGGCCAGGGCCTGCCGCATGACCCGGGCTTCATCTTCTCCAACCCGTGCCGGCGTGATGGCCCGATAAAACTCGTCCGCCTCCCGCCGCCGAGCCTGCATGATCTCGGTAAAGTTCTTGAAGGGATCAGCGATGGCAGCAGGCGCACGGCTGCTGAGGCGGAGGCGGATGGTCGCGGGTGCAGCCGGATCAATGGTGACGATGGAGTGGGCTGCAGCTTTGGTTCCCCTGTGCTCGGGGTTGACGGCATCCTGCTTCCCGTGAATCACATAGTTGTGGATTGCATCCTTGACGTACGGGCTGGCATTGGGCGTGCCGAAGATGCGCTCATTGTTCGTCTCGTTCTCGGTGAACAACAGAGGAGCCTGCCCCTCGCAGTACAGATAGCGATCGCCCAGATCACTATGGGACGCGCGGACCACGGGGACGTTTTGCTTGCCAGAAACCTGCTTCAGGGACGGCTTCTTCGTGTCCGGCCACCACGTCCAGGTATTGCGGAACCACAGCGTGGGCAAAACGTGGAGCGTCGCTGGCTCAGGCCCGCGGTTCCAAACACTGATCTGGATAAGAATGTCCTCGGGTGTCTCCTTGGCATACTCCACAAAGACATCGAAGTAGCGATCGCTGTTGAAAATGCCGGTGTCCAACAGTTCATATTCCATCTCGCCCCGGTTGCGTCGTTTACTGGTGGCGACCAAGTCATCATAGGGAAACGCACTCTGCGGGTATTTGTACAGGTACTTCATGTAGGAATGGGTCGGCGTGCTATCGAGATAGAAGTAGTACTCTTTGACGTCCTCACCGTGATTGCTCTCGCTGTTGGTGAGTCCGAAGAGACGCTCCTTGAGTATCGGATCCTTGCCATTCCACAGACCCACGCTGAAGCAGAGCAACTGCTTGTCATCGCTGATGCCGGCAAGGCCGTCCTCACCCCAGTGATACGCCCGCGATCGGGCCTGGTCGTGGCTGAAGTAGTCCCAGGCATTTCCATCATGGCTGTAGTCCTCACGCACCGTGCCCCACTGCCGCTCACTGAGATACGGCCCCCACTTTCGCCAGGGAATTTTGTTATTATGGCTGTCTTGTAGTCTGACGGTTTCTGGATTGCTCATATCTGACCTCCTGTCTGATCTGCTACTGCGCACGCTGCGTGGGCCAAAGGGTGTGGGTAGCATTGTATACCCGTGAGCCTGCTCGCAACGTTCTGCAACGATTTTCATGTGGAGCGACCCCAATCGATGGGCCCTTACATTCTGCAGGGCGAGCCGGTAGGAAGGATCCTTGCGAATATGTTAACCCACTTCGCAGAAATCCCGCGGCACACCTGGTTGGCATCGTGTTTGCTGATGCTACCGTTGTTGTCTGGCTGTAACAAACGGCAAGTGGCTCCGTCGCAGGCAGGTCAGGCATCGGTCGCTTCCTCTTCGGAGGACGAACCACCCTCGCCGTCCACCACCGTGCGGTTGCCGGCACACTTCGATCACTACACCGGGGACCTGGATGAAATGGTGAAGAGGAGAAACATCCGAGCCCTGGTCATCCTCAACCGTATCGGATTCTTCTACGATCGCGGGCAGCCCCGCGGTGCCCTGTATGAGGCTTTGGAGGACTTTCAGCGCTTCGCGAACAAGAAGCTGAAGACGGGGAAGCTGGGAGTGAGAGTCACGTTCCTGCCAATCACCCCGGGCCAGGCTGAGTCCGCTCTAACCGAGGGCATGGGAGACTTGATAGGCAATGCCATCGTCATCACCCCTGAGCGCGAAAAGCGAGTTGCGTTTTCCAGTCCGGTGGTGACCGGCGTGACCCAGATCGTGGTGAGTGGGCCCGACTTCGGTCCGGTTTCCAGGATCGATGACCTGGCGGGCAAGGTGATCTACGTCAATCCGCTGACTACGTATTACGCGAACCTGCAGCAGGCCAACGTGGTGCTTCAGAAATCGGGGAAGAAGCCCATCGAGATCAAGGTTGCAGACAAGAACCTGAACGATGATGATCTCATCCAGATGGTACACGCTGGCCTCATCCCGGCCACGGTCACGATCACTCCCAGGGCAGAGCTCTGGTCCAAAGTGTTCGCCGACATTCAGCCGCATCCGGAAGTTCCCATTGCCAGCAAAGTCAGCATGGCCATGGTGATGCGCAAGAACAATCCCCAGCTCAAGGAGCTGTTGGATGAATACATTCCCACCCACGCGGTCGGAACATCCTTCGGGAACACGCTGCTTCGCCGTTACCTCGAAACCACCAAGTGGATCACGAATTCAACTTCGCAGAAGGAGATGGAAAAGTTTCTGGCGATGGTCCAACTATTCCAGAAGTACGCCGCAGAGTACGACTTTGACTACCTGATGCTGGCCGCGCAGGGTTACCAAGAATCCATGCTGGATCAGGATCGCCGGAGTCGGCGTGGCGCGGTGGGCATCATGCAGGTCTTGCCCAGATACGCCGCAGCGGCGCCGATCAGCATCGCCAACGTGAACACAGCGGACGCTAACATCCACGCGGGTGCCAAGATGCTGCGCAACATAGCCGATACCTATTTTAACGATCCCCAGCTAGACGCCATGAACCGCACGCTGCTGGTGTTTGCCAGTTATAACGCCGGCCCGAGCCGGGTCGTGCGGTTGCGCAAACAGGCAAGCGAAATGGGCCTGAATCCGAATGTCTGGTTTGGCAACGTGGAACTGGTCGCGGCCAAAGACATCGGGCAAGAGACGGTCACATACGTCGGCAATATCTATAAGTACTATGTCGCCTACACGCTGGCCCTGGAACAATATCAGCTCCGACAGAAGGCGAAGGCTGGCAGCGGCTCCTAAAGCAGAGTGCAACTGGACCTGATCTTTTCTTTCCCCCGAAAAGCTGAGTATGAATCTACGGCTGAACGGATCTCAGGCAATACAAGGGTTGCTGTCCGACCTCCCTCTCCTCGTCCATTAAAGGAGGTGGCTGAGCTGACAGTCATGAAGTTGGGATATAATTCGCGTCCATAATCGTTTGCCCCAATTCCAGGGCGCGATGCATTCCTCCAAGACCGCTCTTGGCTCGGAGCGATTTTGCCTACGAGCCTGAACCGGCGCACAGAATCTCGAACTACGACCCGCGGCATAAGACTGTGTGACAGGTCAGCGGAAGCGATACCATGGGGCCCCCTGTCTTTGAGGCTGGCTTGCTTCCTACAGGATTGAATCCACGATCGGCGAGGCGGGCAGGGGCGTGGTCTACCGTGGCACAGCCGAGCGCTGGGGCGAAGTGTAGCCAGCAAAGCGGTCCAGTCAGGAATTCACGCTCCGCAGGAGGCCCGTCACGCATCAGAACAGAGACGTGCCTTTTAAGAAGACAGAGAGTCCCACTGGTGTTCGCTCCGGCACCAGGCTTCGAAAGATCGCAGGGCTCTTTGTAATTGTGGGTCTTGTCGTCATCGTTGTTCTCGCGATCGTTGTACGCCATGCCGAACCGCTGCTGCGAGCCCGTGTGGTGGAAACCCTATCGGCTCGTTTCCGAAGCCGGGTTGAGCTCGACCAGTTGAAGGTTTCCGTGTATCGGGGTCTGCTGATATCCGCCAAAGGGTTGAGAGTCTACGGCCAGACTGACCCGAATATTCATGACGAAGGAATGCAACCCTTGATTGCGGTGGACGAGTTTCACTTTCGCACGGGAGTCTTAAGCATGTTGCGGACTCCTATGCATGTGGGGACGGTCTACATCAAGGGCCTCGATCTCAACATTCCGCCGAAAGGGGACCGCCAGCAACTCACTCGCCTGGCTCCCAAAGGCGAAAAGACGATAAAGATCAACGTCGGGGAATTTCGATTGGAGAAAGCACACCTGGTCATCAATACCAACCGACGCGACAAACTGCCGCTCGATTTTGATATTCAAGATCTCTCCATGCGCGATATCGGCCCCGACCAACCTCTCAGCTTCCGAGCAACCCTGGTGAATCCTAAACCGATTGGCAATATCGCATCCCATGGCGAGTTCGGACCTTTCGATTCCGAGGATCCACGCGAAACCCGGGTTGCCGGGGAATACACCTTCAGCAACGCCGACCTGGGAACCTTGAAGGGAATTGGCGGAATCCTTTCCTCGACGGGGCGCTACCAGGGAACGATTGGACGCATGGTTGTCGACGGTCAGACGGATACGCCTGACTTCCAGCTCAACCTCAGCGGCCGGCCCGTGCCGCTGAAGACGGTCTTCCATGCCGTAGTGGACGGCACCAGCGGCGATACCTACCTGCAACCCGTGAATGCCACGATTCTTTCCACTCCGCTCACCGCCTTCGGATTTGTCGTCAAGTCTGCTGACCCTCAAGGCCATCACATCCAACTTGATGCCACGATCTCTTCGGGCAAAATTGAGAACCTGCTGAAACTGGCGGTGCAGACCGATCCACCGGTCATGACCGGAACTGTGCGCCTCGAAGCCAGGATCGATCTGCCCGCCGGAACTCGTGATCTCTCCGACCGCTTACAGTTGAAAGGAAAATTCGAGGTTGCCGGAGGTCACTTCTCTAACGACAGGATTCAAAGCAAGGTGGATGCCCTCAGCAGGCGAAGCCAGGGAAAGCCACAGCTCGCCAGCGACGACGTCCCCGAAAACGTCAAATCCCGCTTTGGAGGCAACTTTGTCCTGAAGGATTCAGTCCTTAGTTTCCCTAACCTGGTGTTTCAAATGCCGGGCACCAGGGTAGACCTGGCGGGAACCTACAGCCTCGACGGAAAGCAGTTTGACTTCCACGGGCATGCCCGGTTCGAGGCCAGGCTGTCGCAAATGGTGGGCGGCTGGAAATCCATGTTCCTAAGACCGGTAAATCCATTCCTCAGCAAGAATGGCGCGGGTACGGAAGTTCCGATCAAGATTACGGGGACGAAATCCGAACCACATTTTGGGCTTGACCTTTTCAATGGCAAGAAGAAAAAGGCGGAGAAGGACACGTCCGGAGGCGGGAAATAAGAGGTCGTGCGCCACAACCCCAGCAGATCACTCAGGTTCCAATTCGGATTGTTGCCAACCTCCTAAAATGTATCACATATGAGAAGAGCGTCGATTCCCGACTTACGCTACGGTTCAAGAAGATCGAACGTTTGCTGCCCCAAGGCGAGGAGATGCAGATAACCAAACGGCGGCGCGTGATCGTGCGTCTGGTTCCCGTAAACACGGAATCCGCAGCTAAGATGCCAGACTTCCTAGCACGGCTGCAAGCCATCTACGGCGATGAGCTTCTTGAGGTCCCCGGAGCGGAACTGATTGCCCAGGATCGGAGCCGCGATTGAAAGGTCCACGTAGATGCCAGCTTCCTCATCTCCTTGTATAGGCTTGATTCGAACTCTGCGTCGGCGGCGGGCATCATGCGGTCTTCTAGGGGTTCTACTACATTATTAGGGAGGGAAAGCGCTACCGCAGGATCTGCAACCCCATCCAGTGCTCGAGTTTTGACAAAAGCTGACGTAAACTCAGCGGGCCAGTGTGGAGTTCCGTACAGAAGAGCGAGTCCGGGGACGAGACCTTTGCGTTGGAGAGTGGCTGTCCTAGTAAGCGCCGCGATTGCGATCAGCTATCTGGATCGCCAGACGTTGCCCGTTGCCATCAGCACCATCAGCAAGGATATTCCGCTTTCGAATGAACAGTTCTCAGCACTGCAGTCTGCCTTTTTGTTCTCCTATGCATTTATGTATGCTGGCGGCGGAAAACTGACCGATGTGCTGGGAACCCGACGCGGATTCATGCTGATTATGTTGGTTTGGTCGCTGGCTTGTACCAGCCACGCGCTGGCGCTGAGCTTCGCCATGCTGGCCGTGAGCAGGTTCCTGCTGGGAATGGGAGAAGGAGGCGGTTTTCCAGCAGCCACAAGAGCGGTCGCGGAATGGTTCCCAAGGCAAGAACGCTCTACTGCGATGGGCATCGTCAACGCAGGAACGGCGGTCGGAGCGGTTGCTGCTCCTCCCCTCATTGCCGTGATCCTGAGCTATCTGAGCTGGAGGTGGATCTTCTTGATCACCGGCGGAATCGGCCTGCTTTGGACGGCCTGGTGGTCGATGTGGTATTTCGCCCCGGAAGCAACCAGTCTGAATGGATCTCGCGCGCACGAGAAGAGCCCGCCCGCGGATTCGCCGGAGCAGGACATGCCCTTGCGCTGGGTTGAATTGTTACGAATTCGCGAGTCATGGGGATTGATTACCGCGAAATTTCTGAGCGACGCGGCATGGTATTTCTATTTGTTTTGGTTGCCAAAGTACCTGTACGATGCCCGCGGCTTCAACGTCAAAGCAGTCGGTGCCTTCGCCTGGATTCCTTACGCGGCGGCCGGGGTCGGCTGTCTGCTTGGGGGATGGTTCTCGAGTGAACTCATCCGACGCAAGGTTTCGGTCGGCACCGCCAGAAAGCTCGCCCTGGGTTTGAGCGCAGCGGTCATGCCTACGGTCATTTTGGTTCCGTACGTGCCGGTAGCTTGGGCGATCGTGATTTTCAGCTTGGCATATTTCGGGCAGCAATCCTGGTCCACGCTGGTTATGGTACTACCCACCGACCTGTTTCCCACCCGCGTCGTAGGCTCGGTCGCAGGGCTAGTCGGCTTCGGCGGGGCAATAGGCGGCATTGTCTTCGGACAACTGGTCGGCTACCTGCTGGACCATGGTTTTGGCTATGGCGTGGCTTTCGCCCTGGGAGGTAGTCTGCATCTGATTGCGTTTCTGGTGATCCTGATCGCCATTCCAGCGGTTCCGTCTCTCACCCTGGAACAGAAACTGTCGTATGAAGGAATTCAATGAAAATCAAGGAAGTGCGCGTGCGCGTAGCGAGATGGCGCGGCAAGACGGTGGCGTTACCAGCAAATTTTTGCACCAATCCCCTGGATCTGCTGGAACTACCCCATCCGTCCATGCGGAGGTTCACCTTTCACGACTGGCTCGTCGTCGAGGTTTTCACGGACGCCGGTTACGTCGGCATCGGCAACGCTGCCCTGGCACCGCAGCTTGCCAAGCAGGTGATTGACACGTACCTGAGGCCACTGCTGATCGGCCAGGACCCGTGGGACACGGAATTCTTATGGCAACTCATGTATCGCCGGACCTTGCCCTTCGGCCGCAAAGGCATTTGCCTGGTAGCGATCAGCGCGATTGATATCGCGCTCTGGGACCTGCTGGGTAAAGCCACCAACCAGCCCCTGTACCGGCTGCTTGGGGGCAAGACCAAGCCACGCATCCCTGTCTATGCTTCAAGGCTCTACAGTGTAGAATCGGGCGCCCTTGCGGCCGAGGCGAAGCGCTACAAGGACGAAGGCTACAGCGCAATGAAGATGCGCTTTGGATGGGGCCCTGGCGACGGGGCCGCCGGGATGCAGCGTAATCTCGAACTGGTGCGCACGGTACGTGAAGCGGTAGGGAATGAGATTGATCTGATGGCGGATGCCTATATGGGCTGGACCCTGGATTACGCCAAGCGAATGTTGCCGCTGTTGGAACCGCTTCATCTCCGGTGGCTCGAGGAGCCGGTCCTTGCGGACGACATCAGCGGTTATGTCGAACTGAAATCCTACGGAAGAGTGCCCATCGCCGGGGGAGAACACGAATTCACGCTCTACGGTTTTCGCGAACTCCTTCAGGCGCATGCTCTGGACTACATACAGTTCGATACCAATCGAGTTGGGGGCATCACGCAGGCGCGCAAAATCTCAGCCTTAGCCGAGGCGCACTCCGTGCCGGTCATTCCCCATGCTGGGCAGATGCACAACTACCACATCGTCATGGCGAGTCTGAATTCGCCCATGGCCGAGTACTTTCCCATGGTGGACGTTGAAGTCGGCAACGAGCTTTTCTGGTATATCTTTCGCGGTGAGCCAAAAGCAAAACACGGATGCATCGAGCTCGATGAGAACGCACCCGGCCTTGGGCTCGCCATCGATGAGACAGGGCTCGCGAATTTCGAAATCATGGAATAAGCGGGTTGGTTTTGGCTGATGATGCGACTGATTCAAATCCGGAAAGGAGAGATCCGGCGAGTCGCTCTCGTCGAGGAGCCGAATCTCCGGTTGCTCGATAGATGTTCGTCGATTTTCGAACTGGCAAAGCTGGCCTTGGCGGATGGCGTGACCCTGGGCGAATTGGTTCGGAAGCGGGTCACGGGGGAGGTTTTGCCCTATGACCCGGTCTATGCCGCGGGCTCGGAGTGGCGAATTCTGCCCGCCATCGATCACCCGCATGAGCCGGCTCGCTGCTTGGTTTCCGGCACAGGTCTGACCCATCTGGGGAGCGCTCGCGATCGACAGGCGATGCATGAAACGGGTGCTGAAGAACTTACCGACAGCATGCGGATGTTTCGCTGGGGACTGGAGGGAGGGCGGCCCGCTGCAGGCCGGGCCGGCACCGCTCCGGAGTGGTTTTATAAGGGCACGGGAACAATCTTGCGGGCCCACGGCGAACCGCTCGAAATTCCCTCCTATGCCGAAGACGGCGGTGAGGAGGCCGAGATCGCCGGTGTCTATATCATTGCACCGGATGGCCGACCCTGCCGCATTGGAATGGCAGCGGGAAACGAGTTTTCCGATCACCAGTTCGAACGGAAGAACTATCTTAACCTCGCGGGGTCCAAGCTTCGCACTTGCGCGCTTGGTCCTGAACTGGTGGTGGAACCCCGATTCGAATCGGTGCAGGTGGCGGTCAAGATCGAGCGTGCCGCCACCTTGCTCTGGTCGAGAACGTTCCGCAGCGGTGAGGCCGAAATGTGCCACAGCCTCCAGAACATTGAACATCACCATTTCAAGTTTGAAGTCCATCGCCGTCCCGACGATGTTCATGTTCACTTTTTGGGCACAGACTGCCTGAGTTTCAGCGAGGGAGTGCAGTTGCGGGAAGGTGATGTAATGGAGGTTCTTGCGGACGGTTTCGGGCGAGCTTTGCGCAACCCAGTCCATTTTGCGGGGAGAGAGACGACCTTGGTTCAGGTTGTCCCTTTAAGGGAGTGAGATCGTGGCAAAACCGCACGTGGCAATTCTAGGACTCGGAATTATGGGAGCAGGCATGGCCGCACGCCTGCTTTCGGCTGGTTTCCCCCTGTCGGTTTACAACCGAACTCGCGAGAAGGCTCTGCCGTTCTCTGCTGGCGGTGCCCGCGTGGCCAGTTCCCCGCGAGAGGCAGCGGCACGCGCCGAGATCGTGATCAGCATGGTGGCTGATGATTCGGCGTCGCGAAACGTCTGGTTGGGTAAAGATGGAGCCTTGGCCGAAGCCCAACCTGGCGCGGTGCTGATCGAATCCAGCACGCTGAGCGTGGCCTGGGTGAAAGAGCTGGCGCGCGCCGTCACCGGACATGATTGCAGATTCCTCGATGCTCCCGTCACCGGCACCAAGCCGCACGCGGCCTCGGGCGAATTGGTTTTTCTGGTTGGAGGTGCTCTTGAGGTGCTCGATTCCGTGCGTCCGGTTCTTTCCGTGCTCGGTCGCGAGGTGATTCACCTTGGTCCCGAAGGCAGCGGCGCGATGATGAAGCTGATCAACAACTTCACCTGTGGAGTCCAGGCGGCATCGTTTGCCGAAGCCCTGTCCATGATCAAAGCCTCCGGTCTTGACCCGGCAAAAGCGGTGTCGATCCTTACCGACGGCGCTCCCGGAAGCGGGATCTTGAAAAGAGTGGCAAGTCGCACAGCTGCCCAGGACTTCACTCCGAACTTCAGCGCACGCTTGATGACAAAAGACCTGGCGTATGCGGTCCATGAGGCTTCGGCGCGAGGCATCCGCCTCAAGACCGCGAGTGCGGCTTTAGAAGTATTCCAACAGGCGATTGCCGCCGGCCATGGCGACGAAGACTTTTCTGTGGTCACCAAAGCCCTGCAGCAAGGTTGAGCAAGATCTTGGCCTGAGGGGGGGTGGGATGGCTCCTCGTCAGGATCGAGTAGGCGGTCCGGCTTCGCGGTTTTTTTCAACATTGCCGGTGCAAGGAACTCAAGCTGACACAGGTTATGGCGAAACTGCTGGGACGATCCATCATCGGATTTCGGGAAGGCGTCGAAGGCCCCGGGTGTTTCTATGGACTGGCTGCCGCAAGTGGACAACGCCTGCAGCCTGGTTTTTTTCCGGCGACACTCGGGGAGGTTGAGTTAGCAGCGCAGCTTGCCTTCGAAGCGTTTGCCATTTACGGGCGCACGTCGGGCCGGGAAAAAGGGCGGTTTGTCCGGAAGATCGCAGACAACCTCGAAGGCCTCGCGGAGGATGTGATCGAACGGGCGCACCAGGAAACCGCCTTGCCCAAGGTTCGTCTCGAGGGGGAGATGGGGCGCACTTGCGGTCAGCTTCGTCTCTTTGCCCAGGTTGTGGAAGAAGGTTCGTGGGTTGGAGCGCGTATCGACCGGGCTGAACCTGCCCGGCAGCCGGTGCCGAAGCCTGACATTCGCTCGATGTTGCGTCCGCTCGGGCCGGTGGCCGTATTTGGCGCCAGCAACTTCCCCCTGGCATTTTCCGTTGCTGGAGGGGACACAGCCTCGGCTCTGGCTGGCGGTAATCCGGTGATCGTCAAAGCGCACCCCGCGCATCCCGGGACCAGTGAACTTGTGGGGCAGGCGGTTCGCGCCAGCGTACAGGCGTGTGGGCTTCCGGAAGGTACCTTCTCATTATTGTTCGACAGCGGAACTCAGGTTGCCGTGGCGTTGGTAACCCATCCTCGGCTGAAGGCCGTCGGGTTTACCGGTTCGCGCACTGCGGGTAGAGCCTTAATGAATCTGGCAGCGGCGCGTCCGGGGCCGATTCCGTTCTTCGGCGAGATGAGCAGCACGAACCCCGTGTTCGTGCTTCCAGGTGCGCTCGAAGGGCGGGGCGAGAGCATCGCGAGTGGACTGCATGCCTCCTTTACGCTAGGCGCCGGGCAGTTCTGCACCAAACCGGGGTTAGTCTTCGTGCCCCAGGGCCCGTCGGCGCAAGCGTTCGCGCAAAAGTTGCGGGAGTTGGTGCTCCAGCCCGCGGAATACCAGCTCTTGACACCAGCCATCCGGGCGTCTTTCCGTTCTGCGATTGGAGAGCGCAGGAAGGGGTTGGAAGTACTGGCAGAGCCGTCGCCGCCAAGGCCTGAGTCCTCCGATAGCGCAGTTGTGTTCGAAACAGACGCGCTCTCTTTCCTCGAGAACTCCGGACTCGAGGGCGAGATCTTCGGTCCGACAACCCTCCTGGTGCATCATTCGAGTCGCGATCAGTTGCTCGAAGTTGCCCGCAGGCTCGAAGGACACCTCACGGCTACAATCCATGGCACGGCCCAGGACCTGCGCGAGTGGGTTGACCTGATAAACATTCTGGAAAGCAAAGTAGGCCGTCTTATCTTCAATGGGTTTCCGACTGGAGTTGAGGTGAGCCACGCGATGGTGCACGGCGGGCCCTACCCCGCAACCTCGGATGGGCGCTCCACCTCGGTGGGAACCCGGGCTATCTTCCGATTTACCCGGCCCGTCTGTTATCAGGGTTTTCCTGACCAGGCGCTGCCTGAAGAACTGAAGGATGCCAACCCTCTCGGCATCTGGCGGCTGATCGACGGACAAATGACTCTTGGGGCGATCGCGTCCGTACCGGCCTCGCCAGCCCGGTCCGAGCATGCTAAATCTTCCGGCGGAGTGGACCGCGATGTCGACTCGTAAGCCGGCCTGGGTGGCGGCGACGCTCGACACGAAGCGGGACGAAGCTGAGTATGTTTGCGGCTTGCTTGAGGAGGCCGGACTTCCGGTCACACTGACCGATCTCTCTACCGGGGATCGTGCTAGCGACCAGGCTCTTCCTTTGTCGCCCCGTCGGAAACACATATCTGCAGCTGAGATTGCTCGGCATCATTCGCGGGGGGCGAACGCGGTCTTTTGTCGGGACCGTGGCGCGGCCATCGCAGCCATGACGCAAGCCTTTGAGCGTTTTGTCCAGGCACGACAAGAGGACATCGGGGGGCTGCTCGGTTTGGGCGGCTCGGGAGGCACGGCCATGATTACTCCCGCCATGCGAGCCCTGCCCGTCGGCGTGCCCAAAGTCATGGTTTCGACCATGGCCTCCGGCAATGTCGCGGGTTACGTCGGTGCTTCCGATATCGCGATGATCCACTCGGTCACCGACGTTGCGGGTCTGAACCGAATCTCTCGTTGCGTGCTGGGAAACGCCGCGCACGCGCTTGCGGGCATGATGCTGCACCCGCTCCCTCCGTCGGATCACGATCGCCCGGCGCTCGGACTCACCATGTTCGGAGTGACGACGCCCTGCGTGCAACAAATGGTCCGGTTGCTTGCTCCTCGCTTTGACTGCCTGGTGTTTCACGCCACCGGCACCGGCGGTCAGTCTATGGAGAAACTGCTGGAGGACAACCACCTCAGCGGAGTGCTCGACGTCACTACCACCGAAGTCTCGGATCACCTTTTCGGAGGGGTGCTTGCCTGTACCGAGGACCGCTTTGGTGCGGTGGTGCGCAGCCGCGCTCCCTACCTGGGATCATGTGGCGCGCTCGACATGGTGAATTTTGGCGCGCCCGAGACTGTGCCCCAACGCTACCGTGGCCGCAAGTTGTATCCTCATAATCCGCAGATTACGTTGATGCGAACCACCATCGAGGAAAACGTCCGGCAAGGCCGATGGATCGCGGAGAGGCTCAACCAGTGTGAAGGTGAGGTGAGGTTTCTGTTGCCGGTGGGAGGCGTCTCCGCGTTGGATGCGCCGGGCGAGCCATTCTGGGATCCGGCGGCGGATGCAGCCCTGTTCGACGCGTTGCAGACCGATCTGCGGCAGACCGACCGCCGGAGGCTGATGCGGTTGCCCTACCACATCAACGATCCGCGGTTTGCGGAGGCCGGCGTGGAGGAGTTCTTGAAAATTGCCGGTCGATGAACCCTGATGGACTAAGGAAATCATCCATGTCACGTTTTTCTCGGGAGGAACTGCGGGCAAAGTTTCAGCGGATGGTGCGCGAGCACCATCCCATCCTCGGTGGCGGTGCGGGAACCGGATTGTCTGCAAAGTGCGAGGAGGCCGGCGGAATCGATCTGATCGTGATCTACAATTCGGGCCGTTATCGAATGGCGGGGCGAGGTTCGCTGTCAGGCCTGTTGGCGTACGGCAATGCGAATGATGTGGTGATGGAGATGGCGAAGGAGGTTTTGCCCGTAGTCAAGAAAACGCCGGTGCTGGCCGGGGTGAACGGGACGGACCCGTTCTGCGTGTTCGACGTTTTTCTAAACCAGGTCGCCGCCGTCGGCTTCTCGGGGGTGCAGAACTTTCCCACCGTGGGGTTGATCGACGGGATGTTCCGCCAGAATCTGGAAGAAACTGGCATCAGCTACGCGCTGGAAGTTGAGATGATCAAGCTTGCCCACGAGAAGGACCTCCTGACTACGCCTTATGTCTTCGATCCCCCCCAGGCAGAAGCCATGGCGCGGGCGGGCGCCGACCTCATCGTTGCCCACATGGGTCTGACCAAGGGCGGCACGATCGGCGCAGGAACGGCCCTTACCCTCGATGCATGCGTCCAAAGGATCGACGCCATGGCGCAGGCAGCGCTTGATGTGCGCAGCGATGTTATCGTGCTCTGCCACGGCGGTCCGATTGTCGAACCCCGGGATGCAGCCTGGGTACTGGGTAAAGCTCGCCACTGTCACGGTTTTTACGGCGCGAGTTCGCTGGAACGGCTGCCGACCGAAGAAGGCATCACGCGCCAAGTCCAGGACTTCAAGAGAGTCAGCTTCTAGCGCGATGAGGACCGAAATGAACCACACCGTGTACATCAGTCATGTCATCGATGCGCCTATCGAGAGAGTATGGAGTGTCATGCGCGACTTCAACGGTATGCCGTCCTATCACCCGGGCATCAAGAAGAGCGTCATCGAGGGCGACCGCCCCAGCGATCAGGTTGGATGCGTGCGCCGGTTGACGCTGGGAGAAGGCTATGTGCGGGAGCGTCTGCTGTGCCTGGACGACGGAAACTACGCGTTCACCTACGAAATTATCGAGGGCACGCTGCCCGTTCGTGGCTATGTGGCAGGAGTTAGACTGCATCGGGTGACTGATCGCAACCGAACCTTTGCGGAATGGTGGGCCAATTTCGACGTGGTGGGCGTCGACCGTGACGCAATGATTGCTCAGATCGGCAACAACGTGTTCGCGGCCGGATTCAGCGCCGTAGCAGCAAAGCTCGCCTGAGTGCGGGGGACGACATCTCCTCACATTAAGAGCTCGCCTACTCTTTACTCTAGCTTAGCGAATCAGCGAATTTCCAAAAACCGGTGCGATTCGTAATAGCGCGGGAACATCCTTCTGTCCTAACCGGAGAGACTTTTCCCTTGCGCTGCCTGAAGCGGACTGCCCCTTGGGAAAGGCAGGACCCAACACGGCGGAGTTGTGAGAGCAGAGGGGGCGGAAAAGAAGTCCTGTTGCAATCTCAAGGAGCCAACAGGTTACAACAGGCCCGTACGATAAAGCAGAGCATCCAGTCCATCCAACATTGCGTTCGCTTGCCGTACCACGTCTCCATGCGGAAGCGATGACAGCACTGCCTCCACCCGCTCCACCATCCCTGCCGGCAATTGTGGACAGAGCGCTTGTGCAAAATAGAGCAATCGTTTCTCCCCGGGATGCGGCTGTTCATTAACCGCGAACACAATGTCAAAATAACTGGCCAGTAGCGCAGCGACCCGGTGGTTCACACTCACCCCGTCGTGCCGCTCGAAAGCCAATTCGATCTGGTGCAAGTAGGAAGACATGTTGGTCCGCAGGATGGGATGATTCTTGGCTACAATTGCGCGTTTTAGCGCCGCCGGGTATGGTTGACCGGCTTTTTTCTGGATCGCCCGGAACCAACCGGCTCGATCAAACAACGACCGCGAATTTCGCACGTTATACCAGAAGCAGGTCGAATACCCTACCGAGGCCTCATGGCGGCGGAGCACGCGATCCAGTTGCTCCTCGATCCATGCGGTGGTACGAAACATTACGTCGACCCTGGTGCCGGTGGCGCTGTCGACCCACTCGTCGCCCGGTTCCCAGAACGAATTCCCGATTTCTGACCGCTGTGCCTTGCCGGCGATGCCGGCTCGCAGAGATTCCGGAATGATCCTGCTGGCGTACACGTACAAATCGACATCCGATCGCTGGTCGGCCAACGGAGACATGCGCGATCCCGCCATGGCCACGGCCTGCACCTCGCCGATCGCGGCAAACTCTTCCGCGACGCGTTGTGCAAGAACTAAAGCAGCCGATGGGTCGTCATTACGGGGAGGCATGGGTTGTTTAGGACGAGTATAGGCTCCAGACAGCGAAACCAACCACGGCAGTCTTTCCCTGGTAAGAAGCATTTACCATTCGCTTTGCTTGGCGAGCACGCCTGGTGCGCAGTGCCCAGGACTTCCAGATCTTTCGCAGGGTTCATTCACTGGGCCGAACCATCCTCGCCCTTGCGTGAGATGCCGCAACTGTTTATGGTTCTCCCATGAATTTTCCGCGGTCCAGCGGGGTTTTGCTGCATCCCACGTCTTTGCCGGGACCGCACGGCGTGGGCGATTTCGGACCCGAGGCTTATCGCTTCCTGGACTTCCTGCACTCGGCCGGACAGAGACTTTGGCAGGTTCTTCCCCTGAATCCGACGGGCTACGCCGACTCGCCCTTTCAGTGTTTCTCCGCCAGCGCCGGAAATCCCCTGCTCATCAGCCTCGAGCGGCTGGTAGAGCGTGGCGTGTTGAGCAAGAACGATCTGGACGGCGCCCCGGCATTCCCGGTTGACAAGGTGAACTACGGGGCGGTGATCGGTTTCAAGATACCCCGGTTGCAGAGGGCCGCGAGATGCTTCTTCGCCAACGTTTCATCGGCCGAGCGCCGGTGCTTTGAGGAATTCCTGCAAGCGAACGCAACCTGGCTGGATGACTTCGCGTTGTTCATGGCGGTAAAGGCTGCCCACGACCTGATCGCATGGACCGAGTGGCCCTCTGACATTGCGGTGCGCCAGAGTGAGGCGGTGAAGCACTGGTCGGAAAAGCTGGCGCGTTCCATCGAGGCGCAGAAATATCTCCAGTTCGAGTTTTTTCGGCAGTGGCAGGAGCTCCGCGATTACGGACGCGATCGCGGCATCCGCGTGATCGGAGACGTTCCCATCTACGTGGCGCAAGACAGCGTCGACGTCTGGTCGAATCGCCAGTTCTTTCTGCTCGACGAGGGTGGCCGTCCCCTGAAGATCGCCGGCGTGCCGCCCGACTATTTCAGCGCCACCGGGCAATGTTGGGGCAATCCCATTTACAACTGGCCCCTGCTCCGGCAGACCGGATATGCCTGGTGGATCGAGCGCCTGCGTTCGGCCCTTCGGCTCTATGACTTCATCCGCATCGACCACTTCAGAGGCTTCGAAGCCTATTGGGAAGTGCCCGCGGGGGAGACCACGGCCATCCACGGGCGCTGGACCAAGGGGCCGGGCGCGGACTTATTCTCCGTGCTTTGCCAGGAACTAGGGAATCTTCCGATCATCGCCGAGAATCTCGGCGTCATCACGCCCGAAGTCGAGGCGATTCGCCGGGAGTTCGGCTTTCCGGGTATGGCCATCCTGCAATTCGCTTTCGGCACCGACCCACAAGCGCCCACGTTTAAGCCGCATAATTACGTGCGGGATCTGGTCGCCTACACCGGGACGCACGACAACGACACCGTGGTCGGCTGGTGGACGAGCGGGGGCACGGGCGACAGCACGCGCACGCCTGAAGACGTGGTGCGAGAGCACGCCCATGCCCGTGCGTACCTCGGCTTCAAGGACGATCCGATACATTGGGTCATGATCCGCGGCATCCTGTCGTCGGTCGCGAACACGGCCATCACTCCCATGCAGGACCTACTGGGTCTCGGCAGCGAAGCGCGCATGAACCTGCCCGGCACGCCCAGCGGTTACTGGAAGTGGCGCATGAAGCCTGGGGCTGCCACCCGCGAGATCGCGGCAAGGCTCAAAGAGATGGTCACGCTCTACGACCGCTGAGTACGTTACCGCGTAGGTCAGGCGCGCACGGGGGTAATCTGCTGCCAAGCGTGAGGGCGGGAGTGAGGCACATGGAAAAGCCAACCAAATCTTTCTGGCAGATCTGGAACATGAGCTTCGGTTTCTTCGGCATTCAGTTTGGTTGGGGGCTCCAGATGGCGAACATGAGCGCCATTTACGAGTACTTGGGCGCCCGGGCCGATCAGATTCCCATTCTCTGGCTCGCCGCGCCGCTAACCGGGCTGATTGTCCAGCCCATCATTGGACACGCCAGCGACCACACCTGGGGACGCCTGGGCCGCCGCCGCCCCTACTTTCTGGCTGGCGCAATCCTCAGTTCGTTCGCTCTCATCATGATGCCGCGCTCGGCGGCGCTGTGGATGGCGGCCGGCCTGCTCTGGATTTTGGACGCTTCCATCAACATCAGCATGGAGCCCTTTCGCGCATTCGTTGCCGACCTGCTTCCCGAGCAGCAGCGAACCCGGGGCTTCGCCATGCAAAGCCTGTTCATCGGATTCGGCGCGGTGATCGCCTCTGCGCTGCCCTGGATGCTCCGCAACTGGCTTCACCTCGGAGCCGGGACGACCGGACACGCCATTCCCCTCACCGTCCGCCTGTCTTTCTACATGGGAGCAGCCGTATTCTTTGGAGCCGTGCTATGGACGATCGTCACCACCCAGGAATATCCGCCGGATGACATGGAGGCTTTTCGCCGCATGAAGGCCGAAAAGCGCAGCCTGGGCGCGCATGCCGCTGAGATTTTCGACTCGATCGCGAGGATGCCGAAGACCATGCAGCAGCTGGCTCCCGTGCAAATTCTGACCTGGCTGGGACTTTTCTGCATGTGGCTCTATTTCCCGGTTGCCGTCGCGCGCAACGTTTTCGGCGCTCCGGACACGGCTTCGCCTCTCTATGCAGCCGGCGTGGAGTGGGGAGGACTCTGCTTCGGTCTGTACTCGGCCGTGTGCTTTGTTTTCGCATTTTTTCTTCCGGGCATGGCTCGCGCTCTTGGGCGCCGACACACGCACAGCCTGTGCCTGATTGCCGGCGCGATTGGTCTGATCTCAGTCGCGTTCATCCACAACAAGTATGCCTTGCTGTTGACCATGGTAGGAGTGGGGATCGCGTGGGCCAGCACTCTTTCGATGCCGTATTCCGTGCTGGCGGGCTCGCTGCCCAAAGAAAAGACGGGCGTCTATATGGGGATCTTCAATTTCTTCATCGTGACACCCGAAATCATGGCGTCGTTGTTTTTCGGATGGGTGATGAACCATCTGCTGGGCAACAATCGGCTCACCGCGGTCGTGGCCGGCGGTTGCTTCATGCTGACCGCTGCGCTGCTTATGCAGCGGGTTCTCGATCCTGGAGAGGCGATGATTCGGACGGAGGAGCAGCGCGATGGTAAAAGCGCCGAAAGTGAGGCGGTAAAACCGGCGCTTTGATGGCGCCTGCAAGTTGAGGCGGCATGCCACTTTAACCGAGTCAGAACGCGATTCTTCGCCAGCTCCGGCGGAATCAGAATCGCAGTACCGGCCCCACGAAGACCTCGCCCTGAGAACTTACCGTGCCGCCCACGTGAACAATGCAACCCCCACCGCAAATGAAGGCCGCTTGCGGGTCCACCAGAACCGGCACCCATTCCGCCTGAATCTTGAACCCGAGGTGTCGACTTGGATAAAACCTTACCCCGCCGCCAATTCCGAAAGAGAAACGCGTGAAGTTGATGTCCGTGCTACTGGAAACATGCGTCCCGCCTACGCTAAGCAGCACGAACGGTCTTGCCCAGGGGCCCCACTCATCAACAATGTACTCGCGGCTGAAGTCCCCGTGAAACTGGTCAAGTATGACGCGCTGCCGGGGAACCACTGGATTGACATCTTGAGAGTGAACATAGGAGTCTTGCCTTGCCCAGCGTATTTCGACCAGGCCATCTTCTTCCAGGCGCACACCGAACGAAACGCCATAGCTCGGGCTGGCGTCGAGTACCACACTCGGGTTCGTCCCGGAGACATGGGGCTCAACGGGAAAGCTCATGCTGCTGCGATAACCGATGAAGGGGGTGACATCAAAACGCAGTGGTTTTGGCTCAGGCTGCTGCTGTGCGCTGAGAACCGGCGAGAGCAGCACAAAAAGCAGCGTCGCACCGACCAGAAGTCCATGGATTGTCTTCTTAGTCAAGGTTCCGCGTCTCCCATTCGGACTTGAGCAGTCTGATTCCCCGCGTCAGACAGCCAGCCGCGATTGCCAAGTTCCCCGCGTAGAACAGAATGGCAAAATCATGGACCTGCTTTCCGTCTTGGTTGTAAGCGAGGTGCCAGCGTTGTTTCTTGATGTAAGTCCCCACCGGTATGCTCCCTGACAAGGCAGGATCCACGGGCCTCGCGAGGTATGGAAAGGTCTGACCTCCCGGACTGCGAAAGAGGTATTCCGTCGCGTGTTGCCCTGGTGCTAAAGGCCAGGGGATATCCTGAGCCGAAATCACGGTTCCTTCAAGATCCGTTAGCAGATGTTTCCAGAGCATCTTGTAGCCGGCCCCCCAGAGAATCCAGAGTGCGAGCAAGAAGAAAATCCTCGGATTCGCACCCAGTTTGCGTAGCGCCAGACCCATACAAGCACAGCCCGGAAAACCGCTCTGCTCTGATATCCGTAGTATCTTCGAATTCCGTATGGTTGCCTGGTTACGAAGGTGCGGGAAAACTGATAACTTGCTCAGGGCAGGGACGTTGGCCTTTTGCTGCGGGCCTGGGTGACCGCCGTTACCAAACGAGTGTTGCCCGGTGGTTTCACGTGAGTTCACCTCGAGTCGCGCGCCAGAGCTGGGTAATCATGGCGGCATTCCGCCTGTGCGGGCGCGTCGGAGTCCAGGCCGGGGCGTCGCGGGAAGCAACTGAGCCATGGGACCGCTGATTCCTGCTTGAGGAACTCTGAGGTTCGAAAACAGGTACGTCTTCACTTGAATGGTCCAAGCGCGATTGCCGCTCTTCGCTCGCCGTTCCTTCTGTTAGACTCTCCCCCTATGAGTGCAGCGTTCCCCAAGGATCTCGACCACTTGCTCGACCGGATCGATGAGTATCTGCATGGTACGGGCACCGGTGCTCTGGGCGCGGCGCCCTCGGCGGCGAAAGCGATCGTCGAGGCACTCGATCGCCTGGAAGAGAAGCTGAGCTTCCATGATATGGAACCGGATCAGACGGAAGTACCTCGGGCCCTGTACGCCGCGCGCGAACTCGAGAAGTACGTCAACGGCGAGAAGGGCAACATCCAGGGTCTGATTGCGGCTCGGGTTTACCTGCGTGCCCTGCGCTCCTATCTCGACGAACTGGCGGAACTGGACGGGGAACTGGGCTAGTTTTCGCTAGTGCTGGTCACAAGCTCAGGTGAGCGGGGTCACGGAGCGCCCCCCTGCCGGGTTGTAAGCTTACTGAGATTGATTTCTTCCACACTTGTATCCAGTTTCACCCAAGTAGCCCAGAAAGGTGCTCGTCGTGACCAGCCATCGTTATGACTCAGTTTCGGAAATCTGCGCCCGGGTTAAACATCTAGGCTATGCGGCTTTTCAACGGATAAGGATCTATGGAGAAGAGTTTGACGTGGTCTCGGACCCCTTTCCCGAGGCTAATGGCATCGCCATCCGCGTAAAGAAGATAGGAGAATCACGGATTCGAATACTGCAGCTGCCTGCCACCGTTCTGTATAGCGGGAGGGAACGGCAGCGCGCGAAGGCTGCCTGAAACCCTCAATTCGGTGGGCAGGGTTGGCGGTAAGGCTGCCAGCCAAATTCGTTTTTAAGACGGTTGTGCCTGAAAAGGCGTGGAGAAGCTGATCCCATCCGTTTGTGCTTCTCCGCAGGATAACCCTCCTTCGCCCGCCTGCCGATAGTCCGCAGAGGGCAGGCGCCCGCCAAAGCGAGCAACGCTCCGACAAGTTCTTGTATTCAGCAGACTTAACCCTGCTTCGCACCACCCATGGACTGCTGTGCGGACAACTGATGCGAAGGATGCCACAGGCGGGCGGAGCGGATGGAGTGGGGTGAATTCGCTTGACACCTTGAATTTTCAGGGTAGAGTGCGCAGGCACTCTCTCGTAGCCTTCACACCTTCCCTGCTACGACACGGCGCCGGTTTCTCCGGGAGAGACAACATGAACAAGCCTTTTTCCCTGGCAGTTTGCGCTGTCTGCCTGCTGAGCAGCTGCGGGGGATCGCCCACTGCGCTCTTGTTCGTTACGAGCCTGACCTTCTCCGACCAGGATGTCGGAACCACGAGTGCAGCGCAACCGATCACGTTGGGCAACGTCGGTTCGGCGACACTGAAAATCGACAATATCGCCACGACTGCCAACTTTGAGCAGAACAACACTTGTGGCTCGAGTGTCGCGAGTGGAGCAGGCTGCACGATCAATGTGACCTTCACGCCTTCAAGTACGGGCAACTTTACCGGTACACTTTCCATTACCGACAACGCAAGCGGAAGTCCACAGACTGTGTCGCTCAGTGGCACTGGGGTCCTACCACCTCCACCTCGCGGTTGCAGGACTGTGGGGCAGTTTTGCAACTTCAACTTTCATTGTTGCCCCGGATTGGTATGCAGAGCTGAGGTCGGCAGCCTTCCGCGGTGTGCAGCCTCTGGGGTTGCTAATCTTCCGTCGACGGACGGGCCCTAGGCCAATTCCGTTTCCGCGTGCAGGGCGATCCTGCAGGCAACAAGGTGAGGGACCCAGACCAGCCTTCAACCCGGTGTGTTTGCTCGAGCAACCCGCAGCCGGCGAATTGGGATCCGAGCCGGTCGCGCTTATCCTTATCCAACCTCACGGCGTGCCGCGCAACCCACTCATCGATGAAATGTCAATGCGGAAGAAGACAGGTTCGATCGACAGATCGCTAGCCCGTTCGCGCCGTTCCGCTAGCGGTGTCTGCCACCACTCTGAATATTCTGCGAGTCGTTCCCGTGCATGTTCCTTTTCGGCTGCGTACTGCGGTTCCCGCAATTCCAGATACGTCCCGGTTACAACCACACTGGTCCAATTGGAACGGTTTTCAATGTCGTCCGCTTGCAAACAGAGCTTGGGGTTTTGTCGCAGCCATTTAATCTTTTGCCCTAGGGTGGAGAACACATAGAGGTACTCAGGTTCGTAGGCAAAGCACACCGGAACCACGTAAGGTTGGTTTTCGAAGGAACAGGCCAGACGTCCGACTGCCACGCGGTTCAAAAGTTCTTTGCATTCGGCGTGCGAGAGTTCGACGATTCGCATTGATCCCTCCGACAACGCAAGTCTACACTGCGGGCTCCGCCAGAAAAAACCAGGAAACGTTTACACTCACACCCCGGCTCAGGACAGGTCGGAGTGGACACCTGTGGAGGTGGCTTTGAGAACTCTTCTCAGGAAAACAGTTTATCGTCTGTTCCCCTTAGCCATCGTGACCGTCATCATGGGCACATGTGACAAAGAAGGCATCCGTACTTGGCTCGCACGGGAGAGGTCTGCAATGAGGTAACTGACAGTTGTGGGATGAACCTTGCGGAGTGCTGGCCTTGCAGACATCTTCTACGCGGTCGACGTGGTTCTCTGTGCGGTGCTAGCTAACGCCTTCTGCCCCCTCCCATGCGAGCGCCTCCGTAACGGCGCATAGAGTTAAAGTTTTGAGTACGCTGCGCTCCCTGGGTACGCATCTGCTGCTGGTTCTCGAGCTTTGGTTCCGGCTTGTTGACGGGTTGCCATCCACCGCCGCTGTTGCTCGACCAACTCCCGCTGTCCCGGTTGTAGCGGTACACCGTTCCATCCTTGCCGGCGTAAACGTTGTTCTTTCCCGCAGCAATGCCGGCGTTGGTGTTGGTGTTGTACACGAACCCGCCGCGTCCGGCCGCGCCTTGGCCGGAGTAAATGTTGCCCACATAGCCGGCACCGCCCCCGGCCACGATGCCAGTGTTGGGATTGTAGGTGGCGCCACCGCGATACCCGGCGGTGTTCCCCGTGTAAATATTGGTGTTGTAACCCCGCCCCGCGACTGTAGTCCTGCCGGTTTGGGTATTGTGATAGGCACCGCGGGTCGCCGCACCGTAGTTGCCGGTGTAAGGATTCGCCCAGGCCGCGCCAGTGCGCGAATACGCTGTGTTACCCCAAACTCCGTACACGTTGGCGACGGCCGCACCACCCCATGCGCCCCATCCGTAGTAGGGATACCAGCAGCACCCGTAATACCCCATTGGTCCCCACCACGGGTAGTACCAGGGATAGTAACCATACCCGTAGCCGAAGCCGACGCTCCATCCGGACTCCGGAGTATGAGTGAATCCAGCTCCCACACCGTAGGTGTACGGCCAACCGTACCACACGGTCGGACCAATGTACGGCGGGTAATACCATCCGGTGCCGTAAACCACGGTCATCGTGCTGGCTGAAACCACCGTTCCGTAATACCCGGGTGTGTAGCCGACGTGCACCACGTCCGGAGAGGAACTGTAGACCTTCACGTACGTGACGTAGTACAGCGGTGAACTGGGTGGGATAGCATAGATTTCCTCCGCTACCGAGTCAGCCACGCTCCATGGCCCTTGCGGTGACGATGCCTTAAACCACACCCCCGCTTCGGCGCAGTAATAGTTGTCATCCGAAACCTTGATCACTGCCGCGCTGGTGTTCTTCGCGTACTGCATCGAGGTGCCCTCAATAAGGACGAAGGTCGCTTCGCCGTCATACTGCACGGTGAGTTTGGCCTCAGAGCGCGTGATGGTCGCGGTCTGGGGAATCGAGTTGGCAATGAGCGCTTCTTTGGATTCAGGTGTTCCGGGTACTGAGGCCAATACCGTTGCCTTGAGGTTGTCGGTCGGAATCTTGGCAAAGTCGGGCGGCATTTCTTTTCCGTCCACGAAGATCCACGGCCCATCGAGCGAGGCACCCTTAAACCAGCGGCCCGATATCAGGATGTAGTATTGTCCGTTAAGCCGGAAAATGTTCCCGTTGGTATTGATCGCGTATTCCAGGCCGGTGCCGGGAATGGGGGTGTACTTAGCCTCTCCCTTGGTTTCAATCAACTCTGCCGGCCCGAAGACGACGTATACCACGGGAATCTCTGCCTTCTTGCCGGCTTCTTTCAGCGACGGCTGCTGCCGTGACTGCTCGCCTTGCGGGTCTTGCGCGAGGTTCTGGCTGACGAGAAACTCCTCGACCTTCTTCATGTCGTCAGGCAGTTTCTTGGCGTATTTCCAGGGGCCTTCGAGCTCCTCCGACTGCAACCACCAGTCCTCGACACGCAGGTAATAAAGTTTCTTGTCGGTCTCGAACAGAATGATGGACCTGGTGTTGATCACCCGCTGCAGTTTCGTTCCGGGGACCTCGCGCATCTGCGGCATGCCATCGACCAGAATGACCAGGGACGGCTTGGCTGCGATGATCACCTTGGGCGGGTCGTTCTTCACTTCGACTCCGGTCATCATTTCGTTATCGGCTTCGAGCGCAGACTCGAGCCGGTCGAGCGATATCGTCTTGGTCGCACCCGGCAGCTTCTTCTCCAACAATGCTATGAGTTCGGCCTCTTTTTCCGCGGCCACGGGGAACTTGACCTTCGTGACCCTGGTCTGGTCGAGCGTTACCAGCCGGTTGACCTTGTCCACTTCGGTGCGCGCCTGGAGCCAGACCACTCCGTATTCGGCGCTGGCATTTTTTCCCTTCCGCACCTCGACCGCGGAATAGAGATCAATAAGGTTGCCCTCCCACTTGTCCACCTGTGGCTGATAGATAGTAAAGATGTTGTCTCCGCTGGGGAAGGTGCGCGGCCAGGCACTCTCGGAGGGAGGGGTGCTCTGCGCCTTGGCCGTTTTCGCTGCGCTGGGAGCGTTGGGCAGTGGTTGCTGCGCACTCCCGGTCCTGACTAAAACGACTACGGCCAAAAATAAAATCAACCGGCTCGATCGGTTGCGCTTGGGTGCAGGCCAATAGATTTGCAAGATAGCACCTCCGGCGCACACCCTGTGCGCTTCACTTAGATGGCTCCCGGAGGCAGTTAACGCGGAGCTCTACGGCGCAAGCTCCGGAACCGCCTGGAGCCGGGAGAACTCGGTCGCAACCACCCAACATGGCGCAAGACGGGTGCTGGTCCGCCGCACACGAGTGGCTGAGGCGCGAGATTGTGGACCCGATCCTGGTGCCAGCGAGTCCGTAAGACTTGTTTCACCCATCCGTCTTTTCGTCAACCGTATCCATGGGCCGTATCCAGCAGCTTCGTCACGGGTTGATGGCGAAGTTCAGGGCGTTCGAAGTTCCTCCCACACAGTCCATTTTCACCGTGGTGGTTGCCGAGGAGGTGGTCGGAGCTGTTGTGCCAAGCGTGACGGGGCGCGACGGCGGAGGACTAAGAACCGTAACTGTCGCCACTGCAGGCATGGCGAGGTCAGCGGCTGCGATGGTGGCCGTCAGTTGATGACCGCTTACAAACGTGGTGGTTCGGGCCGCACCGTTCCACTGGATGGTTGAATTCCTCTGGAAATCGTTTCCGTTGACGACGAGCACAAGCTCCGTACTCCCGGCGGTCGCGCTGGTGGGAGCGATCGAAGCAATCGACGGTGTCTCAACACAATCCCCACAGGAGAAGCATCCCACGATGGCTAGGGCACACAGGCAATGCTGAAGGGCCGTGCGTGGGAACGACATGATGCACCTCCGGTTCTGGCCACTCTTGGCGTAAGGGTAGCGCTCTGGCCAAGGACGGCGTGGCCGCCCTTGGCGGTATAGGAGCCACGACCGCCTGTTTCTTGCCGGCGGCGGATACTTCTTCAGGAGCGTTTCCGCTCCAACGTTCTCTTTGCTCTTTGTCTGGCTTGGCTTTCTGTTTGCCTAATCGAGCACGCCCCTCTCTCAGTAGACCTTGAGTCCCTGGGCGCGAAACGGTGCGCAGGCCTGTTCGACCGCTTCAGGAGTCGGCGGGTGAACGTGGTCGAGCTTGTAGTCGAGTCGGAGCTCCTTCCATTTGAATCGGCCCATTTGGTGGAAGGGCAAGACGTCGACCCGTTCCACATTGCCCAGGCTGGCCGCGAATCGGGCAATCTGGGCAACGTCCGCGGGATTGTCCGTGAATCCTGGGACCAGCACGAAGCGCACCCAAACCGGTCTGCGGCGGGCGGCCAAACGGCGCGCGAAATCCAGAACCGGACCAACCTCCATGCCCGTAAGCTGGCGGTGACGTTCCGGGTCCCAGCTCTTGATATCCAGCAACACCAGGTCGATTCTCTCCAGCTCCCGGTCGGTGAGCCGTTCACCCAGGCTGCCATTGGTGTCCAACGCCGTGTGAATCCCCATGGCTTGTGCGGCGCTAAGCAGCTTTACCGCGAACCGGTCCTGCATAAGAGGTTCGCCCCCGCTCAGGGTGAAGCCGCCTGCCATCACCTTCAGTCCACTCCGATACTTGCGCAGTTCAACCGTCGCCCGGTCGAGCGTGACCGGGATGCCGTTGCTCATGGTCCAGGTATCCGGGTTGTGGCAGTACAGGCAGCGAAACTGGCACCCCGTCGTCCACGCCACAACCCGAACCCCCGGCCCGTCGACGGTCGAGCCGGTGGTGAACGAATGAAGGAAACCCATGTCTCCAGTCGCCAGCGCCGTCCGGACATCGGATTCCGGGACGCTGCGGCCCAGATTCACCCGGAGTTCGAACGGACTTTTTGCTTCCAGCGGAAGTTTGGTCCCTTGTTCCTGTGCACTCATGGGGTTAGTTTCCGTGGAACGTGCGGTTGATGACGTCCATTTGCTGCTCGCGGGTCAGGCGCACGAAGTTTACGGCGTATCCTGAGACGCGAATCGTCAGCTGCGGGTACTTCTCCGGATGGTCCATCGCATCCAGGAGCATGTCGCGATTCAGCACATTCACGTTCATGTGATAACCCGTGACCCCGAAGAAGGCGTCGAGCATGCCGCGCAGATTCGCGACTCGGTCCTGCGCAACCCGACCCAAACCCTCGGGGATCAAGGTGGACGTCAGGGAAATGCCGTCGGCGGCGTCGCGATAGGGAATCTTGGCGACGGATGCGGCCGAGGCATGGATGCCATGGGTGTCTCGCCCGTGCATCGGATTGGCGCCGGGTGCGAAGGGCTCTCCACGCCGACGGCCATCCGGAGTATTGCCGGTGCCCTTTCCGTACACCACGTTGGAAGTGATGGTCAGGATCGATTGCGTGTGTACGGCGTTGCGATACGTGGGATATTTGCGCAGCTTGCTCATGAAGGTGCTGACGACCCACGAGGCAAGCTGGTCCACCCGATTGTCGTTGTTGCCAAACTGAGGGAAAACCCCTTCCGTCTGATAGTCGGTCACCAGCCCGGTCTCGTCGCGGATGACCCGCACTCTGGCGAAGCAGATCGCCGACAGGCTGTCGGCAACAACCGACATTCCGGCCATGCCGAAAGCCATGGTTCGCAAGGGGCCGTAGTCGTGCAGCGCCATCTCAAGACGTTCATAGGCATACTTGTCGTGCATGTAATGGATGATGTTCATGGCATTCACGTAGACGTCGGCGAGCCAGTCCATCATCTTTTCGAACTTGGCGAGGACGTCGTCGAACTCCAGGTATTCGCCCTGGACAGCGCCGTTCCGAGGGCCAACCTGCTCGCCCGTGATCTCGTCCCTCCCCCCGTTGATGGCGTAAAGCAGGCATTTCGCCAGGTTGGCGCGAGCGCCAAAGAACTGCATCTGTTTCCCTACCAGCATGGGGGACACGCAACAGGCGATAGCCCCGTCATCGCCCCAGGAGCGGCGCATGATCTCGTCGCTTTCGAATTGAATGGAACTGGTCTCGATGGCCACTTTCGCAACGAAATCGCGAAACCCGTCGGGCAGCCGGGGGGAATACCAGATGGTTAGATTTGGCTCGGGGGCAGGGCCCAGGTTGTAAAGCGTCTGCAGAAAGCGAAAGCTGGTTTTGGTCACCAGGGTCCGCCCGTCGTCTCCCATCCCGCCAATCGACTCCGTCACCCAGGTGGGATCACCCGCAAAGAGCTCGTCGTACTCCGGGGTGCGCAGAAAACGCACGATGCGCAGCTTCATCACGAAGTCATCGATGATCTCCTGGGCCTGCTCCTCGGTCATCAACCCCGCGGCCAAGTCGCGCTCGAAATAGATGTCCAGGAAGGTCGAAGTCCGACCCAGGGACATGGCAGCACCGTTTTGTTCCTTTACCGCCGCCAGGTAACCGAAGTAAAGCCACTGCACAGCCTCCCGCGCGTTTTGCGCCGGAACCGAGATGTCGAACCCATAGCGGGAGGCCATCTGCTGCAGTTCCTTAAGCGCGCGAATCTGTTCGCTGAGTTCCTCCCGGTCGCGAATGATGTCTTCGGTGGACATGGCCGAATCGAGACTGCGCTTCTCTTCCTGCTTGCGCTCCAAGAGGCGTGCCACTCCGTAGAGAGCCACGCGGCGATAGTCACCGATAATGCGGCCGCGCCCATAGGCGTCAGGAAGGCCGGTCAGGACGTGAGAGCTGCGGCACCGCCTTACGTCGGCGGTGTAGGCATCGAAGACCGCGTCGTTATGCGTCTTCCGGTACTTGGTAAAGGTCTCGACGACGTAGGGGTCCGGCTCGTACCCATACGTCTTGAGCGCATTCACCACCATGCGCAGGCCGCCATTCGGCATGATGGCCCGCTTGAGCGGCGCGTCGGTTTGCAGGCCAACAATGACCTCATTCTCTCGATCGATGTAGCCCGGACCATGGGCCGTGATGGAACTGGGAATCTGGGAGACGTCGAGCACGCCTTTCTTTCGTTCTTCCACAAACAGTTCGTTCAACCGATTCCACAGCTTCTTGGTGCGCTCTGTCGCGGGTGCAAGGAAGGACTCGTTTCCTTCATAGGGCTCGTAGTTCTGCTGGATGAAGTCGCGAACATTGATTTCCTTCTGCCAGAGACCCGTCTTGAATCCCCGCCATGGGGTGACTGCTTCCTCTGGCGCCGTGTGATGTACTGAAGCCATAGCCATTGTGATTCTCCTGCTTCCGAATGTATGAACCGGCTTATCTCAATCCCAGCAGCGACCCGGTGTGACGCGCGATCATCAGTTCCTCGTTGGTCGGAATCACCCAGGTCGAAACCTTGCTCCGCGAGGTCGAGATCCGCGGCCCGCGTCTGCTGTTCGCTTGTGCGTCCAGGTCCACGCCTAACCAGGAAGAGGCTTCGCAGATTCGACGACGGATCTCCGGCGAGTTCTCGCCGATGCCCGCGGTGAACACGAGTCCGTCGATGCCACCCAGGACCGCAGCCAAAGCGCCGATCTCCTTGGCCGCGCGAAATACGAAGTAATCCACCGCCAGGCGGGCCTCTGGTTCACTTCTGCCAAGCAGCTCGCGCATGTCATTGCTGATGCCGGAGATGCCCAGCAATCCCGATTGCTTGTAAAGCATGGTCTCCACTTGCTTAGCGGTGAGTCCGAGGTTCTGAAAGAGGTACAAAACCACACCCGGGTCGAGTGCTCCCGGCCGGGTACCCATGCACAGTCCGTCGAGGGCGGTGAAGCCCAGAGTGTTGTCGACGCTTTTGCCGTCTCGCACGGCGCACAGACTGGCGCCGCTGCCAAGATGCGCGATGATGACTCGACTCTTGGCGATCTCCGGGGCCACCTCCGGCAACAGGGAAGAGACATATTCGTAGGAAAGGCCGTGAAACCCATAGCGCTGCAGACCCGATTTACAAATATCCCTGGGCAACGGTATGAGCTCGGCCACCGCTGAACGTCCGAGATGAAAGCTCGTGTCGAAGCATGCGACCTGGGGTACGTCAGGCAACCGCTCGAAGACGGCCTCAATGGCTGCCAGATTGTAGGGCTGATGCAACGGAGCCAGCGGAACCAGTGCTTTTAGCTCTGCCAGAACCTGCGGTGTCATCCGTACTGGCCGGTCATACCGAGCTCCGCCATGAACCACACGGTGACCGACAGCTACCACTCGCGATCCGCCGTATTGGGAGCGAAACCAGTCAGCCAGTCGATCGATGGCAGCATGTCCGTCGCGAACCGCGACATCCAGATCGTTGTCTACCAGGACTTCGCCATCCGCGTCCTTGGCGGAGAGCCGTGGCGACGTCCCGATGCCCTCAATCTGGCCACGGGCGGCGATTTGCCAGTTCTTCTGTTCTGGCCGCCGGAAGACCGAAAACTTAAGGCTCGATGAGCCTGCATTGAGCACAAGAGCGTAGTCGTCCATACATCGTCTCTAGGGCTTTTTTCGGCGTGCATGAGCCGCCAGCATCGCGACGGCACAACTGGCAATCCGCGACCGCACGCTGTCAGCCCGGCTGGTCAGGATGATCGGCACCCTCGCCCCCAGCACCAGCCCGGCGCTATCGGCATTGGCCAGGAAGCTGAGTTGCTTGGCGAGGATGTTCCCGGCTTCGAGATCCGGCGCCACCAGGATATCCGGATCGCCCGCGACCTCCGAGTGGATGCCCTTGGTCTCCGCCGCCTGCTTGCTAATCGCGTTGTCAAACGCCAGGGGTCCATCGAGGACGGCACCCGTGATCTGTTTCCGCTCCGCCATCTTGCAGAGGGCCGCAGCCTCGATGGTAGCCGGCATCTTCGAAGTCACGGTTTCGACGGCCGCCAGGATGGCGACTTTGGGCCTCTCCAGACCGAGGGAAATGGCGAGATCAATGGCGTTCTGGCAGATATCCACCTTGTCTTCTAAAGTGGGAGCGATGTTGATGGCACCGTCCGTGATGATCAGCACTTTGTGATACGTGGGAACGTCCATGACAAAGACATGACTTATGCGCCGGCCGGTGCGCAACCCACCCTCGCGCGAGACCACCGCAGCCATCAGTTCGTCGGTGTGCAGACTGCCTTTCATCAACAGTTCGGCCTGGGCCTGGCGCAGCAACTCGACGGCTTTTGCCGCAGACGCGTTGCTGTGCGGAGTGTCCACGATGGGAAAGCGGCTGAGATCGATATGCGCCGACTTGGCGACGGAGGCTATCTTGTCTCGCGGCCCAACCAGGATGGGTGCGATCAAACCCTGGTTGGCGGCCTCGACTGCCCCGGACAGCGCAGTCTCCTCGCACGGGTGTGCTACCGCGGTTGGAATTGGCTCCAGATTCTTGCACCTGGCCAGCAGCCGCTCGTATTTTCCAGTTCCGGTTTCTTGACCAATTGCTATACCCATGACTACACCTCTTGCTCCAACCCGGAAGCCCGGCTTCGGACTCCTGGGCCTGTCTCCTTCAACAGAAGTGTGAGAGCGATCGCCATCGCGACGCCCAATAACAACGGCGCAAACGCCATCTGGTAGTGTTGCAGTCGGATTTGTCCAGCGCCGGACAAGTGCGCAAGCATCCATCCGAACACCGGACCTAACAAAGCACTGAAGGTAAAATTCAGAAAGTTGATCACCCCGGCCGTCGTCCCGCTAAACTGCGCAGGGTTCGCTTCCTTAATCACCGTATACGGCAGCATCGCCGCTCCCGAAGCCACTCCCGCCACCAGGCCGATCAGGTACGGAGGTAAGACACCTCTACGGCCAAAGAGAATCCAGGCCAGGCAAATGAGAAGGACCACGGCACCGCCGATGATCACCGGCTTGCGGCGTCCCAGCCGGTCCGAGAGGAAGCCGAGCAAGGGGCAGCCAATGATCCACCCCAGGGGAACCATGGCGGATCGCATCACCGCCGAGGCGAAATCGAAGCCGTGTGCTTCCTGGAGATAGCGCACGCCCCAAATCATGTCGAAGATGGTGGTGGGAATGAACAGCAGCCCTGCGATCATGCCGCACAAAATCGATTGCGGATTCTTAAACACGACGCGGAGAGCTGAGGCCGAACTCGTCAACCAGTTGTCAGGCGGTGCAGTTTTGTGGTCCGGTGGCAGGAGAAGCAGGAGAAGAGCACCCATGACCAGGCCGGCAATGCCCATGCCAATCCAGAACCGGTTCCAGGCGAGCCCGCCACCAATCATGGGCCCGACCGCAAACTGCCCGGCCGCGCCACCGGCCATTCCGAACATCTGGGTGGCACCGATCAGGGTGGCGGCCCGGGAAGCGGGAAAGCTTTTCGTGGCGATGTAGATGGCTCCCACCAGGGCAAAGACCCCCCCGGCTCCCTGCAGCAGTCTGCCCACACTCGCCACGTCGCTGCGGCCGGTAGCAAATAACAGCGCCCCGACACCAACCCCGGCTGCAGCAATCGGGAGAACCCTGCGCGGTCCCAGTCGGTCCATGGCGGCGCCGGCCACCAGACTGAATGGGGAATACCCGTAGTAGAACAGGCCCACGATCGAGGCCACGCCCAGCGCACTGAGTCCGAATGCTTCGGACAGCTGCGGCATCATCACCGACGGCGCCGAGCGGAGGGCGTACTGATAGAAGTAGTAGACGGCCGCCAGCAGCCAAGCCGCGACCGCCATCCTGCTACCCTTGCCGGTATCGTGCCCGCTCGCGGGTTGTGCGCTGGTCAGCGGCATACCGTCGAAGTTTTTCGTCACCCTAGTCCTAACAGAGCACCAGAGACACCGCTAAGCCGCCCTCGGACGTCTCTTTGTACTTTGCGTTCATTTCCTTGGCCGTGAGCGCCATCGCCGCGATGGTCGTATCCAGATCAACCCGGCGTTCTTGCGGATTCTCCTCGCTGGCGATGCAGTAACCGGTCCAGGCTTTAACCGCTCCGTACGCGCAGCGTTCGATACACGGGATCTGTACGTATCCAGCGACCGGATCGCAGGTCATGCCCAGGTGGTGTTCGAGGGCAGACTCGGCGGCGTTGGAGACTACTTTTGGACCTGCAGCCATAGCCTGGGCAATCATGGCCGCGCCCATGGAAGAGCCGACACCGACTTCCGCCTGGCAGCCGCCTTCAGCGCCCGACAGGGTAGCGTTGTGCTTGCAGAGGTAACCAATGGCTGCTGCCGCCAGGAACCCATCCTGAATCTTGTCGGTCGGTGTCTTGACATCGCGCAGGGATTTGACGACCGCCGGTATGATTCCTGCCGAACCGGCAGTCGGAGCCGTCACGATGATGTGGCCGCGGGCATTTTCCTCGCCCATGGCAAAGCCGTAGGAAGCTACCTGAGTGACCGCGCGGGCAGCTTCCCCCTTGGCGGTGGTCTTGAGGTTGCGATGCATCTCGGCAGCCTTGCTGTGCAGCTTGATAGGGCCGGGAAGGACACTGTCCACGCTCAATCCAGTGTCTACACCACGCACCATGACCTCAGACACCTGATCGAGAAACTCCCGGATATCTTTCTCGCTCTTTCCCGAGATGGCCATCTCATTTTCCAGCAGCAGCCTGGGCAGGGGGATCTTGTCGTCGATGAGATACTTTTTCAGCTCTTGTGCGTGCTGGTAGGGATACTTGGGCTGTCCTTTATCCGGAGGCTTGTAGCCCTTCCACTCGATGAACCCGCCACCCACCGAGTAGTATTCCAACTGGTAGAGTGTCTCGTTGCCCGCGAGGAGCACACCCGTCATCGTGTTGGGATGAGGGAAGTCGCCTTTGGTGGCATCGAAAATGATGTCTTTCAAGGTGAGATTAAGAGTTGTGGGGCCGATCGTAACCTTGTGCGCCTCGTCGGGATTGGTGGCCAGGCCATCCAGGAATTGCGGGGGACAGGTGGCAGGAGCTTTTCCGAGCAAGCCGGCGAGCGAGGCTCTGTCGGTGCCGTGACCCTTCCCGGTCGCACTCAGGCTGCCGAATAAATGGACCTTCAAGGCGGTGGCCCGCTTGAGTTGATCTTCCGGAAGCTTGGAGACCCGCTGGAAGAAATCGTAGGTGATTCTCATCGGACCCATGGTGTGGGAACTCGATGGTCCCGGGCCTATCTTGTAGAACTCTTCGAGCGTGGTCATGATGGGGCCCTTCGATTCCTTGACCACTTCGAGATCCGGCGACAGCGCCGGAACTGGGGGCGCCGGTTGGCTGGCTTGTTCGGTGGGCTTTTGTTCGGAGCATCCGGCGAGTAGTGTGCCGGCGGATGCGACCAGGGCGGCATAGCCAAATTCCCGGCGGCTGAGAGGTGCCTTACTCAGGGGCGGAGTGGGTGCACAGGTTCCGCATCCCGTCGAACTGCAAGTGCCACACGTGCTTCCCGAGTTCCCGATGATCTTGAGTGACTTTTCCATTACGCTTGCTCCTTTCGAGCGGACTGCTCCCAGACTTCTCGCCTGGCCGCAGCGAGGAGGCCAGACTTCCCTCCGTCAGAATTCGAACGTCTTCTTCCAGTCGTACTTGAACGAAAGCTGGGCACGATAATCGTTGACGCTGAAGCCGTCGCTGAAGTTCACCCGCCGCCCAAACTGGAACTCACCGCCGA
>Ga0187779_10000072_pt1 | contig 75348 bp, 59 predicted proteins | sample 1015_Q2_SP10_10__FD_132435 | JGI IMG/M metagenome (GOLD analysis project Ga0187779, IMG submission 132435) | Tropical peat soil microbial communities from peatlands in Department of Meta, Colombia - 1015_Q2_SP10_10_MG | ecosystem: Environmental > Terrestrial > Soil > Wetlands > Peat | place...
CTACTGACTACTGACTACTGACTACCTCTTCCTGTCCCCCCGGCCAGCTACCATTCCCGCAGAACTCACCAACTTTTTCACGCACCTTTTTCCCCACCCCAGTGTTCAATAAAACCAGGAGCTTCTTGTGTCCACTGTCCTTCGTTTTTTGACGATCGCCGCGCTCATCGCGCTCACGCTGTCGCCAAATCCCTGTAACGCGCGCCCGCAAACCAGCATCGCCGACCAGACTCTATTGAACGCTGCCAACCGCGACCGCGCCGCCGCCGGCCTTCATCCTCTGAAATGGGATTCCTCACTGGCCGCCGCTGCGCATCAACACGCCTTGCACATGGCACAGATGAACCAGCTCTCTCATCAGTTTCCCGGCGAACCGCCGGTTCAGGATCGCGCCCGTCAGACAGGCGCGCGCTTCAGCATGATCGCGGAGAATGTGGCGCAAGGCCCAACCGTCAGTGGACTGCACACCCAGTGGATGAACTCGCCGCCGCATCGCGCCAACCTTCTCGATCCGGATCTGAATGCCGTTGGCATCTCCGTCGTGCAGTCTGGCAACATGCTCTTTGCTGTCGAAGATTTCTCCACCGCCGTGCCCACCCTCAGCCTGGATGAGCAAGAGCGCGAAGTCGCCGCCCAAATCGAGCGCCACGGCCTGCAAGTGGACGCTGGCTCCCCCGACGCACGAAAAACCTGCGAACTCGATCGCGGCTGGGCCGGGCCACGGCCTGCCACTGTTCTCCGCTATGAAATGTCCGACCTCAACCGCCTTCCCGACGAGGTTTTGCAGAAAGTCGCCTCCGGCAAATTGCATTCTGCCTCTGTCGGCGCCTGCCATGCCGGAGGAGCCACGGAGTTTGCCCGCTTCCGCGTCGCCATCCTGCTGTTCTAGTTGGTTGCCGGCAACCCGCCATTCCGAACCCAGTCCGCCAAGTGAGGCACTCTCTTCTCGTGGTGCTAATACCTCCATTACCACTTCGCCCTTGCGTTTTCCTCAGGACCCGTTACAATCACCTCCATGAAATTCGCGGCCTATTCCTATTGGTGGCGATTTACGTTCCGCACCTGCCGGAAGCGAGGGGCCGTCGTATAAGCTAGTTCCATCCAGCGATCTTTGGCCCACTCGCAGCGAGTGGGCTTTTTTATTTTCAGCCGGCTCATCCGGAGAAGGACACAGAGAACAGCCATGATCATCTCGATGAAGTTGCACGCGACGCGCGAGGAAATCGACGAGGTTTGCGGAATCGTGAAGCACTTTGGCTACAAAGTCCATTCCATCGAAGGCGAAGAGCGCGTCGTGATCGGCGTCGTCGGCGTCGGCGACGTGACACCCTGCCTGGAATCCGTGGAGGCGATGCCGCAGGTTGAAAAAGTTGTGCGCATCACGGCACCTTACAAATTCGTCAGCAAGGAATTTCGTAAGGGCAAGACGCGCATCAAGGTGAACGGCACGGAAATCGGGGGCGATGAATTTGTCGTCATCGCGGGACCATGTTCCGTCGAGAGCGAGGAACAGATCATGCGCTCGGCCGAAGCCGTGGCCAAAGCCGGCGCAAAACTATTGCGCGGCGGCGCGTTCAAGCCTCGCACTTCGCCCTACGATTTCCAGGGCATGGAAGAAGAAGGGTTGAAGCTCCTGCAGAAAGCGAAGAAAGCCACCGGCCTGGCGATCGTCACCGAAGTGATGGGAGACCGCGATGTGGACCTCGTCGCGAACTACGCGGACGTCATGCAGGTGGGCGCGCGCAACATGCAAAATTTCATGCTGCTGAAAGCCCTGGGAAAATGCGGCCGGCCGGTGCTGCTGAAACGCGGCCTGAGCAGCAGCATCAAAGAGCTGCTGATGAGCGCGGAATACATCACCGCCCACGGCAATCCCGACATCATCCTCTGCGAGCGCGGCATTCGCACCTTCGAGACCGCCACTCGCAACACCTGCGACATCTCCGCCATTCCCGTCTTGAACGAACTGACTCACCTTCCCGTGATTCTCGATCCCAGCCACGCCACCGGTAAGCGCAGCCTCGTCCCCGCACTCGCACGCGCGGGTGTGGCCATCGGCGCCGACGGCCTGATCGTCGAAGCGCATCCCGCGCCCGAAAAGGCCATAAGCGACGGCGCCCAATCTCTCGAACTCGGCCAGTTCGCCCGCATGATGGACGACCTGAGGCCCTATATAGAACTCTGGAAGTCCTCCCGCATCAAAGAACTCGCCACCGCCTGATGACGAAGTATTCGCCGAGCCGGGATAGGTCCGCTCTTGGCATGTGTAGTGGCGATGTTCTTGACGCTCACTAGATCGCCGCTCTACACCTTCAACGTTTCCGCCGCCATCCGCGTCCCTTCCACCCGGCTGCTAATCTTCGCAAACGCCGTATCCCGCGACGTCGACGTGTCATCGGCAAACGGGGAAAACCCGCAATCGTCGGTAGTCCCGAGCGACTGCACCGGAACAAACTCCGCGGCTTCCAGCACACGCGCTCGAACTTCCTCACGTGTCTCGATTCGCGGGTGAATTGGATCGGTGACGCCAACGAACAGCACCACGCCCGGCTTCAACAGCGTCCGCACCGCGCCAAGCACGCGCCTCCGATCCGGCTCGCTCGCCAACTGAATGTAAAACCGCCCCGCCTTCAACCGGAAAAGGTGCGGCAGCAGAGTCACGTAGTCCACGTCCGCGCTGTGCGTCGAGTCGTGATCCCCGCCAGGACACGTATGCACTCCGATGCGCTGCAATTCCGCGGCGCCGAATCCCTCCAGCACCCGGTTGTTCAGCTCCACAAATGACTCCAGCAGCTTTCCGGAAGGATCGAGCTTCAGCGCTAGGCGTCCCTCCGTGAAATCGATCTGGACGCACGCCGCGCCTGCGTCCAGGCATTCGCGGATATCCCGCCTCGCTTCGTTCACCAGATCGTCCAGAAACTGGTCTCGGGAATAGCCGGGAAGGCCATTCTGCGGATACAAAAGGCTCAGCGCCGATGCGGAAATCACCGCCTGCTTCACCGGCCGGTGCGCATATCGCTGGGCCGCCCGGAAGAACTGGATCGCGTGCACTCCATAACAAAACGGACCTGCTGTCAGCCTCGGTAGTTGGCGAGTATGTCCGTCCGCAAACGGAATCACCACGCCATCCGGGGCCAGGTTCTGCAGACCGGACAACGGGTACGTCGCAAAGCTTGGCTTCGTCTGTTCGCCGTCCGAAATCACCGGCGAACCCGTCTCTTCGAATCGGGCGATCGTATCCCGCAGCGCCGCTTCTTCCGCAGCGCGGTGTTGTTCCTCCGTGATTCGCCCCGCGGCGCGAGCCCTCATCGCTTCCAGCAACTCCGCAGGCCGCGGAATACTTCCAATCGGTTCTGTCGGTATCGGCATATCGCTTCTCCCACCGCTTCTGGAAAATCCGGCCGCACCACCACTTCCATGGCCCAGCAGCCAGAAGTGTTTGCCACTCTGTTGCGCCGACACCAATAGCGCAATACTAAAAAAGCACTACGCCTGCGCCGTAGTGGCCGGTTTTCAGACCGGCGCACTGCCCGCACACGGCACAGAGGGTATCCCCCTCCTCCAAAAAGAGCGAAGCCCGGGATTTCGCCCGGGCTTCGTCTGGTTCAGGGTTCCGAAGGTTGCGCCAGGGACTACACGCCGCCTCCGGTGGTGGGTTGATCTAGGAAGGATGTACGGGGTCAGGGACAGCGTGGTTTACTACGGGGAAATGTGTCGGCGCACCCGTGGCGAGCGCACGACGTAATAGTTTGCGCAAAAATTCGCGCTGCGAAGGCGGCCGCTGCCGCAAGTCCGTCAGGATGCGCCGGAAGTCCGATGTAGACAACCCTTGCGCATTTCGTCTCTTCGACGCATCCATGACCGGCAGAACGAAACTGCCTGTCTCAGGCAAGACAATCACTTTCGACATTGGGTCTCCCAACTTCTGCGGACTCTGTTGTGGGCGGTGTCTTTCGAGCCGAAATTGACTGAAGGACAGGGAGCACTTTGCCCGAACTCTCGAAAACCGGCAATGCACAGCGGGTGAACAACAGGTACACCGGGGGTGAATTCTGGTGGGCGCTAATCGATTGAGGATAATTGCTATGACAAGGCCAGGTCATTCATAGCGAAGGGCAACCATCGGGTCGACCTGGGAAGCTCGCCGCGCCGGCAGCAGCCCTGCGGAAGCGGCAACAATGGCCAACAGAATGCCCGCAAGCAACAGTGTCACCGGATCAACGAAGCTCAATCCAAACAACATGCTGCGAACCAGATACGCGCAAAGGATGGCGATCGGAATCCCGATGGGAATGCCGATGAGCACGAGCGCCAGTGTCTCGCGCAGAACTTGCCAGCGGATTGTCCCTGGTTCCGCACCCAAAGCCAGCCGAATTCCGATTTCCCTAGTCCGCCGAGCAACGGTGTACGCCATCACACCGTAAAGGCCGATGGCGGCCAGCACGATGGCAAGAATTCCAAACGCTTCGGAAAGCTGTTTGATGAAACAATCGGTCTGAAGCGAGTCGTCCACGAGGCCGGACATGGTCTCAATCTCAATGGGCGGAATCGCAGGATTGGCGGACTGAACCGTTTCGCGCAGAGACGCACTCACCGTGGAAGGATCCGCAAACGTACGGACTTCAAATGCCGCGTCGTCTTGATCCCACATAGGATGAAAGAGAGGGGCATAAAGCCGCGCAATCGGTTTTTCCCGCAGACTGTTGTACTTGGCGTCCGCCACCACGCCTACAACCTCCAGGTCGCTGGGATTGCCCGGATAAGTGTCCCGCACGCGTTTTCCGAGAGGATTCGTGTTGGGGAAAAAGCGCCGGGCGAAAGACTGGTTTATGACGGCGGCGCGAAGTCCACCGCCGCTGTCTTGAGGCTCAATCTCTCTCCCCATCAAGATGGGAATGCCGAGGGTGGAAAAATAGTGTGGACCAACGTGATCCATGCGTGAATTCATTCGCTCGTTGGGCTTGGGCGTGTAGCCTTCCACGGAGACAGGGTCGCCGGATTCGGAATCGAGGAATAGTCCGTTGGCGGAAATGGACACGGCACGGACTCCCGGTACCGCTGCAATCTTTTCGAGCAAGCTCTGGAATAGGCGCAAAGTCTCCGCCCCCTTGAGCTTTGTGGGTGCGGCCTCCACACGGAAGAGCAGCAGGTTTTCCCGGTTGTATCCGAGATTGACTTCGCTGAGTTTTGCCAGGCTGCGCACAAACATCCCTGCCGCCACCAGGAGAACCACGGAAACTGCGACTTGCGCGATAACCAGTATCTTTCCGGCGGGCATTCGGCCCGTACGTGAATCGCTCTTGATGCCCTGTCCTGTTGACTTCAGAACGGGCGAGAGATCCAGACGCGTGATGAGAAGCGAGGGAATCAACCCAAAAAGAACTGCCGTGACGACAGTGACCCCGAGGGTGAATGCCAGAACACGCAAGTCGGGATGAAGATCCAATTGGATCGAGGAAGACGAAGTTCCACGGGATACCATTTGCAGCAGCAGTCTGTCTGTCCAGTAGGACAAGACAATTCCCGTGCCTGCACCGAGCATGGCCAGAAGCAAACTCTCCGTCAGTAGCTGCCGGATCAGGCGCATGCGACCAGCGCCGATGGCCAGTCGCATCGCGAATTCCTTTTGCCGCGCCGCTCCACGAGCCAGCAGGAGATTGGCTACGTTGGCGCAGGCGATCAACAGCACCAACCCAACTAATGCCATCAAGAACTGAAGCGGCTGACCAAAGGCGGAACGGATGGAAGAGGAGCCACGCGCGCCGGGGCTCAACTCGAGATGTTGACCGAAATTTCCTTTGCGTTGATCGTCGGTCATCAGGCTGCCGGCCGCTGCGGACAGCTCCTGGATGAATTGAACATTCATTGCGGCATTCGCCTGCGCCAGGGAAACTCCCGGCTTTAGCCGCCCCATCACTTGAGTCCATTCCCATTCATTCAGGATTCCCAGCGGCGACGGGCTCAGGAAGTCCTGCCCCGGATAGATCGCCTCTTGCATCATCATGGGCACCCAGATATCCGGCGACTGTCCCACGGTCTCTCCAAAGAAACCGGGTGGGGTGACGCCGATGATCGCAAAGGACGTCTGATGAATCTGAATCGTCCTTCCGAGAAGAGAGGGATTCAAACCGAAGCGCTGCTTCCAGAAAGAGTAGCTGACAACGGCAACCGGTGAGCCACCGCGGACACGATCCACTTCGCTATCAAAAAAACGGCCCGCCGCGGGTTTCACTCCGAGCGTGGTGAAATAGCCTCCACTGACCAGTTTGATTCGCGCTTGCTGCTTTTCGCCGTGGTCCGCCGTGGAGTCGCCAACCACGACTTCGGCGTCCGGCATTGTGCTGTCTGCCGCAAACATTCCGGAAAAAACTTCGTTGTGCTCGCGTAGATACTCGAATTCTGAAAAGGCGAGCAGGGAGCGGCTTCCGCCCTGGCTGCCAAAATTCGCTCCATGAGCTTCCGGGTCCGTGAGCACCACCAATTCTCCGGGATTGTGCACCGGAAGCGAGCGGAGAAGCACGGACTCGAGCACGCTGAAGATTGCCGTGTTCGCGCCGATTCCGAGAGCCAGAGTAAAAACTGCAATGGCTGTGAAGCCGGGAGCCTTCCTCAACATGCGGAGATTGAAGCGGAAATCCTGCGCCAGGGTTTCGAGGAACTGTGTGCCTCTCGCTTCCCGGCATTCCTCGCGCACTTGCTCCGTTCCGCCAAATTCGATTCGCGCCCGGCGCTGCGCTTCCGCCATTGGCACGCCCGCGGCCAGATGCCGGTTTACGAGTTGATCGAAGTGAAAGCGCAACTCGTCATCGAGTTCGCTTTCGACGGCCTTTCGGCGGAACAGGGAACGCAGACGAAGCAGCAGGTCACCGGGCATCCGGAACTCCCCCCTTGTCCTTCGACAGGAGAGGATAGCAATTCCCTTGTCGAAGTGCAAGGGGACCGATTTTGCGGCGAATATTACAAACGACGGGTTACGGAAACCGCGGGAAGTTTGGTATAGTCGCCGCTTACTCCGGGACAGGGCATGGGTTCGTCAATAAGCGAAAGCGGAACGCACAGATTTGCGCACTTTGTCGTGGATTCCCGCTCAGGGGAGCTGTATTCGCGCGGGAAAAAGGTCAAATTGCAGCATCAGCCGATGCAGGTTCTTCTCGCCCTGCTGGAAAAACCATCACAGATTGTGACTCGCGAAGAATTGCGCCAACGCATCTGGCCGGCGGACACCTTCGTCGACTTTGAGCACAGCCTGAACACCGCCATCAAAAAACTGCGCCTGGCCCTGGGCGACAGCGCCACCAATTCCAAGTTCGTGGAAACGCTGCCGAAGCGCGGCTATCGCTTTGTGGCGAAGGTCGAGGCGGCAAAAGAAGCGGAACAACAAGTGGCCCGCCGCACCTCAACCAGCCCGATGGAAGGGAAGGTATTCACTCTTGTGGCGGAGGGTGGCACGGAGTGCGTGCTCGCGCCCCTGGACGGAAAATCGCTGGAGGAGTGGCAGCGTCTGGTCCGGCTCGGAGATGACGTCGGCGTCTCCATGCTTATAACGGAAAAACAGCTTTTGCTGCTTGAGGCCGGAAAAAACGTCCGGCTCCTGGCATTGGAAGGACACCCCGGCTGGTGCGAGGTCCGGATCCTGGAAGGCGAGCACTACGGGCGCACTGCACTGGTCAGCCGCAAGTCCCTGAAGTCCACCGACAGTTCGGTCCACAAATCCTGATCACTCGGCCGCAGCTCTGCATCCCAATGCAAGGTTGTGGGCCGGCCACATGGGCTTTTTGCGCACGGGCACTCGCCGCCACTCGAGCTACTTCGAAGCTGTGGCGGAAGTGCCTCCAGAACTTGCCAGCTTCAGCACCAGAACCTGTCCATTCGAGTGGAAGGTCCCGCCGGTGGCCGTTTTGGCTTCCTGAAGCGGGTTCTTTGGAAGGAAGTGCGTGACTTCCGAAACCAGGCCGGTACTCGAGAGAGTCTTTTCCACGTAATCGCGTTCCAGATCGATGTCCGGATCGATCTTGTGCGTCAACCCGTTGTTTCGCTGATCCTTTTCAAAGCCGATATCGTGCGTGGCGGCGCCCACCCAGAGCATTTGTCCATTCACGGTGAACGGGGCTTTCCATACGCGCAAGTGATTGCGCGAGGCGACCACGGTGATCGGCTCCGCATGGGCCCATCCGTAATCCTGTTGCCTGCCAAAAAGATAAAGCGGGCTCATGGGCATGGTCAGATAAGACTCCTTCGAAAAACTGGCCATTGCGCCTGCAAGTATCGTGGCTTTCACGTCCGCGTCCACCTTCACCCAGCCGGCTGTGGTGAACACTTTTTTCATCTCGTCCTCGTTGCCAAGGATCAGGAAGTTCACCATGTCCCCGGGATTACCTTCTTTATCGCCGATACGCCGGGGTATTTTCTCGAACAGGGCGTTGTCGATCCCCGGCATTGAGGAAACCTGGCGCGCCACTTCCTTCGGCGCATTGGCGTCGGCGGCATACACAGTGACTTTGACCGTATACGACCCGTCGCCCGTGTCGCTGTTGGCCTGATTGATGCCAATGGAGAGTTTTCCGTTGATCGGCGCCGTGACTTCTTTGCTTGCTCCTATCAGGAAGGGCTGTGCGATATCTGGGTCGCCAATTTTGGCGATTACCGCGCCGCGCCCGGCGTCGTTGTAAGGAAGAATCCGAATGAGGTCCTTGAAGTTGCGCGTCAGACCCTCAGGGCCGTTATCTTCTTTTGCGTCCGAATAGCGCAGCGACCCTTGTGCGGAGAAAGCGATCCGTTGTCCAGGTTCCAGGGTGATCCCGGTGTCCGTCCAAACCTTCCCGCCTTCCAGAGTGAAGGTCTTTGACTCAAGCTGTTTTGTTTGCGCCCCAGAATTCGAAGCCGAGTCCGTGGCTTGCGCCATCAGCCTGACCGGCAAGCAAAGCAAAGTAAGTGAGGCCAAAGGAACGAGAATGAAGGAGAAGCGGGGAATATGTTTCATAGTGGGATTTCCTTACGGGCGGTTTCTTAATTCCTAACAAAATCACACGGGACTGGCAAGTCCGCGGCGGCCGACCGGGAGCAAGTCCCTGGGACAACGGTTCCACATGCAAGCTCATCCATCTTCTTAGAGTGAGGAACATCCTCTTGTGTCGCCTCGACTCGAGATGTCTGTTGCGGGCGTTTCCTTGACTCATGGAAGGGGCGCCTGTACATTGGCTAAAGGTAGCGGCAGCGTGATTCCTGAATGTCCGTATCATCCATCGATACCGCCATCCAAGCCTCATGAACCTGCCAGACGGGCAAGTAGTTCCGGGGAGCCGTCGCGCCAAGCAAATACGAGATGCCAAGAAAAATCAGTGACAAGATTTGTGTAATTTTGCTGCTCGTGGCGTTCGGCGCAGCATATTGCCAGGCCCAGGCTCCCACCCCTCGCCCCAGACCTTCGATCGCACCTGCCACAGCGTCCACCATCGACACCAGCGAAGCCATGTTCGCAACGATGTGTGCCCTTTACGCCGCGGGCTATGAGGGGGATATTAACCCAGACAACTGGAGCACCTACCGCGCGCAGATGCGTGAGCGGCTGAGGGCACAGCACGGCCCGGCCGTGGATGCGTTGAAAGAGTTTTATCGCGGCCACCAGTTTCGCGATCCCGCGGCGATGCTCTCCCGATTCGTATGGTTCGGACTTGTCGCCGGTCCGGCGCCAAAGTTCCGCCCGGTCCTGAGAAGAGAAGAACTGCCTCCCGATGTGCTGGACCTGGAAGGATTCAGCGACATTCTCTCGAACTATTACACCGAGCAAGGGATCGGGAAAATGTACCGCCAAGCGCTGCCGCTCTATGAACGCGAAATCGAGAGGCTGCATGACCCCATCTCCGATATCGTGTTCCAGTCCGCCACCTATCTCCGTGCTGTCGTAGACCCGACAACGCCCAGGACTTTTACCGTTATCGTGGAGCCTCTGGTTGGACGAATCACAAACGTCCGGAACTTTGTCGATCACTATGCGGTTGTCCTCAGCGGCACGGAAGAAATCCCTCTCGAAGTAATCCGTCATGCCTACCTGCATTTCCTGATCGACGGTCTTCCGATCCAGTATCCACACGTGATTGCCGTGAAGCGGCCGCTTTACGAAGTCGCCGCAAAGGCCCCGCGGCTGGCCGAGGACCTGAAGGATGACTTTCCTTCCTGGTTTGGAGAGTGCACGGTCAGGGCGGTCGAACTCAAATTGAAAAAGATGTCTCCGAGCGAGCGCGAAGCGGCCTTGAGTGAAAATGATGTCGCTGGATACGTGCTGGTGCGGCCGATTTTTCAAGGTTTGGCGGACTATGAAAAGTCCGAGCCATCATTCCGCGACTACTTCCCAACGCTCGTGCGAGCGATCGATGTGACTACGGAACAGACGCGTGTTGCCGCAATCAAATTTGCCCCCGCACAGCAGGCAGCACAAAACAAGGAGCTAGCGAGCGAAGTTGTGGCGCGGAATCGCATGCGTGTGTCCACTTTGCCGAGCGACCCGGAAGCGCTCGCGTCTCTGACGGAGGGCGAAAAGCAGCTTGCGGCAAAAAATCCGCGCGCGGCGGAGACCTCCTTCAAGGCAGTCCTGGCGAAGTATCCAAATCAGCCGCGTGCCTGGTATGGGTTGGGGATGGTGGCTGTGCTGGATCACGACGCCGACAAGGCCAAGGAGGTTTTTGGACGGCTGACGACGGGACAATACGCCGCCTCGAACGACCCCCTAGTGATGGCGTGGTCGCACATCTATCTGGCAAGGATTTTTGAAGACGAAGGGCAGTTGGACCACGCGAAGTCGGAATATCAAGCGGTGTTGGCAGTTCAGGGAGCCCCGGCACAAGCTCAACAAGCAGCGCAAAAGGGATTGGGCGACCTGGATCTGAGAAAGCCGTCTGAGCGGCCATGAAGACAATCGAAAAAGGAGACCAGGTCATGAAAGCAAGTAACAGACAGTTCAGGTTAACCCTTGTGATCGCAGGTTCGTTGCTGGGGTGCTCTTTGGCATTCGGGCAAGCGCCCACGACGCAGCCGCCCGCTCAGGGGCAACAACAAGGCCAACAACAGGGCCAGCAACAGGGGCAACCGCAAGGCCAGCAACAAGCGGCTCCGCTGACACTGGAAAGCACCCCGCCGCCGGTCACCGCCGAAGAAGAGGCGGCCTTTAAAGCTTTCAATGATGCACCCCAGACGGATCTGGCCAAAAAGGAGCAGGCCGGAAGCGATTTCTTGCAGAAATACCCGCAGAGCCGCTACCGCGCCCAGGTTTATAGCTGGCAGGTGAAGTACTACTACCAAATTGGCGATATCGACAAAATGGAAGTGGCGGCCGACAAAGAAATCGAGCTGTTTCCAAACGATGCCCAGACCCTGGCCATCGCCGGTTCCGCCCTGCCGCGCAAGATGAACGGGACTCCGGCCGACCAACAGAAGCGCCTGGAGAAGGCGGAGCAGTATTCACAAAAGGCGCTGGATTTACTTCCAACGTTTCAAAAGCCGGACAACATGACCGATGAAATGTTCACGCAGGCGAAGAATCAGACGTCGGCGCTGGCGTACAGCGGGCTTGGCCTGGTGGCTTTTCGCAGGGGCAAATTCGCGGATGCGATTCCCAATTTGGAGAAGGCCATCCAGTTGGATCCGCAGCCCGATGCCGTGAACTACTATCTGCTTGGTATCTGCAATGAGAAGACCTCGCACTTTGACGAGGCCGTGACGGACTTCACCAAGTGCTCCAACATCCCAAGCGGTCTGCAGGCGAATTGCAAGAATGGCATTGACGAGGCAAAAAAGCTTGGCGCAACGCAGCTTAGCGCGCCGAAATAGGCCAACTGTGACGGTGTAATTCCAGGAGCGGAACCATGGTCCGCGATGGGGATGAGCGATTGATGGAACGCCTGGGTTATGAATTTTGTGACCCTAACCTGCTGGACCGTGCCTTGACGCACAGCTCGGCGGTTCCAGAGTTGCGCGCCGCCCGCGGAGAAGACATCGCCTTTGCCGGTTCCGCCGTTCAGGACAATGAACGCCTGGAGTTTCTTGGAGATGCCGTCCTGGAACTGTTGACCAGCGAATTCCTTCTCAGTCATTTTCCGGATTGGACGGAAGGCCAGCTTTCGAAGAGCCGGGCGCGGATCGTGAATGCGCACTCTCTGGAGATTGCGGCGCGCAACCTTGGCATTGGCGAGCACTTGCGGTTGGGCCGCGGTGAGGAGAAGACCGGCGGACGCGACAAACCCGCTCTGCTTGCCGATGCGTTTGAAGCTGTAGTGGCGGCCATTTATCTGGACGGGGGGCTGGAGCCGGCCCGCAGTTTATTGAAGAAAACGGTACTGGTTCAGGCTAGCGAGGACGGCGAACGCATCTCCGAATCGGATCGCAAGAGTGCCTTGCAGGAATTTCTACAGGGCAAAGGCGGTCAGTTGGCGGAATACCGGCTGGCCGGGGAAAGCGGCCCGGATCACCAGAAGACCTTCCTGGTGGAGGTTTGGGTAAAGGGAGAGCGCATGTCCAGCGCCGAAGGCAGTACGAAAAAAGAGGCAGAACAAAAGGCCGCGCGTCAGGCCCTCGAGCGCCTGCAACAGGCACAAACGAAGGCCAAGGAAGAGGTCGGGCCGAATGCCGGATGAGATCCTCACCCCGGAACACGTTGCCCCGGAAGAAACAACGGGCCAGTCTGCGACAGAGGCAAGCCAGCCGCAGCAGGAGAGTTACGCCCACACCAGCCAGACGACGGTCTCCGAATATCTCGAATCTCTGCTCGTCACGGTGATTCTGGCGCTCTTCGGCACGAGCTTCGTCGTGCAAGCTTTCAAGATTCCTTCGCAGTCCATGGAGCGCACGCTGCTCGTGGGCGATCACCTCCTGGTGAACAAATTCATTTTCGGAGGGCGGGGCGCGTGGTACGACAAGTTCCTGCCTTATCGCGAACTGCAGCGCGGCGACATCATCGTTTTCAAATTCCCTTACCAGGACCATCCGCACTTCGTGAAGCGCGTGATTGGTTTGCCCGGGGATCACCTGAAAATCGTGGACCAGCAGGTGTACGTGAACGGCAAAATGCTCAACGAACCCTACGTGGTGCACGATCCGACTTCCGGATACGGCGATCCTCTCAATTACAATTTTCCTCCCGTCGGAAACCAGATGTACCTTTCGTCTCTCCAGCCGGAATGGGCGCATGAGATCCGCAAGTATATTCAGGGCGACGAACTGGTCGTGCCGCCGGGAAGATACTTCGCCATGGGGGACAATCGCGACCGCAGTCTGGACAGCCGCTATTGGGGCTTCGTCGATCGAGACGCCATCATGGGCCGCCCCTTCCTGATCTACTGGTCCATCGACGCGAACAGCGCGGACTATGGCAGTTCCACCTTTGCGCAGAGAATCCTGGGCATCCTTGATACGCTGATTCATCTTCCCGCGCGGACACGGTGGAATCGGATGCTGCATACGGTTCACTAGGCTCACCCTCGTGCCGCGGCGCTACACTTTTCCTCACAGGTCTGAGAGACTCCCTTCGGTATGAGCCGTTTGCGAAAATATGGCGGGCTGGTGGTGGTGCTGCTGGCGGCACTGCTTGCCTTGCAGGCGGGCGTGTCCCTGCTGGTGCGCACGAATCGCACGCGGGGATACCTGATTGCCCATCTCGAAAGCGCGTTTGGCAGGCCCGTGCAAACGGGCCGGTTCTCCGTGCAGATCCTGCCGCTGCCTGAACTGGACGTGGACGCGGTGACCATCGGCGAAGACCCTGCCTTCGGGAATGAATATTTTCTGCGCGCCGAGCACATGACGGCGCGCTTCCGTTGGCTGGGTTTGCTTCGCGGCCACTTTGAGTTTGGCACTATGTCTTTCACTCGCCCGAGCCTGATCCTGGTGCGCGACGCCAGTGGACGCTGGAATCTGGAGGGCTGGCTGCCGCCGGCTCGTCCTACCCCTACCTTGGGCGCTGCCGTCGCCTCCACTCCCCCCCGGGCGGAGACAACCTATCGCCTGCAGAAGATTGACTTCGACGAGGGAAGAATCAACTTCAAAGAAGGTCAGGAAAAGCGGCCCTTCGCCTTCACAAGTGTTTCCGGCAGCGTAGAGCAGGTTTCGCCGGGGCGCTGGCAGGTGCAACTGGAAGCGCAGCCGTGGCGCAGCGGCGTGACGTTGCAATCGACGGGCACCGTGCAGGTGACCGGATACGTGGCGGGCACAACGGCTCGATTACAACCAGCGCAACTGCGTTTGCACTGGGGCAAGGTATCGCTGGCCGATCTGTTCCGGTTGATCACCGGGAATGACTCCGGCGTACGCGGCGAATTTGCCCTGGACGGAAATGCCAGCGTGGGAACGGAACTTGACGAGCATAACGCGACAGCAAATTCGTGGCGGTTCGCCCTGCAGGCGCGCGCCACGAACATCCACAGATGGGATTTGACGGAGCGGGAGGACAACCCCCGCGTCAACGTTAATGTGAAGGGACTGTGTGAACTTGGCGCGCAGGTTTGCGCGGAAGAGGTTCGCGTGGAGCTGCCTCAATCGAATTTGCAAGGTTCGGCCGTCCTGCAGACTTCCAGCCGCGCCGATTGGCAGGTGCATTTCAAAAGCATAGCTGTGCAGGGTGCCGATTTATTGGCGTGGTACCGGGCGTTCCAGCCCAACGTTGCGGAAGAAGTTGGGGTCAACGATCTGATTACGGGCTCCGTCACAGCCAGCGGTTGGCCTTTGCGCTGGGAAGATAGCGCCATCGAGGGCACGGCAGGGACTTTGCGCCTTCCCGGCATGGAGGTGTCGCACCTCGATCCGTTTCATGGGACGGTGCGAAACGGAAAGTTCGATATCGAGGCATTCCGTTTGCGGTTGCCCGGCGAACCATCTCCATCGGCATCAAGCGAGAAGGCAGAAAAAGCCGGTGGAAAGTCGCGAACCGTGGCTGCACCGGAAGATATCATCGAAGCCGCGCTGGCACAGGATTCAGCAGCGGGCGTGGGGGCATTGCGCTTGAACCTGCACCTGGCGGATGCCGCACCTGTTTTCAGGCTGACGGCAGCGTTCGGCTATCCCCTGAATAAGGGATGGGAGTACAGGGGCGCCGCGTCCGGAACCGTAGCATGGAATTGGACAAACAGCCTCGGCGAAGTTCGCCGCAGCGGCTCCTTGGAGCTGACAAAAGCAAGATTGCAGGTGGCCGGCTTGAACGAACCGCTCAAGGTGGAGGACACGCGGCTGGAATGGAAGGACGGAGTTCGCAGCGCCGCAATCACGAAACTGGATGCGTTTGGGGCCACCTGGTCTGGCACACTTTCGGAAGGCCTCGGGCTCAATGCAAGTGGTGAACCGAGCTGGCATTTTCAGCTTCATGCCGATCATCTGGACGCGGCGGAACTGGACCGCTGGATTGGTCCGCGCTCCCGGCCAAACTGGTTGCAGCGATTGCTGCCCTCCCTGTTGGGAGACACGAACACCGCACGCGCCAGTGAGCTATTGCGGCGCGTTTCCGCCGAAGGGGAATTGACGGCGGACACGCTGACGATTGAGAAGCTTAGATTGGCCAAGGCGCGCGCCAAGCTGGCTATTCACGAATTGCATCTGGACGTACGCGATGCCGAAGCAGAATGGGCGGGCGGGACGGTTCGCGGTGGAATGAAGGCGATGTTCTTGCCGCTGCCAAATTATGAAGTGAATGCCGAGATTGCCAACGTCAACCTGGCGCAGTTGCCGTGGTCCCCACGCTGGGCGGAGCGCTGGAGTGGCGTCGCGTCTGGAACGATCCATCTGACGACCGCCGGCGTCGGAAAAGTCGATTTGCTGAAACAACTGGCCGGCGGCGGGCAGTTGAGCTTGAACAAGATCGAATTTCGCGGCTGGGACGTGGAACGCAGTGCAGAAATCGGCGGGCCATCCACGGGCTCGTCCCGATGGACCAGTGGACAAGGCGAGTTCCAGTTGGGGGAACAGAAGCTGACCTTAGATGGATTTCGTTTGGATGCTCCGCACCAGAGAACGGAGTTGTCTGGGACCATTTCGTTTGGCATGGACGGCACGCTGACGTTCACCCCTCGTCCGCGAGGCGCGACCGGAACGCGGGTCGTTTCTCAGGCGCGGGAACTGCGCTTCAGCGGCCAGCTGGAGAACCCCACGGTGGCGGTGGTGCCGGCGAAAGCGCAAGAGACCCGGCAGTAGCGGTTGGAAGAACGGAGAAGTCGACACTCGAAGGAGCTGCGCATGATCCGATTCCGCTTGGCTGCACCTGCACTCATTTTTCTCCTAGCAAGAGCCATTTACGCGCAGCAGTCCTTCACACTGGAGCAGGTGTTGAGCGCGCCCTTCCACTCGGATTTAGTTGCGGCCAAAAGCGGCAATCGGATTGCCTGGACGTCTAACCAGCAGGGGAAGCGAAATATTTGGGTTGCGGAAGGGCCCGCTTATGCCGCGCGCCAATTAACCTCCTATTCGCAGGATGACGGCGGCGAATTGTCCGGTCTGCGTTTTTCTGCGGACGGAAGCACCATTGTCTATTCCCGCGGAGAAGGGAAAAACTCCGCGGGCGCCTACGCAAACCCCACCAGTAATCCGGCGGGCGTGGAAGAAACGGTGTGGGCGATTTCCTGGGATGGCGGCACGCCAGTGAAAATCGACGCGGGAGAATCTCCGATTGTTTCAAAACAAAGGCTGATTGCTTATGAGCGAAACGACGAACTATGGTTGTCGTCCCCGAAAGCAGAAGAAAAGCCCAAGCAGATCGTCGTCCGAGGGAAGAACTACCCCGTGGAATGGTCGCCGGACGGCGTGCGGCTTCTGTTCGTCACGGATCGCGGCGATCACAGTTTCATCGGCATCTACGATGTGAATTCGCAAAGCGTGAAGTTCCTGGCGCCTTCCGTAGATTCGGACGGCGATCCGGCTTGGTCGCTCGACGGGAAACGCGTGGCGTTCGTGCGCCGACCCGCAGTGCCGCGCGACACGCCGGTTGGATACTTCATCGCGCCGGACCAGCCTCATCCCTGGGCAATCTGGGTGGCGGACGTGGACAGCGGAGATTCGCGCGAGGTCTGGCACAGCGGATCGTCGCTGGACGATTCCTATCCGTACATGGCGAGCGAGACCGGTGGCGGTGTGATCCACTGGGAGGCGGACGACCGCCTTGTCTTCGCCAGCGAGGCGGACGATTGGCTGCATCTGTATTCCGTTCCCGTCGCCGGGGGAAATGCAAAGCTGCTGACGCCTGGCGAGTGCGAGGTGGAGCAGTGGACTTTCTCAACAGACAACAAGAACGTGTACTTCAATTCCAACTGCGGTGATATCGACCGCCGTCATATCTGGGCTGTGGGAATCGACGGCAACGGGTTGACGCAGCTCACCGGCACGGGGTCCATGAAAGGAGTGGAATGGAGCCCAGTCGTTCTCAGTGGCAATCGCGATCTCTTTTACTTTGGTTCGGACGGAACGCATCCCGGCCGGTTATTTCACACGACTCTGAAGGCGGATAAGCAGACTGCGGAGGTTTCCCCGACAGGCTGGGAAGGGAATTTTCCTGCGGAAAAGCTGGTCGAGCCGCAGCCTGTCACTTTTCTCGCGGCGGACAGTCTGGAATTTCACGGTCAATTGTTTCTGCCGAAGAATCTGAAGCCGAGAGAAAAGCGGCCGGCGATGATCTTTCTCCACGGCGGTTCGATGCGCCAGATGCTTCTGGGCTGGCACTACATGTACTACTACTCGAACGCCTTCGCCATGAACCAGTATCTCGCGAATCGCGGCTACATCGTGCTGGCCATCAACTATCGGAGTGGGATCGGCTATGGTCGCGCGTTTCGCGAGGCCCCCGGCCGAGCGGGGCGAGGCGCTTCGGAGTATCAAGACGTGGTCGCCGCGGGCAAATATCTGCAGACACGCAGTGACGTCGACGCCAAGCGCATCGGCCTCTGGGGAGGAAGCTATGGCGGTTATCTGACGGCGCTCGGCCTGGGGCGCAATTCAGACATCTTCGCAGCGGGCGTTGATTTTCATGGCGTGCATGACTGGCCGGCAGACAACTGGGAAGGCAAGCACATTCCTCCGGATCTCGTAAAGCTGGCGCGGGAGTCCTCGCCGGTGGCCGCGGTGAACTCCTGGAAATCACCTGTTTTGTTCATCCATGGCGACGACGACCGCAATGTGATGTTCGCGCAAACCGTTGACCTGGTGGCGCAGCTGCGCGCGCAGGGTGTTTCTATCGAACAGCTCGTTTTTCCCGACGAAGTGCACGATTTTCTGCTTTACCGGGATTGGCTTCGCGGGTATGAGGCCACCAGCGATTTCCTCGACCGCAAATTGGGCGCGCCACAAAAATGAATCTGAGGCTGCGCTACCGGGGACACGGAGTATTCGCAACAGTGTGTCTGCTGGCGGCAGCCGTCCTTCAGATAGGAGCTTCGAAGGGTGATGACCGCATCCTGCTTTTCCCACGCTTACAGAACGGCGAAACCATGCGCTACGAGAGTCACGCGCGCCTGAGCCGCTACGTGAAGACGAAGAGCAACGTCGCGACCATGTTCGAGCCCAGGCCGCTGCAGGCAGATTTCTCCACAAACTTGCAACTCTCCGTCCAGGATTTTCATGAGCTGGATCACCGTCCGATGCTGGCTGCGGAAACGCAATTGCTTCCCGAGGAGCCAACGCCCGCAGGCGGCCCAGTGCCTCCTCTTCCGAAAATCGACTTCGCCATTGGTGGAGATGGCTCCTTGATTCGCGCCGACGGGCTTGACGACCTGGCTCCCGAACAGCGCCTCGCCTGGCAATTCTGGATCGCGCAGTTTGCGTTTGGCTGGAGCCTTCCTCCTTCCGGCGTGAAGCCGGGCGAAAAATGGAAATCTGTGGAAGTGGAAAAGACGCCGACGCCCATTGCCAACCTGGTTTGGGAGCGCGAGACCACTTACGTACAGGACGACCAGTGTCCGATTCTTCCGAGCGAACAATGCGCGGTCTTCCTCGTTGCCGCGACTTTGAAGCAAAAGTCGAGTCCGGACGACGCCACCCCGGAAGACTACAAAATCCACGATCTAAAGACGTCTGGAACCGCAAGAGGCAACAACCAAACCGTGGTGTACGTTTCCCGGAAAACAGGCCTGCTCCTGAGAGCCAGCGAAGATCTACAACAGTCTTTGGATGTCACGATCGCGAAGGCGGACGACAGTAATCAGGTGCAATATCTCGTGGACGTGACCAGCCACTTCGAGACGGTCTTTGTTCCTTCCCATCCGCTGCCTGCTCCATGAAGCTCGCCCCCGTGATTAACGAGGTTCTATCTTGATTGTTTTCTCCACCCTTAAGGACCGTTTGTGTTACAGTTTTGCCGCGTCCAGGTCCGCTTCTGTGAACTTGTCCTCCACGGGAGGGTAAATGCCCAAGGTTCTGTTGACGACGCGCTGCCGTGATGCCGGCCTGTACGATTACTTCCGCGAAAATGCACCGCAAAAATTCCGTTGGCGCTTCGGAATGCCGCGGACGATCTCGTTCGGATTGCGATTCCTGCGGCAGAATCTTCCGGACCTGACGATCCTCGAATATCCCACGCACGCGGAATTTTCCCAGCAGCTCAAGAAAGGCTGGGACGCGGTTGGCTTTTCCTTTTATCTGGAAGAGACAAACGGCATTCTAGGGATGGCGGAAGAAGCCAGAAGCGCCGGCGTCCGCGAACTTTGGGCAGGGAATTATGGCGCGCTGACGACTTCCATCCAATCGCAGTTCGATCATGTGTTCACCAGTTATAGTGAGGAGGCGGTTGCCCGCAGGATGGGCGCGTCCCTGGACGAAGTCCAGCATCCCCCACTGATCACGCGCTTCCGCCTGCCGGGAGGCTGGTCGCTGCCCGTGGGCGTTTTGTTTTCCTCCCGCGGATGCAGCTTTCGCTGTACGTTCTGCCAGACAACCGCGTTCGCTCCAAAGCCAAAAGAGATCTCGCTTGAATCTCTCGATAGAGTGCTTCGCTTCTACGTCGCACACGGCGTCCACTTCGTCCTGGTCCTCGACGAGAATTTTGGGAATCTCCCCTCGCATGCCGATGCGGTCATCGAGCTACTGGCGCGCCACAAGGTCCGTTGGCTAGTGCAATCTCGCGTGGATCTTTTTCTTCGCAATTTCGATGACTGGCAGAAATGCGGCATGGAAGGGGCGCTTTTTGGCATCGAAAGCTTCCATCAGGAAATCCTGAAGCAGATGCACAAGAACGAAAAGGTGCAGGCCGCTTTTGAGCTGGCCGAGCGGCTGAATCGCGCTGGGCTCTATGCGCAGGGCTATTACATCATTGGACTGCCGACGGAGACGCCGGAATCGATTGCCGAAGATCTGCAAACGCTCGCCTCCCTGAAGCTCGACGTCACGCAGATCACCATTGTGACGCCGCATCCTCAGACAGAGATGTGGCGGGAACTCGATTCCAATTACGGCATCTTTGAAAAAGATTGGTCGAAGTTCGATACCAAACATCTGGTCTGGAACCACCGGCATTGCGCGCCGGGCGTTTTGGAGGGGCTGCTGGAGCAGGGCTTCCGCGGATGCTATGGCAAGGACTGGCTCATGCGGACCACGAAGAAGTTCCTGCACATGAGAAGGGTGCAAAAGGACCTGTCCTGCATTCTGATGGGGCCGGCCCGCTCGCGATGGGCCTCGCCGCGGCGCTTGCCCTATCTCCCTCAGCCCGTGCGCACAGAAGCTCCGCAGGTGCGCATTGCGGTCGCGTAGCAGCGCGTTTTACCGGGCCGCCTTTTCTGCTACAAACCCGATTTGCGTGAGCGCGCTATAATACAGGTTTCGGCTGGGGCCAACGTGGCCACAGGAGACCTGGGCGATGAATTTCAAACTTCGCAGCAACTATCAGCCTCGTGGAGACCAGCCCGCTGCGATAGATCAACTCACACGAGGGCTGGAGGCTGGGGACAAGAATCAGGTCCTGCTGGGCGTGACCGGCTCCGGCAAAACGTTCACCATGGCGAAGGTGATTGCCGCTGCAAACCGTCCCGCACTTGTCCTTGCCCACAACAAGACGCTGGCCGCGCAGCTTTACCATGAGTTCAAGGGGTTTTTCCCGGACAACGCCGTCGAATACTTCGTCAGCTATTACGATTTTTACCAGCCGGAAGCGTATGTGCCATCCGCCGACCTTTACATCGACAAAGAAGCAACCATCAACGACGAACTGGACAAGCTCCGCATGAGCGCCACGCGGTCGCTCTTCGAGCGTCGCGACGTCGTGATTGTCGCTTCGGTCTCCTGCATCTACGGTTTGGGCTCGCCGGAAGCGTATTACGGCATGCTGGTGATGGTGGAAAAGGAGCAGCAGACTTCACGGGAAGCGTTGCTGCGGCGGTTTGTCGACATTCAGTACGAGCGCAGCGAGGACCTTCGTCGCGGCACTTTCCGCGTGCGCGGCGACACCATCGAGATCTATCCCACCTACGAAGATCAGGGCTACCGCTTTGAAATGTGGGGCGACCAGATCGACAAGATCCGTCAGATTGATCCGCTCACCGGCGAAATCCGTTCCGGCCAGGAAGACTTGACGCGCGTGCCCATCTATCCAAAAACGCACTATGTGATGCAACAGGACCAGCGCGACCGCGCTCTCGTGGGCATCCAGGAAGAGCTGGATTGGTGGAAGAAAGAGATGGAAAAGCAGGGAAAATACGTGGAAGCGCAACGCGTCGTCCAGCGCACCATGTTCGATATGGAGATGATGCGCACGATCGGCTACTGCCACGGCATCGAGAACTACTCACGCCACCTGAGCGGGCGGCTGCCGGGTGAAGCGCCGCCCACGCTGCTGGATTATGTGCCGCAGGACTATCTACTGTTCGTGGACGAATCCCACGCGACGGTTCCGCAGGTGCGCGGCATGTATCACGGAGACCGCTCGCGCAAACAGACGCTGGTGGACTACGGATTTCGCATGCCCTCCGCTCTGGACAATCGCCCGCTGACGTTTGAGGAGTTCGAGCATCGCGTGAATCAAGTGATCTATGTTTCCGCCACGCCCGGACCCTACGAATTGACGAAATCCGGCGGGGTGTTCGTGGAGCAGGTCATTCGTCCTACGGGCCTGATCGATCCGGAAGTGGAAATCCGTCCCGTGAAAGGCCAGGTCGACGACCTTCTGGAAGAGATCCGCGTTCGCGCAGCAAAGAACGAGCGCGTGCTGGTCACGACCTTGACAAAGCGAATGGCCGAAGACCTGAGCGAATATTTCAGTGAAATTGGCGTGCGTTGCCGGTATTTGCACTCGGAAGTAGAGACGCTCGAGCGCATCAAGATTCTCCGCGATTTGCGGAAAGGCGAGTTCGACGTGTTGATCGGCATCAACCTGCTGCGCGAGGGCCTGGACCTGCCGGAAGTCTCGCTCGTTGCCATTCTCGACGCGGACAAAGAGGGCTACCTGCGCAGCACCACTTCGCTGATTCAGACCATGGGCCGTTGCGCGCGTCACGTGGAAGGACGCGCGATTCTCTATGCCGATGTGCGCACGAAATCCATGAACGATGCTATCAGCGAAACCAACCGCCGCCGCACGAAGCAAATGGAATACAACAAAGAAAACAACATCACCCCGCAATCGATTACCAAGGGCGTGGACATGGAGCTGGCCCACATCGTGGAAGCCGACTACGTGACGGTTCCACTGGATACGGCTGCCATCGACGCGGCAGCAGCGTCGATTCGATCCGAGCAGCAACTGGCGGAACTCCTGGCCCAGCTCGAAACGCAGATGCGGGAAGCGGCGAAGAAGTTCGAGTTTGAGAAGGCCGCACAATTCCGCGACCGCATCAAATCTCTGAAGCAGCAGGACCTGGCCGGATTGTTCGGGAAGGAATCGCCGGAAGCCTCGTCAGCCGGCGCCTGAAGCGCAATCTCGAAGGCTAGACCAGCCCGCGCCGCAGTTCCTCAAGTGGATAGAACGTGCCTCGCCAGACGATGCCTCCCTGGCGCAGCGTGATAATCGTCGAGCGCAAAACCATATAAGCAAAGATCGTCGCCCCCAGTGGCAACGTCAGGCAATACGCGGGCGAGACGCGCATCACCACGTCCACTCCAAAATGAAAGCACAGGGCAACCAGCACGGAAACCGCGGCAAGCCCCCGAATCCAGCCGTGCCCGAAAAACATCCCCGCAAAGGGCACGACGTTCATCACCAGCAGGGCAAGAATTTGCATTAATGCCACGGAAATGCGGAACTGCGCTCCCGCAAAGAAGTTCTTCTCCACGCCTCGGACCAGATTGACCAATCCCAAATGCCACGCGACGGAAACATAGTGCTGCGCCACGCCCACGCCGGAACGAAAGCCTGACAGCTTCACGATCTTGCCCAGCTTCATATCGTCGACAACTTCCATGGCCAACCGCTGGTGCGTGCCGCTGCCTTCATAGGCCGCGCGCCGCAACATTTGAAACGCTCCCACGCCAACATAAGTCCGCGAGTTGGGATTGCTAACGTTGTACGGGTCTATAGCCAGCTGGAAGCCCATGCCGAAAAAGGAAATCAGCACCGTGTCCCAGAAGCCGCTGCGCTCCACGTCGCCAAGCAGCGTCAAGTGATCGAGGCCTCTTTCGTGCAGGAGTGTAACTACCCGACGCAACGCATCCGGAGCAAACTTCACGTCCGCATCGGTGAAGACCAACAACTCCCCGCTCGAAACTTCATATCCGCTCTGCAGCGCGTGCGGTTTCCCCAGCCAACCCTTCGGCAGTTCGCACACATGAACCACCTTCAATTGCGGATGCTGCGCCGCAAAATCGTCGAGAATCCGGCCGGTGGCATCGCTCGAACGGTCGTCAACCGCGACAATCTCCAAGCCGGGATAATCGATCGCTACGAGAGTGGCCAGCGCTCCCGGAAGCTTCTCCTGCTCGTCGCGCGCCGCAAAAATCAGCGAGATCTTTGGACAATCGGGGTCAGCGGCTGGCGCATAATCCCGGACCCACGGCAGGCGGACATCGCCGTAGGCAACCTTGATTCCATATGTTGTCCAGAAAAGCGCGATGAGTCCGAACAGAAGTAGCCAGAAGAAATGCATGCGGATTGGAGTCGTAACCCAGCCTCAGGGTATCCTAGCATGGATGACAAAGAGCCTCGCCATTCTCGGAGCCGGGCGCGTGGGACGTGCGCTGGGCAGGCGACTGCGCGAGACTGGCTGGCAAATCACCGTGGTCGCAACGCGATCGGGAGGAAGCGCGAAACGTGCTGTGCGCTTCATCGGTGGCGGCAGGGCTGCGGCGGGAATTCCGCCAACGCTTGCTTCCGCGTCCACAATCTTGCTCGCCGTGCCGGATGACGCTATCGGCTGCGTTGCCATGAAGCTGGCGCAAGCAGCGGGAGAAGACCTTCGTGGGAGAGTTGTTTTGCATACCAGCGGCGCGCTCGATGCTTCCGCCCTGGATCCTCTTCGCGCCGTGGGCGCATCCGCCGGCTCGATGCACCCGTTGCAAACGTTCAACGGAGTGAGCGTGCCGCCGCTCGAAGGCAGAGTGTTCGCTATCGAGGGTGACTCCCTTGCGGTGCGTGCAGCCAGGAAGATTGCCCGCTCTTTGGGTGGAGTCCCGGTGAGCATCAACGCGGCGAAGAAGCCGATTTATCACGCGGCCGGCGCTTTTGCGGCTGGGCTCACACTGGCAATGGAGGAAGCGGGCGTCCGGATGCTGATGGAGGCCGGGCTCAGGCGGCGCGAAGCACAGCGCGCCCTTCTCTTGTTGACGCGACAGGTGCTGGAACACTACCAAAAGCTAGGGCCGCGGAAAGCCTGGACCGGCCCGCTGGCTCGCGGCGATTTTCACGTCGTTGCGGCGCATGAAAAGGTCCTACACGCGCTGGAGCCAGAGTTTCTGGATGCATACCGCTCCGTCAGCCGGCTTTCCGCACGCGTGTTGGCACATGATCCACCGGCGATGTTGCGCGAACTGCAGACGATTTCAGGGAAGGAAGGCTGGCTGCAAAAATCAAAGGGGGCTCAGAGTGACTCAACTGCACGTTCCAATCCATAGCGAGACGCTGAAAAACGGCTTGCGGGTGGTGATCGCGCCAGACGCGACAGCGCCGGTCGTCACAGTGGGTGTCTATTACAAGATCGGTTTTCGCCTGGAGCCGCAGGGGCGCAGCGGGTTTGCGCACCTGTTCGAGCATATGATGTTCCAGGGCTCGGAGAATGCTCCGAAAATGCAGCACATCAAGCTGATCAATTCGAGCGGCGGAGTGCTGAACGGCTCGACCATGTACGACGTGACGAACTACTACGAAGCCGTGCCTTCGAATGCGCTCGAACGCGTGCTCTGGCTCGAGGCCGACCGCATGCGCGCCCTCAAGGTGGATGACGAGAATCTGGTGAATCAGCGCGATGTGGTCAAAGAGGAAGTGCGCGTCAATGTGCTGAACCAGCCGTATGGCGGATTCCCCTGGCTTGATATGCCGCCCGTGGCGTTTCGCAACTGGGCCAACGCCCACAATTTCTACGGCGATTTCGCGGACCTGGATGCCGCGAGCCTTGCGGACGTGCAGAAATTCTTCCGTACCTACTATGTGCCGAATAACGCCGTGCTTCTGATGCTCGGAGACGTGAATCCAGCCGAGGGGTTTGCCTTCGCCGAGAAGTATTTCGGACCAATTCCCGCGGGAGCGGCGCCGCCTTTCGCCGATCCTGCCGAGCCACCCCAAAAAGAAGAACGACGAGGGAATGTGGAAGAGAAGTTCGGCACGCTTCCGGCGATGGCCATCGGCTACGTGCTGCCGCAGCGTCGCACGCCGGACTGGTATGCCATGGTGCTTCTGGATCAGGCTTTGCACGGCGGCCGAGCCGGCCGCATCCATCGTGAAATGGTGCTTGAAAAGCAGATCGCCGTCGAAGCCGACGGCGGCGTGGACGACGTCTTCGGCTATAACGGCCCTTCTCAGATGACCACGCGCATCCTGCACAAGCCGGAATATTCCGCGGAACAGACACTCGCGGCATTCGATGCAGTTCTTCACGAAATGCAAGAAAAGGGAATCAGCCAGGAAGAGCTGGACCAACTGAAAGTGAAATGGCGCTCCGACTATTATTCGACGCTCGAAGGCGGCCGCGGCGGCTATATGCCTCGCTACGGCCTGATGCATCTTCTGGCTTGCTTCACGCTCTTCGATAATGAGCCGCAGCTTGTGAACAGCATCCTTGAAGGCTTCCTTGCGGTGAAGCCTGAACAAATCCAGGCGGTGGCGAAGAAGTACCTGCGGCAGGAGAATCGCGCCATCGTTTTCCGCGCGCCGGTAAGTAAAGATGCGAAGGAGGCTGCGTAATGGCAACTCGAGCCCAGGGAGTGGCAACCACTGTACCAGCGCTTGCGCCGGAGCGTTCAGTCACCTGGCCGAAGCGGACACGCGCGCGGCTTTCGAATGGTCTGGAGATCGTTCTGGCGGAAGCGCATTCGATTCCCAAGTTCCATGGCGAGCTGTTTTTCCGCAGCGGCGAAGTGCTGGTTTCTGACCGTTCCACAGGCCTGGCGGAAATGACCTCCACGGTTTTGCGAACCGGCACGGCTCGCCGCAACAGCAGGCAAATTGAGGAGGATCTGCGGCGCCTCGGCGCGGACCTCGGCACGACGGCGGGACAGGACACCAGCGCTGTTTCGTTTGCCGGCCTCAGCGAGTTCGCGGAACCACTTTTGCAACTGGTTTCGGAATTGTCGCGCGAGGCGTCCTTTCCTGAACCGGAATTCGAGCGCGAGCGCCGTCAAAAACTGGAAGAAGTGAAGCTCGAGCGCACCTCGCCGGGATTTCTGGCGGGGGAGCGCTTGCGCAAGGTGCTATTCGGCACGCATCCCTACGCGCAAATTTCGCCTAGCGAAGAACAGGTGGCGGCCTACAAACGCGAGGACCTCGAAAGCGTCTACCGGGAAATCTACACTCCGGAAAATGCGCTGCTGGTTCTGGTCGGCGATTTTGAACCGCAATCTATGCTGAAGACGGCTGAAAAGATTTTTGGCAATTGGCAAGGCAAGAGACCAGCTGCGAAGGATGCTCCGGCATTGCCGAAGTTCTCAGGGCGGCGAGTCTACCTGGTGCACAATCCCGGCTCGGTGCAGACGCAGATTCTGGTTGGCTGCCACGCCATCACGCGCAAGCACCCGGATTGGATCCGGCTTGGGCTGGCCAACAGCCTCTACGGCGGCGCCTTCAATTCCCGGCTGGTGATGAATATCCGCGAGGACAAAGGCTATACCTATAGCCCGCGTAGCGGAGTCACGCCGCTGCGGCAACACGGCTATTTCTCGATCTCGGCAGCGGTACGCAACGATGTTGTGGCGGCCTCACTCACCGAGATTTTCTACGAACTCGACAAGCTGCGCTCTTTGCCGGTTCCGGAAATGGAATTGGCGGACGCGCAGAATTATCTCTCGGGCCTGTTTTCCATGGGCCTGGCGACTCAGGAAGGCCTGCTCTCACAATTCTCCACGGTGGAGCTGAACGAACTTCCGGCAGATTACCTCGAGACCTATCGCGACAAAGTTCGCGCGCTGACTTGCGCCGATCTGTTGGCTACAGCGAGGAAATACTTCGATTCCGCCAACATGCAAATTGTCGTCGTCGGCGACCGCGCCCAAATCGAAGAACAGGCGGCGCTGTTTGGTGAACCTATTGTCTACGATGCCCAGGGAAAGCCTCTCGGCAGATAGGCCGGGGGCCGAAGTCCTGCTACTCTATTGTTGAAATAGATAATTACTTCTAATATTATCACTGCGTGACGGGGTGCTGGACCAAAACGGCGCGAGGTGTTTGTTTCCTCCTCACGATCCTTGTGCTCTGGGCGACGCAGGGGATGTGGGCGAAGAAGAAGCCGCCTCTGCACCCCGTCAACCTGAATACGGCTACAGCCGAGGAACTGCAGCAGGTGCCCGGAATCGGACCCGCCACGGCGGACAAAATTCTACAGACACGGAAATCCTATGGGCGATTCAAGAGTGTCGACGATTTGCAGGCGATTCGCGGTATCGGGCCAAAGAGGTTGGATAAGATGCGGAAGTACCTGACCGTTGGGAATCCTCCGCAATCCAGCAAAACGGCAAAAGCCTCATCTGGTCCGAAAACTCCGCCTGGAAAATCCTCGTCAGGGAAGCCGACGGTAGTTCCCAAGGCTCCTCCTGCCAGTTCGAGCGAAGAGGAAGAACCGTAAGCGAGGGAGCCAGTCTATAGCACTTGGTGTGTAGGCTTCGGTGTGCTCAGATCCAGAGGCACTTGATCTGCGATGCGAATCCCGTAGCCTTCCAAGGCTACGACCTTCTTCGGATGATTCGTCACCACGCGAATGTCCTTCAAGCCAAGATCGATCAGGATTTGCGCGCCGGTGCCGCTCTCGTGCTGAACCATGCGCTGGCGAGCCACTTCGCGATCCAATTGCCCACGCGTATGGAAATGGATCTTGGGCAGAGTCCCCGGCGTTTCCGGCGTATCGATCGTGAAGCCGCGACCGGTGTGGTGCAGATAGAGAAACACGCCGCGGTTTTCCTTGGCGATCAGCTCTAGCGATTTGGAGACCAACTGGCTGCAATCGCAAGCGACGGAGCCGAATACGTCTCCCGTCAGGCAATGCGAATGCACGCGCACAAGTGGGGGCGTCGGCCCCTCGAGCTCGCCGCGAATCAGCGCAATGTGCTGATCATGATCCACGTCGCTGGTGTAGGCGATCATTCGGAAATCGCCATAGAGAGTAGTCAGCGTGGCCTCGGCGATGCGCCTAACGTAGCGTTCATGCTGCATGCGATAGCGGATCAGGTCCGCGACCGTCAGCATCTTCAGGTTGTGCTCCCGGCAAAATTCGATGAGCTGCGGCACGCGAGACATCGTGCCGTCCTCGTTCATGATCTCGCAAATTACACCGGCAGGGTTCAACCCCGCGATGCGCGCCAAATCCACGGAAGCTTCCGTTTGCCCGGCGCGAACCAGAACGCCGCCGTTCCGGGCGCGAAGAGGGAACATGTGCCCCGGGCGGGCCAAGTCCTGCGGCCTGGTTTTCGGGTCGATGGCCGTGAGAACCGTGATCGCGCGGTCGGAGGCGCTGATGCCGGTGGTCACTCCGAGTTTTGCGTCGATGGCTTCACAAAAAGCCGTCCCGTGAACGGACGTGTTGATCGGCGACATCAGCGGCAGGTTCAATTCCTCGCACCGCTGTTCCGTCAGCGCTAGACAGATCAAGCCGCGGCCGAATTTGGCCATGAAGTTAATGGCATCCGGCGTGATTTTCTCCGCGGCTAAGGTCAGATCGCCTTCGTTTTCGCGGTCCTCGTCATCCACAAGGATGATCATCCGCCCCTGGCGGATCTCTTCCACCGCTTCCTCTACACTGCAGAACGGACTCTGGTCGGGAGCCATAATTCCCAATTATAGGCCAACTTCGGGATTTCCAGTTGTCACGGAGGGGTCAAACACAGGTAAAACGCGGAGAGACGAATTGCACGATAAGCCGATAGCGGCTCAATCGGCTGCGGCAAGGGGAGGGGTGTTCGGCCCTTCGGCCATGACTTCCGGCGCCGGGTGTGGAATCCGTTGCACCGGCAAACCGGCCCAGGCATTCATGATTCCCATGAGTTCGTGCGTTACTTGCGCCATGCTCCCCGGGTCTCTCCACCACCGATTTGCCATGAAGTCGTCGTCGGGCAGTCCGTGCGCAATCGCATCTCCACGCGACCCGTAGTACATCGTCCACAGAATATGGACACGCCGAGTGTGGGATTTATTCGTAACGATAATGACTTTGTCGCCGCCCCTGTTTTCCAGTTCTATGCTGATCGCGTCGAGTTCCTCTTGCGTGTTTACGATCGGGGCTTGCAGAACGTGAATTGCCTTCGCCGGCACGCCCGCATGACGAAGCACCCGAGCGTCAAAGTCATCTTCGCTAGGGTAGGAAATCCCGAATTGCTTCAGCGCGGTGTCGTGGACGTCCGGATGCGTCAGCCAGATCTCCTTTGCGTATCCCTCGTGATAAAGAGCCGCCGCTTCCAATGCGCGGGTCGGAATTCCGCCGCTGAGAACGGCAATCGCTGTCGCCTTTTGGAGAGGATCTTCGCGGGCGAGCCACTTTCCGACACCGATCAGAATCACAAAACAGCTGATGGCAATCATCAAGACGAAACTGCTCAAAGTCACCAGGAAAAAACGTAACGTCAGTAATCTTCTCTTTCTCGTTGCTCCGCTCTTGGACTCCATTTCCCCATATCTTCCTGAATCACTCGCGAATTAGCTGGCCGCGTACGAGGGAGCATTTTGAGGGCCAAAGAAATGATTAATTCGTTCTAATAGCCTGAATCTGGCCTCTCTATATTCCTGATTTGCAGCAGTTTCCAAGGCCTCTCTCCTGGCGATTTTCGACACGCCACTTTCGCGGTACTAGAGCCGTGTAATTCCGGCCAACAGAATGAAAAAGCGACACCTACGTAGCAATCCTCCATCCGCGCGGGGAAATTTCTGTTGGAAATTTCAAATGCAATGAAACAGATGCAACTGAAATGTAATTTCGCTTGCCGCGCGGAACGAGTTGCACTCTTGCTTCATCCCATGGCCGAGGAGGATCTCCCCGTGGCAAAACTGGCCATCTGGGCGGTTCTGGAAAGCAAAGAAGGCAAGGAAGCAGAGGTGGAAGAGTTTCTGAAGTCGGCAGCCGCTCGCGGAACAAGAAGGGGAAACACTCACCTGGTACGCGGTGAAAATTGCACCGGCGAAGTTTGCTATCTTCGATACTTTTGCGGCGGAAAGCGGCAGCGAAGCTCACCTTACGGGCGAAATCGCAAAGGCCCTTTTTGCAAAAGCGAAGGAACTGTTTGCGAAGGACCCGGAGATTCACAAGGTTGAAGTGCTCGCTTCCAAAGCGCACCTTTCAACCAGCCGAAAGAAAGAGGCCGCACACAACTAGGGCTCACGAACGCGCTGCGCCGCTGAGCTACTTCAGCAATGGAAGCAAAAGGTGGTAGAGTCCCGCTCCGAGGATGGCCGCTCCGGGGATGGTCAGAAGCCATGCCCATACGATGCGGTGCGTGACGCCCCATCTGACGGCGGTCAAGCGATGCGATGCGCCCACGCCGACGATCGCGCCCGTAATCGTGTGCGTGGTGCTCACAGGAATTCCAAAAACGGCATTGCCAACGATCGTGAGCCCGCCGGCGGTTTCTGCCGCGAAGCCGCCAAACGGCGTCAGCTTGGTGATGCGCTGGCCCATGGTCTTGATGATGCGCCAACCGCCGGCCATCGTTCCGCCCGCCATCGCAAGGTGACAACAGATGATCACCCAAAAGGGAACGGAGAAAGATTTCAACAATCCTCCGGCCACCAGCACGGTGGTGATGATTCCCATACCCTTCTGGGAATCATTTGTGCCGTGGCCAAGGCTGAAAAGCGCCGCGGAGAACAACTGCAGCCGGCGAAACCACTGGTCTACCTTATAAGGCCGTTGGCGATGCACAATCCAGCTGGTTAGGAGCGTGAGCATTGTTGCCAGAACCAGGCCGATAACCGGGGACAAGAAAATGAACAGCACGGGTTTGGTCCAGCCGCCGAGGATCAGTGCCTTGAATCCCGCGTGGGCCACGGCTGCGCCGCCGTAACCACCCATCAGCGCATGAGAGGAGCTGGTAGGCAAGCCGAGTGTGAGTGTGATCAGGTTCCAGATGATGGCGCCAATCAGCCCTGCCAGCAGGACTCTTTCGTCGACCATCTCGACGTGCACCATGCCGCTGCCAATCGTCTTTGCGACCGCAGTGCCGAAAACAAAAGCGGCCACGAAATTCCAGAACGCCGCCCAGACAACAGCGCGGAATGGAGTCAATACCCGCGTGGAGACGACGGTAGCGATGGAATTGGCCGCGTCATGCCAGCCGTTGGAGAATTCGAAGGCCAGCGTCAGAAAAATAGTGATGAATACCAGGACGAAACTGTTCACGAGTTTCAGGCGTTCTTCAAGATGACACTTTCGATGACGTTTGATACGTCTTCGCACTTGTCTACGGCCGTTTCCATCACCTCAAAGATCTCTTTCCACTTGATGATTTCCACGGGGTTTTTCTCTTCTTCGAACAGCTGTGCAATCAAGGTACGGCAAATCCGGTCGCTTTCGTTTTCCAGCCGATTAATTTCAATTACGCGGTGCAAGGCCTTATCGGGAGACTCCATAGCGTAGATAGCGTCTTTCAGCTCAACGGTTGCGGCCGACAAGACTTTGCACAGCTCAATCGTTCCCTGACGAATGACGGCCACTCTGTAAAGGACAAACCGGCTTGCGGCGGCGTCAATCAGGTCGATAACGTCGTCCAGCGTGCTGCACAGCTGGTGCATGTCCTCCCGGTCAAACGGAGTGATGAAGGTCTGATTCAGTTTCCGGAAGATCTGGTGGGTGATCTCGTCGCCATTGTGCTCGATGGCCTTGATGCGCTGCACCTGTTCGGGCACACCCGTGTAATGCTCGAGCATCCCCACAAAAGCCTGCGCGCCTACGACGATGTTCTCTGCTTGCTTCTGAAAAAGTGCGAAAAAATCCCCGTCGTGCGGCATGAACCGCTGCAAGAGACCCGGCATGTACTTTGCTCCCCCCTGAGGAGCGAAGTGTGGCTCCCCTAGTGTAATCGAGCGAAGAGGAAGGGCACAAGGAAGCGGGCTGGGCCAGCAAGCCAAGGCGAAGAAAGTCTGCGAAAAGTGAAAAAAGGCTTGACATGGCCATTGGTAAGTAATAGCTTACCGTAAGTGAGCACTTACATACAACATGGCCTAGCAGCTCTTGGCGATCCCACCCGGCTGGCCATCTTCGAAATGCTGGGTGACCACCCTCGAGCCGTGAATGAGCTGGCAGCAGGGCTGCCGGTCTCGCGCCCGGCCGTCTCGCAACACCTCCGGGTTCTAAAAGAGGCACGCCTGGTCCACGACCGTCGCGCGGGTACGCGCCGGATTTATGAACTGAATCCCGAGGGCATCGCGCTGCTGCGCGATCATTTCGCCCAGCTCTGGGAACAGGCCCTTCAGTCGTTCAAAAGGTTTGCGGAAGAGGAATACAAGAAGGAGAAGCAACATGGCGCCCGAAACGGCTCAAAACGCGGTCGTAAAAAGGACCCTTCACGTGGAAGTGCCAGTTGAGAGAGCGTTCCGCGTGTTCACCGAACGCATGGGCTCCTGGTGGCCGGCGTCGCACCACATAGGAAATGTTCCGTTCAAAGATATTTTGATCGACAAAAAAGCGGGCGGCCGATGGTATGAGATCAATGCGGAAGGCGCGGAGTGTATCTGGGGAACGGTTCTGGAGTGGGAGCCGCCGCGAAAGGTCGTGTTGTCCTGGCATCTGCAGCCAGACTGGAGTTTCAGCCCGGACCTGGCGCGCGCCAGTGAAGTCGCTTTGGAGTTTATTGCCGAAGGGCCGGAATCGACACGCGTGGAATTTGAGCACCGTCACCTGGAGCGGCACGGCGAGGGCTGGCAGAAGATGCGCGAGCAGGTGGGCTCAGAGGGTGGTTGGCCGATGATTCTGGAGTTGTACGTGAAGGCCACACGGTGAGCAGACCAGAGAAGATTTTCTTGAGGAACAAGAAAGGAGGCAAGAAATGAAGAATCTGGCTGTGGTTTGCGTGGTGATCCTTGTCAGTTTAAGCATGGTCGGACACTTTTTTGCGCAGGCGCCGGCGGAGAACCCGCTCGCGCCGTATATTCCGAAGAATATCCGACCGTATTATCTGGATATGCTTTTGTTGAAAGACAAGCCGGACACTGCTTTGCCGGCGGAGGAACGCACACAATGGATGCAAAAGCACCTGTCCTACATTCGATCGCAGGTCGAGGCGGGCAAGTTTGTGCTTGTTGGTCCCCTCACGGAGGAAAACCGCCTGCGCGGCATCGCGATTATCAAGGCAGACTCTATAGAAGAAGCGCAACGGATTGCGTCAGGAGATCCGCTGGTGCAATCCGGACATCTTGTGGTCGAAGTCCATCCCATCATGCTCGAAGACCTATCAAGCGTCCACTTTGATTATCCGGATCTGGGGAAATAGGTGGCTATCGGGCATTCACTTTCGCGCACGGACGGCTTCGTCGGGCGAAATAGGTCATGGTCTATTGGGTGGGATGAACGGCGAAAGTACCGTTCGGTTCGCCGACGTGAAGCTTTTCGATGCAAAGCCTTGTTCCAACTGGAGTGCACTGCTCAATTTGGTAGATTGGCAAGTCTCGCGGCTGGACCACGTAAGTCCCGCTTTGCATCTCGTCCGATTCACCAACCGAAGTGGTCTCGAAAGAATTTCCAGGGAGGGCTCGCAGGCGATACTGCACAGATGGCGCTTCGTAGTTGGAAAAGCTGAAGCAATGCCCTATGCATGCGCGATCGACCAAGTGATTGATGAAGAAAAGCCGCGAGCCAGGCAGCGGCCAGATGGTTGCCAGCACACGACTGTTCTGAGGGACTTTCCGGACTAGTTGTTCTGCTTGAGTTTCCATGGCGTTCAATTTTGCGGTATCGCTCCAAAAAAACGCAAAAAAGAACGCAGCAGCCGCGGAAAAAACGGCCAAGTGCCATACGCGTAGTCTGAGAGAGCCCAAAATGCACAGCGCGAAAATCGCGCAGACGAGGGTTAGCCGCATTACGAGCTGGGTCACCGGAAAGGGGTACTGGGGAAGCCAAATAGAATCCGGAAGGACAAAAGTCGCAACGTAGGAAATGACATACAGGCTAAGAGGAATCGAGCGATCCTGCCAGTAGCGAGCGTTTCTTCCATTCCATGTGGCGTCCACAAGGAAGCAGACTGCTCCGATGCAAAGGATTGCCGCGGCAAGAAGTCTGTACTTGGAAGAAAGAACAAGTTGGTCCACGCCGTTCAGGAGGAAGTTGTAAGAAAGAGGCTGCCCATTGTAGCGATGTATGAGATAAGCGCCGAACAGGAATACCGCCGCCAGAGAGAGCGCGAACGGCAGAAACTTCCACCAACCGGAAAGCAAGTTCGAGAAACGAATGTACGCAAAGATTGTGACAAAAAATATGAAACTAAGAGGATGGGCGAGAAACGCAAGAAACAGGAAAATCGCGCCAAGGAGAAAACCCACTCCACGAGCTCGCCAGAGTGTGGCACAACCAAGAAGCGCGAGTCCGATCCCAAGGTAGTAGTTCATGAAACCGATCTGGAAAGTCCAGCCGTAAGTCACCATCGCAATCGCCGGGATGAGAAACCAGGGGGCACGGCGGGAAGCTACAGTGATGAACGCAAAGGCTCCCCAGAAGAAAGTCAGTACGCTTAGAGAGACAGCGATCTTTTCCGCCACGAGCCATCCGAAAAGGATGCCCAAACGCGTGAGGAGAATATCAAACAGTACGTCGTTCCACTGGTGCACAAGGTAAAGGCCGGGAGCCTGGCCATGTTGGATCAGGCTGGCGAGCCAGGCATTGTAAACGTGACTGGCCATATCGCAAAAACCGATATGCTTCTGCCAGAAGCACGGAATTAGAACCAGGATGGAGACCGAAAGTATTTTCCAGAGATGAAAACGGAAAAACGCGGCTACCTCATGGATGACGCTTGGGGAGATACCTGGCCCGGGAGATGCGGGTTCCTGACTTGAGTCAGCCTGTTGCACCACGGCAGTTTGTTCCAGCGCCATTGCAACTCCGGTGAGAAAAGGCTGCGCATTGCTGAGGAATCGAATCCACAGCCAGATTATAGAAGTCACGCACGAGAGCGGGTGAAATTTGATTGCGAGATTTCCAATGAATCACTTGGCGGAAGACCTTGGATGGGCAGTTTGGTGCGGCGATCCGAGGGGATTTCATTTTGCGAGATGCGTAAAAACCAGCTGCGATGTCTATACTCTGCGTACCGCAAGGAACGCGAACATTGCTATTCGGCCCATTTGTGGCTCCAGCAGATGCTCTAGACTTGCCCAGGCCGCATGCGTAAACCCCGGCATCAAGCTGCGCATTCCCACTCCACCCGAAACCAGGTACCGGAATGGCAGGAAAGGTCGCACGCACTCAATCCGCAATTTCGGGAACTCCTCCTGGAACCTCTTTTGGTCTCTCGAAAAAACGATCCAGGGGAGCGCCCCATTAGCACTCGAGAGGGGCCCTGTCTCCGCAAATCTCCAATCCCGTGCTTCTGGATCGAAAGGCTCGTGGTGAAACCTTTTGTAGATGAACCGCGACCACGGAGTGACCCATGGCTCGATCATCAGAATTCTTCCTTCCGGCCGCAAACATCGTGTCGCCTCAGCGAAGAATAAGCTGACCTTCGGGATATGGTGCAGCACGTTGGTCATCACAATCGCGCGCAACGTCCCGTCGGCAAACGGCATGGCCTGTGCGTTGCTCACTACTTGTACGCCTGCCGACACAAAAACCTCGGAAGTGATTAGTCCGGGAATAAACTGGGCCGCATATCCTCCCCCGGAGCCGAGTTCCACCGCGAGGCCTTCCCCTAGAGGCAACTCTCGCGCGAACATCGCGTACCACTCATCGTAGATGGCTTTTAGAAACGGCTTTGAAGCGATGATTTGTTTTCGCATTTCCGTCGTCGCCGGATCGTCCACATGCAAGGAAGACGTCAAGGGATGCGCAAGCAATCGGCGGACGAAATCAGAAGCCAAGCGGGATTATCCTTCCAGGCGCTTCGCTGCATGCCAGCAAATCCGCAACATCCGCAAGCCGTTTGAAAATACTCGAGTCATCTTCGTGACCCCGTGGATCCGTTCCTGGTAGTGCACAGGAACCTCGATAATCTCGAGATGCAACTTGCTCGCCCCGAAGAGTAGTTCGTAGTCGCCCCACATATCCTTGATTCCCCAGGTTCCCAGGTTGCGTTCCATGCGCAGCCAGTCCTTCCGCCACAGGACCTTGGTTCCACACAGGGTGTCCTTGATCCGTTGGTCCAGGAGAAAGGAAAAAACCAGACCGAAGAACTTGTTTCCAATCACGTTGGCAAATTTCATGGCCAGTTCGGGCATGGGATAGACCAGTCGGCTTCCGTTAACGAATTCACCGCGTGACGTGGCCAGCGCTCGCAAAAACATGGGCAATTCTTCGGGCATCACCGTCAGGTCCGCGTCCAGAATCATCAATACATCCCCGCGCGCCTCTCGGAATCCGCTCCAAACATTCTCGGCTTTGCAGATGCCCGGTCCCTCCACCAGCCGGATGTCTTTTTCTGGATAAAGCGCCTGCACGCGCCGGACCTCGTTCGCGGTGCCGTCTGTCGATTTATCGTCACAGAAGAGAATCTCTGTATGTGCGCCCATCGTGGGAATGCGCTCCACCGCGTGGCGCACGTTGCCTACCTCGTTCCGGCAAGGTACCACCACGGAGACAGTCAGATCTTCCTCGTGTTTCGGTTCTGCCATGGGTCGCGCCACCATCACCTGCATTAAGCAAAGCTTCCGAAGTCCCGGGAGGCGTGCCAGGAATTCGTTCATGAGACCGGATAGAAGTGGAACTTTCTTCGGGAACAGGAGCAAGCGGTGTTTCCGCACCGGCCGGAACCCTGCCAGTTTCAAGAATCCCCTGACGTCATTTTCACTCACCCAGTTGGGCTCAACAAATTTCGAGCGCAAACCGATCCTACTTGCCAGGCCGAGTAGGGGTTGCCAGATGAAGTTGTAATTGACGATGACAATTTGTGTCTCCTGCGTGCAATGCCGGCGGATACGCTCAAATGCGCGAAGCACATCCACTGTGTCAAACACGTGATTGAACAGGATGTAATCAAATGTTTCGTTCAGTTCCAGCGTTTCCACGTCGCTCCGCACGAAACGCAACTGCGGGTGCAGTTCCTGCGCCACTTCCACCATCGCGTCGCTGATCTCCACGCCCACGCCGTAGGACGGTTCCAACGCGGCCAGTAGATAACCGGTCTCGCAACGCAAATCGAGCACGCGTTTACGTGGTTCGACGATGAAGCGTAGCAAGCGCTTCATCCGGTCATAATAATACCGGTTGGCGCTGATCCATTCATCGCGCTGCGCGGCGGTGGCCTCCTGGTGTTCCCGCCGTGCCTTTCGCACTTCCTCCAGTGCCCCGGGGCCCCAGCCTTCCTTGGAAGGGGCTTGTTTTTCTTCAGCAATCACTGCGGCACGCCTTCCGTTTTATTTTCGCGCCAACTCCAGATGAGCGAGCAGATCGCGGCGCCACTCACGCTTGTCCCCGATTGCAAAGAGTACATGAAATCATCATGGGTTGATTATGAATTGGAAGATATCATCAACTGAATATAGCTCTCATGACGCACGTGGCGTGTCCTTATGGTTTCAGCCGCTGCTTAAAAGGCACCTTGTTTCGTGTCTTGAGACGCACGGCACGGGCAAAGTCGAGCGATGTCGGTCCCAAGAAAAAAGGGCGACCGGACATCGGCCGCCCTTGGTTGATTGAGGTTTCTGGGTTAGCTGGACAAACTTAGTACATGCCGCCCATGCCGCCCGGACCCGGTCCGCCGGCAGCAGCCTTCTTTTCCTCTTCCTTCAGCTCGGCCACAAGAGCTTCCGTGGTGAGCATCAGGCCCGCGATGGACGCGGCGTTCTGCAGCGCCAAACGAGTGACCTTGGCCGGATCGATGACGCCCATCTTGACCATGTCGCCGTAGTCGCCGGAGTCCGCGTTGAAGCCGTAGTGCTCTTCCTTGGAATCGCGGATCTTGCCGATCACGACGGCGCCTTCGGCGCCGGCGTTGTGCGCGATCTGGCGGGCAGGCTCTTCCAGAGAGCGCTTCACGATGCCGACGCCCACGAGCTCATCGCCTTCCATCTTGATCTTCTCAAGAGCAGGAATGGCGCGGAGCAGCGCGGTGCCGCCGCCGGGAACAATGCCTTCCTCGACCGCAGCGCGGGTGGCGTGCATGGCGTCCTCAACGCGAGCCTTCTTCTCCTTCAGCTCGGTTTCGGTCGCCGCGCCCACCTTGATGACCGCAACGCCGCCGACGAGCTTTGCCAGGCGTTCCTGGAGCTTCTCGCGGTCGTAGTCGCTGGTGGTGATTTCGATCTGCTGACGGATCTGCTTGACGCGGCCTTCGATTTCGCCGGCCTTGCCCGCGCCCTCAACGATCGTGGAGTTATCCTTGTCGATGGTGACCTTCTTGGCCTTGCCGAGGTCTTCGATCTTCACGTTCTCCAGCTTGATGCCGAGGTCTTCGGTGATGGCCTTACCGCCGGTCAGCACCGCGATGTCCTCCAGCATGGCCTTGCGGCGATCGCCAAAGCCGGGGGCCTTGACGGCGGCGCACTGCAGCGTGCCGCGCAGCTTGTTCACCACGAGGGTGGCCAGGGCTTCGCCTTCCACTTCCTCCGCGATGATCAGCAGGGGCTTGCCGAGCTTGGCAATCTGCTCGAGCAGCGGGAGCAGGTCCTTCATGGAGCTGATCTTCTTCTCATGGATGAGGATCAGCGCGTTCTCCAGGATGCACTCCATGCGCTCCGGATCGGTGATGAAGTAGGGGGAGAGATAGCCGCGGTCGAATTGCATGCCTTCCACGACTTCCAGGGTGGTGTCCATGGTCTTGGACTCTTCTACGGTGATCACACCATCCTTGCCGACCTTCTTCATCGCTTCGGCAATGATTCCGCCGATCTGCTTGTCGTTGTTGGCGGAAATGGTGCCGACCTGAGCGATCATGTCGCCCTTCACGTCCTTGTGAAGCTTCTTGATCTCCTCGACGGCGACTTCGACGGCCTTGTCGATGCCGCGCTTCAGGGCCGTGGGGCTCGCGCCCGCCGCAACCGTCTTCACGCCTTCGCGGAAGATGGCCTGCGCCAGAACGGTGGCGGTGGTGGTGCCGTCGCCGGCGACGTCGCTGGTCTTGCTGGCGACTTCGCGAACCATCTGGGCGCCCATGTTCTCGAGAGGGTCTTTCAACTCAATTTCCTTCGCAACCGTCACGCCGTCCTTGGTAATGATGGGCGCGCCGAACTTCTTTTCAATCACCGCATTGCGGCCCTTGGGGCCCAGGGTGATCTTTACCGCATCCGCAAGGGCATTCACGCCGCGCAAAATTGCCTGGCGGGAATTCTCTCCGGTAACAATCTGCTTCGCCATTTCTAGAATCCTCCTGAATTAGTTCCGTAGTGCTGCTTCGATTGAGACTCTGTTTTGCTTCTTGAAACTGGATCAAGGTAATCAGTAATCAGATATCAGTAATCGGTAAGAGCAGACTGTCGCTTCCTGATATCTGACATCCGATATCTGATATCAGTCCTACTTCTTGGCCGCTTTCGCCGCTCCGCCCAACTTCGCGAGAATCTCTTCCTCGCGGAGAATCAGGAGCTCTTCGCCATCGATCTTGATCTCGCTGCCGCTGTACTTCCCGAACAGAACGCGATCACCCACGGCAACGTCCAGGGGAATCCGCTCGCCCTTCTCGCGCTTGCCCGCGCCGACGGCAATGACTTCGCCCTCTTGCGGTTTTTCTTTTGCGGAGTCGGGGATGATGATCCCGCCCTTCACCGTTTCCTTCTCTTCGATTCGCTTCACGATGACACGGTCGTGTAGCGGTGTCAGATTGACTGCCATCTTGGAAAGACCTCCATTTAGGTGAACTTAAGGTGTGACTGAATCTGCGGTGGCGGGCTGAAAGGGTTTTTAGCACTCCTCGCCACCGAGTGCTAATATACCAAGTTTTCCCTTTCAGTCAAGCCCTTTCCTAGCTATTCCACAGCTTTCAGGCAGAATTCATTCCGGCGCGTTGCTTAGCTAAGATGTTTTTTTTCAATGCAATGAAACTGCCAGATTTTCCTTGCACTTGGCCGTTGCCTTGCTCTTCTCTCCAGGGTTAGACTCGCATCGCCGCCACATGCGTTGGCTTCTTTACCTTCGGCTTATCGTTTTGACTGCTGGAACACTTCTGCCTTTTTTCTGGATGGTGGTGATTCTCGGTCATCGACGGCAACGCAATTTCGAACGCATCTTTTTCTTCCTTTGCCTTGCGTTGACCTGTTTCTGCGGCAGCAGTCTCCTGGCTTTGAACGCGCAACTCTTCTATGCAAAACCGCCGGAAGGTCTGATGCGTTTTGCCTGGATCTTTGTGTGCCTGGGGCTATATTGCATCCCGCCACTCGTTCTGCACCTTCACGTCGAGTATGCCTCTCTTCGCGATCTCCTAAAGAGCTGGCAGAAGAAACGGCTCTGGCTTGCCGCGGCGTGGCTGCCCGCCTTGGCCCTGAGTTTCAGCTTTCTTCAAGTTGTCTTTCACACACCGACATTCGATTTTGAGCGGCCGACACATCTCTTCGGGCTTGGTTTTGAAGTCTGGCTGATTCTGGCGTTCCTTGCATCGGCGGTCTGGCAGATTCGTTTTCGGGCGGGTGCGGTGGTCAGGGAGGAGAAAGCATTTCATCGCACGCTCGCGGCCATGATGTTCCTGTTGTCCTTGTTATTTGCAGCGCTGTTTCTGCGGCAGCGCATGTTTGGACCGCAGGCAGGAGATATCCTATCTGCCGCGCTGATGATCGTGTCTCTCGTGCCGCTGGTTTTGCTGATTGGCAACGTCGAACGCTTCAATTTCCTGCAAATCGGAAGGCAAAGGAGCCTCATTTATGCGGTTTTCACTGTATTTGTGGCGTTGCTTTATCTCAGCCTGGTGCGCCGGGCAGGGCAGTGGCTTGAACCGTTTCTGCCGCCCGAAGCGACCGCGGCGCTTCTGCTTTTCCTGCCGGTGGTCTTCTTTGAACCACTCCAGCGTCTGATTCGCGGGCTATTGCGGCAAACGGCGCAATCGGAAGTAGATCGCGCCCAGAAACTCATGGGCCCCATCACGGAGGCGGCGCGCTCCGGCGACTTCGAAAAACTTCGCCTCTTCTCGGAAGGCTGGATAGCGGAGCAGTTCCAACTGGCCGAGGTCTATTTGTCCCTCGATTCCCCTTCCGCGGGGCCCGGGCTGGGCAAGGCGGGCCGCAGCGATGCCTTGGAATCCTTCGACATTCGCCGGGACGGCCAGCACCTCGGCACACTGGCCGTGCGCCCCCACGGCGCCATGATCTCGGGCGAAACGTTTGCCGCGCTGGAGTTTGTCTGCGAACAACTGCCCGCCGCCTTCGATCTTTGCCGACTGATCGAAGAGAAACTGCAGCTCGAAAGGGAGCTGGCCGAGCGAGAGCGCCTGGCCCTGGTGGGCCAAATGGCCGCCAGCATTTCGCACAATCTCAAAAACCCTCTTGGCTCGATCAAAACGATTCTGCAGGTACAGATGGAAAGTCCGGAATTGCCTGCCTCTCTTCGCCAGGAGACGCAGATGGTCCTCGACGAAATCAACCGCCTTTCCAACAAGCTGAATCAACTGCTGCAGTTCAGCCGCCCCGGCGTGCGTAGCGGCGGTCTGGCCGAGCGATGCGATGTGAGCCGCGTGGCGGAAAATGTCGTCGGGGTCTTACGGCATGAGGCGGAACGGCGAGGGGTCACGTTGGAGTTAAGAACGGCCAGCCAGCCTCTGGAAGTGGCGGCGGGCGCGGACCTGATCAACGACACTCTGTCGAACCTGCTCCTCAATGCGTTGGAGGCCGTTTCTAGGGGCGGCCATGTCTCTCTGTCGCTCTCCGCTTTCGATGGACAGTGCTGCGTTTCCGTCGAAGATGACGGCGCGGGGATTCCGCCGGCGCTCAGGGAGAAAATCCTGCAGCCTTTTTTCACCACTAAAGCGCGCGGGACCGGCCTCGGCCTGGCCATTGTCGCGAGGCGCGCGGAAGAAATCGGCGGGGCTCTCACCTGGGAAAGCCCTGTCGCGAACGGACGAGGCACGCGATTCCAGTTGAGTGTTCCTCTTTTGCGCGTCGCCGAACCGGTGAGGGAACTCAGGTGAACATACACCTGTTCCCAAGCGATGAGTCCCGCGTAACGGACGTTGTTCTACTGTCATGCTGGTTTGAACACAGTTCCGGAGAGCGATTCTTGCCGCAAACTCGAAGCGTCTTTGACACTGGTGGCAATGACAAACGCGATGGAGATTCCGGCGTCGGCGCCCCCGCGTCACTGGAGCCTGCTTTCCCGGCGAACCTTCTTTCTGCTGATCTTTCTCGTGGGGTTCGTGCTTCGCTTTGGCTTTGCGCTCTATGCACGGACCTATGTTGGCTCCGCAAACACGAGCACGCCGTTTGGCGCGGAGGTGTGCCGCCTCGCCGCGCACATCGCAGCCGGGCAGGGCTTCCGGTCGCCGTTTCACGGAACGGACACAGGGCCAAGCGCGTGGGTTGCTCCCGCATATCCCTATTTTGTGGCAGTGGTGTTCCGGCTGCTCGGCAGTTACTCCGCCTCCTCCGCCTTGGTGCTGATCGGCCTGCAGTGCGTGATGGCGGCGGCGACGGGCATCCTCATCTGCATTTTGGGCGAACGGAGTCTCGGCGCGCGGATTGGATTTTGGGCGGCGTGCATCTGGACGGCAAGTCCGATCTTCTTTCGCTGGCCTGCATCGTGGATTTGGGATTTCACCGCGAGCGCCTTGCTTCTGGCCTCAGCCTTTCTTGTGGCGCTGGACACAGAAGAGAAAGGCACGGCCGGAAAATGGCTACAGTTGGGCGCAATCTGGGGTCTCATCGCGCTCACGAATCCTGCGCTACTCAGTCTACTGCCATTCACGTTCCTCCATGCCGCATGGGCCAATCGCAATGCGCACAAGCCTTACGTTCGTGGAATCGCTCTCGCCGCAGTCCTGTTTGTGGCGATCATTTCCCCGTGGCTGGTGCGGAACTATCTGGTGTTCGGCCGTCCGGTGTTCTTGCGAGACAACTACTGGTTCGAGTTTTCTCTCGGGAACTATCATCTCAGCAACGGAATCGGCTGGAACGGCAAACATCCCGACGTCAATCCGAACGCTCTGCAGCAGGTCGATATGCTGGGCGAACTTGGTTTCATCGACGCCCACAAGAAAGAAGCGCTGGCCTTTATACGCCAATACCCGCGCGAATTTCTCAATCTGACTCTGTACCGCACCCTTGCGTTTTGGGACGGGACCTCGCTGCAGTTCCAAGCCGGCGAGTGGTGGAGTCCGTGGGAATTTTGGCCACTGTCCGCCGGTGGCTGGTTGGGCCTCCTTTTTGTTCTAACACGGCGGCCCCGCGGTTGGCTCCTCTATACTTCCGCGCTGATGGTTTATCCGATCCCGTACTATCTCGCGTATCCCCAGGCAAAATATCGACACGCAATCGAACCCGAACTTCTCCTGCTCAGTGTTTATCTTGTCTCGGTGATATGGGGAGAGATTGCAGGGCATCGCTCTACCGCGCAGGGAGCTTGAACGCAACTGCCGGCCGGTTCCTTTCTTCGAGAGAGCTCCCATCATGAAAACGATACTCATCGTCGATGACGAACCCACGGCACGTTACGGCCTGCGCCGCGCCCTGGAAGGCAACTACCGCGTGCTGGAAGCGGATTCTTCGGTGGCAGCGCGTGCCGCGATGGCAGCTGATCCACCGGATTTGTTGCTACTGGACGTGGTCATGCCGGGCGAGGACGGTCTAGGACTGCTGAAATGGTTGCGCGGAGAAGGGAATCAGGTACCCGTGCTGATGGTTTCCGCACTGGATACTGCGAAGCCTGCCGTCGAGGCGCTGCGATTTGGCGCTGCGGATTATCTTGTAAAGGGGTTCGAACTGGAAGAACTGCGCACGCGTATAGCGAATCTCCTGAAGCTTGCCACGTTGGAACAGGAGAATAACTCCCTGCGCCGGCGCCTGGCCACAGAAGGCCAGTTTGGACAGATGATCGGCCGTTCGGCATCGATGCGGCGCGCTTTCGAATTGGCGGATCGCGTGGCGCCCACTGACTCCACGGTTCTGATTCTGGGCGAAAGCGGCACGGGCAAAGACCTGCTCGCGCAAGAGATTCACGCGCGCTCGCAAAGAAATGGGAAAGCTTACGTCGCGGTGAACTGCGCTGCATTGCCCGAAACGTTGATCGAATCCGAACTCTTCGGCTACGAGCGGGGCGCCTTCACTGGGGCTGCGCAGCAAAAGAAAGGCCGCTTCGAGCAGGCCCAGGGCGGCACACTTTTTCTGGACGAAATTGGGGACATGAACCCCGTCACGCAATCGAAAGTGTTGCGCGCCATCGAAAACCGCACGGTCGAACGCCTTGGAGGAACGCAATCCATTCCCGTGGATGTGCGCTTGATCAGCGCCACGCATCGCAATCTTCCGCTCGCCATCCGAGACGGTAAATTTCGCGAAGATCTTTTTTATCGCCTCCGCGTTGTTACCATTGAGCTTCCTCCGCTGCGCACACACAAAGAAGACATTGCGTCCCTGGCTGAGGCTTTTTTGCAGATTCATGGCGGGCGTCTGGGACGCAAAGGGCGCCTGACAAAAGAAGCCTTGAAGACTCTGGAACGCTACGACTGGCCCGGCAATATGCGTGAATTGAAGAACGCCATCGAGCGGACCCTGGTCCTTTGCCGGGGCGAAGAAGTAGGAGTCGACGATTTGCCAGAGGAAGTCATCAAGGGTACCCCGGTGCTGCCCAAGAGCGGGGAGGGTGCGGATCTTGGCTTGAGCGAAACCGATTTTCGGGAAGCCAAGCGAAAGTTCGAGGTTGCCTATCTCCGTCGTCAGCTTGCTGCGCACCGCTGGAACATTTCCCGCACCGCGTCGACGATCGGGCTGCATCGACAGAGCTTGCAGGAGCGACTGCGCGAACTCGGCATTCGCCGTCCGGGACAGGAGATTTCCTCGGAGGACGACGAATGATCTTCCATGGTTTCGTGCAGGCGGGCGGCGGGAGCACGCGTTTTGGAATGGATAAGGCGCTCGCCAAACTCGCCGGCAAATCCATGCTCCAGCGTACCGGTGAATTGCTGGCAGGGGTCTGCCAGGACGCGTGCATCGTTGCGCCAGCGGGGAAGTATGGCGGACTACCCTGGCCCGTGCTCGCCGACCGTTGGCCCGGCCAAGGACCGCTGGGCGGGATCGTCACTGCGCTGAATGCGCTCCCTGTGCGCCCGGATTCCGGTGAGTCACAGGTCATGGACGACGGCACTTGTCCATTCGCCATCATTCTCAGCTGCGACATGCCTTTTCTCACAAAGGAGTTCCTCCGTTTTCTCATGGACCGGGCCATCAACAGTGAGGCCCGGGTTGTCGTGCCCGAGTCTTCTAGTGGACTGGAGCCTCTCTGTGCCTGCTGGCGCGCTAGCGCTGCCGCGGCTATTCAGGCGGTATTCGACGCGGGCATCCGCAAAGTCACTGAAGCCATGAAGCATGTGCCCATGGAAGTGCTTGACGAGTCGGCCTGGAAACGATTTGATAGCGATGGCCGGTTGTTCTGGAATATGAATACGCCTCAGGATTACGAGGAGGCGTGCCGCATTCTCGAGACGGGGAATCGATGAGCGATGAACTGCAGCAAGCCGGACTGACCTCGGCAAGTTCGGGTCAGAACGGCTCGGCGTACTATTTTGAATTTCGTGGTGTGACCAAAGCCTTCGACGAGAGGGTGGTCCTGAATCAAGTGAGCTTCCGTGTCAGGCGCGGAGAAACCTGCGTCATCATGGGCCGTAGCGGCGTGGGCAAATCCGTCTCGCTGAAACACATCATGGGCTTTCTGCATGCGGATTCCGGCCGCGTCTTCATCGATGGAGTCGACGTGACGGATTTCTCAGAGCGGCAGTTCGAAGAGATTCGCCGCAAAGTCACTATGGTGTTTCAGTCCGGCGCGCTGTTTGATTCCCTGACGGTCGCTGAGAACATCGCTTTTCCTCTGGAAGGCCAGCCGGGATTAACCGATGACGACGTCGACGCCTATGTGATGAAGCTTGCGAAGATGCTGGAGGTGGAAGACGTCCTGGAAAAAATCCCCAGCGAACTTTCCACGGGAACGAAACGTGCCGTCGCCATCGGCCGCGCGCTGGCGCAAAATCCTGAAGCGATTCTCTACGACGAGCCCACCACAATGGTGGATCCCATCATGGCCGGGCACATGGGCGACCTGATTTTGCGCTTGAAAGAAGCTTTCCACAAAACGTCCGTGGTCGTGACCCACGATACGCATCTGGCCAAGCGGCTTGCGGACACAGTCGTTTTTCTGCAGGACGGCAAGGCCCAGATTTTTGGATCATGGGTGGAATTTGAAAACTCCAAGGATCCCTTCCTCCGCGACTTTTTAATGCAGGACGAGCTCATTCCCGCCCTGGACGTGACTCTGTGACCACTGCCATTTCCGCGCTGAAAGACCCCAAGGCACAGCTTCGAAAAACGATGGGATTTTGGGATGTTCTCCTGTTCAACATTGCCACGGTTCTTGGCCCGCGCTGGATTTCCGCCGCGGGACACAACGGCACCTCCTCCATCAGCCTGTGGTTGATTGCGGCGTTTTTCTTTTTTGTGCCCGGCGCATTCGTCATCAATGAGCTGTCCTCGCGCTTCCCCGACGAAGGCGGTTTGTACGTCTGGGCCAAGGAAGCGTTTGGGGATTTTCACGGCTTTGTTGCCGGGTGGACCTATTGGATTTACACGGTGTTTTATTTTCCGGGTCTGCTGCTGGCCAGCTCCTCCATGAGTGCATACGTATTTGGAGAAAAGGGCTCACAGCTTTCTCAGGACCGTTCATTTCTCCTTTGGGTTTCGTTGGCATTGCTCGTTGTCGCAGTTGTGCTGAACATTATTGGCTTGAACATCGGCAAATGGCTGCAGAATGCGGGTGGCGTCGGAACCTATTTGCCTCTATTGATGCTTTGCGGGGTTGCCGCGCTCGTTTATTTTCGTCACGGTACCGCCACTCATTTCACTCTGGCCAATATGGCCCCGACCTGGAATTGGGATACGGTCAACTTCTGGTCACAGATCGCATTTGCATTTACGGGGCTCGAACTGGTCTCGGCGATGAGTGAAGAGGTCCGCGACCCGCGTCGCACTCTTCCTCGCGCGGTGTTTGGCGCCGGCGCGCTGATCGCCCTTGCCTACATCGCCGGCACTTTTGCGATCCTTGCGCTGGTCCCCGCCGCCAATGTGGATCCTAAGAGCGGCGTTTTCCATGCCATCACGCTTGGTTCCTTAATGCTCAAGGTTGGTTTTCTCGGTGTTCTCGCAGCTGTCCTCGTATCTATCGGCAATGCCGGGGGCGTCGGCAGCACAGTGGCCGGTATTGCACGCGTGCCCTTCGTCGTAGGCATTGACCACTACCTGCCCGCCGCCTTTGGGAAGGTTCATTCCAAGTGGAAAACGCCCTACGTCGCGATGTTGGTCCAGGCAGGTCTTTCCTGTGCGATCCTCCTCTTGAGCCAGATCAAAAGCCCGACGGTCCAAGAGGCCTATCAGATCCTGATTGATGCCACCATCATTCTCTATTTCATTCCGTTTCTGTACATGTTCGCCGCAGTCCTGAAACTGTCTGGCCGCAAAGATCGCCACGAAAATCCCCACGTGGTGCTCGTCCCCTGCGGGAAAGTGGGCCTCTGGGTTTCTGGAGTGGTGGGCTTTGTGGTGGTACTGATCGGAATCTTTGTCTCGCTCGTCCCGCCGGGCGACACTCCCAATAAAACCAGCTTTGAAATTCGACTGGTGGGCGGCACCCTGACTGCAATCCTTGTCGGACTGATTCTCTACTGGCGTGGCGCACGGTCGAAGCGTGCCGCGTAAGGACGACAGAGAGGCGAGAACTCTTCAAGAATAATTCTTGCTAGAATCCCTGGCTGATGAGTTGCTCGATGCTGAGATTGCTTGCGGGCTTGGCTCCGGCACGAGCTTCCAGGTAGCGCTCCACGTATTTTCCCAACACGTCGCCCTCAAGATTCACCGCGTCGCCGATGTTCTTGCCTTGAATGTTGGTGTGTTGATAGGTGAACGGAATAATTGCAATCTCCGCTACGCGGCCGTTCCAGCGCGCCACGGTCAAGCTGATGCCGTCGATGGCCACCGACCCTTGCGGCACGATGTATTTCGCAAAGGCTTCCGGCACTTCCACGGCATACCACCAGTTTTCGCCCTCGGCCTCAAGCCGTGTCACGCGCCCGACTGTATCCACATGTCCGAGTACGAAGTGTCCTCCAAACTCCTTCCCCGCGGTCATGGGCTGCTCCAGGTTCACGCGCTGCCCGGTCTTCCATTCGCCAATGGAAGTCTTGCGAATCGTTTCCGTGGAAAGGTCAGCGGAAAATCGTTCTTTGTCCAGTTGCACAACGGTCAAGCAGCAACCATCCACGGCAATGCTGTTGGCGATGGCCAGATGAGATGCCACCGTCGGCGCGTGAATTGTCAAGCGCCCCCCTTGGTCATGAAGTTTGAGGGACTCAATCGTACCCAAGTGCTCGATGATGCCTGTAAACATGGAAACCTCGTCCAAAGCGCGCCGCAAAGCGTTTTAGCGCCATAATCGGCCCGTTTGCAGCTGTCACTTATAACTTACAACTAATGAGCCACTACTGAAAACCGGGAGGGGCGAACCAGGGGCCCGGACGGTGCCCCATGCCCTTGACGAGCAATTGCACAGGGAGGAAGATGTGGGCAGACCACGCTCCTGGTCGGAGGTGGTTAGTGTTTGAGCCGAAGCTGACCGACCCACATCCGGAAGCAGCCAAGACATACCCACAAAAAGTCCATTGTTCCATCCACAATCGCGACGCAAATGTTGTTGTTGGCAATTGGCCCCTCAGCGAAGAAGGCTGGAGCGGTTGGCGCGTCATCGATTGTTCGCTTTTGCCGCCGGGCGCGGTCCATTGCGGAATGGATTGCCTGTCTCAGGCGCGGTTGAAGGAAGAGTAGTCGCGGGTCACCGAGAGGGCCCCTGAAGACGCTGAAGAGAATTTCTGTGTTCGTGTCTGCATCTCGCTTTGGAAGCGATGGATCGGGCGCGAACGAGAATCAGGCCGCTTATCACGTATGTTGTACGGAGGAAGGAATGAACGACCCGGAAATTCTCGACCGCATCCTCGAAAGCTGCAGCTTCCGCTTTCGAAGCGTCATCTGCCCCAACAAGGACAAGATGGCGCACATCGCCGCAGTGAAGATTCAAGGGGAGGACACGGACTGGACGGTTGCCGAGTGCTCGCTGCTTCCGAACGGGGAAGTAAAGTGCGCCATGTCTTGCCTGTTGCGCAATTTCGATTCTGAGGACTAGCTCCGTTTGTTTGCGACGAGCGCCGGCACTCATGCCGGATCCATGCTTTAGCTCGGCTCCACTGCCGCATTTCCTGCCTGCGCGATCTCCCGCAACTTCCGCAAGTCCAGTTTTCCGGTTCCCAGATAAGGAAGCTTCTCAACGAACAGGAATTGATCCGGCCGCGGCTTCCATAATGCCGGCAGGTCACTCTTCGCCAGCTTTTCCAGCGCGTCGCGCAGCACTTCTTCCTTCAGCGTGTGAATTACCACCAACCGCTCGCCTTTCTTTTCGTCGGGTATCGCTGTCACGGCAAGGACCTGGCCGTCGGCGCCCAGTAATTCGTGGAGCTTCTCTTCGACGCGAATGTGCGGCACCATCTCGCCACCAATCTTGCTGAAGCGGCTCAGGCGGTCTGTGATGCGAAGAAAACCATCTTCATCCACGGTGGCGATGTCGCCTGTGTTGTACCAGCCATCCTTCAACACCTCGGCGGTTTTGTCCGGCCGGTTCAGATAGCCCACCATGACGTTCGGCCCGCGCACCAACAGAAGGCCCGGCTTATCCACGGGTAGCGATTCCCCCGATTCCGGGTCGATGATGTGCACGCCGATTCCCGGTAAGGGATGGCCGATCGTACCGCGCTTTGCACCAATCTGGCGGAAGTACGCCGCGCGAAAATCGTACGTGTTGACCGCGACGACCGGCGAGCATTCCGTGCAGCCATAGCCTTCGAGAGGGCGAATGCCAAAGTGATCTTCGAAGTTCTGCGCGATGCGCTCCGGGAGTTTTTCCGCTCCCGCCATTACGATTCGCAAACTGCCAAATGCTTCCGGCGGACAGCGGCGGGCATACGAATTGAGAAAAGTGGGGGTGGAAAGCAGCATGGTGACTGCATATCTACTTATGAGTGCGCCAATCACCTGCGCGTCCAACGGGCTCACGTGAAACACCACGCCAATCCCGGCAAGCGGGGGCAGGCAGAGCGTGCCAGTAAATCCAAACGAATGGAAAAAGGGAAGTATGCCCAAGATGCGATCGCCATCGTGAAGATGAAAGACCTGCTCGATCTGCGCCACGTTCGAAGCCAGATTGAAGTGAGAGAGCATCACGCCCTTCGGATCGCCCGTGGACCCGCTGGAGAAGATCACCGATGCGGCGTCGTCCAGCGAAGGCGGCCGCGCGACTCCCAGGAACAGTTCCAGCAAACGGGCAGGTAATAGTTTTGCGGCAAGTAGCGCGGCGATTTTCTCGCCGAAGCCAGCGTTTAGAGCCAAGTCCTCCGCATAAATCACCTCGCCGGGGGGTTGAACCGGCACTTTTTCCAGAAACTGACGAGAAGTGACCACAGTCTTGAGATCGCACTGCTTCGCGCAGGAAGCGATCGACTCATTTGAAGAGGTGTAGTTCAGGTTGATGGGGACTTTGCCGAGCAGCAGCGCCGCCCAATTCACCAGTGCGCCGGGAATCGACGGCGGCAGCAGGATGCCGACCATTTTCTGATTCCGCCAGAGTGGCCGCAGACGCCGCGCGAGAAACACGGTCTTGATCAGCGAATCGCCGAACGTCAATTTGGGGGTGCGCCCATCCGCCATAGCGAAGCGTCGCGGGTGGCGCCTCGCGGCCTGCACGAACGAGCGCGTCAGGGGTTTCATGTAGCGCCGACGGCGCTGGAACGCGTCTACGCCCAGTTCCTGCACGGCCTGACGCACCTCCGGTGCGGTGGAGGTCGAAGGCAGCGGCTTGCCGAAGGTAATCCGCACAGGATAGGGAATCGTTCGCGGCCACTTCCATAGGAAATGTCCGCCGGAAAAGCTGAAGATCGATCCCCAGATTCCGTCGATGTTCACCGGGACAATCGGGACATCAATGCCCTTGATGATGCGCTCGAAGCCGCGCCGGAAAGGGAGCATTTGCCCGATGCGAGTGATCTCCCCTTCAGGAAAAATACAGACTACTTCGCCGTTGCGCAGCGCTTCGGAAGCTTCGCGCAACGAATGGATCATCTCGCGCGGTCCCTGATCGGAGGCGATCGGAATGATCTTCAGCATCCTGGCGAACGGCTTGATCACCGGATTGTCGTAAACGCCTTTGAACATCAGGAAGCGGATCGGGCGGTCCGTGGCGGCAATGAGCAGCACCGCGTCCACCCAAGACGCATGGTTTGGCGTCAGCAACGCGCCGCCACGCGCGGGAATCATTTCCTGGCCCTTCAGGTCCAGCCGGTAAAGCGTGTGCGCGGCAATCCACAGCAACAGGCGCAGCAGCGAATCCGGCAGCAGCCAAAGCACATAGGCCAAAGCGCCGAGTGTTCCGACCGAGGCCCAGAAGAAAATTCCTGCGGGACCAAGCTGCAGAAAATGTTTGCAAAGGTAATAAACGATAGAGGCCGCGAGAATTCCGACGAAGGAGAGGAGATTGGCGCTGGCCAAAACGCCGCCGCGGTGCTCCTCTTCAGGCCGGTGCTGCAGCAGGGCGCTGATCGGCACAATGAAGAAGCCGCCGAAGAAGCCGAGAGCAGCGAGCAAGATGAGGACGGCTTCGAACGACAATCCGGGCGCCGCCAGCAGAAAACCGAATGTCGTGATTCCGATGGCACCCAGCGGGATCAGGCCGTATTCGATTTTTCCGCCAGAGAGATAGCCCGCCGCGAGGCTGCCCAAGCCGATTCCGATGGCGATGGCCGCCTGCAGCAAGCTGCCGCGCGACGACGCCACATGCAGAACGTCACGCCCGTAAAAGACAATGTCAAACTGCAGCAGCGCGCCTAGGAAAAAGAAGTAGGTATTGCCCGCGACGGCCAGCCACAGGACACGATCTTTCGCGATTCGCTCGCCGTGCTGCCACAGGTCGCCCAGAAAATTGAGCTGGAATTTCTTTGCGGGATCGGCCGCCTGAACGTGGGTAATTCCCAGGCTTGTGACCAGCCCCACAACCGAACATCCCAGAAAGAACGCGCCCGAATATTCCTGGTGGCCGCCGAACCACTTGGGAAGTTGTCCTGCCACCACCGTTCCCGCAATGGCCGCAAGAAACGTCCCCAATTCAATGACGCCGTTACCCCAAGAAAGACGGTTCTCCGGCAGAATTTCCGGGAGCAAACCGTACTTGGATGGGCCGAACAGCGCTCCCTGTGTACTGGCGAGAAATAGCGCCGCCAGCAGCATCGGCATGTTGTGTAGCGCAAACCCCGCAATCGCAAAAATCATCACGGCAATTTCGAAGAATTTTGTGCCGATGGTGACGGTGCGCTTGCTGAAACGGTCCGCGAGGAAGCCGCCCGTCATTGAAAATAGAATGAACGGCAACGCGAACAGCGCGCCTACCAGAAGGACTTTGGTTTCCTCTTCGTCAGGAGTCAGGTTGGTGCCAACGATCAGGTAAATGATGAGGAACTTCAAACCGTTGTCGTTGAACGCGCCCTGAAACTGCGTGGCGATCAGGCTCCAGAAACCAAGGCGCCAGGGATGGGGAGCGTCAGGCATACCCGAAAATCCTCCGGGGGGAAGTAGGCGGTAAGGACGCGATGCCAAATAGTCGCAGACTTCGAGTTCGTTGCGTACAAGAATTTGGCGCGAGTGTGCCGTCTTGCGGGGAGCGGTTTCCGAGCGATTCGCTCCTGGATTGAAGCTCGTGTTGGAGAAGTCATAAAGGGGCGTGCTTCAGAAAGCGGTCGCTACAAAAGCAGACGAGGTCTAGGCTTTCAAACAGGCTTCGATCGCGACGTCTGGCCCGAATTGTTGAATCGAGCGGATGCGCAAGGGCAGATGAACCGTGGCCTGAAGGTACAGCAATGGAACTCCAGCCTTCCCCGCAAGCTTTGGAGCATAAAACAGGACCATCTTATGGACGACACCCGCCTCAAGAGCGGCGCCGTTCAACCGCGGCCCAGCCTCCAGCAACACGCTCAGAATGTCGCGCTTGCCCAGTTCCTTGAACACAGCGTTCAGATCGATACTTCCACTTTTTGACTTTACGGGGAACAACTCGACTCCCGCGTCCCGCAATTTGCGGGCTTTCGGCGATTTCAGCGATGCGGCGGTGAAAACAAGCAGGTCATGCTGCGCGCTTTCGACGATCTGCGCCTTCGGCGAGAGCCGGAGCTTCGTGTCCAGAATGACGCGCAGCAGCCGCCGCCGGCGCGGGAGGCCGCTTCGATCCGTCAAGAGAGGGTCGTCCGCAAGAATAGTCCCGATTCCCGTCACCAGCGCATCGGAGGCGTGGCGCATACGCTGCACTTCTGCGCGCGATTCTTCGCTGGTAATCCACTCGTGCCTCTTGCTCTTCTGCGCCCGCGGCAGCGTCAGTTGGCCATCGAGCGTCAGCGCCGATTTCAGTGTGACAAATGGCTTGTGCGTCGTGATCCAGTGCGCGAAGGCCTCATTCAGCCTTTCCGCTTCGGCTTCAAGCACTCCGGTATTCACTTCAATCCCCGTGCCGCGGAGCCGCGTGAATCCTCCTCTTGCCGTTTTTGGATTTGGATCTTCCATCGACGCGACCACCCGCGAAATTCCGGCGGCGACAATTGCTTCCGAGCAAGGTCCCGTTCGCCCTGTGTGGTTGCAGGGCTCCAGCGTTACATAGAGCTTGGCGCCGCGCGCTTTTTCTCCCGCCTGCTTCAGTGCCACGATTTCCGCATGATCGCGTGCATCATATTGATGAAACCCTTCGCCGACAATCGCGCCGTCCCTCACGATTACGCAACCTACCGTGGGATTCGGGCTGGCCAGCCCAACTCCCTTGCGCGCCAAATCCAGCGCGTGCTCCATAAAATGCAAATCGTGATTGTCCACGGTGTTAGTTGAAGAGCGAATCCGCATACGTTTGCGCATCGAACGGCACAAGGTCGTTGATCTGCTCGCCAGTGCCGACGAAGCGAATCGGCAATCCCAACTCGCGCGAGATGGCCACGACGATCCCACCCTTGGCGGTGCCGTCGAGCTTGGTGAGAATGATCCCAGTGACACCCACCGAGGTTGTGAACTCCCGCGCCTGCGCCAGCCCGTTCTGCCCGGTGGTTGCGTCCAGTACCAGCAGCACATCATGCGGCGCGCCGGGAATCACCTTCGCGGCGGTCCGCTTCATTTTTTCGAGTTCCGTCATCAGGTTCGACTTGGTGTGCAGCCGGCCTGCAGTATCCACAATTACGGCGTCCACATTGCGCGCTTTTGCCGCGGCCATCGCGTCGTACACCACCGCGGCGGGATCGGCGCCGGATTTCTGCTTAATCACTTCCACGCCATTGCGTTGCGCCCAGATCTCCAGTTGTTCAATGGCCGCCGCGCGAAACGTATCCGCCGCGCACAGCACCACGCTTCGCCCATCCTTACGCAGCCGGTTTGCCAGCTTCCCGATGCTCGTGGTTTTTCCAGCGCCATTCACGCCCACGATAAAAATCACGCGGGGATCGCTGCCGTTCGCGGCTTCTGCCAGTGTCGGGGTGTTGCCCCACACGTTTAGAGCGCGGAAGACGTGCGCCTTGATCTCTTTCTTTAGCTGATCGCCATCGGAAAGGGCATTCCGCGCAATCTGCTCTTTCACAGAGTCCAGAATTTCGCGCGTGGTTTTCACTCCCAAATCGGCGGAGAGCAGCGCGGTTTCCACTTCCTTAAGAACACTGGGATCAATCTGCCGCCCGCCCTTGGTGACGTTATCCAACGTGTCCGCCAGCGCCGTTTTCGTTTTGCTGACGGATTCCTTCAGGCGTTCCAGCAGGGTAGGTTCAGGTTTGCCAAAAAGCGTAATCATACAAGAGGGCGCACAAATAGAGGCGCAACACAAAATTGTAGCAGATGCGACAGAAGGGAAGAGCTAGACGTGCACTTCGACGGCGGAGAGGCGCAGCTTGCCCGCTTTCACCGCAGACTCCAGGGCATTCACCACGGTCTGATCGAACTTAGAGCCCGTGAGCGCCTTGATGCGGCCCAGCGCGTACTCCAGGTCCATTGCCGATTGGTACGGCCGGTTTGTAGTCATTGCATCCAGAGTGTCCGCAACCGCAATGATGCGCGCCATCAACGGAATCTGGGGTCCTGAGAGGCCATACGGATACCCACGGCCATCCAGATGCTCGTGGTGCAGTTCGATGCCGGGCAGCATATCTTTCAACTGAGAGACCGGACGCATGATGTTCGCGCCTTTGGTCGTGTGCGTCTTCATGATTTCGAACTCTTCCGGAGTCAGGGAGCCCGGCTTCTTCAGCACGCGGTCATCTACACCAATCTTGCCGACGTCATGCAGGAGCGCGCTGATCTTCAGCTTGTCCAGCTCTTCCGCGGACATACGCATCTCCTGCGCGATCACGGTCGAATACTTCGCCACACGGCCGGAATGGCCTCGCGTATACGGGTCCTTTTCATCGATTGCGGCCGCCAGCATTCGAATCGAGCCTATAAAAAGCTCACGGTTTTCTTCCGCTGCTTCCTTCAAGCGCTCGATGTACTCTTCGATGTCGCTGGCCATCAAATTGAAGTTTTCGGCCAGTTCGCTGATCTCCGCGGCACCCCGCACCGGCGTGCGCTGATGAAATTCGCCGCGGCTGATGGCTCGCGTGGAGGCGGCCAGGCTGCGAATCGGGTCGCTGATGCCCACGGCAAAGAAATAACCGAACAGCACGGCGATCAGCACAACCACGCTGACGAACGCCAGCGCCTGGCGGTTCAGTTCCGTCACGCCCGCATCGGCGCGTGCTTCGTTCACACTGCGCTCCGCGATTACCGCCCAGTTCACTTCCGGGAAGGTGCTGTAGGTCCCCACCATTTCCACATCACGCTTGTTCTCTTTTTCCGTAAAGCGCACCGTTTCCGTGTTGCGGAGTTCGCGCGGCAGACTCTTGATAATCTTGGCTAGGTGCGATTTTTCGCTTAGATCTTCCCCGGGAACGAAATGCTTCGTCTCCGGATGCGCCACGATGTGGCCTTGATGATCCACCACAAACACGGTTCGGCCGCGCACACTCGCGTCCTGCAACCGCCTCAGGATGGGATCCAACGAAACCACTGCAGCCAGCATTCCTGTGAAATTGTTCTGGGAGTCGGTGAGCGGCACCGCAATCACGAATGCCGGACGATTATCGGGCGCCAAGGCCAGAGGATCGCTGCGAAACTTTACGGACTGCATCGAGCTTACGAAAGCGCGCTGCAGCGCCTTCGCCACAAATGGATCCTGCTCTGCGCGGAAGTTTCCTTGCGATGCGCTCGTTCCTTTGCCGTCGCGGCCGACGGCCGTCAAATAGATAAACGTGTTGCGGTTGGAATCGACGAAATTTTCCAGCAGCCGCGTGACTTTCGGCTCTGCCACCGGGTCTGTGACGTTGTCGATCAAGCCCGTCAGCGCCAGGATTTGCCGCTGGCTGATTAGTTGCTGTGTCAGATTCGATTCGAAGAATTGCACTTCCTGGGCAAGCGAGCGGGTAAGCTCCGTTTGCTCAATGCGCTCCATGTCCACCAGCTTGTCCTGGCTCAATTCGAGCACCTGGCGATGATACAGACCAATGGGAAGCGCGCTGACCAGCAGAAGCGCACCGAGCATAAGCCACAGGATGCGCACCCGGCCCGTACGGAGGCGCGTCAACAGGGATGGGAGTGAGACCGCCATCGCAACATATAAATTTTAGGGGACGAATTGCGGCAGACGGGCTGGCCAGAAGGACAGGCGACGCGCAAATGCCACTGGAACTAACGTACTACAACACAATTACTTAGCTTTTATTCCCGCCTCAGCGGACGCTCCATAATGGCGCGAATAGCGTCTCGCGGCGAATTCCCCAGATGCAGAATGCTGTGCACCTGTTCCGTAATCGGCAGGTCAATATTGTTTTCCCGGGCCAGGCTCAGCAATGCCTCTGTCGTTCCCACGCCCTCGGCCACCATGTTCATTTCACCGAGAATCTCTTCGAGCGACCGGCCGCGGCCAAGCTCAAATCCAACATGGCGATTCCGGCTCAGCGCTCCATGGCACGTCAGCACCAGGTCGCCTAATCCGGCAAGCCCGCTCAGGGTTTCCTGCTTCCCGCCGAGACAGACGGCCAAGCGCGTCATTTCCGCCAGCCCGCGCGTAATCAACGCCGCCAGCGAATTCGCGCCCAAACCCAGCCCCTGGCACGCACCCGCGGCAATGGCCATCACATTCTTCATCGCTCCGGCCAGCTCCACTCCCAGGACGTCGTCGTTCGTGTACAGACGGAACGTAGGGCCGGAAAACTCCTCCTGAAGAAAAGCCGCCATCGCGCGATCCTGCGATGCCAGGACAACGGCCGTTGGATCGCCGCGCGCCGCTTCCAGTGCGAAGGAAGGGCCCGAAAGCACAGCCACAGGTGGAATAAAGTGCAGCGCGAAAACCTGTCCAATCACTTCGCTCATGCGCAAGTGCGTCGCAGGCTCCAGTCCCTTGGTGGCGCTCACGATGCTTGTCTCGGAGGAGAGATAAGGTGCCGTCTTCAGATAAACGGCACGCGCATGCGCTGACGGCACGGCACCGACCACAATTTGTGCGTCTCGCAATACTTCGACGAGGTCGTTCGACGCCTGAACGCATGACGGAATCTCAATTCCTGGCAAGTACTCCGGGTTCTCTCGGTTTTCCTGAATGGATTGGGCGATGGTAGTTTCCCGCACCCATATCCGGATTTCGTGCTTGCGGCGGCTATGCGCAAGCACAACCGAAAGCCCAGTTCCCCAGCTTCCGCCTCCCAGGATGGCAATGCGGCTCATCGCTCTTCGCCCTTCGACTTGCCGAAGGAATATTTCGGTTCCGTGCCGTCAACTAATCGTTGCAAATTGGCGTCGTGTTTGTAGAAGAGCAAAACCGCGGCAAACAATGTGCCGAGTGTAATTACCATGGGTGGCGCATGTCCGGGAGCCCACAAGAAGTAGACTAGAAGCGGCATCGCCGCCGCCGCCGCAAGCGATCCTAGCGACACGTAACGCCAGAAGGCCACAACCAGTAAAAACAAGAGAACTCCAGCCACCGCTGCAAGTGGGCATAGCACGAGAAATACGCCAAGCGCGGTCGCCACGCCTTTGCCGCCCTTGAATCTCAGCCAAATCGGGAAGCAATGCCCAAGTAATGCCGCGAGGCCCGCGAACATCATGGCGCTTGCGGAGTGCTCAGTGAACCGTGCCGCGAGCCACACTGCCGCGGCTCCTTTCCCAGCGTCAAAAATAAGGGTGAGTGTTCCCGCACCAGGTCCGGCGACTCGGGAGACATTCGTCGCGCCAATATTCCCGCTGCCATGTTCCCGCACATCTGTTCCGCCGAGTATCTTGGCGAAAATCAGTCCAAACGGTATGGAACCGAAGAGGTAGCCCCCCAGAACAAGGAGCAAAGTTCTAACCGAAGTTGCCGCCATCGATCGCTATCTCTCCGCCACAAAAGGGAACGACTGCACGGTAGTGTACTCTGCTCCGGTGGATTTGAGCTTGCTCTCAATGAGGTGAAATTCGCGGGCGGTCAGGTAGCCAAAATTTCGCGAAGCGTGCTGCTTCGCCGCCGCGCCGAGATGGGCGGGCAGACCGGGTGGATTGAGGCGCGCCAACGTTAGATGTGGTGTGAATGGCCGGTCCTCAAAGGGAAAGCCACAGGAATGCAGTCCGCGATCGATCGATTCAGCCAGCGGGAGTAGGTTCACGGAGGCGTTCATCCCGGCCCAAAACACGCGCGGCCGTTTGTCATTCGGGAAGAATCCCAGTCCACGAAATTCCAGAGTGACCGGCTCTGGGCTATGAATCGCTCGCAGCACGTTCTCGATCTGCCCCAGTTTTCCAGCGTCCGTTTCGCCCAGGAATTTCAGAGTCACATGCAGGTTTTCTGCGCGCACCCATTTCGCTTGCGGCGCAATCGCACGCAACTCTCTTATGAAGGCGCCCAGGGCAGTTCGAACGTCGTTGGGGATTTCGATGGCGACGAAGAGGCGCACAGGAATTTCCTGCTCAGGCATTCGAGCCGCGGCGGGGTTGCCCGTGGCCGTTGTACAGGAAATGCATGCGCACCATGTCCAGCCCAATTTGCGAGGCGTAAAACCGGATTGCTTCGCGATCGCCCGGCAGATTCACCAGTCTTTCCTTTACTCCAGATGGTCCCGCGACCGCGATGTGCACCGTGCCCACCGGTTTCTCTTCGCTGCCCCCGCCCGGCCCGGCAATCCCGGTAATGCCCACACCCAAGGTGCTTCCCACATGCCGGCGAATCCCCTCCGCCAGTGCGATCGCTACTTCGCTGCTCACCGCTCCTTTTGCAGCGATGAGCTCCGGCGGCACATCCGCCCAAGCCGTCTTCATTTCATTGCTGTAGCAGACTACGCCGCCCAGAAAGTAATTCGAACTGCCCGGAATGCGCGTCAGCCGCTCCGCCAGCAACCCACCCGTGCAGCTTTCCGCCACGGCGATCGTGGCGCGATGGTCGATGAGCAGTTGCGCCACCACCTCTTCCAGAGGTGTGGCGGAGTGGGCAAAAATGCGATCGCCCAGCGCCAGTTCGAAGCTCCTTACTATCTCGTCCAATGTGGCATTGGCCTCGACAGCATTGTCAGTCCATCGCCGCAGATGGATCTGAATCTCTCCAGGCGCCGCCAGGATCGTCGTGTTCACATCCTTGTAGCGCGTATAGACCGGCCGGATGCGTTCCTCGACGTGCGATTCGCCAAGCCCCGTCACGCGCAGTTCGCGATGAAACATGCGCACCGTGTTGGGATGACGCTGCAAGCGCGGCAGAACCTGTTCCAAAAAGAGGGGCTTCAACTCCCGGGGCGGCCCCGGCAAAAGCGCCACCATTCGTCCTTTGTCTTCCAGCCACAGGCCCGGCGCGGTTCCGCGCGGATTCTCGAGCACCTCGGCGCCTTCCGGAACCATTGCCTGACGCAGATTTACCGCAGGCATCTCTCTCTTGAAACTCCGAAACCGCGCTTCGATCGTGCGGACGACCGCCTCATTCCGCTGCAGTCTCCGCCCCAGGAGTTCGGCAACCGTCTCGCGGGTCAGGTCATCCTCGGTGGGCCCTAGGCCGCCGCTTGCAATTACCACCGGTACACGGTTCAGCGCATCGCGAAAGGCTTCCGCCAGCAACTCTCGATTGTCTCCGACGATTGTTTTGCGCAGGACTTCAATCCCGAGCTTGTTCAGCTCTTCGGTAAGAAACAGGGAATTGGTATCGATTCGATCCGGGGTCAAAAGCTCGGAGCCCACTGCAATAATTTCCGCTTTCATGGCCCATATTGTAGCTCAGCAGTTGGGCGCTAGCTCCGTTAGCAGGTTTAGCCCCGCAGAGGCAATCCGCGGACATTCCAGTCCAAAGTAAACAAGGCGCTATTGGCGGCGAGGATCCCGCGACCATTGGGAAGAAGCGCCATCCCTACCAGGGCGGGACCGCTTAGCACATGCTCGGCGTGTCCCTGGGGACTGATCCGCACAATACCACGCCTTCCGGCAAACGAAGCCGCAATATACAGGTTTGCCTCCTGGTCGAAAGCCATTCCCTGCGGACGTCCCAGGCCGCGGTAGAACACATTTACTTCGCCGCCCTGGGTAATTCGATAGACTCGGTCGTAACTCGAAGTCGTCGGCCCGGTCACAAACAGCTCGCCATTCGGATGAAACGCCAAATGATACGCCGCAACGGACGGCTCCAGCGTCGCAAACACGAAGATCTCCCGCTGCGGACTAATCTTGAAAATCGTCCCGCTGCGGTCCCCGACAAAGAGGTTTCCGGCGCGATCGAATGCCAGTCCTGTCGCAATCCCCATGCCTTCGATCCACTCTTCAGCCTGCCCATTCTGCGATACGCGATGAATTGTGCCGTCATGCCGGCAGGAAACGAACAGATCGCCCGCCGGTCCAATCGCCAGGCCCGTTGGGTTAATTAGCGACGTCACGTACGGCTTCACGGCATAGTTGGTCCCAATCTTGTACAACGACACAGGCACGCGCTGCCCACGCGGGCCGCTGAATGTCACATAGATATTCCCCTGGGCGTCGACCGCCGGATTCGCTACGGGGTGCAGGTTATCGGCAATTTGAAAGGCAAGCGCAACGGGATACGGTGGGCTTTCGTTCTTTGACGTGACCACCTGAATCGTAGAGGCCGTCACGTTTTCCGGCACGCGCGCAATAAGCCGGTTGCTGCTCGTCAACGCAAGCGCCGCCTCGGCATCGCCAAAGCGCACCACCGGGCGCGCGCCCGGACGCGAGATGAAGCCCGTTCCGTAAATAGTGATTTCGCCGCCCGGTAAGGCGGCCGCCGGCGCAATGCGCTCAATGTGCGGGATGCCGTTCTTCTCTTGTGTGCTTCCGAACCCAAACTTCATAACGCATAAAAGTGTAACGCGAGACGCAGACAAATGGCAGCGTAGACCCCGGCCATCCAGTCGTCCGCCATGATCCCCCAACCCCCGGGAAGCTTTTCCAGCCGCCGGCAAGGGAAAGGCTTGGCAATATCAAAGATCCGGAACAGGATAAACGCGGCAAGGAGATATTTCCAGTTCAGCAGGCTCATGCCGGTGTAAAGAGCGAACATGCCTGCTTCAGAAGCATGAAGAAAAGTGCTTGGCGCGGTCAGCGGCGCAAGGCCAAGAATCAGTGCCAGATGCACGCCGGAAACTTCATCGATGACCACGTATTGCGGGTCTTTAACCCCTGCAAACTCCGCAACCTGCGCGCTGCAGCGAACGCCCAGATAGGCCAGAAGGAGCCAAACCGCGATTGACGGCACGAGCAAAACCAACGCGCCCAAAGGCCCGGAGAGCAGCGGAGCATCGGCCCCCACGCTGAGTCGAATCCCTTTGCCCAGAACGAGAAACCAACTGAACGGATGCGAAAACACCGCAATGATCAGACCCGCCAGAGAACCCCACGTTCCCGGTGCCGGCTTCAGATAGCCCGTGCCAAGCACCGTGGAAATCGCATAAGCGAAGGCCGGTCTCCCTCCGCTTCCCGGTGAGGTTACCTCAGTGGATGGTTTCATCGGTCTTCTGCTTTCCTTCGCGCAGCGCGCGCCGGTCCTCTTCCGGGATCTCCTCTTCGCCGAAGATAGGGTCAGACACGACGTATTTCTCCGCTGACCACGCGCCCAGGTCGAGCATGCGGCACCGCTCCGAGCAGAAGGGGAATTCTGCGTCTATCTGCGAATCGGTGGGTTTTTTGCAAATGGGGCAGTTGTATTTCATACAGAAGCAAACCTTTTACCACAGAGGGCACGGAGAGCCCAGAGCTAAGAATCAAGGAATATCGGTGTGCGGTGGCTTACCCGATCACGCGCAGGGCCGCGCCGGTGGAGATGCGCGTCAATTTCTCCGCGGGAGGCATGGCCGGAACCGCCGGCAATGGGCGGATTGCCGGCCGTGGAAGAATCTCCACCACCTGGCCAATCAAATCGTAGGCGTCGGTCTTTTCGATCTGGACCTTCACGGCATCGCCGGTATTGGCTACTTCGCCGCTGGGCAGTTCGATGTCCGTTAAGTACAACTTCCCATCGATGTCCGGGGCCATTCCTTCCAGACGCGCTTCCCACACCAACGGATTGTCCTTCGAAGGACCTTCAACCAGCGCGGTCTCCGTTCGCCCCTTAAAAGCACGCAACTTCTCACGCGAGATCTTTCTTTGCAGCGCCATCAATCGCGCGCGACGCTCCTCGATTGTCTCCGCGTCCACTTTTCCTTGCAGCCCAAAGCTGGCCGCATTGTCCACGTCGGAGTATTCGAACACGCCCATCCAATCGATCTTCGCCGCGGCCACGAATTGGTACAGCTCCTCAAAATCCTCTTTGGTCTCGCCGGGAAAGCCCACGATGAAGCTGGTGCGCAGCGTTACGCCCGGAATCGTCTTGCGGACGCGCTCCAGGAGCTTCAGGAACGCATCGCCATTCGAACCGCGCTTCATGCGCGCCAGCACGTTGCGGCTCGCGTGCTGCAGCGGCATGTCGAAATACCTTGCCAGCCGAGGATGCGCCGCCAGAGTGTCCAGCAACTTCTGGGTTACGCGGTTCGGATAGGCGTACAAAAACCGCACCCACAGTAACTCGTCAATCCCCGCCAGCTTTTCCAGCAATTGCGCCAGGCCGTCGCGCAGGCCGAGGTCTTCGCCATAGGAAGTCGTGTCCTGCCCGATCAGCGTCACTTCCCGAGTTCCTGCGGCGGCCAGGTTTTCCGCTTCCCGAACCACGGACTCGAACCGCCGGCTCCGGAACGCTCCGCGCAGTTGCGGAATGATGCAGAACGAGCAGGGATGATCGCAGCCTTCGGCAATCTTGATGTACGCCTGATGCTTCGGCGTGGTGATGATGCGCGGCGTCAAATCATGGTACAGAAACGACGGCGGCTGCGCGGGCAAGACCTTCAATTCGCCTTCCACCGCTTCCAGGATGCGCTCCACCTCGCCCGTGCCCACCACGGCGTCCACCTCGGGCACCTGCTCCAGAATTTGTTCGCGATAACGCTCCACTAGGCAACCGGCCACAATCAGGCGCTTGGCAGCGCCGAATTTCTTGTGCTCCGCCATTTCCAGGATGGCGTCTACCGATTCTTTTTGCGCAGGCTCAATGAAGCTGCAGGTATTAACGACGAGAACCTCGGCTTCGTCAGCGCGCGGAGTCAGCTCGTAGCCTTCGCGAGACAAGATGCCCATCATCACCTCGCTATCGACGAGGTTCTTCGGGCACCCGAGGGAAATGAATCCGACCTTTGGCATGGAGCGATTTCTACCTTGGCGTAACCTTCCTATTTTAGCATGTGCCGCCCCTCTGCCTAAATCTCGCCATTCGATGCCGGGCGCTGTTTTATGGCACTTTAGGAAGGTCCAAGGCCGGATTTTGTGGAAAGAAATCAAAGGGCCGAATCAGGAATTCGTGCCACATCACCGGCATCACTGGCCAGTCTTCCTCTCGGGGCACGTGGTGAAAGCCCAAGGTGTACCACGCCACGATATCCGTATTTTCGATGTCACGATTCTCTTTGGTCCAAACTGCCAGCCCATCCGTTCCTTTGCTGGAAATCGGATACGTACCGCCGGCATAGCGTTCGTTGTCCTTGTAGGGGGTCACCCATAACTGGTGCTCGGAAAACGCGCCTGCTTTCTGGGCTCCATCGTCGGTGTCCAGCAGCGTCGCGGCTGTTGCGCCCGGCATAATTTCATAGCCAGTCGGATGGCCAAGCGGCCCTTTCACGTTGGGATTCACGAACAGCCACATTGCCGGACGCTCCAGGTGAATGTCCATCATGGCGTCGCGTTCATTAGCCGCAATGGACGGCTCCGCTACCCAGATTGTCTTGCGCGGCCCCTCCAGTAGTTTCTTCTGCACCAGCTTATGGACCATAAAACTGTTGTTCTGCCCGTCGATGTCCAGATCGAGGCGGAACGAGAAGAAGTGGTCGTGATTCACTCCCAGCGTGCTTTTCGCCACCAGGTGCCCGTACTTCTCCGTGTCCCCCCCATGCATTCCTCCGACGCTCTCTGCTGCAACGGCACGCGTCTCGATGATGCCCGTCGCGCCCGTGGCTACGCGGATCGAGCCGTCCTGCTTGAACTCCCAGTCGAACAGGTAATCGTAGTTGCCGATCAGTGCCGCCGAACGCAGCACCAGGCTGCGTGTTGGCCGGCCCCACACTCCCGTGTCGTCCCCGTGCCGCCACGCCAGGTCGCCGTCGAATTTTTCGAACAAGCACGCTTGCCCTGGATGAAGCACCGGCATGCCTTTCTCGTTGGTGGACAATCCGTCGAAATACACTGCGTTCGACGGGCAATCCAGTCCCGGCCGCAGACTCTGCAGAATTCCCCCCGGATAGAACTCACCGGCATCGATAAACACCCGCGTGGACCATCCAGGGGTCGCGTCCATGTACGGCACGAACAGTTCGGACACCATGCCTTCGTACATGACGGAGCGCAACCGATCGCCGTCCTTCACGCGCACCTGATTCACGATGACGCCGTTCCGGGAATCCACGCGAAAGCGGAAGCGCCAGTTTTGCCAGGTTACTTCGCCGCCGTCATCGACCGCGAAACTCGGCCCCTCGGGCTGCGAGATTATCCCAGGCTTGGTTCCCGCACGCGTCACTTCCGGCGCTTCTTCGAAGTTGATCGGTCCGGCCGGTACAGGGCCAACACCTCTGTCGATCACCTTCAGCACTTTTTTCTCCGTAAAGTCCACTTCGATGGTCAAACCGCTGATCCCGCGGCCCCATCCGTGATAGACACCGTGTAGTTGGTAGCAGTCTGCGAATCCGATGCGGTGGCCCTCCTGCTCCGGAAAGGCAAAGAAACCCACGGGCACGGGGTAGCACTCCACCGTATTCAGGTCCTTGATCCCCTGCTTCGCCATTGCCTCTTTCACTCGCGCATCGCCGAGGATCGTGTCCGACAATCCCGTAATCTCGCTTTCGAATATCGGGGCTTCCGCTCCGGGCACGTCTCTCCACGATTCCATTTTCTTCGCGGAGATGTCGACACGCGCCTCGATCGTGCGCCCTTTCTTTGTCAGAATCACGTCCGCTTCGCGGGGAACTGCTTGCCCGGGCCAAGCCAGCACAGCTGCCTTCGCCGGTTCATGCAGCAAAATGCTGGCGAAGTGCGTGTCTTCGTCCATGTGCCCGCTGGCTTGCACCACGTCATAGACCGTCCAATACTCTTCCGTGGTCAAGGCGGAAAGTGGATGCCGCCCGTTTTGCGCGAGCGCAAGAAGGGGGCAGAGGAACAACCATGCAAATACTGTGCAACGGCAGAAGAAAGGTCTGCGCAAGGAAGCCTCCGAAGTTGGGTGCGGTATTGTATTACTTTTTGGAGATCAGCGGGGACGCGGCATCGACCGGATCGTTTCCAGAAGCGCGCGCAAGCGGAACGCATCGCAAGGCGAACCGCCGAAACGTGACTGCACATAGATGTCCGTAAATTCCTGGACGGTGGGCGCCAGCCCTCCCTGCAGAGCAAATGTAGCGGCAAACTCGCGCGGCGTCTGCGTTTCGCGCCGTGTAAACCCACGCTTCTCCAGCAACCGCAGCAGTTCCGAGTAGAGGCGAGAAGCCATCTGAGGATTGTTCCGTTCCGCCTCCGGCAAATGCGCCAGCCAGGCCAACCGGAGCCAGCGAAAGAACGAGCGCAGCCATCCAACGCGCAGCAACGCCAGTGAGAGCACCAGGAAAACAGGAACAAGGAAGCGCAGCCAGCTATGTGCACGTTGCCATTCCGTCAAACGCTCCATGCCGTGATCCTGCGCGTGCTGCATCTTCTTGCGCCACTTGTCCTTCCAGTCCGTAGACACCTGCCCCACATTCTTTGCCAGAAAGATCTGGTGCGAGAAGTCGTAGTTGATCACCCACTCATTCCAGGTGAGTTGAAACCAGTCGATGTACAGCGCCAAACGCGCGAACAGCCCCGTCGGCTGATCGTTCGAGGGGGGCGTCGGATCAAACGTCAGCCAGCCGTAGCCCGGGTAATACGCCTCCACCCAACTGTGCGCATCGCTGGCGCGTACGATGTAATCCCCTCCGACGTCGTTGTATTCGCCGGGCAAAAATCCGTTCACTTCGCGAGAGGGAATTCCGAGCGTGCGCAACATTACGGCCATAGCAGTTGCAAAGTACTCGCAATGTCCTGCTTTCGTTTCAAAGAGGAAGTGTGCCAGGGGATCCGCGCCGGGCTTTCCAGTCAGATTCAAGGTGTAGCCATAGTTTGTTCGAAGATAGTTCTCAACAGCGAGCGCCTGATCGTATGGATTGTCCGCCGTGCCCACCATCTTGCGTGCCAGTTGCGGAATCCTTGGGTCCATTTTGGGCGGCAGTTGCAAGTACGTGTCCCGGATCTCCTGCGGATAGTCCGTTCCCGCAAACCGGGCTTGCCCTGGCCGCGCTACCGGCAGGATCGATATTCCTTCATACCGGATGGGAGAAAAGTTATGGAATGGATTGTAAATGGAGCCGGTGGAATCGACGCTCAACGTGCTGTGCCGCGCGGCCGCATCATAACTTCCCGCTTCACCGGAAAAGTTGCCGCGTAGCGCCATCACCTGGGCCGGGGCAAACAGCGCGTCGCTCGCCAGCGGCTGGAGCAGGATGACGAATTGCACTTCCGCAGCCGGCTTTGCCTCCAACCTTCTTCGTGAAGCCAGGCCGATCCAACCGTTGGACATGGGTTCTTGCGTTCTCATCTTCAATTGCGTGGAGGACCACCGCCTTCCATCGAAGTTCGTAAGGGCGATCCCCCGCCAGCGCAGCAGTGGATAGTTCACCCCCGCGCCCGTCTGCACGCGCATCACGACAGAATTGCTCTTCTTGATCTGTCCAATCTGTCCAAGCTCCACGTTGTCGGTGAAACCGCTCATCAACGAGGGTTGCATGCCGGTGCGTGCGAAGTATCCGGCGCTGAACCGAGGGAACACAAAAAACAGCACGGATCCAATAACGACTGCGCCCAGTGACACACTTAGCGACGCCAGAAATAGCGCCCGGTTGAATTTTCTTTCCCGCCGAAGGTCCACGCCCATCGGCGGAAACACCGCGCCAGTGGCGCCGCGCCGGATTTCCAATCCGACAAACACACCTACCGCAAACACCAGGAAAACGACGAAGAACGCCAGAAAAGAAGTGTCCACGGTAAAAATGGCGGAGGCCAGAACTCCCGCAAAGGCCAACATTGAAAGGAATAGCGCGTCACGATCCGTGGTCACGCTATACAAACGAACAAGCGTCACGAACAGCAAGAAGTGCACCACGGCCAGCAGCGACGCATACAGACCGGGATTCGGCGCATCTCCGGCCATAATGCGCGACACAAACAGCAAATCCAGGGCAAATACAGGCAGGTAGCCCACGGCCAGTTTCGTAGCCAGCGAGTGTTCCAGTTCGGGAGGATTGCCTCTCCACCAGCGCAGTCCTTTGTAGACAACCAGCGCGGGCGCGAGAATCGTGGTGATCAGGTCGAGTTTGCCCGTTCCCACGAGCGTGAGCACGGAGGTCAGCACAAGAAAGAACAACGCCGTGAGGTAGAAGCGGTCCGCTGGAAGGGAACTGCCCGGGGTTGCTATCGACGAAGCCATCGTGTGGAACTCAGGATAGCACTTTGACAATTCCGGCTGGCGCAGTCCCTTCGAAAGGATAACGGGTGTTTCCCCGGGCTTGAAGGCCCATTTATGTGCTGGATATTGGTCCTCCTACATTCTCAAAACGCTCTTTGCCAAGATTCAAAAAATTCTTTCTCTGATGGCGACAGTTCGCTATCACCTAACAGCGGACGTGTCGCGCCGGTGACGCTCCTGAGGCGATCTGACCCCACGCTTACGCGTGGGGCTAAGTTCTTGCGCGCCTCTGGCGCTAGGTTCTTTCCGTAAGCCGTTTAAGTCGGGGGCTTCCACAATGCGTGGGCTATCTTCCGCGTCAAATTGGAAATAGGCACTTCTGACAGATCGTCAAGAGACAAGGCTTTGGCATGCGGAACTGGCGGAAGCGTCGCAACCTTTGCCCTGAAGGGCAGCAGCGTAATCTGCCGGTAGGTCACAGAGTGACGAGCCTGCGGCATTGCTTCGAGGTTCCCCGGGGCTTTCGAACCGCCGAAAACCGACCTCTTGCTAAACGCGCGCAGTTCTCTGACGGGATCTTTCCGCACCTGAATCGTCGGAAAGTGCCACATACGCGAAAGCAGAACCGCTACATCATCCGGCGTCCCCATCTCCGAGGGTTCCTTGGATTTTGGCGGTGGCAGCAGGAGTGTCCGTCCGTGAGAATCGATGAGCACGAGCGCGGCAAGCGTAATCTCGACGGTTGCGCGCTTGCTCCTCTTTTCCGGCAGTTCTTCTGCTAATCCCAATTTTCGCGCCTCGCAAAACTCAGCCACCGGACAGAGCAGACACTGCGGGGAACGCGGGGGGCAGACCGTTGCGCCCAGTTCCATCATGGCCTGGTTCCAATCGCCGGGCGCTTTCGGCGCCAGGAGCGCGTCCGCGCCCTTCTGCAATTGCTGCCAACGATTCCCGGTTCGCAAGTCGCCGCGTACTGCACCGAGGCGGGCAAGCACGCGCGCCACGTTTCCGTCCAGCACAGCCATTTTTTTTCCGTAAGCGATGCTCAGAATCGCCGCAGCCGTGTAAACCCCAATCCCGGAAAGAGCGAGGGCCTCTTTCGGGTCATCGGGAAACTTCGACTGGTGCTCCGCCACGATTTGCCGCGCGGCCCTCTGCAGGTTTCTTGCGCGCGAGTAATAACCAAGCCCGGCCCAGTGGCGCAGTACTTCCTCCTCTGGGGCCTCTGCCAGGGCCTCCACATCCGGAAAACGTTGCAGGAACCGTTCATAGTAGGGAATAGCCGCCGCGACGCGCGTCTGCTGCAGCATGATTTCCGAAAGCCAGATGCGGTACGGGTCTTTTGTACGCCGCCAGGGAAGATCGCGTTGAAACTCCGCAAACCACGCGAGCAGTTTTGTTCGGAAACGGGAAAGCGCGGGACCAGTGAGCATAGCGTCTGGATAGTTTCGCACGGTTATTGTCCGATGAATTTCTTATTCTTCTCAGGCGGGCACTTCTTCCGCGAAGACCACGTACGACGTATTCCACACTTCCGCGGGGATGGACCCGCGCGGCTGCGACGTCACGATAATCTTGAACGACTCCGCCTCGGCCGCGAGTTCCGTCAACCGATGCTGCTTCGCATCTACGGGAAGCGCTTCCACCAGCGCCAGGTGCCGGAGAACAGCGAAGATGTTTTCCGTGGCCGGGGCAAGAGGGACCGTCGCCTCCGCGCTTCGAAATTCCATCAATGCGCCCCGTTCGTGAAAACTCCAGGCGATCGCCGCGCAAAGATCTACGGTCCGTTCGAACTGCTCCTTCTCTGCCGCGCTCGCCTTTGGCCCCGCCGCATCGCTGTGCGGATCGAGCACCAGCAGCACGCGTGTATCATCTTCGCGGGCAAACTCCCGCACCATCAACGAGCCCGAACGCGCTGAAGCCTTCCAATGCACATGGCGAGCGCTATCCGTCGGCAGGTAGTCGCGCAGAGCGTAGAGATCCTGCCCGCGCCCTTTTGCCAGGCTCTCAATCGCGCCCTGAATTCCGGGTAACACTTCCAGAAATTCCGCCGTGGCTTCCACCGACGGATAAACCAATGCCTCCGTGGCGATGTCCAGCCGCCGCGCCTTCTGCAAAAAACCAAAAGGGAACCGCGTAAGAATCCGGAAGGCCTCTTGCCGGTACAGTCCCCGGTGCGCAAATTGGAGCGGCACCGATTGCCGGACGGATTCTCGCCGGGGCAGATACGGAAAATAGACCGGCGTCGCCAGAATCACCCCCGAGTTCGAATTTTTCTTTTTTGTGCCTTCCACGCGCAAGGAAAATGACGGGAGCGTCTGCTTTTCGTTTTTCAGTTCCACCGTCCCGCGCAGGCTTTGCCCAGCGAAAATGTGTTCGGGCAGTTGCAGGTTCAATTCCACGCCTGCCAGCGTCAGCGACGAGAGAATCACCGACATCAGGATGCTCGCAATCAGGCACGCCAGGATCAAAAACAGGAGATTGTTTCCCGTGTTGATGGCGGCCAGTGCCACCAGCACAATTCCCCCAATGTAAATCCAGCCGTCCCGCGTGAGCCGGTACTCCATCCGGTAGGTGATCCAGCGCAACGGGGTTCGTTTCGCCAGCACCGGCACCAGCGTTACACCCACCCATGCCGCCACCACCAGGGCGGCCATGGCCGTTGCGCTCGCCAGCACCAGACTCCCCGCGCGGGCGGACGCGCCGGAATACAAGGCAAGCACAAGCGCGACGCTCAGCGCCACTATGGACAGGAAAAAGGCGCGCACTCCCGGGTGGTCGGCTTTTTCCCAGGCATTCGCGAGCGATGCGCGCAGGTTCACAGGGGTACGCGGACGGAATCCACAATCTCACGGAGCACCAACTCAGTGGTCTCCGACTTCTTTTGCAACGAAGCGTGACGCGTGCTGGCCACAACGCGGTGGGAAAACACGGCCACCGCCAGCTGCTTAAAGTCATCAGGCAGGCAATATTGGCGACCTTCCAGGAATGCGCGGGCTTGCGCCGCTCGCTGTAGCATCAAGGTTCCGCGCGGGCTCACACCGAGCGCGAGCTGGTCAGACTTGCGGGTGCGATTCACAATTTCCAGTGCGTAATCGTGCAGGCTGCTGTCTACCTTTATATGCGTCACAGCTTCCTGCATCGCGAGTACGTCCGAAACATCCGCAACCGGCTCCAGCCGGCCCACCGAATCGTCCTCGGCTCGGCTGCGCAGAATTTGCCGCTCCGTCTCGTGCGACGGATAACCCATTTTGATGCGCATCAGGAAGCGGTCCAGTTGCGATTCCGGCAGGGGATACGTTCCGTGATGCTCTACCGGATTCTGGGTCGCAATCACCAGGAAGGGCTGAGGCAAAGGAAGCGTCCGGCCATCCACCGTGACCTGGGCCTCGTTCATCGCTTCGAGCAAAGCGGATTGAGTACGAGGAGTCGTCCGGTTGATCTCATCCGCCAGGACCACATTGGCAAACACCGGTCCGGAGCGGAATTCGAAGTCTCGCGTCTCGGGATTGTAGACGCTCACACCCAGCACGTCGCTCGGCAAAAGATCGGAAGTGAATTGAATGCGCTGGAAGCTGCAGTGAAACGATTTGGCAAGCGCCTGCGCCAGCGTCGTCTTTCCCACGCCGGGAACATCCTCAATCAGCAAGTGGCCGCGCGCCAGCAGCGTAATCAGCGCCAGTTGGATCACGTCTTCCTTGCCGAATATGGCGCGCGCAATGGAGCGCTGTAATTGTGTAACCACCTGCGAGGTGACGGTTGCCATTGGTTGAAAACCCTGGGTCTTCCTGTTACAAATAGATGAAGGCTGTTGCTCAGGCTTTTCTTTCACTTCGCAACACCCTCACCCGTTTCTGACGGGCGATTAGCTCAGCGGTTAGAGCGCTCGCCTCACACGCGAGAGGTCAAAGGTTCAAATCCTTTATCGCCCACCATTCCTCTGAATTCTGCCACATTCGTTGGCGCCCGTGCGGAATCATCCTGCGTATTATGTGACTTAGTTGCCATTTGGCCGCCGGTGCAGGCGTCCTGTATAGTGGCCGGATGCAGACAATTCTACGCGCAATCGAGTTTCTGAGCGTGAGTCTTTGGCTGGGCGCCGATGCTTTTCTGAGTTTTGTGGTCGCCCCGGGAGCCTTTGCCATTCTCGGCAGCCGCGACGCCGCGGGCCTGCTGGTGGGCTATTCCCTTGCGCGTCTTCACTTTGCAGGCATTTTCCTGGGCCTGCTCTTTCTGCTAGTGCGCCTCTTGCGCACGCGAGACTTTGGCAGCTTCACATCCGCTGCGGCCCTTTGCGTCGTGTTGATGGTCATCCTGACTGCTGCTTCGCAGTTCACCGTCAGCAATCGAATGGAGCGGCTCAAAAAGGAGATGGTCTCCGTCCAAAACACGCCGGAAACCGATCCGCTGCGGGTCGAGTTCAACCGCCTTCATCACATTTCCGTCGCGTACGAAGGCGGCGTGCTGCTCCTCGGTTTCGCCGGCATGTTCCTGCTGGTCCGCGAGACATTGCCCAAATCCTGACCCTGGGAACGCCAACCACACCTCGGCGTCTCCGATCTTCTCGATCTTGTAGGCCACCTACTAAACCAAAGGCTACTTCTTCCGCTTCTTCCTCGGCTTACGTGGCTTAATTTTATTCGTGAACGCGTACCCTGCGCGTTCGAACGCCCGCCACATATACCAGCTCGCGACCGTGCGGTACGGCCTCCATCGTTCCCCGAATTTCAAGAGCTCTTTTGGTGTCGGCATGTGCCTCTTCCCGTACGCGACCGACCACCCCTTCTTAACACCCAGATCGTGAATCGGCAGCACATCCGGTCGTCCCAGCCGGAAAATCAGGAACATCTCCACGGTCCACGCGCCAATTCCACGCACGGATACGAGCCGGTCTACTAACTCCTCATCGGACAGTTTCAGGGCCTCATCGTGTGTCGGGACGATTCCCGCCAACGCCTTCTTCGCCAAGTCCTTCATGGCCGCCGCTTTTGCTCCGGAGAGTCCGGCCTTCCGCAGTTTGGCCGTTGGAATCTTCAGCATTTTTCCCGGCGCCGGCGGACGTCCATTCCCCCCCAGCGCCTTGATGCGCCCGTAAATCGTCGCCGCGGCTTTCCCTGAAATCGATTGATACGCGATGGCCTCCAGAAGGACTTCATACGGAGACTGCCTATCTTCCACCTTGATCTTAAACGGCGCCATTTCTGCGATGAGCCGCTTAAGCTGTTCGTCGCATTGCGATAAATGCCGAAGGGCTTCGCTCAGGTCGAATGACAGATTCGCCGGTGGAGTATTGACCGTCATTGCAAGCGCTCACCATAATACAAACTCTCCCTTTTGGTAAGCGCCAAAGGAGGCCGCGGGGAAGCGAACGCGGCTCCGCAAATCGCTGTGCTAAAATTTATTGGACTGAATGCTTGGAAATTCGTGCACTGTCACCGCTGGATCTCTTCCTGACCAGTCCCCTGACATCGCATCGTAAGTGAAGGATCTCTCGATTCATGCAAACTGGCATCATTGGACTGCCGCAGGTCGGAAAAACCACCTTATTTCGCATTTTGACCAAAGCTCACGTTGACGCGAAGGGCGCACAATCCGCCCACGTGGGCGGCGCTAAGGTTCCCGAGCCTCGCCTTGCGGAGCTTGCGAAGCTTTATAACCCGAAGAAAATTACATACGCCTCCGTGCAGTACGTCGATCTCCCGGGCGTGCAGAAGGAACGGATGCGCGAAAGCCTCGCCACGCTGCGTGACGTCGACGCGATTGCGCACGTGATCCGTGTCTTCGAAGACCCCAGCGTGCCGCACTCCGAAGGAACCATCGACCCGCTTCGCGACGCCACGAATCTGGACCTAGAGCTCATCCTTTCCGATCACGAGCAGATTTCCAAACGTCTCGAACGCGTCGAAAAGGACCTGAAGAAAAAGAAGGACCCACATCTGGAACTCGAAAAAACGGTTCTCGAAAAGTGCAAAGCGCATCTGGAAGCGGAAAAACCACTTCGCGAGCTGGAGCTCACCGCTGAAGAGCGCAAGCCCATCAGCGGGTTTCTCTTTCTGTCCCAGCGCCCGATGCTCTACGTGTTGAACCTGGGCGACGAAGAAGCCGCGGAGATGGACAAGGCCATGGAGAAGCACAAACTCTCTGCGCTTCAGGGCCGGCCGAACACCGCAGTCGTGGCCGTTTGCGGACGCCTCGAAGCCGAACTTGCGGAAATGGATGAGAAGGAAACTGCGGAGCTCCTCGCCTCTTACGGACTCAAGGAACCGGGCCTTAACCGGCTAATTCGTGCCACGTATGACCTTATGGGCCTCTTCCCCTTCTTTACTGCCGGCGAACCGGAAGTTCGCGCCTGGACCATTCGCAAAGGGGCCACGGCTGTGCA
>Ga0187779_10000073_pt1 | contig 74666 bp, 66 predicted proteins | sample 1015_Q2_SP10_10__FD_132435 | JGI IMG/M metagenome (GOLD analysis project Ga0187779, IMG submission 132435) | Tropical peat soil microbial communities from peatlands in Department of Meta, Colombia - 1015_Q2_SP10_10_MG | ecosystem: Environmental > Terrestrial > Soil > Wetlands > Peat | place...
GAGCCGTGGATCATCGTCAACGGCATTCTGGGAATGTGCAACTGGCTGTACCGGTGGTATGACACGGACGAGATTTCCGACCCCGAAAAGGTGAAGCAGATTTTTGTGAGGATGCTGCTGCAAGGGGTACGGAAGGCGCAGGCCATTCCTTGAGGACGAGAAGCAAGCAAATTGGATGGCTGGCAACGGCCGGGCGAGGTTGCAGAAACTCCGGCGGTCCGAAAGAATCAACAAGCAATACCAAACCAGTGTGACGGAAACCCAATGAAACAGAAAATTTTGAGTTCGCTGGACGCTGCGGTCGCGGACATTCCCGACGGCGCACGGATCATGTTCGGGGGATTTGGAGGCGCGGGTTTCCCGAACAATCTGATCCAGGCTCTCTCGCGAACCGGCATCAAGAACGTCGTCGCGATCAGCAACAACTGTGGGACGCGCGACGGGGAATTAGGAATCATGTTCAAGAACGGACAGGTGAAGCATGTGATCTGCTCGTTTCCCGGTCCCCATTCGAATCATTTTCAGGAAAGATTCGCAAAGGGCGAAGTGACTTGCGAACTGGTGCCGCAGGGAATCCTATGCGAGCGGATGAGAGCGGCGGCCGCGGGGTTGATGGGTTTTTATACGACGGTGGGAGTGGGAACGGAAGTTGCCGCGGGGAAAGAGGAGCGCGTGATCGATGGGAAACGCTGCATCCTGGAAATGCCGATTCATGCAGACTTTGCGCTGATCAAAGCCGAAAAGGCGGACGAACTGGGTAACCTGACATACCGGCTCGCGGCCAGGAATTTCAATCCGATCATGGCGCAGGCCGCGAAGACGACGATCGTAGAAGTGGATGAGATTGTTCCCGTGGGAACGATTGCGCCGGAAAGCGTGATTACCCCCGCGATTTTTGTCCACAAGATCGTGCAGGCGAAAGGATTGCACTATGCCGGATAAGCCGCGTTTGACTCGAGAGCAGATCGCGCAGCGCGCGGCGCAGGAATTGCCGGACGGCGCCTACGTGAATCTCGGATGGGGAATCCCGAACCTGATTTCGGATTATCTGCCGAAGGGAGTCACCGTTTACTTCCATAGCGAGAACGGAATACTGGGGATGGGGCCACGGGCGAAGGCCGGAGAAGAAGATCCTGATTTGGTCGATGCGATGAAGGTGCCAGTGACGCTGATTCCCGGGGCATCGTTTTTCAACCAGGCGGACGCGCATTTGATGACCCGTGGCGGACATCTGGACGTGGCCGCGCTCGGCGGCTTTCAGGTGTCTGAGAAGGGTGATCTGGCGAACTGGAAGATTCCGGGATCGAAGGGCAGCGGGGCCATCGGCGGAGCGATGGATATCGCAGCCGGTTCGAGAAAATTGATCGTGTGCATGGAACACAACACAAAAGATGGCGCGCCGAAGATTGTGAAGGAGTGCACGTATCCGTTGACGGGGATCGCGTGCGCACACACTGTGGTGACGGATCTGGCGGTGATCGACGTGAAGCCGGAGGGATTGGTGCTGCGCGAGGTGGCTCCGGGATGGACGCCGGAAGAGGTGCAGGAGAAAACAGGAGCGAGGCTGACTGTGCGGGGGACGGTGCCGGAGATGAGGCTGGGGTGAGGACGCGGCGACCAGCGATCAGCGACCGGCAAGCGGTGGGCAAGCCGAGGTTCTGCTCGGGCTCAAAAACTTAAGACTTAAAACTCAAAAACTTAAAACTAAGAACCGAAGACTTCCTACATCCGCGCGGCAGCACGTGCGGCGATGTGGCCGTCGGGGGTGCGAAGAACGAGGACGAGACTGTCCGTGACGGGGATACCGGCGCTGGGCAAATCGAACTCAAACTCCCATTCGAAGCGTTGCGGCAGGTCGGCGGCGACTTGGGTGGCGTAAGGCGTTACGGGGCGCGTCTCAAAGTGCCTCGGGACGATGCCCTTCGCGGGATTCATATGCATCCCGTGTTTCCAGTAAAAACTGAGGCGGAGGGTGCTGACGAGGGCTTTGGTGAGATAGGTACGCGTGCCGGTGTTCTGCAAACCCGTGTCGCAGGGGAAATCATACATGAGGAAGCTAAGATGCATTTGCACGGGGAATTCGGTGACGATGTCGTGGCCACGCTCGATGAGAGTGCCGGTGGTGGTGTCAACACGCTTGAGGTTATTGAAATAGTCGGGGGCGGTAGCGCGGCCCACGATGCGGAAACACGGGCCGGATGGGATGTCGCCGTCGGTCATCATCTGGAGGCCGCCGTCGTAATTCCAGACCGCTTTTTCGTGATTGGGTTGTGCGGGAAGAAAGGGTGCGACGGGAGAAAGCAGTAGGAGAACTGCGAGCGAGAAGGAAACTGTAAGCCGGCGAGACATAGGAGTTTCCGTCAGGGGAGATTTTACTCCGGGGAAGTTTTGGGGGAAAGGACTTCCTGGGGGATAGCCAGGGGCGTGCCGCGCCTCTGGCGCTGTGTGTTGGCGTGGCTGGTTACCCAGCCCTTGCGGGCTGGGCTAGGTTCTGCCGCGCCTTCGGCGCTGGCTCCCAGAGGACGTTGCGAGAGCGGATGTTGACGTTCCTAAGAGCCTTCTGGCGGCCTCGACCGCACCTGTAAGCACCATCTTACGAAGCTCCAAGACGGTTAGATCTGTTTGCAGCACCCTCTCCCCCACATGTACTGCCTGCGGGACAGCGCGGTCACCGTCATCTTGGAGGTGGAACCCGAAGTACATTCCCTCGTGGACCACGTCACATCTGATGTCGTAGAGCAGGTCCACAGCTTCTTCCAAGGCCACAGCTTTCTCCGTCATACGCCAAAACGACTTTGCCAACCGACCTCTAGTTTGATTGCCGCATATCTCGGAGAAGAATCTATGCACGTATTTTCTAGATTGCCCCACACCCTTGAAGCCAAAGGTGATCTTCGCAGCCAGTTCAGCAGCTATGAGATAGAAAAGTACTTGAAAAGCGGGCCGGCCGTGGGCCACGTCATCGATCCGATCTGCGAGCCAGATCATTCTCGCGGCCTGATGAAAGACGAGTTTCGCAGCGTTCTTCTGCGGAGGAAGGTCCTTTATTTCAGAGTAGAAGTCCTCAGCCTCCTGGCGACTCGGGAATACGCCGACGTACAAGTCTGGAAAACTAATGTCGGCAATGTGCATGCCATCCATATGTCCAGATCCTCAGGGGTGGGTCATGTTTTCGGGCTTGACGATTTGGTCGAATTCCTCGGGCGTGAGGTGGCCGAGCTGTATAGCGGCTTCGCGGAGGCTAATGTGGTGCACGTGCGCAGTGTGCGCGACCTTGGCGGCGTTGTCGTAGCCGATGCGCGGGGCGAGGGCGGTGACGAGCATGAGGGAATTCTTGACGTAGTGGTCGATGGTCTTGAGGTTAAGCTCGATTCCCTGGACGCAGTGATCGACGAAGCTGCTCATAACGTCCGAGAGCAGTTCCACCGAGTGCAAATAGTTGAAGATCATGACTGGCTTATAGACGTTCAGCTCGAAATTCCCCTGGGAGCCGGCGAAACCGATGGCGGCGTCGTTGCCCATAACCTGCACGGCGACCATGGTGACGGCTTCGCACTGGGTGGGGTTGACCTTGCCGGGCATGATGGAGGAGCCGGGCTCGTTTTCCGGGAGGATGAGTTCGCCGAGGCCACACCGCGGGCCGGAGGCGAGCCAGCGAATGTCATTGGCAATCTTCATGAGAGAGGCAGCGAGCGTTTTCAGAGCCCCTGAGGCAAAGACGATTTCGTCGTGAGCGGAAAGGCTGGCGAATTTGTTCGGGTGCGAGCGGAAGGGCAGACTTGAGAGTTCGGCGATTTTCTTTGCGGCGCGCTCGGCAAATTCAGGGTGAGCATTCAGGCCTGTGCCGACTGCGGTTCCCCCGATGGCGAGATCGAAGAGGCCGTCGAGAGCAACGGCAATGCGCTGGCCGTCACGGTCGAGAAGGCTGACCCAGCCGGAAAATTCCTGGCCCACAGTGAGGGGCGTCGCATCCTGAAGATGGGTACGGCCGATTTTGACGACACCGACGAATTCCCTGGCCTTGGCGTCGAGGGCGTCGCGAAGCTTTTTCAGTGCGGGAAGGAGGCGTCGGGAAGTCTCCGCAGCAGCAGCAATGTGCATGGCGGCGGGAAACGTGTCGTTGGAGGATTGCGACATGTTGACGTCGTCATTCGGATGTATGGGCTTCTTGCTCCCCATTTCGCCGCCGGCAATCTGGATAGCGCGGTTGGAGATGACCTCGTTGACGTTCATGTTGGTCTGCGTGCCGCTGCCGGTCTGCCAGATACGAAGAGGAAAGTGATCGTGGAGCTTGCCGGAGATGACGTCGTCGGCAGCCTGCGTGATGAGATTTGTTTTTTCTTCGGGGAGTTTGCCGAGATCGCGATTGACCAGAGCGGCCGCCTTTTTAAGGATGCCAAAAGCACGGATGAGCTCGGGTGGCATCGTGTCTTTGCCGATGGCGAAGTGAATCAGGGAACGCGCGGTCTGCGCGCCGTAGTAGCGGTCCATCGGAACTTCGATCTTGCCCATGCTGTCGGATTCAGTGCGGGATGGAACGGACTTGGCAAATTGGGTGGCTTCGGACATTGAAGGTCTCCTGAGGAGCGATGACGATAGTTTAGCAAAGAAGTCAGGAGGTAAATGATGTGAAGGAGACGGAGGAAGTGAAGGAAGAGGAGGCAAGGAAGTCAGGTGAGGATCAAGAAGAGAGAGTAATTGCCTGAGGGGATGCGAGGGAAGGAGTGTCGCGCCTCTGGCGCTCAGCGTTGGAGCGGCTGGTCACCCAGCCCTTTTGGGCTGGGCTAGGTTCTGCCGCGCCTACGGCGCTGGTGAAGAGCAACGAAGCTGCGGCGCTGTTGGAGAGGAGTGGACCATTCCTCTGAAAACGGCGGCGCAGAGCCATCGGTACAGCAAAGGGCACGACGTATCGTGCCCTCACGATCTCCTAGAACTTGTCTCATAAATAGAAACGACAGGAGCAGAACCACTTCTTCAGGGGCTAAAGGCCCAGGTTTCCATGGCTCTTATGTCGGAGCCCTTCGAGGCTCAGGGTCAACTGAAGCTCCGACCCCCGCTGCCACTATTTATGAGATGGCTTCTGGTTAATGCTCTGCGCCGGAAACTTGAGTTAGAACGGGTTCAGGGGCGGCGGCGGAATGGGAGGCCCACTGAATAAGGCCGGGGATGAAGGGCGTGACCGCATCGGCGTGATGCGGGAGGATGCGGACGGTGTAGCCGAAATAGCCACTCTTATCCGTGCGCAAGGAAGCCTGGAAGCGGAAGCAGCCGTTGCCTTCGCTACCGGCAGCGGCCATGGGAGTGACCTCTGGAGATTTGATTTCATCGTGGGCATCGACGCGACCAGAGAGGATCTGTACCGTGACATCGTCGGGAGTCAACGAGTCCAGAAATACGGTTGCGGATACGGGAATTTCGTTGCCCAGGTTGAATTCGCCAAGGCCATTCGAAACGGATTTAATCTGGATGCGAGGCCAGGCAGATTCGACGCGGGCACGCCATGCGGCCAGGTCACGCGCGCGGGCGGCGTTATCTGCCTGCAGCCGCTGATGACGGCGATGGGCAGTGAGATAGTATTCGTCCATGTACTGCATCACCATGCGGTGCATGTTGAATTCCGGGCAGAGACAAATGATGGAAGCTTTCATGCGATCGATCCACTTGGGCGGTAGTCCGTCGGCGCGGCGTTCGTAGAATGCCGGAACGATTTCCTTCTCAAGCAATTCATAAAGAGCTTCCGCTTCGACCTGATCCTGATACGCAGGATCCTGATATGCCTCGCCTTTGCCGATGGCCCAGCCAACTTCGTGGCCGGAGTCGAGACCCATCTGCCAGGCTTCATCCCACCAACCATCCAGAGTGCTGACGTTGAGAACACCGTTGGCCTGCGCCTTCATGCCGCTGGTGCCACTGGCTTCCTGCGGGCGGAGGGGCGTGTTGAGCCAGACATCGCAGCCCTGAACCATGTAACGGGCGATGGCGACGTCGTAATCCTCAAGGAAAACCACGCGGCGGCGGAATTCGCGGCGCGCGGCAAGATCGATGATCGCCTTGATGAGCTGCTTACCCCACTCGTCGCGCGGATGGGCCTTGCCCGCGTAGATAATCTGGACCGGGCGGTGAGGATCGTTGAGGATACGGGAAAGACGCTCGGGGTCGCGGAGGAGGAGAGTGGCGCGCTTGTAGGTTGCGAAACGGCGGCCAAAGCCGATGGTGAGCGCGTCCGGCGAAAGCACTTCGTCGGCTTCATCGATAGTGGATTGGGCGGCGCCACGGTTCTTGAGCTGGTCGCGCAGGCGGCGCCGGGCGAAGCCGACGAGGCGCTCGCGCCTTCGTTCGTGGGTACGCCAGAGTTCTCCGCCGGGAATGGATTGTGTGCGCTCCCAGAGTCTGGGGTCGGCGGGTTCCTCGCGCCACTTCGGGCCGAGGTAGCGGTCGTAGAGCTGGTTCATTTCGAGAGAAACCCAACTGCGGAAGTGGACGCCATTGGTGACGTGACCTATGGGGACTTCGTTTTCCGGGAGGCCGGGCCAGATGGAGTTCCACATGCGCCGGCTGACCGAACCATGGAGCTTACTGACTGCATTGCTGAAGGCGGCGAGGCGAAGCGCGAGAACGGTCATGCAGAAATCTTCTTTATCGTTTGAGGGATCCTGACGTCCAAGAGCGAGGAATTCCTGGCGGCTGATGCCGAGGCGGCGATACGCCTCTCCAAAGAAGTAGTCCATTTGGCCAGCGGGGAAATAGTCGTGGCCGGCGGGAACGGGGGTGTGCGTGGTGAAGATCATACTGGAAGAAGCCAAGACCGAGGCTTCTGCGAACGAGAGATGGTCGGTCTCCATGCGCCTGCGGATGAGCTCCAGAGCCAGGAAAGCGGAATGGCCTTCGTTCATATGGTAGACGGTGGGGCGAAGACCAAGAGCATCGAGGGCACGAACGCCGCCGACGCCGAGAAGCATCTCCTGCTTGATGCGCATATCGAGGTCGCCGCCATAGAGCTGCGCGGTAATGGCACGATGCTCGGGGCGGTTGGTGGGGACGTTGGTATCGAGGAGATAGAGAGTGATGCGGCCCACGGCGGCGCGCCATACATGCGCGGTTACTTCTCCATCGGGAAGCTGCAGGCGGAGCTGGACGTTGGGAACGAATTCGATGGGGAGCAGGTGAAAATCGTTGTCCGCAGTGGCCTCCTGCTGCCACCCGGCGGCGTTCAGATACTGACGGAAATAGCCTTCCTGATACAGCAGACCGACACCAACGAGCGGAAGTCCGAGGTCGCTCGAAGCCTTCAGATGGTCCCCCGCGAGAACCCCAAGACCGCCGGCGAAGATCGATAGACACTCGGTGACTCCAAATTCGAGAGAGAAATAGGCGACGAGCAGGTCGTTTTCGGCGGCGTGCTCGCGGCGATACCAGGTGTTCCTGGAAGAGAGATAGGAATCGAGGCGTTCGGAGACTCCGTGGAGATGGGAGAGAAACGAATCGTCCTTGGCGGCGTTTTCGAGGACACATTGATCGAGGCTGCCCAGCAGCCGGACAGGATTGTGGGAAGCGGTTTCCCACAAGTCGCGATCCAACCTGCGGAAGAGATCAATGGCAGCGTGGTCCCAGCACCAGCGAAGGTTATAGGTGATCGGAAGGAGTGGCTTCAAAGGATCCGGCAAAGAGGGTCGAACTTTGAATGTAGCGATAGGTTTCATGATGACCTCGGAACGGAAGGCGGCGAAACGGAGCGGCACGGGAAAGAGGGAGCGAAAACTGCCCCGGCGATTCCACCGCAGCGGAAGACTTGATCGCAGCCTGGATCTTCGAAGGGAGGGAAGAAGGCCCGACGGCAACCGCTTGAGGCGGAGGATGGAACAGGAGGGAGCAGTTGTCAACGGAATAGATAGTTAAAGTGTGATGACAGAGAAGGGGACGGAGACGTGACGGGGGTCACAGACGGGGTTTTCAGTTGAGAATAAATTGCAAGTGTACTTGCAAAGTATTTGCATATAGCGGGAGTCAAAGTGCCACAGCGAACCGTACCTTCCCTGAAGCGGTTGTTAATCATGATCTTGTTCGTGGCAGGTCTGGCCTCATTTAGCTCTGCAGAGGAATTGTCCCGATTGTCCGGAGTGGTGAGCGACCCAAGCGGGTCCGCGATTGTACGTGCCACGGTCACACTTCGCGCCGCCAATTCTAAAAATAGCGCGATTGCCACGGCGACCACCGATGGGGACGGACAGTATGTGATGACCGTTCCGGCTGGCGAATACGAACTGGAAATAACCGCTTCTCTGTTTCAGCCGTTCCAACGCAAGGAGCTCATTCTTGTGGCGGGGAGTGACATGCACGTGAATGCGGAGCTAAGCCTGGAGTCGCATGCGGAAAGAGTGATGGTCGTAGAAGAAGGATTTCTCCCAGACGCATCCACAACAGAACAAGGCAGTGAGTTAAAGGAAAAGAAGATCGCGTCGGTGCCGCTGAATGGAAGGGACTTCACGGATCTGATGAGCCTGCAGCCGGGAGTGATTCCCACGAGCAGCGCGCAGCCGAACGCGGTGGTGATGTCCGGGGTGACTTCCACGCCTCCTTCCGGAGACCTGGAAGCGGGGAACGTCTCAGTGAACGGGCAAAGAGAGACTTCCAACGGGTTTGCGGTGAACGAGAGCGACGTGGAAGAAGACGTAAATATGGGCACCGCCATTGTGCCCAACCTAGATTCCATTGAGGAACTGCAAGTGCTTACGGGCAATTTCGAAGCGCAGTACGGAAATTACAGCGGCGGGCAAGTGCTCCTGACGACTAAATCGGGGACAGACGCCTTTCATGGAAGCGCGTTCGAGTTTTTCCGCAATACGGCGCTCGATGCGAAGAGTTACTTCTCAGCCGCACGCGCGGGTTTTGACCAGAACCAGTTTGGAGGGACGCTGGGCGGGCCGGTGAACAAGCGGGGATTGTATTTCTTTGCCGACTATCAGAGAACACGAATGACCGAGGGAATCGAAACGGGATTGATTTCCGTGCCCTCCGAGCAGGAACGCCTGGGAAACTTGATGGACCGCGCGACTTCGATGACGGGCGTGGTGAGCGGCCCGTACCTGGCGGGACAGTTGGCGCAGAAACTGGGCTACAGCGTGAGTTCGGGCGAGCCGTATTATGTTCCCGGATGCAGCAGTGCAACCCAGTGCGTGTTTCCGAATGCGGCGATACCGCAGAGCGCATGGGCAACGTCGGCGCTGGCCCTGTTGCAGTACATTCCCCAGGCCAATCAGGGTGGGGCGATCTTCTCGTCATCGTCGGGGAACGAGTCGCTTCGTGATGACAAGGGCGCGATCCGGCTGGACGGCACAACGCGATGGGGCACTGTTTCCGCTTACTATTTTGCCGATGACTACCGATTAGACAATCCGTACCCCACAGGCCAGGGCGGAGCAAATGTGCCGGGTTTCAACGCGCTTTCCGATGGAAGGGCGCAACTGCTGAGTCTGGGGTTCACGAAGATATTCAGCGCAAACACGATCAATGAAGCGCACTTCAGTTACATGCGGAACGCCAACAACATTGGCGCGCCCGTGGGAGGCGTGGGACCGTCACTCGCGTCGCAAGGATTTGTCACCGGGGAAGGCACGGTGGGTATCGTGCCACTGAAACCCTCGATTGAGGGAATTGAAAACGTTTCGCTGAACAATCTGACCTTTGGCGTGGATGTGACCGGGCTGACGCAGGCAAGCAATACCTACCAGTGGTCCGACGTTTTCACGCGAGTCATCGGACGGCACACCTTGAAACTCGGCGGATCGCTGCACCTGGATCAGATCAACACGAACCCGGATACGGCTTCGAATGGGTCTTTTTCGTTTCGCGGGACGGAGACCGGGCTGGACTTTGCCGATTTTTTGCTGGGCGTGGCGAGCAGCTACTCACAGGCGGATTCCAAGAGCTTTTATCCGAGGAACCGATACATCGGGCTCTTCGCGCAGGACACATGGCGGATCACACCGAACCTGACCTGGAATTATGGACTACGGTGGGACGTTTTGCCTGCATGGCGGGAAAAATACAATCAGTTTCCCGGGCTGGAACTGGGAGAACAGTCCCAAGTGTTTCCGGGAGCGCCGACGGGGTTGGTCTATGCAGGCGATCCGGGAGTGCCGTCAACGCTCGCGCCGACGAAGTACACGAATTTTGCGCCACGGCTGGGAGTGGCGTACTCGCCCGAATTTCAGGATGGATTGTTGCGCAAGCTGTTTGGCGCCGGAAACAGCACGCGGCTTGTGGCAGGATTTGGGACATTTTACACGGCGTTCGAAGGATTATCGGCGGGAATCATGAGCGCGAATCCACCTTATGGATACGATTACACGAGCCTGGCCCCAGTTTTGTTCTCGACTCCATTCGTTTCCGCTGCGAGCGGGCAACCGTTCGTGCAGCCGTTTCCGTCACCGATTCCGGCGTATGGGGCGTCGCCAAGCCGGCCAAATACGAGCGTGGATTGGACGAAGTACTTGCCAATTACGGGAGTCCCCGCATTCAACAGGGCAAATGTTCCACCCTATGCGGAGACGTACACGCTTTCGCTCGAAAGGCGCCTCGGTAGAAACACGCTGCTGACAGTAGGTTATTCGGGATCACAAGCGCACCACCTTCTGGTGATTGAGCCAGCGAACCCCGGCAATGCAGCGTTGTGCCTTAGTGTGAGCCAGGCGTCACAAGTGGCGCCGGGAAGCGCGACGTGCGGGCCGTTCAGCGAAGGAGGAGTGTTCACGAGAGCAGACGGTCAGATGGTGCAAGTCCGCGGCCCGTTCAGTCCACAATTTGACGCGGTGGCGTACCAGAAGACTGCCGGCAGTTCGAATTACAACGCGTTGGAGGTGAACCTCCGGCACCACAGCAAGTGGTTCGAAATTCTGGCGGGATACACGTACAGCAAATCGCTGGATGACTCCTCCAGTCTTTCGGAAGAAGTGAATCCCATCGACCCAGGGTTAAGCAAGGCAGTTTCCGCGTTCGACCTGAGGCACAATTTCGTGGCGTCGTATACATACAATCTTCCCGGGCAAATCCTCGGGAAGCAGAACCGGTGGACGGAGGGCTGGTCGATCTCCGGAGTGACGCGGCTGGCGACGGGCTTGCCCGTGACGCTTTACAACAACAATGACACATCGCTGATCGGGAGCATTCCAAACGGAATCAACAACAACGGACTGGACACGCCTGACCGCGCTCCGGGAAACCTGGAAATCAACAACAATCCCCGCAATGGACGGCCTGCTTTCAATACAGGGCTTTTCTCGCTTCCTCCGCTTGGGCAAATGGGCACTGCGGCGCGGCGTTTCTTCTCCGGTCCCGGAATGGCGAATTTTGACATCGCTTTGCAGAAGAGTTTGCGGCTTACGGAATCGAAATCGCTGCAATTCCGTATGGAGACGTTCAATACGTTCAACCACGCGCAGTTTTTCGGCGCGGCATCGGTGGATGGAAACATCAGCGACGCGACGTTCGGGCAGGTGGTGAACAGCATGCCACCAAGACTGGTGCAATTGGCCGCGAAGTTTGTATTTTGATGCAGGACGATACCGCTCAGTAGACGTCGATGGTGGTGACGCTGAGGGCGGGAAGCGAAACGGTCAGAGAAGTCCCGGAAACCGGCTGCGTACCTGCAGCGACAGGCTGAATGGGATTCTGGTTTTGGGCAGAGGAAGCGGTCATTTGGAAAAGGTGCGCCGTGCCGGAGAGAGTCTGGCCGTTAATCGCGGTGACTTGAGTTGATGTTGAACGGTTGATGGCGACGAAAACCACACGGCCGGGCGCGGTGCTGTCTGTGCTGGCGTAGACCACGACATTTGCCACGTTGCTGGATGTGGATTGCAGCGAAGTGTCGCCGAAATTGGAATTGTTGTTATCAAAATCGCGGAAAGCGCGGAAACCAGCGAGGATATACGGAGAGGTGCTGTTCAGCGGCCAGAGATTGGCGGCAAAGAGATTTTGCGCGCCGAAGATGCCGAGGTTATCAGCTTGGGCGATGGCGCCGGCAATGTGCTGGCCGCCGCCGTTGTTGTATTCGGTGATGGAGATCTTCATGCCAGGATTTTCCGTGGCGATTCGCGATTGCAGCCGGCCGAGGATATAGATCGGTCCGCCGAGCACGTCCGTGGTGATCCAGGAATTTTCCGTGAACGTCGTATCCCAAAGGCTGCGCGGGCTCTGGACGATGGCTTGCACCTGCGCATCCGTGAGCGACGAACCGGTGAGGTTGGTGACGCGATTGCCGCTTCCGTCGGTCGCTTCGGAGTACCAGTGGAAGTCGTAGACGTCGACGAGCGGCTTGCCATACGTTGCCGACGCACTCTTGATCGCCGGGAGATATTTGTCCGGGAACCAGTTATTGCCGGAGGGAGTCGCGCTGAGTTCGCCCTGCCAGTTGTAAATGCCTTCGAAGCCGTAGTGTACGGGACCAAAGATAAGGACATCGGGGAATTGATCCTTGAGCGCTTCGGTGAGGGCGATGGTTTTGGAGATGTAGTTGTCCGAAGTGACCGGGTTAGGGCCTTGCACTTCGAGGTGCGTGGAGTTCCACAGTTCGGGCTCGTTATCCAGTTGCACAAAGACAGGGTGGGTTGTGGGATTCGTGCCGAAGATGGATTGGCCGGAGAATTTCTGGTCGAGAGCCCAGATGAATTCGTCCATGTAAACGTAATTGTCGGTGGTCGGGGGATTGAGTGTGAAGGGTGCGGAAGACTGCGTGGTCTTTTTGTCTACGACCTGCTTGAACCGCGTCAGGTCGGGTGGATTGGTGACGCTGACAGGACCGTTCTCGTCACCGGCCACGAGGCCCTGCAGCTGGAAGGTGACGAGACTGGCCATCCCATTCGATTGGTCACCGGCAATGAAACTGCGCACAGCTTCGGCGGGAACCGTGCTGCTGCTCAGATAGTCGTCGTTTTCGTAAAGGTAATCGCTGCCTGCGTTGGAGGCGTTCGTTTCCCAGTTGTACGCCGTCCAGCGATTGCCACCGGCGCGATCGAAAGTGAGATTTGGCGGAGCACCGGTGATGCCGGAGTAGAAGTTAATGCCATAGACGTAAGGAGAAATGGCATGAGTCTTGGTGGGATCTATGGTGATGGTCACGTCAGCGGCAGCGGGAGCGGTTGGAGTGGCGCTGGCTTGAGAAGAATCGGCGCTTTGGCCAGCGGAGTTGACGGCAGCGACAACGTAATAGTAGGTGGTGCCGTTGGTTACGCCGCTGTCCAGATAGGAGTTTGTAGAGGGTGTGGCAATTTGTGAGTAAGGCCCACCCGAAGTGGTGGAACGCTGAACGCTGTAACTTGTGGCGCCTGTGCTGGCGGACCAGGTTAGAGAGACCTGGGCGTTGCCCGCAGTAGCTTGGAGATTGGTCGGAGTGGGCGGAGGATTTGCAGGTGCAGCTGGCGTGGCGTTCGCTTCTGACGAATTTGCACTTTCGCCCGCGGAATCCACTGCAGAGACAACATAAAAGTATTTGGTGCCGTTCGTGAGGCCGGCATCTGTGTAGCTTATGCCTGTAGGAGAAGCGACTTTTGCATACGGGCCGCCAGAGGTCGTGGAGCGCTTTACGTTGTAGCTCGTGGCGCCCGTGCTGGCGGACCAGGTTAGAGAGACCTGGGCGTTGCCCGCAGTAGCTTGGAGATTGGTAGGAGCCGGCGGAGGATTTGCAGGTGCAGCTGGTGTGGCATTTACTTCGCTGGAGTTCGCGCTTTCGCCCGCCGAGTTCAGGGCAGAAACAACATAAAAATATTTGGTCCCATTGGTGAGGGACGCGTCCATGTAGGAGTCGCCGGTAGGCGAGCCCACCGCCGTGTAAGGACCGCCGGAAGTGGTGGAGCGCTTGACGTGATAGGAGGTTGCCCCGTTGGAGGAGGCCCAAGAGAGGCTGACCTGTGCATTGCCAGAGGTAGCAGAGAGGCCTGAGGGCACGGGGGGCACCGAGGTATTACCGCCCCCGTTGCCAGGGGTGCTGGTAGAGGAAGCGCAGCCGACAAGCGAGGCAACAGATAGTGCCCAGAAGAAGGACTGGAATAGCTTGGCGCGGCTGAGAGTAAGCATGACTTGGATTTCGTGGGCCGTCGCGGCCGTGAGCTGGGTTGAGAGAAGGTTAGGGGAAGCTGCAAAAGCGAACAAGTTGACCGGAGGGACAGTCAGGCGGAGTGGCCACAAGGACGGGCCCTCGAAAAAGACGGAAAGCCTTTGAAATCGGGCGGTTATTACTAACTTCAGCACAGGTGTTGACCGGCGATATTGCCGAAGGAAAAAACGGGTTGCAAGCTAAGGATGCAGGTAGCAGTACTCCTATACTCGATCGGACGCATTGCGTCCGAGAGACGTTACCCAGGTTATCGAAAACGTAAGGCGTGTGAGACGTGAAGTCGCGCGAAGTGGGGCAACGAGTGGGGTAAAGGAAGGGGCGCCTGCAAGGCCGGCAGGAACAGACGGGTGGAAAAAGTGCCTGGCCGGATTGAGGAAGAGGATGAACATGATCCCCAGCAAAAAGTTGGCATTGGCTCTTTTGTCAGGCGTGGCACTTCTTATGGCGGCCTGCAGCGGCCTGAAGACCGGGTCGAGTACCGGCGGCGGTGGTACGGGGACGACTTATACGATCAGCGGAAGCGTGAGCGGGCTGACGGGAACGGGACTGCAATTGCTGGACACGATCAATGGTTCGACGACGGACACGCTAACCGTCACGGCTGGCGCGACGTCCTTCACGTTCGCGATGGCAGTGCCGACTGGCCAGACCTATGCCGTAACGGTCAAGACTCAGCCGACGAACCCCTCGCAGACATGCACGGTGACCAACGGAACGGGAACAGCTGCGGCAAACGTCACGAATGTACAAGTGAGTTGTTCCGCGCAGTACACGGTTAGCGGAACGGTGACAGGGCTAGCAGGATCAGGGCTGGTGTTGGCGGACAACACGACGGACACACTGACCATCACCGGAACCGGGACCGTACCGTTCACCTTCAAGAACTCGGTTACCGGAGCATACAACGTGACGGTACAGACGCAGCCTACGAATCCCACGCAGACTTGCACGGTGACGAACGGTTCGGGAAGCGCCACGGCCAACGTCACGAATGTAACGGTGACTTGCACTTCGAAATTCACGGTCGGCGGAAATGTGACGGGACTGACCGGGTCCGGACTCGTACTGCAGAATATGGGGGGAGACAACCTGACGATTACTGGAACCGGAAGCGTGCCGTTTACGTTTGCGACGGCGGTGCCCGGAGCCTACAACGTCACGGTTCTGACACAACCGACGAACCCAACCCAGACGTGCATCGTTACCAACGGATCGGGAACAGCCTCAGCGAACATCACAAACGTCACGGTGAATTGCTCCTCTGGATTCACCATTGGAGGGACGGTAAACGGGTTAACTGGCGCAGGATTGGTGTTGCAGGACAACGGTGGAGACAATCTGACCATCACCGGAACAGGCAGCATAAAATTCACGTTCGCGACGTTAGTGTCTGGAGCCTATAACGTGACCGTGAAAACGCAGCCATCGAATCCAGCGCAGAATTGCACCGTGACAAATCCGACAGGGACGGCCACGGCGCCGGTCACGAACGTAACGGTAACTTGCGGGGCGGTCTATTCGATTGGCGGACAGGTCACAGGATTGTTGGGAACCGGGTTGGTGCTGGAGGACACGCTAGGCACTGTCTTGGATCAACTTCCAATTTCTGGAACAGGGACGGTGAACTTCACTTTCAGTATTCCCGCGCCGGCAAACTCGGCGTATGCGGTGAGCGTGGTGACGCAACCGACGAACCCGTCACAGACCTGCTCGGTGACGAACGGGACAGGGACGGCAACAGGCAGCGTGAATACCGTGCAGGTGGTTTGCCCAGCGCCGGAGTGGACCATTGGAGGGACGCTGTTGGGCTTGGTTGACCACTCCTTCGCGGGTACTCCGCTCACGGGAGCCACCGTCGAGTTGCAGAACAACGCCGGCGACAACATTTTTGTCACGGGAGACAACCAGGGCTTCACGTTCCCGACGCCGGTGACAAACAACGGAAAGTACAACGTGAGCATATTCGTGCAGCCGACCAGCCAAATTCAGCCCTGCACCGCTTTCTACTACATGGGAGTGGCGACGGCGAACATCACCAGCGTGATCATCGATTGCCAGCACAATGATTGGACATGGCAGTTCGGGTCTGACGTCGTTGGGACGTATGGTACGTACGGCACCGCGCAACTGCCACCGCCGGCACCGCCTTCTACCGATCCGAACACTCCCGGAGGAAGGGATTACCCGGCTACATGGACCGACTTGGCAGGGAACAAGTGGATGTTTGGCGGCTATGGTATGGTGGTGCAGGGAGCGAGCCCGCCATACCTGCCCGGGATTCTGAGCGATCTCTGGGTCTTTGTACCTGGGCTTTACAACTCAACGGGCGCGTGGGTTCCGGCGAATCTGGAAATCACAAACACCCACTTTGCGTCGGGCCTCGTCAGCTCAGTTGCGAACCCCGCTTCATTGGAGGTTCCAGGCGGGTATAGCACAGTCACAACGAGCGGCTCATATACGGACACATCGGGGGACCTTATTACAACCACGTATCCTGGTGGCCCTGGGGCGCGCTGGGGCAGCGTGACATGGGCCGATAGTTCAGGAAACTTCTATTTGTTCGGCGGGCAAGGTAACGCTGCGTATCCCCACAGCGGTCTGTTGAATGATCTATGGAAGTTCACGCCTAGCACATATGACGTGTCGGGTGGCAACTACACAGGGTCCTACACGTACTTTGGAACCTGGACGAACTTGAGCGGGTATGCAACCGCCAACGCGAAGGGCAACTACGGTTCTCCCGGCCTGGCTGGCGGCCGGTGGGGAGCGGCGTACTGTACCGATGCAAGCGGCACTCTATGGATGTTTGGTGGACAGGGCTACGACTCGAATGGAAACCTTGGACTACTGAACGACCTCTGGAAATACACCGGAGGCACGTGGACCTGGGTGGGGCCATCGAACTCGAACGTCGGTCAGAATAACGGCATCTATGGCACGCTCGGCCAGGGGTCAACCGCGAATTCACCTGGCGGCCGACAGACGGCCGTCCTGTTTGCCGACAACAACGGAAACCTGTGGCTATTCGGAGGGCTGGGCCTGGACTCTGTGGGAACGCAGAATCCAGGTAATACCGGCACGCTCCCGAACGGGACCACGCCAGAAGGCGCCCTGCTCAACGACCTGTGGAAGTTCAACATCAGCAGCGGAGAGTGGACATGGGTCTCCGGCGGCGGCCTGACCGGCTTGGCGAACCAGATCGGAATGTACGGTTCACAGCAAGTGCCGGCGGCGGGATTCTTCCCCGGCTCACGCTGGAGCGCGGCAGGCTGGTCAGACAGCAATGGAAGTCTGTGGATATCCGGCGGCTGGGGATATGCCTCAGCGCTGGCGCAGAGCACCGGCTTCCTCGACGACATCTGGGAATTCGACACAGCGGGGCCCAATGCGGGTCTGTGGACCTGGTGGAAGGGTTCCAGCAACGTAAACCAAGCCGGCAATTATCCGACGTACTTGCCCGTGCAACTGGGCGTTCCGTTCGTGAACAACCAACCCGGCGGCCGGAGAGGAGTCGGGTTCTGGCAGCAGGATCCGAACGGCTTCGTCTGGTTCTTCGGCGGCCAGGGCTACGACTCGATTGACGCCAACGGCTACCTGAACGATTTGTGGACGTATCTGCCGTTCCCGTACTAGTTGGACAGCTAAAGGGTTCAATCCGAGGAAGAACAGCCGGGGAAGCGAGTGGCCCCGGCTGTTTTCTTTCTGGCGTGTGGACCAGCTTCTGAGAACGAATCGTTTGACCCGCCCCATCCCCGCCCAATTGTTCAAATCAGGTCGACGAAATGATGTGCTATCCTCCTGCGTCGTGAATGCGAAGCACATTACGCCCATATTGAATGTGTCCGACATAAGGGCGAGTTTTGCCTGGTTCGAAAAATTAGGCTGGAAGAAATGCTGGGACTGGGGAGATCCTCCGACTTTTGGCGCGGTCGGGTCCGGTGAGTGCGTGATTTTTCTTTCCGGATCAGCCAGGGCCTTGAAAAAGCAGAGAATTGAGGGCTCCCAGCGAGAGACTAGAGAAACGAATCTCTGTTGAAGCCAGAGAACCGTTGGCACGGTTATATCTGGACTGAGTTGGCCTTCCTGTATAATTGAAACCGGGGGAAATCAGGGGAAGATGGCGGTAGTGAGACAGAGGGGGAAGGCGTCAGCAAAGACGCGGCGCCGCAGACGGCTGCGTTTTTGGCGGACGCGCTTGAAGGAGTTGCGCAGCATCTCCAAGGCCCTCCTGTCGACGAAGCATCCCTTTCTGGCCCATATCATCCCCATGAGACGGTGCAACCTGGACTGCACCTATTGCAACGAGTTTGACGACACGTCCAAGCCGGTACCGCTGCAAGAAATGAAGAAGCGGCTGGATATCCTGGCCGATATGGGGACGTCGATCATTACCATCAGTGGAGGCGAACCGCTGATGCACCCCGAGTTGGACGAGGTCATCCGGCACATCCGGAAGAGGGGGATGATCGCAGGACTGATCACGAACGGCTTCTTCCTGAACAGGGAACGGATTGAGCGGCTGAATGAGGCCGGTTTGGAACACCTGCAAATCAGCATCGATAATGCCGTGCCGGATGAGGTTTCCAAGAAGAGCCTGAAAACGCTGGATGGGCGGCTGGAAATGCTCTCTGAATGGGCCGTTTTTCAGGTAAATATCAACTCCGTGCTGGGGAGTGGCGTAAAGAATTCGGAAGATGCACTGAAAATCGCCCACAGGGCGCTGGAATTGGGTTTCACGAGCACCGTGGGCATCATTCACGACAATGACGGACAGTTGAAGCCATTGGTGGAGCGGGATCAGGAGATTTTTGAGGAGATCATGACGCTGGGGAAGCGGTCGTTTTCCCGGTTCAACGAGTTCCAGCACAATGTGGCACGGGGGCGAGAGCACGATTGGAAATGCCGAGCAGGGTCGCGCTATCTCTATATTTGTGAAGACGGGCTGGTGCACTGGTGCTCGCAGCAGCGCGGGTATCCCGGAGTGCCCTTGGAAAAGTACACAGACGAAATGAGGCATCGAGAGTTCCAAACCCATAAGGGATGCGCGCCGAGATGCACAGTGAGCTGCGTGCAGCAGGTGGGGATTCTGGATAATTGGAGGGCGGAACAGACTCTACTGCCGGTAGAAGCGCCCAGAAATGCGAATTTAGTGCAGATCGCGAAGTAAAGGAAGTAGATGATAGAGGAACGGAAAGAGGAATGACGAGGGAGCGCGGCCTGGCCGCGCTTTTTGTTTTTTCGAGCGTTGCAGTTGGCGAACAGAGACGCTGTTAGCGCGTTGACGGGGCGCGGCTGCTCTCTAAGAATAAAGGCATGCCCAGCGTTGCGATTGAGATTGAGAACCTTTCCAAGGAATATCCGTTCGGCTTTCTACACCTGCGAAAAAGGCGATCACTAGAGAATCTGACCATGCAGGTGCAGGCCGGCGACGTGTTTGGATTTCTTGGGCCTAACGGCGCGGGAAAGTCCACGACAATCAAGCTGCTGATGAGATTGATCTTCCCAACGTCAGGGACGGCGCGAATTTTGGGGAAATCGATTGAAGACGTCTCGATGCACCAGGACATCGGGTATCTTCCGGAACAGCCGTACTTTTACGATTACCTGACTGCCGCCGAGTTGCTGGATTACTTTGCCAGATTCCACGGGTTGAGAGAGTCTGACCGGCGCGAACGCGTACAGCGCATATTGAAAAGAGTGGGATTGGACACCGCCAAAAAGATCCAGTTGCGGAAGTATTCGAAAGGGATGTTGCAACGGGCAGGATTGGCACAGGCGATCCTGCACGACCCTCAGGTTGTGGTGCTGGACGAACCCATGTCCGGTTTGGACCCGTTGGGCCGGCGGGAAGTGCGGGACATTATTCTCGGGCTAAAGAAAGAAGGACGGACGGTTTTGTTTTCGACGCATATTTTGTCCGACGCGGAGATGCTGTGCGATCGCGTGGGCGTGATCGTGGGCGGCAAATTGCGCGGAGTGGGAACCCCAGGGGAGATGGTAGGGATCCAGACGCAAGGCATGGAAATCCTGTTTGAACTGGACGGAAGCGCAAAGAAGCCTGCGCTCCTGGAGAAAGCGGCCAAGACGGGCGAGCGATATCGCGTGCAACTTCCAGAAGCAGAACTTTACAACGCGCTTGACCAGCTAAAAGAAGCAGGGGCACGGATTCTGTCCGTGGCACAGATCAAGCCCACCCTGGAAGAGTTCTTTATGAACCTGGTGGATGCGGACCGGGCTCAAGCCAATGCGGTCGAGGTCAGCGGACGATGAGGAACGTTTGGGTGGTGGCGACAAACACGTTCCGTGAAGCGGTGCGGGACCGCGTCCTGTACAACCTGGTTTTTTTCGCACTGCTGATGATGGGCGCGGCGATCCTGGTAGGGCAGATCTCGATCGGAATTGAAGAAAGCGTGATCGTGAGCCTGGGACTTTCGGCGATATCGGTGATTGGAATCTTCATCGCGGTTTTCATCGGTGTAGGATTGGTTTCGAAAGAGATGGACAAGCGGACGCTTTATGCGTTGCTGGCGAAACCGGTACAACGATGGGAGTTCCTGCTGGGGAAGTTTGGCGGGCTGGTGATGACGCTGACAGTGAACACGGCAGCGATGGCGGTTGGACTGTACGCGGCGCTTTGGACGGTAAAACACCCGCTGGAGCGCAGCGATTGGTACCTGCTGGTTGCCGTGTATCTCATCCTGCTAAAACTGGCCCTGATCGTGGCGCTGGCCATGCTTTTTTCCTGTTTTACGACGCCGTTTCTGGCCATTCTGTTCACGCTAGGCTTGTACTTTGCCGGACTGTTTGCTGAGGATTTGCGGACGATGCAGGCCATCAGCCTCACACCGGAAACGATGAAGCTGTTCCGGGGCATTTCCTACCTGTTGCCAAATTTCGAGAATTTCAACGTGATGGGAGTGGTGGCCCATGGAAGAAGTGTGCCGGCCACCCTCGTGTGGCAAGACACGGGATATGCGATTTTGTACGCGGCGATTGTGTTGGCGGGTGCGGCGATGATCTTTTCACGGCGTAACCTGAAATGAAGCTGAGGCAAATGGCTGGATTGCTCCTAGCCGTTCTGCTGCTGGGAGGATTTGCCGGGGTGTGGAAATTGCAGACGAGAATCGATCAGGAAAAGCGATCGGTCTTCGTCGAGCAGGATGAATTGGCATTACGGTCCGGGCCGTTGCTGAAGAAGCTGAGCCTGGAATACGCTCCGCTGGTGGGCGCGATTTACTGGACGCGCGTGGTTCAGTACTTCGGAGAAAAACACCGTCTGCATCAGAAGAATCTGGACCTGATGTGGCCGATGCTGGACATTGCCACGACATTGGATCCGAATCTGCTGCCTGCCTATCGTTTTGGGTCGATATTTCTGAGTGACCGTCCGCCCAGGGGACAGGGACGGCCCGACCTTGCGGTAAAACTGCTGGAACGGGGAATCGCGGCAAATCCCGATCACTGGCGACTCTATCAGGATTTGGGAAACGTCTATTACTTTGACGTGAAGGATTATCCGAAAGCGGCTGCAGCCTATGAAGAGGGCAGCAAGAATCCGAAAGCGCTGATCTGGATGAAAGTGATGGCGGCGAAGATATCGGCGGAAGGGGAATCTCCCGAAACATCGTATTTTCTTTGGCAGCAGGTTTATGATTCGACGACCGATCCCGCCATAAAGTTCAATGCAGAAGAACATCTGAAGCTAATGAAGGTCCAACTGGATATAAAAGAGATTAACCGGGCCGCCGATGAGTTTGGGAAGCAGACAGGCCACCGCGCTACCCGGATTGGCGAATTGGTGCAGGCAGGTTTGCTCAAGTTCGCGCCGCGAGATCCGCTAGGGTATCCGTACGTGCTGGGAGAAGGCGGGAAAGCGGAGCTGAACCTGGACAGCCCGATGCTGGAAAAAGAGCTGATGGAATCGCGGCCGCCAAATTGACGCGAGACTACTCAGGAACACAAAGAAGTGTCATGTGCGGGTCGATCAGGAGTTTGTGAGGATCGGCTTGCGAATGAAACGTAAACGAGGTTTCTTCGCCAACAGCGAGGACGGTGCCCAAATAGACGCTGCGGCCGGCAGGGGCACCAATGTACAAGGGCACAGGAGCGATGAAGGATCGGGGCACTTCCGATTGAAACAGCTTGCCGCGAATCTGGAAGCCTTTGTCCGTCCGGTGCGAAGTGAATTCCACCTTGTAATGCGGAATGCCGGTTCCCCGGACATACTCCTCGAAAAACCATTCCATCGAACGCCCGCCTTCAAGATCCATCCTGGGAATCATAACGGCTTCGACTTCCTTCTGGAGTTGCCCGGTGGAAAGGGGCTTCTGCGCATACTTGGACGTAAGGGCGTGAAGCAGAGAAATGAAGCGCGCGTCCGGATCGCGTGAATTCGTTTCCCGAAGCATCTCCCGAAGCATATGGAAGATCCAAGCACCCTTCGAATAAACCACAACGTCGTACGCGTCCGGCGACTTCGAAGAGGAGAGACGCGTACCCATGGTCACGGGACCGGTATCGGCGGGAGCGATATCGGCGTCTGACGGCTTCGTGACCAATCGCTTGCGGTAGCGGCTCAACCAGGTATTCAGTGTGCGGTCTGGCATTTTCTGCGAGTCGGCAAAGAGAAGCGAAAGGTAAACGGCCAGTCCCTCATCGATCCACTCGTCACGATAGCTTTCCCATCCAACCACGTTGCCCCACCACTGATGTGCGACCTCGTGAACGGGCATGATGTCCGTGAATGCTTCTTGCGTGCTGGAGCTTAGTCCAGCACGCTCCTGCGCCTCGGGTGGAAGAAAGGAAAACGTGGAGAGATACAGGAGTCCCGGCCAGCCCTGACCGAACGCGCCGGGGATTTGGGAAACGGCCAAGCGAGGAAACGGGAAGGGGCCGTTGTATTTCTCGAAGAAAGTGATGGAGGAATTGACTTCGCGCGCCAGCGAATTCAAGGCATCGGCGGGGCTGGGAGGAGGCGGGGCCAGGACCTGTGCCTGTGCCCCCACCTCCGGAAGGTTCGGGTGAGGAATGACAGGCGGCTCGACGGCAGGCCGCTGTAAGCGAGCAAGGATCGCCTGCTCGAGCAGCTTGTTGGCGTAAACCTCGACGACGTGATTGCCTGAGGAAAGAGAAGTGAACGCATACTGGCCCAGATTAAAACCGGCTTCGGACACGGGGATGCTGGACTTCCAGTGAGCCACTCGGAACTCACCGTCGTCGTGTTCGTCGGACTTCAGGCCCGTGGCAACCAGAGTCAGATTCTTTGGCCAGCGGAAGGTGAGGTCATAGGGAGCGAATTCCGAGGTGTCGCCGGCGTGAGGATACCAGCTCTCTCTCGCGCCCACGAAAAGTACCGAATTGCCGTAGTTTTCGATGACGTTTCCACGATAGCGAAAATGCAGGGTGAAAGTGCTCTTTGGGTCTGAAGCGCGCGGGAGGAAGACACACAGCGTGTCATCCCCGCGAGTGCGCAACTGCTGTTCCGTCAGGCCTTCGTTCTGGAAGAAAAGGAGATTCTCGCCGGACCCGAGTGTTATGGACTCAACCTTGAGGGCGCGGGAAAGCTGGACGAACAGAATACTCTCGCCGGGAATGGCAGCGCGGAAGTCGACGGAGGTGTCGCCTTCGGCAGAATTGTCGTTACGGATAGTGGTGTTGATCTGGTAGTGGAGCGCATGGAAGGGCATCGGAGGGGGAACAAATCCCGGGAGTGCATAAGAGGTCCAGACGTCGTAGTAAATGATCTTATTGACGACGCGAGGCTGACCCAGCATGAAATTTTCGCGCCGCATGTCGTCAAGGAGGACGTCGAATGGGCCTGTCAGGATGCCATCGATGCCTGCGTGGAAAAAATGACGCGGAGTCGCGGCGTATTTTTCGAAAAGGATCCGGAGAGAATGTGTGGGATTCAGGCGTTCGAGCTGAGGAAGCCAGAGAGCGGTGAATGAGGCGTCAGGCGCAGGTTGCAGAGAGCCGCTGCTGAACTGCGCGAGCAGTTCCTTGGCAGTGTCGTCCGTAAAGCGGGCATAGATAGAGACGAACTGTTGATCCAGGACAGGCGCGCCGAGGAATCGAGCCATCTGCTGTTTTTCCGCGGGATCGCGTGGGAGGGCGAGGGTGTGGCCAAGGCCAGAGAAGACAAAGCCGGTGACGCGGCCCTCAAAAGGCTGGAAAAACGCCAGCTTTCCGCGCTCGAGAGCAATGACGAGATCGCCCTGATGGAGTTCGATGCGGTCCGTGCTGGAGATTGTGTAAACGTGCTCGGAATCGAGCCGAAGGTCATTCAGAGAAGCGAGGACGTCCCGAGGGGAAGGATCCGTGGCGGCGAAAGCGGGGCTACAAGATAAAAGAAAAAGCAAGAGAGCGGGCCGAGGACGCATGCACTGAGTGTAGTCACTTTCGGCATGTGGGGACAAGGCGGGGGAAAAGGCAGAAGTCTGCCGCTTTAAAATAGAGAAATGGGGAGATCCAGTTACCGGCTCCGAATTGTGACGCTAGTTGCCGTATTGCTGCTGTGTGCGGCGCGCGCGCGCGCGGACAAGATTGTGTTGAAGAATGGCCGGCAGATCGTGGCGTCCAACGTGACCGAAGACGGGGACAGGGTCCGGTACGAGACCTCCGCGGGGGAACTCTCTATACCGAAGAGCATCGTGGATCACATAGAGAAAGGTGGGCTGATGCCAGTCACGGAGTCTCCGGCAACCGCAGTGGCGAATCTGAATCTGGCTCCTCCGCCGATGGAAGCCACGGCGAGCGCAGCGGAAATTGACCAGGCGGCCGTTCACGACGGCGCCGTCGACCGGGACTATATTGCGCGAATGGAGAATGAAGCACGTGGCGGAAATGCGAGGGCAAATCAGAAGGCTGCTCTGGCGCACCATGCCGCGGCACAGTTCGAACTGGCGCATGGCGACATGGAACACGCCTTGAACGATGAACGGACAGCGATCAACTATTGGCCGGATCAGCCGGTGCTGCTGATGAACGTGGCGTACCTGTATTTGAAGAAGAGCGAGTTCAAGCAGTCTGTGGAATATCTGGAGCGGGCGAAACGAAACACGACAGACAACGCCGACCTCTACAAACTGGAAGGCTGGGCCTATTACGGGATGAACAAGACGGAGCAGGCGGTGGCGGAATGGAAAAAGGCGCTGGCGCTGAAACCGGACGTGGAAACCCAGCAGGCGTTGGATAAAGCCCTGAAGGACAAACAGGAGGAAGAGAACTACAAGGAGAACGAGAGCCCGCATTTTCAGTTGAAATACAACGGTGCGGAGCAACCCGCATTGGCGAGAGACGTGTTGCGGGTGCTCGAAATGCACTTTGCCACTATTGAATCCGAGCTGAACTACACGCCGCCGGAGCCGATCGGAGTGGTGCTGTATACACAACAAAGCTTTTCCGACATCACGCGCGCGCCGGGATGGGTGGGCGCGTTGAATGATGGAAGAATCCGCGTGCCGGTGCAGGGACTGACAGCGGTGGATTCGGAATTGTCTCGCGTGCTGAAGCACGAACTGACGCACAGTTTCATCCAGCAGAAAACGCGCGGGCGCGCGCCGACGTGGATACAGGAAGGCGTGGCGCAGTGGATGGAAGGGAAGCGGAGCGACGAAAACGCCGCGGTACTAGTGCAGATTTATGATGGGGGACAGGCGGCGCCGCTCGGACGGATGGAAGGATCGTGGATGGGGCTGTCGGGAGACATTGCGCAATACGCTTACGCCTGGGCGCTGGCGAATGTGGAGTACATTGTGGAGACCCAAGGGATGAGCGATGTGGAGCGCGTCCTGGACCGGATTGCGGCGGGTGCCTCGACGGAGGATACGCTGAAGGAAGTGCTGCACGATGATTATGGAGATTTGATGCGGTCGACGGCAGAGTATTTGAAGAAGAGTTACGGAAAGTGATGCCGTTCTCTACCTGACTCTAGCGTGGGACAACAAAATAGCGGCCCTTCGATGCTCTGGGCAAGCTGATCAGGAGTTGGCGAGGAGAGCGGCGAGAAGAGCAGCGCGCTGCGGCATCGTTTTATAGAAAACGAATTCGTGCGCGGAGTGGGCGCCGTCGCCGACGGCTCCAAAGCCATCCAACGTAGGAATGCCGAGAGCAGCGGTCAGATTGCCGTCGGAACCGCCACCGGCCGCGGCTTCGCCCAGGGAAAAGCCCATTTGTTTGGCAAGCGATTTGGCACGCAGGAAAAGCGCAGCGCTGTGCTTGCGCTCCAGCGGAGAGCGAGAGAAACCGCCGCGAACCTCAAGTTTGGCACCCCGGCTAATGGGCTTTAACGAGCGAAAGCGCTTTTCCAAGGAACGCATATCGGAAACGCGCCAGGCGCGAAGATCGAAATTCACCTTGGCGCGGTCGGGAATAACGTTTGTGCGGGTGCCGCCCTCGATGAGGTCCGCATTCACAGTGACGCCGTGGCGGGGATCGTTCCACTTTTCAATGCGAGCTATCTGGGCAGCGAGTTCGTGAATGGCGTTGATGCCGCGCTCGGGGTCCAATCCAGCGTGCGCAGCGCGGCCATACACCATGAGCTTAGCCTCTCCGACACCCTTGCGCGAGGTTTTGGCGAGTCCACGAGGGCCGAGAGAGGGCTCGAGAACGAAAACGGCGTCGCTGCGGCGGGCCTCTTCCTCAATCAGCTTGCGAGAAGATTCACTGCCGATTTCTTCGTCGGAGGTCCAGAGGAAAACGAGGCGCTTGGAAACAGGGACATCCAGCTCGTTGAGAGCGTCCAGCGCAAAGAGAGCTTGAACGATGCCGGCCTTCATGTCGAACGTGCCGGGACCATACGCCCTATTGCCGACAATCCGGAACGGCATTTTGGAAAGTGTGCCGATGGGATAGACCGTATCGTAATGGCCAAGGACCAGGAGTTGCGAGCGGGGAGTGGGCGAGGGAGGGTTCCAGACGGCGCGGACGTGGTCGCCCCGGCGTCTTTGTTTTGCTAACTGTACGTAGGTTCCGCGAAGGGTCCATTCGTCCGCCAGAAAACCGGCGCAGCGGTCCGCGTGGTTTTTCTCAAGGCTGGGAGACTCGATCAATGTGAGCTGACGCAGAGTGTCCATCATCCGCGGGAGCCGTTTGCGAAGGTGAGCGAGGAGGGTTTTGGAAAGCGGTACCTGGGCCATGATAGGGAGATGGTAACAACGGCATTGCCCGTGGGCAACGGCGAATGAAAGGCATGTGGCTGAGGGAACAGGTATTTTGAGAAGAAGTAGACTGCGCGCGGCGCCGGGATTGCTTATAATAAGAGGTTTGCGATATATGGAGGTCTGGCTGCCGAAGAGGTATCCGCGGCACAGGAGCGGGCATGCAACTGGACATCAACGAGATACAGAAATTCCTGCCACACCGGTACCCGTTTCTGATGATTGACAAAGTCGTGGAGATGGAGCGGTACAAGCGCATTGTGGCGATCAAGAATGTGTCGATCAATGAGGCCTACTTTCAGGGGCATTTTCCGGGGAAACCGGTCATGCCAGGAGTGCTGATCCTGGAATCGATGGCGCAGGCGGGGGGATTGCTGCTGCTTCAGGAGATTCCCGACCGCGACCAGAAGTTGCTCTATTTGGCGTCAATGGACGACGTAAAGTTCCGGCGGCCGGTGGTGCCCGGGGATCAACTACGCGTGGAAGTAAACATCAAGTCATGGAAGGGCGACCTCTGCAAGATTGAGGCGAAAGCGTTTGTGGAAGAGAACCTGGCGACCGAAGCGACGCTGATGTGCGTGATGGTCGACCGGGATCGCGCGAATAGCTCAGGAAAATGACGGCAGAAAAAATACATCCGCAAGCGATCGTCTCACCGGAAGCGAAAATTGGAAGCGGGGTGGAAATAGGGGCCTTTGCTACTGTGGGTGCGGGAGTGGAACTCGGGGACAGCTGCATTGTTCACGGCCATGCGGTCATTGTCGGCCCATCGAAATTCGGCGCGCGAAATGTGTTTCACCCGTTCAGCGTCATTGGAGGCGACCCGCAGGATTACACGTTTCGCGGGGAGTTCGTGGAACTGGTGGCCGGGGACGGCAATATTTTCCGCGAGCACGTCACCATCAGCCGGGGCACGAAAAAGGGCGGAGGGGTAACGCGGCTGGGGAACGACAATTTCTTTCTGTCGTATTCGCATGTGGGACACGATTGCCAGATCGGGAGCAGCACTCTTTTTGTAAACGGAGCAACGCTCGCGGGCCACGTCACCGTGCAGGATTTCGTGACGCTGGGGGCGTTCTCTCCGGTGCACCAGTTCTGCAGGCTGGGCAGGTACGCGTACATCGGCGCGAGCACGGTGATTACGCAGGATGTGCTTCCGTTTTCGCTGATTGTGACGGAGCGGGAGACAAAGTGTTTTGGGGCGAACACCATCGGGCTGGAGCGGAAGGGATTTTCGCCGGAGCGGATTCAAACGCTACAGCGGGCGTTTAAATTGCTGGTCCGTTCGAAGAAGAATACCGCCCAGGCGCTCGAAGAGATGAGGAAGACGATGGCAGATTCCGCCGATGTGCAAGAGATGGTTGCGTTTGTAGAGAAGGCCGAGCGCGGAATTGTGAAGTAAGGCGAGCTGTGAATTCATGCCGGAAGCTTTCAACAACACAGCAGGGTGGGGGCTGATCGCGGGAAATGGACGGTTTCCGTTCCTGGTACTGGAAGGGGCCCGCAGCCAGGGAATTGAGATGGCTGTGATCGCGCTAAAGGAGGAGGCTTCACCGGAGCTGGAAAAGGCAGCGAAACGGCTGCACTGGGTCAGTCTGGGAGAACTGAGCAAGGCCATCGCCCTCATGCAGCAAGAGGGAGTGAAACGGGCGGTGATGGCCGGGCAAGTAAAGCACAACAAAATTTTCAGCGCGATCCGGCCGGACTGGAAACTGGCGAAGCTCCTGTTTTCTTTGCCGAAGAAAAACACAGACTCGCTGATTGGAGCTGTTGCAAAGGTATTCGAAGAGGAAGGAATCCAGTTAGTGGATTCGACGTTGTTCCTGAAACCGCTTCTGCCACAGGCCGGTGTATTGACGCGGCGCGCGCCGAGCGAACACGAATCAGCGGACATAGAATATGGAATAGGCGTAGCGAGGCAGATCGCTGGAATGGACATCGGACAAACCGTGGTGATTGCGGATCGCGCGTGCGTGGCCGTGGAAGCGATGGAAGGTACGGACGAAGCCATTGCGCGCGCGAGTCGTTTCGCGGAAGGCAAGCCGCTGGTGGTGGTAAAGGTGAGCAAGCCGAAACAGGACATGCGCTTCGACGTACCCGTGGTTGGATTGCCTACCGTCGAAGCAATGAAGAAGGCGGGGGCCACGGCATTAGCGATCGACGCGGAGCGCACGCTGTTATTTGACCGGGGGAAATTGATCGAGCTAGCGGATGGTGCGGGGATCGCGATTCAAGCTTTTCCCCCGATTAGGGATTTGGAACCAATAAGCACTTCCATGGGAATAAAGAAGTGAACGCGGGGATGGGTGTGGGGACAAATAAGACTCGTGTCGGCGTGGTAGGGTGTGGCGAGTTTGGGCGCAACCACGTGCGCGTGTATCGCGAAATCGAGGCTGCCGAACTGGCGGGTGTATATGACCAGGACGCGGAGCGAGCGGCAAAAGTCGCGCAAGAGTTTCAGACTCGCGCGTTCTCTTCCTTGGGCGAACTGAGTGGCGCCGTGGACGCGGCGAGCGTGGCAGTGCCGACCGTGGCGCACAAGGATACTGGCTGCGCCCTGATGGAAATGGGAATCGACGTCCTGGTCGAAAAACCCATGGCGGGAACGGTGGCCGAAGCCGATGAACTGATCCGCGAGGCGAAGCGCAACGGACGCATCCTGCAAGTTGGGCACGTGGAGCGGTTCAACCCGGCAGTGCGGGCCGTGGAACCGATTGTGAACCGGCCCTTGTTTTTTGAGGTGCACCGGCTGGGAGTATTTACGCCGCGGAGCCTGGATGTCGACGTAATCTATGATCTGATGATCCACGACCTGGATATCCTCCTGGCGCTGATGAAGGAACCAGTGGAAGAGGTACGTGCGGTGGGAATACCGGTGCTGACGGACAAAGTGGACATCGCGCATGCGCGACTGGAGTTTGCAGGCGGGGCGGTGGCGAACGTCACGGCCAGCCGGGTTTCGACGGAGCGCGTGCGGAAGATGCGTTTTTTTCAGCAACATGAATACATTTCGCTAGATTACGCGCGGAGAGACGCCTTGCGCGTAGGAGTGAAGCGCCCGGGTCCCCAGCCGGAGTTCGGGTTTGAAAGACTGCCGGCCCCAGAGACTGAGCCTTTGAGGGCGGAACTGGAAGCCTTTGTGGAAGCGGTACAGATTCGAGTAGCCCCAAAAACGGATGGGGAGGCCGGGAGAGCCGCTTTGGAGCTGGCGAGCCGGGTTATGGAGAGCATCCGAGAGCACAGTGCGCGCGTCCAACCAGTAGGGTCAGGGGTGCGGGGAAAAATTAGCCAATGATTCCACGGATTTTAGTTCCGCAAGGGGCGCGTCCGCCGGCGACCATCGAGCCGACGACGCGCAGGCGCCCTACTTCATTGGACGAACGGACACTCGTGCCTTCGACGCTGCCCATTGTGTCGCTGGATGGGCATTCGACGATCCCCGCCAATTTGCCGCTCGAGGCAATTGCCACCCGCGTGGTTGTGCCTCGCGACTTGAATATCGAGGAAGTCCAGCGTCCAGACGATTCCACCTTGCCGGCGCAGCCAACGGAGATGGACGAGCGGATCACGATTCCGCAGGGAGCCGCTCCGCCCGAGGTTCTGCCGGAAATGCCTCCGGTGTCGGAGGACTTGGTCCAGCCGGACATCATTCAGACGGGCGAATTGTCCTTCCTACCGTCCGAGCAGCAGCAGAAGCGGCCCGTCGGCGAGATTGTCGTCGCGGGCGCGTCGTTACTGCTGAACCTGCTCTTCGTGATTTTGATGGTGCAAGTGCTTGCGTATCGATCCCGATCGCACGAGGTGGATGAAATTGGCAGGCGGCAGATATCGGTGTTACTGCCACCCGGCGCGCTGGAATCGCTGAAGCCCACGACGACGCCTCCGGCGCCACGCCCTACTGTAAAAGTGGACCCGAAAGAGATTCGAAAGGTCGCGCCGACGATTACGCCGCCGGTAGCGCCTCCTCCAACGCCGCAGCCAGAGCCGCCGAAAAAAGAATTGCCGAGCGCACCAACCCCGCAGCCCAATGTGGTGGTGCCTCCGCCGAAACCAGCAGACGGCAACAAAGGTGACTTACCGAAGCCACAGGTGAAACTGGAAACACCGAATATGCCTGTGCCGCAGAGCGGGCTGATTCTGCCGAAGTCGACCTCACCGGGCGAAACCATTCGTGAACTGGCGCAAGGGACAAGAATGAATACGCCGGCGCCCATTGGCGGCGGGAGTCCTTTGCCGGGTGGACACGGACGAGGCGGGGGTGGGGGGGGCCATGGGACCGCGGGCGGCGCGGTCCAGATGCTTACGGACACCGAGGGTGTGGACTTCAACGACTACCTGCGGCGCGTGTATATAGCGGTGAGAAACAACTGGTACGCGGTGATGCCCGCATCCGTGGAACTCGGCGACCAAGGTGTGGTTTCTCTGCAATTCAAGATCATGAGAGACGGCAGCGTGCCGGACAGCGATCCGCAACGAGTGTTCGGGTCGGGTAAGGAACCCCTCGACCGCGCAGCGATTTCGTCGATTCGGGCGTCGAATCCGTTCCCGACGCTACCCGCGCAGTTCAAAGGGCCGTACATCGAGCTGCGGTTCACGTATTATTACAACATGCCGATTCCATCGAATTAAGCAAGCCGCTGCACTCCAAAAATGAAGATAGCGCGACAACAGGTGCTGGGGAGTTTGTTGCTGGCACTGATTGTGCTTACCGTTTTGTTGATTCGTGCCTGGCTTGTTTTCTCCCACAAATGAATGCGCTGATCGAGCTTCCGCTGTTGGTCATCGTGGGGCCGACCGCTTCTGGAAAGTCATCGCTGGGAGTGTGGCTGGCCGAGCGGCTGAACGGAGAAGTCATCGCCTGCGATTCGACACAACTTTATCGCGGCTTCGACATCGGCACGGCGAAGCCAACTATGACAGAGCGGTGCGGAGTGCCGCATCACCTGTTGGATGTGCTGGACGGAGCAGAGGAGTCGACGGCAGGCGGATATCGGGAACTGGCGATCGAAGTATTGAACAATCTTCGTGCCCGGAAGAGGCACCCTATTCTCACTGTGGGAACGGGCCTTTATCTGCGGGCGCTGCTGGAGGGCCTGGCGGATGTGCCGCAGCGGTCGGAGGAGCTAAGAGAGCGTTTGTGGGCAAGTGCGGAGGTGCATGCGACGGGATATTTGCACCGCATGCTGCGGCGGCTGGATCCGGAGTCGGCGGAAAAGATCGCGCCCGCTGATGAACAGAAGCTGATTCGGGCGATCGAAGTGTGCCTGCTGACAAAAAAGCCAATTTCTGAAGTGCACCGGAGCGGGCGGAAGCCGCTAATGGGCTGGCGGGCAGTGAAGATTGGATTGATGCCGGAGCGGGAGGCGCTATACGAGAGGGTGCATGCCAGGACAGATGCAATGCTCACCCATGGGTGGCTGGAAGAAGTGCGTGGGCTGATGGAAAGCGGAATGCCGGAGGGTGCGAAAGCGTTTGACTTCATTGGCTACCGGGAATTGCAAAAGGTTCTGCGCGGAGAGATGCAATTGGAAGAAGCGCGTGCCGCGATCCAGCAGGTGACGCGCCGATATGCGAAGAGGCAAATGACATGGTTCCGGCGGGAGAAGGGAGTTCGGTGGTTGGCAGGCTTTGGTGACGAACCAAGAATTCAGAACGAGGCGCTGGAGAGCGTGCGCGACGATGTGACCACTGCCATATCCGACCCAAACGGAATGGAAGTATAATTGTTGTGATGAAAGTTCCCTCCACGCAGCGCAAAGTCTGCGCGAGAAGACCGGCTCTGACCCATTCATGAAAACTCAGCACGATACTTCTGTTTCCGAACGCGTACTTCTGGTAGGAGTCGGTTGGAAGCGAGCGCCGCGGTTTCCCGGCATGCCTGTGGGAGAGCAGGGGCGGGAATCGTTGGCCGAGCTCGTGGAATTGGCGCGGAGCGCGGGCGCGGAAATCTCCGGAACTCTGTTTCAGCTACGGGATGCGGCCGATCCCGCCACGTTGGTCGGGCGTGGGAAGCTGGATGAGATTCGGGCCGAGGCGACAGCACGGCAAGCGCCGCTAATCATATTCGACAGCGAACTCACGCCGGTGCAGCAACGCAACATCGAAGAGGCGACCGAGCGCCGGGTGATCGACCGGACGCAGTTGATCCTGGATATCTTTGCAAAGCACGCGCGGAGCCGGGAAGGGCAGTTGCAGGTAGAGTTGGCGCAGCTGAATTACATGCTGCCGCGTCTGACGGGTCGAGGCGTGCAGATGTCCCGCTTGGGCGGCAAAAGCGGCGGGGGTGGAGCGGGAGGAGCCGGCGGCGGGGCGGGGAGAATTGGCGTGCGCGGTCCTGGCGAAAAGAAATTGGAAACGGACCGCCGGCGCATTCGCGATCGTGTAAGGAAAATCGAGGAGAGCATTGATGAGGTGAGGCAGCAGCGGGCTCTGCGGCGGGAAGCGCGGAACGCTGTGCCACTCGGAACAGTTTCCCTGGTGGGGTATACAAACGCGGGGAAGTCCACGCTTTTTAATGCGCTGAGCCAGGCGGGCGTAGTGGTTTCGCCCAAAATGTTCGCCACACTGGATCCGACGATCCGCGCTCTGCGCCTGCCGTCAAATCGCAGGATCCTTATATCCGATACGGTGGGGTTCATTCGCGCTCTGCCAAAGGGCCTGATGACTGCCTTTCGAGCTACGCTAGAGGAAGTGCAGGAATCCGCTCTGATTTTGCAGGTGAGCGACATTTCCAATCCGTACCACGAGGAACTGGAACGGGAAGTGGAGAAGATTCTGGGCGAGCTTGGCGTGATGGAAAGGCCGCGGCTGCGCGTGTTCAATAAGATTGACCGCTTGACGCTGGAGCAAAGAGAAGAATTTGCGGCGGCCTGGTCCCGATCGAAAAATGGGGAAGAACCCCCGGTATTTGTTTCAGCGCTAACTGGAGAAGGACTGGACGGACTCCTGAGGCGGATCGATGCCGTACTGCCCGTCGATCCGGTAGTGAAGCTTTCGCTTCATATGCCATTGACGGAAGGGAGGGCGCTGGCATTGATACACGCGTTGGGCCGCGTGGTGCATTCGCGCGTAGATGATTCGCATATGGACCTGGAAGCGGAGATTCCAGAGGCCGTGGCGCGAAGACTGAAACTGAAGGATTTCGAAGCGAAGGAAACATTGCGACCCTCGCCTTCGTATGGATAAGCAGGAGGCAAAATCATGGCCGCCTTTTTCCTGTGGTGCATACTGCTTGTGGTGTGCTGGCCGATTGCGATTCTAGCTTTGGTGCTGTACCCGCTGGTGTGGTTGCTGCTGCTGCCTTTCCGGATTATGGGCATTGCGGTTCACGGAGTGTTTGAGCTGCTCCGGGCATTATTGTTTTTGCCGGCGCGCATCTTGCGTGGCCCTCACGCAATCTGAAATGATCTTTGACCGCTGAGGAAAATCAGCAGGAGTTACTCTCGAGTAATTCAGCGAAATAACGCAAAATATGAATGCAATGTCACAGAAAACGGGCTTGCTGCAGGCGCCCGCAGAGAGGGCTCAGCTGTGGAAAACGTTGTGGAAACTGAAAGGCACTCATTCTGTGCTGCGGTTGTTATCCCAGAAGATGCTGACTCGTAGCCGCTTTATTATCCTTGCAACGATAAGAAAATGCATAACTTAACTATGTAAAGAGGATGTAAATGCAGAAATGGGATCAGAGCGGTGCTGCTAATTCCAATTGTGAATTTGCACAGGTTTGCAGCAGAGGGTGTTACGAAAGAGTACCGCACCTAATCCGCCCCACGCGCTTCGTTTAATTACCTTGGAGTACCGACTATCGCACGGATGGCCACGTTGACGCTGGGGTTTGCAGCGGACTATAGTGGGCCGAGCGCCCAGAAGGAGCAAAACACCCGCGCGTCGCGCCCCTATGAACCTCCCGAACGCATTGACGCTATTGCGGATATTTATTGTCCCCGTACTCATCGTAGTGCTGCTGACACGCAGCCCTAACGTGGAACTGGGCGGTTTTCCCGTGCATTTTGAGATTTGGGGGGTGCTGATCCTGCTGATAGCGGCTGCGACTGACTGGGCGGACGGCTATTTTGCGCGCCGACGCGCCCAGGTGACCACGTTGGGGATTCTGCTGGATCCGATCGCCGACAAACTCCTGATTTGCGCGGCCTTTATTTCCCTGGTGGACATGCACTTGGCGAAGGCCTGGATGGTAGTGATCATCATCGGAAGGGAACTGGTGATTTTGGGCTTGCGGAATATCGCGTCAGCGGAGGGATTTACCATTGCCGCGTCGACACTGGGAAAAACCAAGATGGTGCTGCAGGTATGTGCAGCGGCCGTGTTGATCTACGGCGCCAGGCACCCGTCCTTTCGCACGATGGGCCTGATGCTGCTATGGCTTGTGGTGATCAGCGCACTTGTATCGGCAGCGCAATATTTCTACAGGTTCTGGAACCAGTTGGATGACCGGGTCAAACAACGCCATAAACTCAGCGTTTTGGAAGTACAAAAGAAACCGCAGGATGCACTGCCTCTCTGAGACCGACCGAAAAAGCATACTGGAGCTAACTCGCCAGGCTGTGGTGGAAGCTGTTTGCCGAAAGCGGCTCTTGGAAGAAATCCCCAAGTACGAAGTGTTCGAGCCGCACTGCGGGGTATTTGTGACGCTTCACGTCAAAGGGAAGCTGCGCGGCTGCATTGGCGTCATCCATGCCCAGGAACGCCTCGGCGAGAGCATCACAAAATGTGCGTTGGGAGCGGCGCTTGAGGACCCGAGGTTCAGTCCCATGCAGCCGGAGGAGCTGCCGGAGACAGAGATCGAAGTCTCTTTGCTTTCTCCTCTGGAGCGGATTAAGCCCGAGGAGATCGAAATCGGCAAGCACGGATTGCTGGTGGAGCAGGGATTCTGCCGGGGGCTGCTTCTGCCTCAGGTTGCCGTAGAACACAATCTGGGACGCGAACAGTTTTTGAAAGAGACCTGCTTTAAGGCGGGATTGCCGGCGGACGCATGGAAAGCCACGGACACGCGGATTTACGGGTTTACGTGCGTGGTTCTGAAAGAAGCGCAGGGATTGTCCCGGTCGAATCACTCTGTACAGTGAGAGGTGGGAAAGAAAAGCCCGCGCGAGAAAGAGCGCGGGCTGAGCAAGAAAAATGGCCAAGGGTCATTCGATCTCAGCGTAATCTCCGGCATACATTTGAGACCGGCTGACCGTCAGGAACAGAGTAGAAGAGTTGGGGGTGACGTTGAGCACGATGCCCTCCCCGAGAATCTCCCTCGGAAGATCATTCCATTTATAGGCCACCGGGGTGCTGCCAAAACCGTACATCTTGTATTGGTAGTCGTCGAAGTACGGTGCGGTATCCGCATGGCTCCCCTGGTACCGGAAGACCCGCATATAATCGCCGACATTCGCGCCCTGATTCGTGCCGAGATTGACGAAGACAGTCTGAAGCTTGCCGTAAGACTGGGCGAAATCCTTTCCGGTAACCAGCATGCCGACCGATTTGCCGCTGACGGGCGCAAACTGATCGAATTTCTCGGTTGGCTTGTAAGGTGGAGAAGGGCGCTCTTGCCATGGGCGAATGAGATCCCCACGCTGTAGGATGTCGCAGGTGAAGGTGACCTCCGCCGTGGAAACGTTCGGATCCACATGCACGACCTTGAGCTGGCCGATGTCCACGAAGTAGGTGCCCATGGCTTTCATCAGTTTGTTCTGCCATTTGAACCACTGAACATCAATGGCATCTTTATCCGGGCGGTAGACAGAGTACCGGTCACCAACGCGGACCCCTTGGCTCGATCCTTTGCTGATGTAGACAAGGTCGCGGAGAGTGAAGACAACCTTCGAGCTGGACTCCTCACCGGAGATGACCCGCGCATCCTCGCCGCCATGGTCGGTAGTGACGAAGTTCGAACAATAAACAGCCGAGTAATCCGGCGAGGTCGCGGCCGCCACAGGCTGTGTGGAATTGATGGTTTGTGACTGCTGCGGGCTCTGCGTCCAGGCGCTAGCACCTGCCAGCACCATGCCGAGACCCATACCTGCTGCGATTGCACGCATTAGATCACTCCTTCGATTCACGCCAAAACGGGCCGTGCGGGGACTTGCATACTTGAAACTAACAAGCACCCGGAGGGGCGTCAACAAATTGAGTGGCAAGGCTTTACACTTTAGGTAAGACGTGCTACAAGCCGTATTTTCAATGGATTGGAGGCACTCTAGGGCATGAGCGTATTCGGGAAAGGGGTGGCTCGCCTTTGCGCGGTGGTGGCAACCCCCAGCGCCCGGGAATTCCGGCGGTTGGTCCGGACGGCGCTGCGGGAGACACCGACAGTGGAGTTGCGCCTGGACTGGTTAGCGAGCGACAAGGAGCGTCGAAAGGCCCTTGCGTGGTTGAAACGTGCGGCGCCGAAAAAAGCCGTCTTCCTGGCCACCTGCAGACGGAGAGTAGGCGGTGGCGAATTCGCCGGAACGGCTGACGAGGAGCTTTTCTGGTTGAGCGAGGCGAAGCAAGCTGGTTGCGAATGGTGTGACCTGGAGATGGAAACATTGCGCGAACTGCCCGGCAAAACTGTCCGAGGGCATGACCTGCCGCCTAAGGTGCTTCTTTCCATTCATGATTTCCGGCGGACGCCCAAACTTCCCCGAAAAATGAAAATTGCCGAGCGTGGCGGGGTGGATGCCGTGAAAGTGGCTGCGATGGCCAGGAAGCTCTCTGACAGCACCCGTTTGCTTCGATTGACCGGTGGAACCGGAAGAGTGGTGGCCGTACCAATGGGAGAGATTGGCCTGCCCGGGAGAATCCTATCGCTTCGTGAGGGCAGCGCGCTAATGTATGCGCCGGTGGCTGCGGCGACAGCGCCCGGGCAAGTGAATTTGAAAGAACTGAAAGAGCTCTATCGCGCACACAAGTTGACGGAAAAGACCAGAGTGTATGGCGTGATCGGGAACCCCATCGGGCACTCGCTATCTCCGCTTTTGCACAACACGGGTTACGTATCGGCGAAGATTGACGCTGTGCTCCTGCCGTTTCTTGTCGAGAGACTCGAAGATTTCCTGAAGGAGATGAAGGCGTTTGACGTGGCCGGTTTCTGCGTGACCATTCCGCACAAGCAGAAGATTTTCGATTATCTGGATGAGTGCGAGCTTTTGGCGGAAGAGATTGGAGCTGTGAATACGGTAACGGTTGGAAACGATGGAAAATTAGCCGGCCGCAACACGGATTATGTGGGGGTTCTACGAGCACTGGAAGGGAAGCTGAAATTAAAAGGCAGCAGGGTTGCGATTTTTGGGGCTGGAGGCGCGGCGCGAGCGGCAGCGTTCGCGGTGGCGAAGGCAGGCGCGGAGGCGCTTATATGCGCTCGAAGGGAGCGCGCGGCGAGGGAACTGGCTCGCGCGGTAAAAGGCGTAGTGCTGAAGAGAGCAGCACTGCGGAAAGAAAAATTCGACGCGATCCTTAATACGACGCCGGTGGGTATGCATCCTCACGCGCAGAGTTCACCACTGGAGCCGGCAGAGCTAAATTGTGATGTTGTCATGGATATGATCTACAGGCCGCTCCAAACCAAGCTTTTGCGAATGGCCGCAGCGCGAGGAATCCGAACAGTATCTGGCGTCGAGATGTTTCTCGCCCAAGGCATTGCGCAATGGGAGTTGTGGACGGGCCGCCGCGCGCCTGAAGCTCAGATGCGCTGTGCGATCCTCAAAGCGCTGCGAGACGAAAATAAGCGCCAATGGTGAGAGCCTCCTCTTCCTGAGGTTTGCCTGTCACACGCGGTATAATCACAAGTCTCAAGCTGCGGTCCAAAGCGAACTGATGATCCAACCTTCGTTTCAGGAATTTCAAAAGCTGGCCAAGCAGGGGAACCTGATTCCCGTGTATCACGTCTTTTCGGCGGATTTGCTGACGCCGGTGAGCGCGTATCTGCGGCTGGCGCAGGGCGCGCGATATTCCTTCCTGCTGGAAAGCGTGGAAGGCGGAGAAAAGATTGCCCGGTATACGTTCGCGGGAGCACACCCGGAGGAGGTGTTCCGCTACGCTGGCGGGGCCTGCGTACTGGAAAACCGCAACCGAATGATCTGGGAAGAGCGCGATCCAATTTCGTTTCTCCGGGAACATGTGGCCAAATTCCAGCCGGTGCGAGTGCCCGGATTGCCGCCACTGGTTGCGGGGGCGATTGGCTACTTTAGTTACGACATGGTCCGGCTGATCGAGCGGCTGCCGAAACGTCTGCGTGACGACATCGGGCTGTACGACGCGATGCTGATGTTCTATCGCGGCTTGATCGCCTTCGATCACGTGCAGCACCAGCTGTGGATTGTCCGCAACGTGTACACCGAGGGTCCGGGAACATTGCGGGCCAAGTACAACGCTGCGGTGAAGGAGATCCGGACGACACGAGAGCTGCTGGAAGCCCCTGTGGAGAGCGAGAGACCACGCAGAGTGTCGAGCAGAACTGCGCGCGCACCGAAGGTCAGCTCGAATTTCAAGCGAAGCGAGTACTTACAGGTGGTGAAGAAGGCCAAGCAATACATCCGGGCGGGCGATATTTTTCAGGTTGTGATCAGCCAACGGTTTTCTGCGAAGACGAAAGCCGATCCCTTCGATGTTTACCGCGAGTTACGCGCACTGAATCCTTCACCATATCTTTTCTACTTGCAATTGAATGACGTGCATGTGGTGGGCAGTTCGCCGGAAATGCTCGTGAAGGTGCAGGGGAAGGATGTTTTTTACCGGCCGATTGCGGGAACGCGCTGGCGCGGAAAAAACGAGGCGGAAGATCTTCGCCTGGAGCGCGAGATGCTGGAAAGCGAGAAAGAGCGCGCCGAGCACATCATGCTGGTGGACCTGGGAAGAAACGATCTAGGGCGCGTGTGTGAATATGGGAGCGTGAGAGTAGAGAAGTTGATGACCGTGGAGCGCTATTCGCACGTGATGCATCTGGTATCCAGTTTGCATGGACAGTTGCGTGAGGATGTGGACTGCTTCGATGCGCTGATGTCCTGCTTTCCGGCCGGCACGGTGTCCGGGGCGCCGAAGGTGCGCGCCATGGAGATCATCGAAGAGCTGGAGAAGACGAGGCGAGGAATCTACGCTGGAGGAATTCTCTATTTGGACTTCGCAGGGAATCTGGACTCATGCATCGCTCTTCGCACCATGGTCATCAAAAATGGAGTGGCGCATGTGCAGGCCGGCGGAGGCATCGTGGCGGATTCCACGCCGGGGGGCGAATTCAACGAATCGGTGAACAAGTCGAAGGCGCTGCTGGGGGCCTTGGAAACAGCCCACGCGGGAAGAAAGGGCAAGGAAGCGAGGCGGAAGGCGTGATTTTGTTGCTGGACAACTACGATTCGTTTACCTACAACCTGGCTCAGTACTTGGGCGAATTGGGTTGCACGCTGGAAGTGCATCGCAACGACAAAATTTCCGTGGAGGAGATTGCCCGTCGAAAGCCGGAGAGGATTGTGATCTCCCCTGGCCCCTGCACGCCGCAAGAAGCAGGCATTTCGGTCGAGCTTATCGAGAAGCTGGCGGGGAAGTATCCCATTCTAGGTGTGTGTTTGGGGCATCAGGCGATCGGGGCTGCGTTTGGCGGGAAAATCGTGCGAGCGCCGAAATTGTTTCATGGGAAGACGAGCGAGATTGAGCACGACGGGAAGGGAGTATTCAAGTCCGTCAAAAACCCGTTTATGGCGACGCGTTACCACTCACTGATTGTCGAGCGAAAGTCCTTGCCGAGAGAGCTTGAGATAAGCGCCGAGACAAGCGATGGAATCATCATGGGATTGCGGCACCGGAAGTACAAAGTGGAAGGAGTGCAGTTTCATCCGGAATCGGTGCTGACGGACTCGGGGAAACAACTTCTGAAGAATTTCCTGTCGCTATAAGTCTAAGTCTGCGCATTCATCCGCGAGATTGCTCCTGCATTCAGATCATCCTGCCTGCGCCACCGACCGGGCCTTCCGTATTTATATATAGGTAATCTACGAAGAAAAATAGAACACATATATTGCCTAAAAAACCATATTGCATGATTAGTTAACAATGAGTATCGTGCCTCCGGCGGGCAGCCACCCTAACCCGGCCCACGGAGGTTTACATGCCATTTTCGCGGCTCTGCCTTCTCCTGATTGTGTTTGTGCTTCTGGCGCCTTATGCAGGTTCCCCATTGTTTGGCGCCCATTCCCCGCTTGGGATTCTGACCCTAGCTACGCATGCCCATTTGGCGGACGCCGAGGCGTTTCCCGGGTTGTCCGTGTTCGAAGGAGAAGCCTCTCGACAGAGGCCGACGGGCACTTGGCCGTCCGCGCCGGGCACGCGATTCTGACACTTGGCGGAAGATCGGAGATTGCGCTGGTTCCGCTGGGGAGCGGGCTGCAGGTGGATATGTATGGCGGTTCGCTGCACTTTTCGATGGCAGAAAACGAACCGGCGGAAGTTCACGCGCTGGAGGCGATCATCCGCCCTGCGACATCGCAGGCCGCGCAAGGCTTTGTCACGATTCTGGGGCCAAAAATCCTGCAGATTGCAGCAGAGCGCGGCAGCTTGAATTTCACCTACCACGAGGAATTCCGGAATTTGCCAGAGGGGCAAACGTATAAGATGTACCTGGATTCTCCGGCGGACCCCGGGGGCGTGCCAGGAACAGGGGCTGGCAAAGCGGGAATTGGCAGCAAGGTGGCGTATTTCATAGTGGGAGCGGGAGTTGCCGGAGGGACGGCTTGGGGCATTCATGATGCTTTGAGAACGTCCAATGCGCCCATCAGTCCGGCCAAACCGTGAGAGCTGGCAGCCAGGGCCGGCCGAACGAATCAACTACGGGTGTTCGTAAAGGCTCTCAGCCGTTCAAGCCGATCCAGTGCTGACCCCGAAGAGAGTGCTTCAGCGGCCAGGGCGACACCTTCGCGAAAATTCCTGGCTATTCCAGTGACTACCAAAGCCGCCGCTGAGTTCATCAGGACGACATCACGGCGCGGCCCTATTTCTCCCTGAAAAATCCGGCGAATCAGAGAAGCGTTTTCCTGAGGAGTACCACCCTGAAGGGCTTCGAGAGGGGCGCGTGGAAGAGCAAAATCCTCGGGCGTCAGAACAAAACGCCGCACCGAGCCATCGCGTACCTCTGCAACCAGCGTTTCTCCCGCAGGAGAGATCTCGTCGAGGCCGCCGAACCCGTGGGCGACAAACGCACGATGAACACCCAGTTCCGCAAGGGTTGAGGCGACCAGTCCGATCAGGTCCGGAGAATAGACGCCGAGAATTTGAGAATGCGCCGCCGCGGGATTGGTGAGCGGTCCGAGGAGATTGAAGACCGTGCGCACACCGACCTCTTTACGAGCAGGGACGGCATGGCGCGTGGCGGAGTGGGCGGCAGGTGCGAATAGAAAACCGATGCCAATTTCGCGAATTGCCTGTCCCGATTGCTGCAAGGGTAGATCGATCCGAATGCCTAAAGCTTCCAAGACATCGGCGGAGCCACTGCGCGAACTGACAGAGCGGTTGCCATGTTTGGCGACATGCGCCCCGGCAGCAGCGGCAACGAACGCCGCGGCGGTGGAAATGTTGAAGGTGCCGGAACCGTCGCCACCGGTGCCACAGGTGTCGACCATTTGTTGCGGGCGGTCGTTCTCGTTGGCAAAAACGGGAGCGGCGTGGCGGCGCATGACTCGAGCGAAGGCTCCAAGCTCGGTGGAAGTGATTGGACGGCGGTTTAACGCCAAGAGTAAACGCACAATGTTAGGCGTCTCCAGGCGTCCCGAAAGGAGTTCCTCCATCAGCGATTCAGCTTCTGGCCGGGTAAGCGGTTCGAGGCGTTCGATTTTCTCAACGAATGAAAGAGAGAAATTCATGCCGTCACAATGTAGCGTTTGCCGATCCTTGCCCGAGATGCGCCTCTACAGTAAACTTTAGTGTTTTACGAGCCTCAAATTCTAACATCAGTGCACTGTCCCATCGTCGCACAGGATGTCGGTTCCGGCAGCACGGGGCCGCTCAAAGGCAGAACATCAAATGAAGATCCACGAATATCAAGCTAAAGCTATCCTCTCGCGATATGGCGTGACCACCCCTCGCGGCGAGGTGGCTTTTACGAAGGAAGAAGCCCGCGAGGCGGCCCAGCGGCTGAAAACGCCAATTGTCGTGGTAAAAGCGCAGATTCACGCGGGCGGGCGCGGCAAAGGCGGGGGAGTCAAGCTGGCGCGCTCGGCCGATGAGGCAGCGGAGATCGCTTCGCAGATTCTGGGGATGAATCTGGTGACCGTGCAGACGGGCCCGCAGGGACGCATTGTGAAGCGGTTGTTGATCGAAGAGGGGTTGGACATCAAGCGCGAGCTTTACCTTGGATTGCTGATTGATCGCGAATCCGAGCGACCTGTTTTCATGGCCAGCTCGGCGGGCGGCATGGAAATCGAGCAAGTGGCGAAGGAGAATCCCAGCGCTATTCTGCGAGAGCCAATTCACCCGGCTGTGGGATTGCAGCCGTATCAGGCCCGAAAAATTGCGTTTGGATTGGGGCTGACGGGCGAACAAGTGGCGGCTGCGACGCCCTTTTTGCAGGCGCTGTACCGGGCGTTTATCGATACCGATGCGTCCCTGGTGGAAATCAATCCGTGCGTGGTAACGGGGGACGGAAAGCTCGTGGCCTTGGATGCGAAGATTACCTTCGACGACAACGGTTTGTTCCGGCACAAGGATTTGCGTGAGTTGCGCGATCTGGATGAAGAGGATCCGCTGGAAGTAGAAGCGTCGAAGTACGGCTTGAATTACATCAAGCTGGACGGCACGGTGGCGTGTATGGTGAACGGCGCGGGACTGGCGATGGCTACGATGGACATCATCAAGTACGCCGGGGGATCGCCTGCGAATTTTCTTGACGTAGGCGGAGGGGCTTCGGCGGATCAGGTAAAGAATGCGTTTGGAATCCTGCTGAGCGATCCGGCGGTGAAAGCCGTATTCATCAATATTTTTGGAGGCATCCTGCGTTGCGACGTGCTCGCCACCGGTGTTGTGGCGGCCGCCAAGGATTTGCACGTAAAGGTGCCCATCGTGGTGCGGATGGAAGGGACAAACGTGGAACAGGGACAGCAGATTTTACGGGAGAGCGGTTTGAATTTCACGATCGCAGATGGAATGAAGGACGGAGCGCAGAAGGTCGTCGCGCTGGCGGGAGGTGCGCGATGAGCGTTCTTGTAAACGAAAAGACGCGAGTGCTTGTTCAGGGGTTTACAGGCCGCGAAGGGACGTTTCATGCACAGCAGATGATTGAGTATGGCACCAACGTTGTGGGCGGTGTGACGCCGGGAAAGGGCGGTACCAAGCACCTGGAACGGCCCGTGTTCAACACGGTGGCCGATGGGGTGAAGGCGACGGGCGCCGATGCGTCGGTAATTTTCGTGCCGCCTCCCTATTCGGCGGATGCCATTCTTGAAGCGGCTGACGCGAAATTGCCCCTCGTGGTCTGCATCACCGAGGGGATTCCGGCGCTGGACATGGTGCGCGTGGCGACTGTCCTGCGGGATTCAAAAACGCGGCTGATTGGGCCGAATTGTCCGGGGATTATTTCTCCGGGGAAATGCAAAATCGGGATCATGCCGGGGCGGATTCACAAACAGGGAAACGTGGGCGTGGTAAGCCGCAGCGGAACGCTAACGTATGAAGCCGTGCACCAGTTGACGTCACTAGGCATTGGTCAATCGACTTGTATTGGTATCGGGGGAGATCCGATCATTGGCACGACCTTCCTCGATGCGATCAAGATGTTTCATGAAGATCCGGAAACCCGCGCGATTGTGTTGATCGGGGAAATCGGCGGCAATGCGGAAGAGCGGGCTTCGGAGTGGATCAAAGCAAACGTAAAGAAGCCCGTCGTCGGATTTATCGCGGGTCAAACCGCGCCTCCAGGACGCCGTATGGGCCACGCGGGAGCGATTATCAGTGGAGGCCAAGGAACAGCAAAAGACAAATACGCCGCGATGAAGGCCGCGGGAATTCATACTGTCGAGACGCCGGCAGATCTCGGAACGACGGTAGCTTCGGCCTTGAAGTAAGACGCCGAAAATCAGTTTTTGTGCTTCATCATTCAGTGAGGAGAACTCTGTGGCAATGGAACGTACGTTTGCAATTATCAAGCCCGATGCGGTGAGCCGAGGGCAGCAGGGAGAGATCCTGGCGCGCATCCACAAGGCGGGATTCAGCATTGTGGCGATAAAGACGATGCGGCTGACGAAAGAGGAGGCCGGAGGCTTTTATGCGGTTCACCGGCAACGGCCGTTCTTTGGAGAGTTGACCGACTTCATGAGCTCCGGAAAAATTTTTGCGATGGTCCTGGAAGCGGAAGGTGCCATTGCGAAATGGCGCGATACCATGGGGGCGACAGATCCAAAGAAGGCCGCTCCGGGCACGATTCGCCACGACCTGGGCACCAGCATCGGCACCAACTGCACCCACGGGTCGGATGCTCCAGAGACAGCAGCATTCGAGATCGGCTACTTTTTCTCAGGCATGGAGTTGATCTGAGTCTCCAGACATTCTGAAATAGCGGCAGGGGCACGGAGCGACCGTGCCTCTTTTCTTTTAACAACGACCGTCTGCGCCTTAGGATAAGATACATTCCCTTGTATCCCGGCCCAGGAGGTCCTTATGCCTGGTATTCACCGTCGTGAATTTCTCCAGAAGGCCAGTGGAGTAGTTGCCGCTGCTTGGTTTGCCCCGAAATCTCTGGCAGAGCGATTGGCGCTCTTGCCACGTCTCGATCGCAAATTTTCTGCCACCGAGACCGTAACGATCGGCCGAACAGGGATTCAAACATCACTGCTGGCTATGGGAACGGGCACCGTTGGGTCCGGACACCATTCGAACCAGACGGCACTTGGCATGGAAGGACTTTCGCGGCTGCTTCAGAACGGCTACGACAACGGGCTGCGCTTTTTTGACACGGCTGATTCCTACGGCAGTCACCCACACGTCGCAGACGCGTTGAAGCACGTGGACCGCAGCAAAGTGGCGATCATGACGAAGTCCTGGGCGCGCACTGCTCCGGAGATGCGCGCGGACCTGGATCGTTTTCGCCGCGAACTGAACACCGATTACCTGGACATTTGCTTGATGCATTGCGTGACTGAGGGCGACTGGACCACCCAGCATCGGCCAGCGATGGATGTTTTGTCGGAAGCAAAACAGAAGGGAATCATTCGCTCGCATGGTTGTTCCTGCCATTCCATCGAAGCTCTACGCACCGCCGCGAAGTCAGCCTGGGTCGAAGTGGATCTGGTCCGCATCAATCCGATTGGTTCGCACATGGATGCCGACCCGGAAACCGTCCTGGGCGTGATTCGAGAAATGCGCGCGGCCGGGAAGGGAATTGTGGGAATGAAAATCCTCGGTCAAGGCGACTTGAGGCACAGACAGGACGAAGCAATTCGCTATGCTCTCGGACTCGGTGAACTTGACGCATTTACGATCGGCGCAGAATCCGTCAACGAGCAAACCGACTTGATGAAACGAATTTCCGGAGCTGCATAGAACAGAGCAATTCTTGATTGGTCCCTTGGCTTGATTCCTGCCTGCCATGGATTAGACTGCGCAAGTATGGATCCCTTCCGAGAATTAGGCCGTGCGCTTCTGGTGCTGGGAGGCCTGCTGGTGCTGGCCGGAGCGTTTTTCTACTTCGGAGGTAAGCTGCCGTTCCGATTGGGGCGTTTGCCCGGCGATATCGTTCACAAGGGCGAGAACACTACGTTTTATTTCCCGATTGTCACTTGCCTGTTGCTCAGCGTGGGACTGACTCTTCTGTTCTGGATCGTGTCGCGATTGCGGCGTTGAGCGAGATGGAACGATTGCATGGACTAAGATAGACTCGGGTCATCGAGGGAGGTTCACGATGAAGGGATCGCCAAAGGTCATCGAGGAGTTGAATAAGGCTCTGCGCGAGGAGCTGACGGCCATTAACCAGTATTTCCTGCACGCGGAGATGTGCGAAAACTGGGGCTACGAAAAGCTTTCGGAATACATCAAGATGCAGTCCATCGGCGAAATGAAACACGCCGAAGTATTGATGGAGAGAATTCTCTTTCTCGACGGATCGCCAACGATGAAGCCATTGGAGTTGACCGTGGGGAAGAATGTTCAAGAGATGCTGCAAAGCGACCTGGACCTGGAGCTCGGCGCGGTGAAGGACTACAACACAGCTATCCAGGTGGCGGTTGCGGAGAAAGACAACGGTTCCCGCGATCTGTTCGTGCAATTGCTGAAGGATGAAGAAAGTCACGTGGACTGGCTCGAGGCACAGATTCACCAGATCAAGGAACTCGGCTACGAGCGGTACCTGAGTATGCAGATGGGCGAGAACGAGGAAGAGGAATAGCCCTCGGGCTCGCATCGAGGTGAATCCCATCGACTACGCCTGCTTATAAGACCTGATCCATGAACCAACTGCAATTTAATCTTCAGCCAGAGCGGCGCATTTATTCAGTCAGTGAGCTGACGGCCCGCATTCGCGATCTTTTATCGCGGAATTTTACGGACATCACGGTGCAGGGAGAGATTTCGAACTGCCGGCCAGCCACTTCGGGCCATATCTACTTCACGTTGAAAGATGATCGCGCGCAAATCCGCTGCGTTTTCTTCAAGCAACAGCAGCGGGGAATGAAGTTCCGGCCTGAGGATGGCTTGAAGGTCAGCGTGCGCGGATCCATCAGCGTTTATGAATCGCGCGGGGAATACCAGATTTATGTGGAATCGCTGGAACCGCTGGGCCGCGGCGCGCTGCAACTCGCGTTCGAACAACTGAAGAAGAAACTGGAGGCCGAAGGTCTATTTGACGAGGCCCGGAAGAAACCGTTGCCCATGCTGCCCAGCCGGATCGGGCTGATCACTTCTCCAACCGGCGCGGCCGTGCGCGATGTGGTGCGTATCCTGAAAAGACGCTTCCCGAATGTTCACCTCACCGTGTATCCCGTGCGGGTGCAGGGCGACGAAGCAGCCGGGGAGATCGTGGACGCACTGGGGTACTTCAACCGAAGGCAAATTGCGGATGTGCTTCTTCTGGTGCGCGGTGGAGGATCCATCGAAGACCTATGGTCCTTCAACGAAGAAAAGGTGGCCCGCGCGATCGTGGCCAGCGCGATTCCTGTTATCTCCGGCGTGGGTCACGAAACCGATTTCACCATCGCCGATTTCGTGGCGGACTTCCGAGCGTCCACCCCTTCGGCCGCCGCGGAGTTGGTTGTGCAGACCAGGCGCGAGTTCGACAAGCATGTGGCGGCTCTGCAAGACACACTGGAAAGCTTGATTCAGTACCGCCTGCTCGAACTGTCGCGGAAGGCGCACGAACTGGCTGCGCGCCGAGGATTTCGGAGGCCGCACGATTTACTGCGGCAGAGCCGGCAACGCGCCGATGAGATGACGTCTCGGTTGGCGTTAGGATTGCGCGCGCAATTGGAATCTTCCCGAAAGAGATTCACTAAAGCTCATTTAAAGATCGCTTCGTTTGATTTTCGGATGAAAATAGCGGCGCTACGGCTGCGAGTGGAGAAGCAGAGCCACAACCTGGGACTCCGCATCGACCGATTTCTACGTTTGCGACGTGACCGCTCGGAAAAGTTCTCTGTCCTGCTGCAGGAACGCAGCCCCCTGCAAGTTCTGGAACGCGGTTATGCAATCGCCACTGATTCTGCTGGAACCATCCTTCGAGACACATCGCAGGTTTCGCGGGGAGACGAAGTCAAAATCCAGCTTCGCCAAGGCCGACTCACCACGGAAGTAAAAGACAAGAGCAACTAATTAGCAAAAGTCTACTCTTCTTCGTCAGCGCCAACGCGAAGGACGGCGAGGAAAGCCTCCTGCGGGATGTCGACCTGTCCCACGCGCTTCATGCGGCGCTTGCCTTCCTTTTGTTTCTCGAGGAGCTTGCGTTTGCGAGTGATGTCACCGCCGTAGCATTTGGCCAGAACGTTCTTTCTGATGGCGGAGACTGTTTCGCGGGCGATGATGCGGCTCCCGATAGCGGCCTGAATGGGCACTTCGAACAATTGGCGAGGAATCAGCTTCCTCAGGCGGGTCACGAGGTCGCGGCCACGCTCGACGGCAAATTCGCGGTGAATGATCAAGGCGAGCGCATCGACCGGCTCGCCCCCAACCAGGATGTCCAACTTGATTAGATCCGATTCGACATAACCTGCGAGATGGTAATCGAGGGATGCATAGCCGCGCGAAACGCTTTTCAGGCGGTCGTAAAAATCGAGAACAATCTCGTTCAGCGGCAATTCATAGGTGAGCATGACGCGCGTTGGTGAGAGATACTCGAAATTTCTTTGCGTGCCGCGCTTGTCCTGGCAGAGCTGAAGGATGCCGCCGACGGATTCGTCGTTGGTTATGATCATCGCTTTGATGATCGGTTCTTCGATCTTCTCGATGTCGCTGGGGTTTGGGAATTTGGCAGGACTATCGACTTCAATGGTTTCGCCGGTGACTCGAGTAATTCGATAGCGCACGCTGGGAGCCGTGGTGATCAGGTTCAAACCGAACTCACGTTCGAGCCGCTCTTGAACGATCTCGAGATGCAGAAGCCCCAGAAAGCCGCAACGAAAGCCGAAACCAAGCGCCACGGAATTTTCCGGCTCGTAAAAGAAAGCAGCATCGTTCAGCTGCAGCTTGCCCAGCGCGTCCCGAAGAGGCTCGTACTCATCGGCAAGCACGGGGAAAATTCCAGCAAATACCATCGGCTTGATCGCCTCAAAGCCGGGAAGCGCAGGCGCAGGACGAGCAGCTTCCGTGACCGTGTCTCCCATGCGCGCGTCAGCCACCCTTTTGATGTTGGCGACAATAAAGCCAACGTCGCCGGCTTCAAGTTCGTCAAGCGCAATGGGCTTCGGTGTGAGCGTGCCAAGCTGCTCTACTTCGTAAACTTCGTTGGTGGCCACAAGGCGGATCTTCATGTGCATCGTGATGCGGCCTTCCATCACGCGAACAAGCACCACCGCGCCGCGATAAATGTCGAACCACGAGTCAAAGACCAGCGCCTGAACTGGGTTTTCCACACTGCCTTTTGGCGGCGGAATGCGATGGACGATGGCCTCCAGAACATCCTCGACACCGATGCCGCTCTTTGCGCTGATCATGAGCGCGTCACCGGCGGGAATCGCCAGCACATTTTCGATCTGTTCTTTTACGTAATCCGGCTGTGCGGCGGGCAGGTCAATCTTGTTGATTACCGGAAGAATCGTGAGATTGTGCGATGCAGCGAGGAATGTATTTGCAACGGTTTGCGCTTCCACTCCCTGGCTGGCATCGACTACTAGAAGCGCCCCTTCACACGCGGACAAGGCGCGGGAAACCTCATACGAAAAATCAACGTGGCCAGGTGTATCGATCAGGTTCAAGCGGTAGGTGTTGCCGTCCTTGGCTTTGTAATGCAGCCGAATACTCTTGGCCTTGATAGTGATGCCGCGCTCGCGCTCGAGGTCCATGGAGTCGAGCACCTGCTCGTGCATCTCGCGCTGAGAAAGGGCGCCGGTCATCTCCAGCAGGCGATCTGCAAGCGTGGATTTGCCGTGATCGATGTGCGCGATGATGCAGAAATTCCGTATGAACTTCGGGTCCATTCGCTTTCCGTTCCGCCAGGATTTACCTGAGGGTGTCGATTGAGAGTACGACGGCGGGTAGTTCGCTAAGGCAGCGCATGCTTACCCAGCAGAGACCGTGCCGCGTGAACCTCTAGTTTGCCATAAGTGAATGAGTGCGTCAGCCGAGGGACCAAACTACCGAGAGAACTGCTCACGACGCCCCTTGCCCGATTCCACATCGGCTTTGAGGAGCGGTTTTGCCCGTTCTGCGCGGCAGTATATAGTGGAGAATGGTTCGACCCAATCCCGAACCAGACCATTCCTCCAACAACGAAGCTACTGAGGGTCAACCGGGCAGATGGCCGCAGACGTCAATAAGAATCTGGAGCGCGCGAAGAAGTTCCTCGAGAAGAACAAGTTCGAGGATGCCATCGAAGCATATCTAGCCGTGCTTCAGGATTCGCCGCAGAATGTGGAAGCCGCACAGATGCTGGGTGATCTCTACACCCGGCTGGACTATCCGGACCGTGCCGCGGTGTACTACGGACACCTGTTCGAGTTGCTTGTAGACCCGCGCGACGAATCCAAGGCCATGGCGATTTACAATCGCTTCCTTCGAAATTCCCTGACCCCCCAGCCTCCGGAACGCATCGCGCGTTACGCTTTCCTGCAACAAAAACAAAACCATCCTGAAGAGGCGATCGATCAATATATCAAGGCGGCCGAATTGTTCAGCCAGGCGAACCGCATGGAAGACGCGCTGTTCTGCTGGGAGCGTACGGCGCAATTGGAGCCGGAAAACCTGAACCGGCAACTGAAGGTAGCGGAAACGGCCGCACAGCTTGGTAAGAATGCGCTGGCCGCCCGGTCATTTTTGCGCGCGGGAACTCTGGCCACGGCCGGCGGCTCGCCGCAGGAGGCGATGAAGCTTCTGGGGCGAGCATATGCTTTGGCGCCGCAGGAGCGCAGCGTGGCACTTCTTTATGCCGAGGCCAAGCTACGGAACGGCGAAGCGGCGGAAGCTACAGCTTTGCTGGAACCTTTTGCCGCGAATGAAAGCGATGCGGCCTTCCTGGAGACCTTTGCGGACGCGTTGCAGCAGGCCGGTCAACTGGACCGAGCCCGAAGCATCCTCGAGCGCTTGTTGCGCGAGAAGAATGAGGGCTCGACGCGGTTGTTTGGACTGGCCGACGCCTACGCGGAAGGGGCGCAAGACGGGAAATCCGTGGAGATCCTGCAGACACTGAAACGCAGAATGTTTGCGGACAAGAAGCAGAACGATTTTGTGACACAAGTGGAAGAACTCGGCGCCAAGCACCCGGAATCCCTTCCGATTCTGGAATTCTGGGCCGCGCTCTACAACGAACTGAACCGGGAGTCTCAGTATTTCGAAGTGCTGATCCGACTGTTCGATGCGAACTACAACTCGGGAAATTTCGCCAAGTCCAGCGAGGTCCTGGAACGCCTTGTGGACATCGATTCGTACGACTATCGCAACCAGGCCCGGCTGGAAAAATTGCGCGGCCGAGTGGACGAGGGCTTCCTGCGACGAATTGCCGGACGCATGGCGAAAACAGCGAACGTGGCGCAGAGTACCACGGCGGCACCCAAATCCGCGGTCAGTCAGGAGATGGCTGCAGAAGTTCCTGTGACGGAAGAAGGGAAAAAACATCAGGCGCTGGAAGATCTGATCGTGCAGACGGAAATCTTTCTCCAGTACTCTCTGCAAAGCAAAGCGGTGGAACGGCTGCAGAAAATAGCTTCGATGTTTCCTGGAGAAGAAGAACGCAACCCGCGCCTGCAGGGTCTGTATCAGATGGCGAATTGGTGGCCCAAAGCCCAGGCAAAACCGGAGCCGCAAGGGAAAGTGGCCAATGTGCCGATAGTGGAAGCGCAGCCAACGCCGCCGACGGGCCGCTCCGGCTCTTACACGGCGGAGACGCTGCGCGACCTGACGAAGATTTCCGAAATCAACCAAAAGACGTTCCGGCAACAAACGCCGCGGGCGATGCTGAACACCACAGTTACGGAAGTGGGAACTTATCTGAAGGCAGCGCGGACTCTGGCGGTGATCGGTGCGCCGGGAAGGCCGCCGGAAATGGCGGCGGAATACTGCGCACCTGGGTTGAAGCCCGCGCCTGGCTCCCAAGTCGTTCTATTGCTGGCGCAGATGGAAAAAGCGGTTCCAGACGAACTGGGCGGAATGGTAGTGGAAGCCACGGAAGGCTCAATCTTGGCGGAACTCGGCCTGCAGACGGCTTTGGGTGTGACGCTGACCGATAAAGAAACACAGACGCCCGCTGCAATGCTGATCGTGGGGCAAGCCACGCAGCATAAATGGAAACCTAATCAAACCTACTTCCTGCAGGCGATTGGCGACCAGATGATGATGAGCGTGAGCCACACGCGGCTTCGCACACTGGTTCGCCGTATGGGTGTTTCGGACGACCGCACCGGATTGCTCAGCCGCAGTTCGTATGTCGGCTGCTTGTTGAATGAAGCAGACCGTGCCCGAACGCAAGGCACCACACTTTCGCTGGCGATTCTGCAGATCGATCGCGGCTCGGAAATGTTGCGTCAACAGGGAGAAGGGCCGTTGGAGAAATTCCTGGAGCAACTGGCACGTTCCTTGCAGCCGATGGTGCGCCAGAATGACATGGCCGTGAAGTACACTTCGTGGGCCCTGGCATTCATCCTGCCGGACACAACAAGTTCCGGTGCGCACAATCTGGTGGAAAAACTGCGACGGGCTGCGGCCGGTGTGCGTCCCCCGTGGGATTCGACTCAGATTACCCTGAGCGCCGGTATCGTAGAGGCCGCGGCACGGCAGGAGTACGAAAGCGAAGACATTGTGACGGACTTGATCAACCGCGCGGAATTTACCATTGAAGAGGCGCGCAAGCTCGGCGGAGATACAGTCGTGGTTGCGGAAGCGGCGAAGCAGTAAATGGCATATACTCAGATGCAGGTTCGTTGAACGGCACTTTCCCACGGCATTTCGCATCTAACTCCAGGCTCAGATAAGAGAGGACCATGATGTTTCCGACAGACGTTGTGATTGTTGCTGGTGCGCGCACGCCCATGGCGCGCTACACGGGTGTTTTTTCTGAAGTTTCGGCCATTGATTTAGGCGCGCACGCCGCAAAGGGCGCAGTGGAACGTTCGGGGGTAGATCCTGGAGAGTTTGACCACATTGTATTTGGAAATGTGCTTCAGACGAGCTCCGACGCCATTTATGGCGCGCGGCATGTGGGCTTAAAGGCGGGACTGAAAGTGGAGACCCCGGCGGTGACCGTCAATAGATTATGCGGCTCGGGAATTGAAGCAATTGCGCAGGCGGCGCAAAGGTTGCTGCTCGATGAAGCGACCATGGTTGTGGCCGGGGGCATGGAAAACATGACTCAGGCGCCGTTTGTGGTTCGTGGGGCGCGAACAGGGTTGAAACTCGGCGGAGGAGCATTGGAGGATTTTCTGTTTGTAGGGCTGACGGATTCTTATTGTGGCTTGCCCATGGCGCTAACGGCGGAGAAATTGGCAGGTCAAACGGGCATCACGCGAGCGGACGCGGATGCGTATGCGTTGCGCAGCCAGCAAGCCGCGGAGGCCGCAGCGAAGGCGGGCGTGTTCAAAGAAGAGATTGTGCCCGTGGAAGTTAAGCAGGGAAGAAAATCGACCATGGTTACGGAGGACGATCACCGCCGTCCTGAGACGACGATGGAGACACTGTCGAAACTGGTCCCGTCATTTCAGAAAGATGGAATCGTGACTGCGGGTAATGCCAGCGGAATTGTGGATGGCGCTGCGGCGGTGGTAGTCACGCGGGAGAAAACAGCAAAGGAACGAGGGTTGAAGCCTCTGGGAAGAATCGTCTCCTGGGCAACGGTGGGAGTGGACCCGAGCATTATGGGCATTGGCCCGGTGCCTGCCTCGCGAAAAGCGTTGCAGTTGGCGGGAATGAAGTTGGAGCAGATCGATCGCGTCGAAGTTAATGAAGCGTTTGCGCCGCAATACCTGGCGGTGGAAAAGGAACTCGGTTTGCGACGCGAGAAGACCAACGTCAACGGCGGAGCCATTGCCCTCGGGCATCCGCTGGCAGCTTCCGGTACGCGGTTGGTGATAACCGTACTGAACGAATTGCGGCGTAAAGGCCTGAAACATGGGCTCGCGACGGCCTGCATTGGCGGCGGCCAGGGAATCGCTATGATCGTGGAAGCGCTCGGAAACTAACACGCCGCCTCCTACACGAATCCGCTGTCTTTGATACACTTTTGACGGGTAGTACGCTCCCGCCGAATTCGAACGGTTCTTCTGGAGTGAGGATAGAGGATGGCAATTCAAAAAGTTGGCGTCGTAGGGTGTGGTCTGATGGGCGCGGGAATTGCGCAAGTGAGCGCACAGGCCGGATTCCAGACCGTCGTGAGAGAAGTGAGCAACGAGCTGGTGGAGAAAGGCCTGAAGGGGATTGAGAAGAATCTGACGCGGCTGGTAGAAAAAGGCACTATTCCGGAGCAGGAAAGGGATGCGGTCCGAGGCCGACTAAAGGGCATAACATCCCTGGATGAGTTGAAAGATTGCGACGTTATTGTGGAAGCGATTATCGAAAAGCTTCCCGCGAAACGAGAGCTATTTTCCGCTCTCGATGACCTTTGCGCTGCCCACACGATTTTCGCCAGCAATACCTCTTCACTGACCATTACCGAGATCGCGGCCGCAACGAAAAGGCCGCAGCGTTTCGTGGGCCTGCACTTTTTCAATCCGGTGCCCGTGATGAAGCTCGTGGAAGTGGTCAGAACGATCGCTACCGATCCCGCCGTATTTGAGGAGATGGTGAATTTCGGCGCAAAGTTAGGAAAGACGCCCGTGCGCGCTCATGACAGTGGTGGATTCATCGTCAACCGCTTGCTCGTGCCGTATCTTCTGGACGCCATTCGCGCGCTGGAAGAAGGCGTGGGTTCAGTGGTCGATATCGATAATTCCATGAAGCTCGGCTGCGGCCACCCGATGGGGCCCTTCACGCTGCTGGATTTCGTGGGGTTGGATACCACCTTATACATCGCGCAAATAATGTTCGAGGAATACAAGGAAAAGCGTTTTGCTGCGCCGCCGTTGCTGAAGCGGATGGTTTTGGCCGGCTGGCACGGCAAGAAGAGCGGACGCGGCTTCTACGATTATGCCGACCCGACGAATCCAAAACCGATGAGCGTGTGAGGACCCCGACCATGTCCTATGAGAATTTGCTGTACGAAAAGAAGGACGGCATTGCTTACATCACCTTCAATCGTCCCAAGGTGCTAAATGCACTGAACCGGAAAACCGTGGAAGAGTTGCATCACGCCCTTTTGGACGCGCGAGGTGACGAGGCCGTGCGCGTTCTGATCTTAACTGGCGCCGGCGAAAAGGCGTTTGTAGCCGGTGCAGACATCAATGAACTGGCACAACAGACTCCTGTGAATGGCAAGGAATTCTCTCTTTTTGGGCAGGGCGTTTTTCACTTGCTGGAGACGATGGGCAAGCCCTCAATTTGCGCGATTAACGGATTTGCGCTTGGAGGAGGATGCGAGCTGGCACTCAGCTGCTCGATCCGCCTCGCCAGCAAGACAGCGAAGCTGGGCCAGCCGGAAGTGAAGTTGGGAATTATTCCTGGTTACGGTGGGTCGCAACGCATGGCACGTCTTTGCGGCAAAGGCATGGCGCACGAGCTCTGCCTGATGGGTGAGATGATCACGGCGGAAGAGGCGCAAAGGATTGGATTAGTCAACCACGTCCATGAGCCTGCGGAGTTGCTGCCCGCTGCAGAAGCGATGGCCAAAAAGATCATCGAAAAAGCGCCGCTAGCCGTGAAATATTGCATGGAAGCAATTGAGCGTGGCGTGGAAATGCCTCAGGAAGAGGGGCTGTTCCTCGAAGCAACCCTGTTCGGCTTGTGTTGCGCCACCGAGGACATGCGCGAGGGAACAAAGGCCTTTCTGGAAAAGCGCCCGGCACAATTCAAGGGGAAATGAGCGCAGAAATGGCAGAGAAGCTTCAACCCGCAAAGATAGATGGCGGAACGAACGCCGCCGGATTGCGTTTTGCCGTGGTGGTCAGCCGATTCAACAGCTTCATTACTGAACGTTTGCTGCAAGGCGCGACGGACGCTTTAGAGCGCAGCGGGGCGACCAGCAAGGATGTAGATGTTGTGCACGTGCCCGGTGCGTTTGAATTGCCGCTGACGGCGAAGAAGCTGGCGGAGACCGGTCGTTACGATGCGATCATTGCGATTGGATGCGTTCTGCGCGGGGAGACAGCACACTACGATTATGTTTGTTCCGAAACGTCGCGAGGATTGCAGTTGGCGCAGATAGACACCGGCGTGCCGGTGATGTTTTGTGTGCTGACTTGCGACACGCTGGAGCAGGCCATCGACCGCGCCGGTTTGAAAGGCGGAAATAAGGGATTTGAAGCTGGTCTCGGCGCCGTGGAGATGGGGCAACTCGTGCGGAAACTCCGCAACGGAAAGCGGGCGGCCGCCGGCAAGGGACGTCGGAAATAAAGTGGCCCTCCGAACGAAATCCCGCGAATTTGCCATGCAGATGCTATTTCAGTGGGACATGAGCCAGCAAGACCCCGCGAAGCTGGAAACCACGTTTTGGAAGGGCGCGAAGGCCGCCGCTCAGACGCGCACGTTTGCCAATCAACTATTCGAAGGCGCGGCCCACGACGCTAAAGAACTGGACGAGATCATCGCGAAGCACGCGGCAAACTGGAGACTTGAACGAATCTCGGCGATTGACCGCGCGATACTGCGCTTGGCCATGCACGAAATGCGAACCACTGACACACCGGCAAAGGTCGTGATCAACGAAGCGGTCGATTTGGCGAAGAAGTTTTCCTCCGAAGATGCGGGTGGATTTGTAAACGGGATTCTCGACACCTACCGGAAATCGCTCAACGTCGAGTAGCGTTTCCACTGCCCATCCAGAAACAACTCAAATACGGATGACGCCTTCGAAGACCCTTACCGCAGCTCCACTTACTCTAGGCGTTAGCTTTTTGCCGGATTGCGTCACTTCCACTTCAATTTGGCTGGGACGGCCCATTTCGACGCCCTGCGTGACGTGCAATGTGTGCCCGGCGCCGAAGCAGTCATGCTTCACCAGATAAGCGCCGAGCGAACCGGCGGCGGAACCGGTGGCGGCATCCTCATAAAGCTCCCAGGGCATCATGCCGCGCGCCCACACATTGTGGTTTGTGCCCATGGCAAAGCAATAGGCGAGAGCCGCTTCTTTTCCAAGAAGCTTCGCCAACTCCATCATGTTCATCCGGATCTTCCCTAACGCGGCGCGATTCTTGAGTGGAACCATAAGGTTGTAAATACCAGTGGAGACGAATTCCGGATTCAGCTTATGATCCAGGTCCTTTGGAGTAAGCCCCAAAGCCCCCGCCAGTCTCTTTTTGTCGATTTTAGACGCCTTGAAAGAAGCTTCTTTCTGGGTCATGGTCACGCGTTGTGGTCGACCGTCTTTGAACCGGATCTCGACTGGGAGAATGCCGGCGCCCGTCTGCTGCATGATGTGCACGCCGCCTTCTTGCGCGGGAACGACGCCCAGCTCTGCTAGAAGAAACCATGTACCGATAACGGGATGGCCCGCAAGCTTCAATTCTTCCTTGGTTGTGAAAATGCGCAAGCGCGCTAGCGCCCGGTCTTCCGTTGGTTTTTGCACAAATACGGTTTCGGAGAGATTCATTTCTCTCGCGATGGCCTGCATCTGATCGGCGGAAAGCCCGTCGCCATCCATGATGACGGCTAAAGGATTGCCTTGAAATCGCGTGGTGGTGAAAACATCGAGCGTGTGGAAACGGTGATCCATAACAGTGCTTTTCCGATTCGCGGTGACCAGGGGTGGCTCAAATGTGCTCGAGTTCGCGAACCGTCCTTTCATTGATGATATTCCCGGTGTTCAGCGTACTCTTCGGCTCCAACAGAAGAAGATGAACTTCCTCGTCTGCCACGGGTTGATGCTCCGTTCCATGAGGGACGATGAGGAATTCCCCTTCGTGGACGATCGATTCATGATCGCGGAAGCGCATGCGCAGGGTGCCTTTCACGACGAGGAAAAGTTCGTCCTCAACATCGTGATGATGCCAGACAAACTCTCCCCTTATCTTAACCGCTTTCACTGCGAAATCATTCAGCTCGCCGAGAACACGCGGGTTCCAATAATCGTGGATCTTGCTGAATTTGTCCGCCAGGTTCACGCAGTGCATGGTGTTCCCCTAAAGTCTTTGAATGGCGTCAACAGTTGCGCGCAATACCCTGCGCGTTGTGGCATCTTTTGACGTTTCGGCGTAGATCCGCAAGAGATTTTCCGTGCCGGAGGCGCGCACCATTACCCAACCGATGCTGCCAAGATAAAGCTTGATGCCGTCCATGTTTTCGCGGCGCGCGATGGACCATTCCTCGAACTGGTCCAGCCGCGCGTCGGAAAAGTATTCGATCGCCCTCTGCTTCTGCGAGGGTTTCACATCCAGGTCAATGCGGCCGTATCGAAATTCGCCGAACTTCCCGTGCAATATACCGATCAGCTCTCCCAGGGATTTGCCATGCCAGGCCATGAGTTCCGCAAGAAGGAGAGCAGACACTGTGGCGTCTCGTTCTGGCAGGTACATACTGAAGCCGATGCCGCCGCTCTCTTCTCCACCGATCAGGATGTTCTGTTCCAGCATCAATTCACAGATGTATTTGAAGCCAATGGGCACTTCGTAGAGCTTGCGATTATATTTGGCCGCGAGCGCGTCGATGAGCTTTGTGACCGAAAAAGTCTTGGCGATGTCTCCAGGGAGCTTGCGGGCGCCAGCCAGATGCCAGACTAATAGGGCAAAGATCTGGTGGGGATTGATGAAGCTGCCGTCGCGATCGATAGCGCCGATGCGGTCGCCGTCGCCGTCGGCGGCGAAGCCTGCGTCGAATCTTCCCGCCAAAACTGCCTTGCGGAGAGCATCAATGTGCGGTTCGATGGGTTCCGGGTGAACTCCGCCAAAACGGGGATCACGCGTCCCGCGAATCTCGTCGCACGCAATTCCATTGCGCATAAAGAGCTGGTGAAGCAATCCCGCCGCGGAACCATGCATCGGGTCGACAACAAACCGGAATTTTGCTTCTCGCAGGCGATTCCAATCGACAAGCTTCTCAATGGTGTCCAGGTAAGGCGCACGAGGTTCCAGGGAATGGATCAATTCCTTTCGCGGGGGCAGGCAAGGCACACCATTCGCAAGCACGCGCTCCAATTCGTTTTCGATTTGCGTCACGATCGAAGGCAGCGCGCTGCTTCCGTAGCTGGCTTTGTACTTGATGCCATTCCACGAATGAGGATTGTGGCTCGCGGTGACGACGATTCCCCCGGCGGCGTTTCTCTGACGCACCAGTAGGGAAATGGCAGGCGTGGGACATGGTTTATCGGCCAACCATGCCGGCGTGCCCGTGGAGCTGATGACTTCCGCGATCTCTGCAGCGATTTCTTCAGAAGTGTGGCGGTGATCATAGCCGATCAACACACCCTTGCGCGCATCCTCTGCGCGCGCGACGTAGCGCGCAATTGCGGTTGCCACTATTCGAGCGCTATCGGACGTGAAGTCTTCGGAAATTATCCCGCGCCAGCCGTCGGTTCCAAATTTGATGGTGTGCATGTCCTGTGAGTATACGCGAAGCGCGAAAGTCCCTAAAGAAGGTGAGCGCGGAAGCAACGCGCCAATTTGGTTACGCGCGCCACTTTCTACAGCAAACGCTTCAGTTTTCGCTGTTCCAGTGACTTAACGATTTTGGCCACATCCTGAGCGCGGTCGCGCGGACAGATAAGCAGCGCGTCCGGCGTTTCGACGACCACCAGGTCACGAACACCGACAGCGGCAATGAATTTTCCCGGGCTCCAAAGAAAATTTCCATCGGCATCAAGAGTCTGTCCCGGCCCGCTGAGGATATTCTCGCCGGGACTCTTTGCAAGCAACTCGTAAACCGCGGCCCACGAACCAATATCGCTCCAGCCGACCTCTGCGGGAATCACGAAAACCCGGTCCGTTTCTGCTGGAGACTTTCCAGTGACGGCAGCTTTCTCCAGAATGGCGTAATCGACAGAGATGTTTTCCAGCGTGGGATAGATTTTCTTCAGCCGTGATTCGTAGCTTAGCTTGCCGATGTGCGTTGCGAGCTCTTGGATTGAATCATGCGTCTTCGGCAGGAACTTTTTCAGGGCATCCATAAACGTCGAGACCCGCCAGAAGAACATCCCTGCGTTCCACTGATACATGCCGGAATCGACGTATCCCTTGGCGATGTCCAGTTCCGGTTTCTCCGTGAAGCGCCGAACAGGAAAGACTGGAAAACCTGCGGCTCTAAATGGCGGTTCTCCGCGCTCGATGTAGCCGAATCCTGTTTCCGGCCGGGTCGGAGGAATACCAAGGACCACCATGCGTCCAGGATCGCGCGCAACGTCCAGGGCGGCTCTCACAATTTGGCGATAACGATCCGGCTGCGCGATGTAATGGTCCGCCGGCAAGACAGCCATCAAGGCATCGCCCTTCGCTGCGGCGCGGATGTGAATGGCGCCAAGTGCAATCGCGGCGGCCGTGTTCCGTCCCAGTGGTTCGACCAGGACTTTCTTGCGGGCAGGAGAAGGCACCTGTTTCCGAAGAGCAGTCGCCTGTTCCGTGTTGGTGACGGACCAGATGTGATCCACGGGAATCAACGGCCGCAACCGCTCGACAGTCTGCTGCAACATTGTGGCTTTCCCGACAATGTTAATAAGCTGCTTGGGAGTGCGGGTGCGGCTGCGCGGCCAGAAACGCGTGCCACGTCCTCCAGCAAGAATCACCGCATGGGCGCTGAGCTTCTTATCAGGCATAAGATTCACATCACCAGGACGCGCGCGATGGCCTGCGGATCAAATCCCATTCGCAGCAACTGACTGTACAGTACATTCTTGTCCGGCACGGTCACTCGGAGGAGCGAAGTCGGTTCGCTAGGATGTAGCAGACTAACTGGCAGTTCAGCTGGCAAAAACCAGGCCTGGCCCGGCACGTAGGCATGAGATGCCTCAGCCTCGTGCAATTCTCCGTTGCCGGAAAGAATGATGACCAATTGAAATTCCGTTGCATCGCTTTCAAGGGCAGTCGTTCGATCGCAGTCCCAGCGCTCTGTGGCGAAATATTCGCACGCGGCCAGTAGATGCTTGTTCGCATCCGGAGAGTGCAGCGGCAAAGGCGAGATTCTTCCGCTGCGGGTGCCGTCAAAGCGCGTCACCTCAAGCGCCTTTTCCAGATGTAACGCCCGCGGCTTGCCGTGCGCGTCGACGCGTCCGTAGTCATAAACCCTGTAGGTCAGATCCGAGTATTCCTGGATTTCGCAAACGACCATGCCAGGAAGAATAGCGTGTTGCGTTCCTGCCTGCACGAAGTAGGTTTCCCCAGCATGAACCGCGTGGCGCACAAAGAGATCCTCCACAGTTTCGCGCGCTACACCCTGAACAAAATCCTCTTGTGTGACACCCGGTTTCAGTCCGAGCAATAGCTCCGCTCCCGGCTCCGCGGAAACGATGTGCCACATTTCTGTTTTGCCGCGCCCTCCGGCGGCCTGCTCAAATCTGCCGGCAAACGTATCGTCCGGATGAACCTGGATGGAAAGCTTGTCCCTCGGAAACAAGAACTTCGCCAAAATAGGAAAATCCTGATGGCGACCGGAGCGAGTGCCTCGCCATCCGGCAGGCATCAGGCGCCAGCTTTCGCCGAGCGATTTTCCCGCAAACGGTCCATTCGCCACGCGCGAATCCACGGCGGTTAACCATGCTTCCCCAATGGGTTCCTTGAGATTAGTTTTCTCCGGGAAGAGCGGTGCAAGGGAACGGGTCCCCCATGGCCGCGGACTAAAAAATGGTTCGATGCGTGTTAGGACAGGTTCAGGCACGATCAGAATGCAGCTTCAGCACGAGTGAAGAACTTGGTCAGCCGCCGGAGTCCTTCCTCAATCCTTTCTATGGACGTTGCATACGAAAGCCGCAGGAACCCGGGAGCGCCAAAAGCCTCACCTGGCACCAGCGCGACGTGCGCTTTCTCCAGAAGTTCTTTTGCCAACTCCGTGCAGCTTTTCGCCAAGGCGTGTGGGCCTTGGAGGAGAGCCGAAACGTTCGGGAACGCGTAGAACGCCCCACCGGGCCATTCGCAAGCGACTCCTGGAATCTCTCGCAAGCCTTCCACGATGCGCTTTCTGCGCTTGGCATATTCCGCCAGCATGGGAGGAACGGTCTCCATGCTGCCACGCATGGCTTCCAGCACGGCATACTGCGCGATCGATGTTGGATTCGAAGTGGATTGGCTCTGAATCTTGATGATGGCCTGAATCAGAGGCTCAGGAGCAAGGGTATAGCCGATGCGCCAGCCGGTCATGGCGAATGTCTTTGAAACCGAGCCGATGATAATCACGCGCTCCTTCGAATCCTTCACGCTGGCAATGGAAAACGGCTTGTGCGGTTCGTATACAAAGTGGGAATAACATTCGTCGCCCATCAGCCAGAGATTATGCTTTTTGCAGACGGCCAGAATGCGCTCGTATTCCTCGCCATCGACAACTCCTCCGGTGGGATTGCTTGGGGAATTGATGATCACCATTTTTGTTTTCGGAGTGATGGCTTTTTCAATGGCCGCGGCCTTCGCGCTGAATCCATCTTCCTGCCGGGTCTGTACGATGACCGGCGTGCCACCCGCGTATTTGATAATGTCCGGAAAGCTGACCCAGTATGGAGCCGGCAGGATCACTTCATCGCCGTGTTGAATGAGCACGCAGATCGTGTTGAAGATGGAATGCTTCCCGCCGACATTCACCACGCATTCTTTTGTAGTGTAACTGGATCCAAGTTCGCGATTGTGCCAGGCGCTGATGGCTTCGCGGAGCGGCATGATTCCGCCCGTCGAGGTGTATTTGGTGCGGTTTTCTTCAATCGCCCGGATCGCCGCTTTCTTAATGTGGTCAGGCGTTGGAAAGTCCGGTTCGCCGGGACCGAAGTCGGCGATGTCGACGCCCTGCGCTTTCAATTGTTCGGCAGCGTTAATCACTACAGCCGTTGGCGATACTTGTATCCGGTTGATGCGATTGGTGAGTTCCACAATCTCTCCTTGGAGCAAAGGGGATTGATACAGTTTTCAAGAAATCGCGAAGAATTTCAATCCGGGCCGGGTTTTACCGGTGTAGGACAAATTGGCAGCCGACCTTGGGGTCAGGAGATCTTCGACCGCAGACGCTGCTCGACTACAGCGGGTACAAGACCGGTCAATGGTCCCCCCAGGTGCGCGATTTCCCGGACGAGCTTCGCGCTCAGGAAGCTGTAGCTTTCACCGGGCAACATGAACACGGTCTCCAGGCGAGGCTCCAGTTTGCGGTTCATCAGAGCCATCTGTAGTTCATATTCATAGTCAGAAATAGCCCTTATGCCGCGGAGGATGACCCCGGCCCCACGCCTCCGCGCATAATCTACGAGCAGCCCGTCGAAAACGTCGACTTCAACCGCTTCCCATTGCGTTGTGACCTCGCGCAGCATCTCCACTCGTTCGCTGAGCGAAAACAAGGGCTCCTTCTCCACATTCTTGAGCACGGCAACAATCAGGTGGTCGAACATCTTTTCCCCGCGCCCAATCAAATCCAGATGCCCATTGGTCACGGGATCAAAAGTGCCAGGATAAATGGCCACGGAAGTTTTCATGGTGGACGCGGAGGGATTCTCCGCGGCACATTTTAGCCCAAAAGGCTTGGGAGAGCGAACTTTCTATCACCCGACGTGACGGGGGTGACGGAAAACTCTTGTGTGTTTCAGGAGGATTGTGCCACTCTCATTTGTTGTGCATTGTAACGATTTAATGGCGGTCTTTGACATGGGCCACTCGGAGGCGGATGTTATGAACCAGGCACTTTTCCGGATGGGGGCATTCTTCCTTCTGCTAGTTTCATCTTTGATCACTGGGTTTTCTGTACGCGCACAATCCCCGGCCGAACCGAACGTAATGCCACTGCCTGCCAAAGTGCAACTCGGCAGCGGCTCGCTCAAAATCGACGGGGGATTCAGCCTGGCTTTTGCAGGATACCGCGAGGCGAGGCTGGACAGAGCGGGCGAGAGACTCCTGGCCACTCTCAATCGGGAGACAGGAATTGCCTTTGCTCACGGTATCTCAGACCCAGCGAAGGCCACATTGCTTATCACTACCGATCATGAGAGCAAACCAGTTCAGGAGCTCGGCGAAGACGAGTCTTACACTCTGGAAGTTACATCGGCAGGAACAAAGCTCCACGCCGCCAATCCTCTCGGAGTGTTACGCGGGCTGCAGACCTTCCTGCAATTGGTAGCTGTATCGCCAGATGGCTTCGCAGTTCCGGCAATCAGCATTCAGGATCAACCGCGGTTCCTGTGGCGGGGTCTGATGATTGACGTGGCGCGGCACTTCATTCCTCTGGATGTGTTAAAGCGCAATCTGGACGGTATGGAAGCGGTGAAGATGAATGTGTTCCACTGGCACCTCTCCGATAACGAAGGCTTTCGTGTGGAAAGCAAAAAATTCCCGAAGCTGCAGGAAGACGGGTCCGACGGGCAATACTACACGCAGGACGAAATCCGCGACCTGATCGCCTATGCGCGAGACCGAGGCATACGCGTGGTTCCGGAATTTGATATGCCGGGCCATAGCACGGCCTGGTTCGTCGGCTATCCCGAGCTCGCCAGCGGTCCGGGCCCTTATCAGTTGGAACGCAAATGGGGCGTGTTCGATCCTGCGATGGATCCCACGAATGAAAAGACCTACAAATTCCTGAACGACTTCCTGGGTGAGATGTCCAAGCTCTTCCCTGACCAGTATCTCCACATTGGCGGCGATGAAGTAAACGGCAAGGAATGGGACTCCAATCCGAAGATTCAGGAGTTCATGAAATCGCACAACATCAAAAGCAACGTGGAACTGCAGGCCTACTTCAGCCAGCACGTACAGGAGCTAGTGGTCAAACGCGGAAAGACGCCCGTGGGCTGGGACGAAATCCTGGTTCCGGGCGTCGCGAAGAACATTGTCATTCAATCTTGGCGTGGCCCAGAGTCTCTTGCAGCGGCGGCAAAAGACGGCTACCGAGGGATTCTCTCCAACGGGTATTACATCGATTTGGGATGGAGTGCGGCGCGCCACTACGCGGTCGATCCTCTTGCCGGTGCTGCAGCGAATCTCACTCCAGAGGAGAAGGAGCGCGTGCTGGGCGGCGAAGCGACCATGTGGTCCGAATACGTGAATTGGGAGAACATCGATTCGCGCATCTGGCCGCGGACTGCAGCGATTGCGGAACGCTACTGGTCACCACAGGGTACGATCGACGTGGCCTCTATGTATTTCCGGATGGAAGCGGAGAGTTCGCGCCTGGAATGGTTGGGGCTGACGCACCGCTCCTACCAACGCCCGATGGTTCTGCGGATGGCCGGTTCCGCGTCCGCATCCCAAGTCGATGCGCTTCTATCTCTGGCCGAAGCGTTGGAGCCGGTGAAAGACTACAACCGCGAAAGTACAGCCGGCGAGGAGCCCAATCAATTGAAGCCGCTCAACCGCATGGTGGATGCGGTTCATCCCGAAAGCGAAGTGTCCCGCCAATTCTCCGTTGCCGTGGACCAGTTTGTCGCTTCTTCCTGCAAGGATTCGATAAAAGCTGCCGCCTTACGCAGACAACTCTCGCAATGGGCGGCCATCGATGCGCAGGTGCAGACTCTTGCTCTGACTTCGAACCTGATTCAGGACGCCACTCCGGCGTCCTCCGCGCTTTCGCAAGCCGCCGAGCTGGCTTTAAGCGCATTGGACAGGATCAATCAGGGCTTGCCGGTTCCAGACGCATTGAGGAAACAGCAGTCCGACACACTCACGGCATTTGAGACGCAAGCGCATAAGTCGCAGTTGACCATCCCCGCGCTTGCGGCGTTTCAGAAGCTGATCGATGCGGCGGGCACGGGTGAGGCCTGCTCGAACTCAAAGTAAGATGACGATTTAAGTTTCATTGTTTCGCTGATAGTTTTGCTCAGTGGGGCGCAGCGGTCACGTTGTGGCAAGTGCCCTCGCCGGAATCGTGGAATTTTCCTTCGGCTTCTGGAACAAACTCCCATTTGTATTTTCCGGGAGAGAGGGTCAGCTTCAGAACGCCAAACGCATCTGAATTACGTACTTCGGTGTTTTCCTGGGGAAAGCCAAGTAAGGTGTGGCTCCTGCCGCCCGTTCCGGCCGTGATCTGACGGATTCCGTGCTCGGGGTCTCCCTTACCGTCCGGGTCTTGTAGCGCAAAGCGCTCATAAGAGTGTTCGTGGTCGGCCAGAACCAAATCCGCGTGTGCCGCATACAGGTCTTGCCACAATGGCCGCAATTCCTCGTGGCCGGCGTGCTTTGCCAGGAATCCACTGCTGAACAGCGCGTGGTGGCCATAGGCAAGGATGCAACTGTTCACGTGCGCGGACAGATCTTCGCGTAACCACACCCTCTTCCGGCGAACCCTCTCCGCAGCCGCCCAATGCCTTCACACCGCAATTCGTATTCAGAGCGATGATGTGCCAGGCGCCCAGATCGAAGCTGTAGTAGCCCTTCAGGGGATCACCGCCTGTGTGCTCCAGTAGCGAAAGTAATCCGACGCTTGTGAGCCAATGTATTCGTCGTTTCCTGGTGCAGGCTTGGTTCGATTCCTGAATTTTCCCCAAGTAGGCTCGTAACAATTCTCAAATACCTCATAGCTCCCGTTCTCATAGGCAAGGTCCCCTGCGGCGAAGACGGTGCCAGGAATCTTGTCGATCAACTTGGCAGTCGCTTGTGCGCCGGATAGGTTTCCGCACCAGGCGACATCTCCCGCGCCCACCAAAGTGAACGTTTTGGGGTCCCTGCGAGAGGTTTTTTGCCGTTCAGTTTAAGAAATCCACCGTTTAGTTACAGAGGCAGCCATTCAAAGGCCGATCCTTGAAATCCGACTAAACTGGTCTTACTGTAAGTGTTCTGAAAATAAGGGCTTGCTTAGTAGTCGGGTTGACAATGGTCGGGCAACGGATTATAGTTTAATTGCGACCAAATGAGTCGTATTGACATCTAAGTATTTGCCAGGCTTTAAGCTGAGGACATGTTCAAACTATCCAAGAAAGCGGATTACGGCCTGATCGCGATGAAACATCTCGCCAACCATCGCGAACAACACGCTTGCAGCGCGAACGAGATTGCAGAGGAGTATGGGATCTCCGCCACATTAATGGCCAAGGTGCTGCAAAAGCTGGCGAAACATGGACTGGTTGCCGCGAAGCATGGCTCGACGGGCGGCTACCAATTGGCGAGGCAAGCCGACCGCATCAGTGCCTTGGACGTGCTGACGGCGATCGATGGTCCCGTGCTGATCACCTCTTGTGTGACCAGTCATGGAAACTGTGACGCAACCGAACGCTGCTCCGTCAAAGAACCGTTGCAGCGGGTGAATGAAAGTATTTTGGGAGTTTTGAGCACGGTTACCGTGGCTCATTTGAGCGAGGACAAACAAGAAGCCTCGCTTGTGGAATTGAAAGGGATGGACCGATTGGCGGTAACACGCTGAGCGGGGAGTCTGAACCGAAGAGGAGAAGAGGAAAATGGCTGTCAAACTGCCGATCTACATGGACAATCACGCTACCACGCCGCTTGACCCGCGGGTGTTGGAGGCCATGTTGCCCTATTTCACAGAAAAGTTCGGCAATGCCGCCAGCCGCAACCACTCCTTCGGATGGGCAGGCGAGGAAGCCGTTGAAAATGCCCGCCAGCAGGTCGCTTCTCTGATCAATGCCACGGCGAAAGAGATCATTTTCACCAGCGGCGCCACGGAATCGGACAACCTGATGATCAAGGGCGTCGCGGAGATGTACCGCGAGAAGGGCAATCACATCATTACCCAGGCCATCGAGCATAAGGCAGTGCTCGATACTTGCAAAAACCTGGAGAAGCACGGGTTTGAGGTCACCTACCTGCCCGTGCAGAAGGATGGGCGCGTCGACCCCGAGGATGTTCGCAAGGCGATCAAGCCCACCACGATCTTGATCTGCATCATGTATGCCAACAATGAAATTGGCGTGATCAACCCCATTGCCGAAATCGGCAAGCTCGCCAAGGAGCGCGGCATTCTGTTCGCTGTGGACGGCGTGCAGGCGGTTGGCAAGATTCCCGTGGATGTGCAGAAGGACAATATCGACCTTCTCGCCATTTCCGCCCACAAGATCTATGGGCCGAAGGGCGTCGGCGCGTTGTACGTTCGCCGTCGCAATCCCCGTGTGCAGCTTTCCGCCATTATCGATGGCGGCGGCCACGAGCGGGGCATGCGTTCCGGAACGTTGAACGTGCCGGGCATCGTTGGTCAGGGCAAGGCCTGCGAGCTTTGTCAGCAGGAGATGGCCACGGAATCGGAGCGGTTGCGCGGGCTGCGCGATCGCCTGAGGGCCGGACTGGAAGCCAAGCTTGACGAAGTTTTCATTAACGGTTCGATGGAGCACAGGCTCCCGAACAATCTCAACATGAGCTTCGCCTATGTCGAAGGCGAGTCGCTCCTGATGGGGATCAATGACGTGGCGGTTTCGAGCGGTTCCGCGTGCACCTCGGCAACCCTGGAGCCCAGCTACGTACTCAAAGCCCTAGGCGTTGGTGAAGATCTGGCGCATACGTCGATCCGCTTCGGCCTGGGACGTTTCACGACGCAGGAAGAAGTCGACTACGTGACCGACAAAATGGTGCAGGTTGTCACCAAGCTTCGCGAGCTTTCGCCACTCTATGAGATGGCCAAGGAAGGGATCGACATTTCCAAGGTCAAGTGGCAAACCGCGTAATTCCGGAAGGATGAAGAGAAGAGGAAAAATGGCTAGCGCAATTGCGAGTGAAGGAACATTGAGAATACATCGGTCTATTGCTGGAACGTCCGCGCCGTTCCGCGTGACCTATCAGGCTTATCAGGATGGCGACGAACCAGCGCCCGCAGCGGAGCGTGTGTTTTATCACCTCCAGGATGTGCGGGAATTCCTGAACGTTCTGGGTATCGGCACACAATACGTCCGCGAGGCTCTGCGGGAACTGACCGCGGGACGTTCGGCATTTCTAACCAACATCGCCCTGACGGAAAAGGCGATCAAGAACGCAGGTTTTGGCAGTCTCCTCGCCGCGGCGAGGGGCTGACCTTTGGGGATACGAGTTACGCAAGGAGAGGGGCAATGGCATACAGCGATAAGGTAGTCGATCATTACAATAACCCGCGGAACGTGGGTAGCCTTCCCAAGGAGGATCCGAATGTCGGGACCGGCCTTGTGGGTGCGCCCGAATGCGGCGACGTAATGAAGCTGCAGATGAAAATCAATCCGGAGACGAGGGTCATCGAAGAAGCCAAGTTCAAGACCTTTGGCTGCGGGTCGGCCATCGCCAGCTCGTCCTTGGCGACCGAGTGGGTGAAGGGCAAAACCGTGGATGAGGCGTTGGCGATCAAGAACACGGACATCGTCCGCGAGCTGTCGCTCCCACCGGTTAAGATTCACTGCTCCGTGCTTGCCGAGGACGCCATCAAGGCGGCCATCGGCGACTGGAAAAAGAAGCACGGCGTGGAAGTGCCCGAGCACGGAAAGCCCTCGCACTAATCGGAGACTCCGGGATTGCTCCTGCAGTGCCTGAGTTTGGATTCGAACAATCGCTCCAGAAGCTGAGGAAGTTGCAATGGCAACAGAGACGACAACCCAGACCGTAGAGAAGGTCGGGCCGGTGATTCACCTGACGGAGCGGGCGGCGAAGAAAATCCTGGCGCTGCTCGCCAAGGAAGGTGTGTCACCGGAGGTGGGCGGATTGCGGGTCGGTGTGCAGGGTGGTGGTTGTTCCGGGCTCTCCTATGCCATGCGGCTGGACACCCAGGCGCGGGATCGCGACAAGATCTTCGAGGAATTTGGCGCCCGCATTTTTGTTGACCCGAAGAGCCTCCTGTATCTCAACGGCACGACCTTGGAGTACGAGGAAACGCTCATGCGGCAAGGCTTTGTTTTCCAGAATCCCAATGCCGCACGCAGTTGCGGTTGCGGGAGCTCTTTCACGGCGTAGCGGTGGCACCGGTTTTGTGCCATGACTGGTTCTGGCTCGGTCGGACAAGTGGTTGGCAACCGCAAACGCCAGCCACTTTTTTTGTGCTTGGAGAAGCAGCGCGGATCTTATGACGAGTCCAATTCCCACCACGAATCCACCTCTGGTGTGCTGGAACTGCCACGAGCGCACCGTGGGCACACATTTCTGCTCGTCTTGCGGAAAGGTACTGCAGGTGCCGGAACATAGCGATTACTTTGCGATGTTCGAAATACCGCGGAAGCTGTGGATTGAAATGGGCGCGCTGGAGCAGAAATTCCTGCAACTGAGCTGGAAGCTACACCCTGACAATTTCGTGAATGCGACGGCGGAAGAGCGGGAAATCTCCTTGAAACGCAGTTCGGAGCTGAATGACGGGTATCGTACGTTGCGCGATCCTGTGGCGCGCGTCGAATACCTTCTGGCCATTGAAGGGGCGCGCAAGGAAGGGCGAAACAAGCAGCAGGCGCCGCCAGAACTGCTCGAGGAAGTCTTTGAGTTGAATGAATCGCTGGATGAACTGCGCGAAGCGAGGTCCTCCGGGGTGGATACGGCTTCTTTGAAGCATCGTCTGGAAGCCGAGGAAAAGAATTTCGAAAACAAGTTGACGGGAGTCGACGGCGAACTGCAGGAAGCGGCTCGCGAATGGGACAGTGCCTTGACCGGTGACGCGTCAGAGCGCCAGGCGATCAAAAACAAGCTGAACGATTTGCTGAACCGCCGCTCTTACATCCGGAATCTGGTCGTTAATGTTCAGAAGGAACTGGCCGGAACGTGATCCGTGTCTCGTGTCGCGAGATGGGGACCTCGAGCGGGCGGATGCTGTAGGAGAAGGGTAGCCTTCGTTTCAGGTCGCGGGTTTTCGGGGTTACTTAGAACGGACAAGTGAAAACTTCCTTATGGGCAGAATTGTCGGAATCGATCTCGGAACAACCAACAGCCTGGTCGCTTACATCGATGCGCAAACCGGCCAGCCGAAGTGTATCCCCGGGCCATCGGGCAGCACGTTGTGCCCTTCCGTGGTCAGTCTGGATCCGGGTGGCGGCATTATTGTCGGCGAGCCGGCGCGGCGCCGCCTGCTGATCCAACCCGAACGCACGATTTACTCCGTGAAGCGCCTAATGGGCCGCGGCCCTGCTGACGTCCAAAACGAATTGAAGCTGTTCCCGTTCCGCATCGATCCCTCCAGCAATCACGTCATCCGCGTGCAGCTTGGAGAGAGGGTTTTCACGCCGCCGGAAATCTCGTCCTTCATTCTGCGGGAGTTGAAAAACTGGGCGGAGGCTTACTTTGGCGAAACGGTTGACCGCGCGGTGATCACGGTTCCCGCTTACTTCAACGACGCGCAGCGCCAGGCCACCAAAGATGCCGGCAAACTGGCGGGCCTGGAAGTTTTGCGACTTGTCAATGAGCCGACCGCTGCTGCTCTGGCCTATGGACTGCACGAAAAGCAGCGTGGCAAAGTGGCTGTCTATGACCTCGGAGGCGGCACATTCGATATTTCTGTCCTGAAGCTGATCTCTACGAGCGAGGGCGATATCTATCAGGTTCTATCCACGAACGGCGACACGCATCTGGGCGGCGACGACATCGACAACCTGCTGCAGGCGTTCGTCCATGAGCAGATTCTGCAGACGGACAAAATTGACTTCTCGCCCCACGGTGAACTGGCGCAGGAGCTGCGGAAAGAACTGATTGCGGTCAAGCATAAGCTGTCGGAAGTGGATTCCGTGACGCTGCGATTCCCGCTCCCGAATGGCAAGATCTTCGTTCACGAATTCACACGCGGCGCCCTGGAAGCCTTGATCCGGCCGGTGGTGGACCGCACGATGCTCCCGGTCAAGCAGGCGCTAGCCGATGCGCACCTGAAGCCGACGGAGATGGACGAGGTGGTTCTTGTCGGCGGCACAACGCGCACGCCCTTGATCCGCCGCACGGTGCAAGAATATTTCGACCGCAGGCCCCACACGGAGCTGAATCCGGATGAAGTGGTGGCTCTTGGCGCGGCCGTGCAGGCGAATATTCTCGATCGCGGCGTGGAGAACATGCTGCTTCTGGACGTCACGCCTCTCTCGCTCGGCATCGAAACCTATGGCGGCGCAGTCGCCAAGGTCATCCCGCGCAATTCCACGATTCCCGCCAGCGCGCAGGAACTCTACACGACCGGCGTGGACAACCAGACCGGTATCGACATCCACGTATTGCAGGGCGAACGGGAGCTGGCCAAGGATTGCCGGTCGCTGGCCCGCTTCACCCTGCGCGTGCCGGCCGCCCCCGCAGGCCTGCCGCGCATCGAGGTGAAATTCCTGATCGACGCGAACGGCATCCTGCAGGTAGGCGCAAAGGACATTCGCACAGGCGAGCAGCACACGATTGAGGTCCAGCCCAGCTATGGCCTGAATGACAGCGACATCGAACGCATGTTGGAGGAGTCCATCGAGTATGCGGAGCAGGATTTCGCGGAGCGCCAGGTGATTGAGGCGCGCACGGAAGCGGAATCAATTCTCACGGCTACCGCCAAGGCGCTGGCGAATCCCAACGCCGCGAATCTCTCTGCGCCGGAGCGCACAAAGATCGAGGTCTGCATCGTGGCCTTAAAGGAAGCCGTGCAGGGCACGGACTACAAACAGATTCGCCAGAAAATCGACGAGTTGAATCGCGCGACCGAACACCTTGCGGAATTGCTGATGAATTCCGCGTTGCAGTCGGCTCTCGAGGGCAAAAAACTCGCGGAAGTTTAGGGAGAAGCATATGGGCGGCAGCAATCCTTACATCGAAGAAGTGAAATACAAGAAGGCGACCCAGAAGTTCAAGGTCACGTTCCTTCCCAGCGGCAAGACGGTGGAGGTTGACCCGGAGAAGTTCCCTTACGGACACAACGGTTTGCCGGGAAGCATCCTGGACATTTCCGAGGGCTTCAAGATGGGCCTGGACCACGCCTGCGGCGGCGTTTGCGCATGCTCCACGTGCCACGTCATCGTGAAGGAAGGGCTGGAATCCTGCAACGAAGCCACCGACGCGGAGCTGGACGAACTCGACGAGGCACCGGGCATCACCCCGAAGTCCCGCCTGGGCTGCCAGACCGTGCCCGATGGAACAACCGACATCGTGGTCGAAATTCCCGAGTGGAATAAGAATTACGCGAAAGAATTGGACCACTGAGGTAGTTTTTAGTAATCAGTTCTAAGTTCACAGCCATCAACCGGTGACGCACGACTTGTGACTACTTGCTAGAACTGGTAACTGAAAACGGGAAACGGGAAACCCCTGGAGTCGCTCATGCCGCACACTTTCGATTGGGACAATCTCGACGACATCGCCATCGGTCTGGCGGATAAGTTCCCTGACCTGGATCCTCTGACCGTGCGCTTTACCGACATGCACAAATGGATCACCGAGTTGCCAGGTTTCGTCGGCGATCCTCAGAAATCCAATGAGAGCAAGCTCGAAGCCATCCAAATGGCATGGCACGAGGAATGGGAAGACCGAAAAGGATGAGCAGACAAGTTCTTAGTTGTAAGTTATGAGTTCTAAGTCTTTCGACCGAGCGGTGGCGAAGCTTAAGGGGGCATCGAGGAGAACTGGCGAACTTAAAATTTAAGGCTGAAAACTTTCAACTTAAAACTCATTCCCGTATACTTGATAGATTGCAGTTGCCTGCCTGTGGCGCTATGGTGCAACGGTTAGCACGCGGCCCTTTCAAGGCCGAAATACGGGTTCGATTCCCGTTAGCGCTACCAA
>Ga0187779_10000074_pt1 | contig 74303 bp, 71 predicted proteins | sample 1015_Q2_SP10_10__FD_132435 | JGI IMG/M metagenome (GOLD analysis project Ga0187779, IMG submission 132435) | Tropical peat soil microbial communities from peatlands in Department of Meta, Colombia - 1015_Q2_SP10_10_MG | ecosystem: Environmental > Terrestrial > Soil > Wetlands > Peat | place...
ATCTCGATCTCGCTCGAAGGCAGCGTGGGTTGATGGGATGACGCAGTACTGGTTCAAGCCGAAGCGATACGGGTACGGCGCAACGCCGGTGACCTGGGAGGGTTGGGCGGTCGTGCTGATTTCCGCCGCGCTGATGGCCGGGTCGATCATAGTCATGGAGCGGTTCGCCGGCGCGGCCAATCCGGCCGGCTGGCTCATCTGGGCGGTGGTCGTTGCCGCCGGAGTTTTGTGGGTCGTGCAGTTTAGCCGCCGCTGCACGGACGGTGAATGGCGCTGGCGTTGGGGCCGCGAGGATTAAAAGAAAAGAAAAGTTATGTCATTTCTGGAAATCAAAAACCTGCACGTCGAGATCGAGGGCAAAAAAATCCTCAACGGTCTCAACTTGTCGATCGAGAAGGGCCAGGTCGCGGCCATCATGGGTCCGAATGGCTCCGGTAAGTCGACGCTTGCTTACGTGCTCGCCGGCAAGGACAACTACAAGGTGGCCGAGGGCGACGTGCTGCTCAACGGCGAACGCATCCTGGACATGTCGCCGGACGAGCGTGCGGCCAAGGGCGTCTTTCTCGCCTTCCAATATCCGGTCGAGGTTCCGGGGGTCGCCACCATGACGTTCCTGCGCACCGCGCTCAATTCTCAACGCAAGGCGCGCGGCGAAGGCGAGGTGTCGACGCCTGAATTCATGAAGATCGTGCGCGACACCGCCGCCAAGCTCGGCATCAGCCAGGAGATGCTTCGCCGCGCCGTCAATGTCGGGTTCTCCGGCGGCGAGAAAAAGCGCAATGAGATCCTGCAAATGGCGGTGTTGCAGCCGCGGCTTGCGGTGCTCGACGAGACCGATTCCGGCCTCGATATCGACGCGCTGCGAATCGTCGCCGACGGCGTCAACGCGCTCCGCTCGAAGGAGCGCGGCATGATCGTCATCACCCACTACCAGCGGCTCCTGAACTACATCGTGCCCGACGTGGTCCACGTGATGGCGAAGGGCAAGGTCGTGAAGTCGGGCGGCAAGGAGCTCGCGCTCGAGCTCGAGGCCAAGGGCTACGCTCAATTTACGGGTGAGGCCGCGTGATGGCGGACGTCCGCGCCATGAAGACCGACGCCGAGAAGGCGCTGGCCGCTGCCTATGAGACGGCGCGCGCCAGGTTGCCCGGCAAGAGCGCGGTGTCGGCGCTGCGTGCGGATGCGTTCCAGCAATTCGAGAACCAGGGCCTGCCGCATCGCCGCGTCGAGGAGTGGAAATACACCGACCTGCGCGCACTGATGCGCGAGGCCTATCCGCTTGCGCCGCTGCCCGATGCGGCGGCGAAAGCGAAAGCTAAAGGTGCGGGCGCGCTCTTTGCGGGCGTCGGCGCCCGGCGGCTCACTTTCATCGACGGCGCATTCGTGTCGGAACTGTCAGATCTTGCGCCGGAGCAGGGTCTCACCATTGGTTCGTTGGCCGATGCGCTGGCCAAAGGCGATGCGCTTGTCACGCAGCATGTCGGCAAGACTTTCGAGACCGACGACGTCGCGGTCGCGCTCAACGCCGCGCTGATGGGCGACGGCGCCGTGATCCGCGTCGCCAAGGGCGCCGCGATCAAGCGGCCGATTCACCTTGTCTTTGCGCCGGGCAGTGACAGGCCGAGCTCGGTCTTCATTCGCTCTCTGATCGTGGTCGAGGAAGACGCGCAGGTCACCATTATCGAGGACCACAACGGCGGCGCGGCCCAAGTCAACGCTGCGCTCGAACTTATTGTCTGCGCCAAGGCTGACGTCACTTACGTGAAGGCAACACGCGCCCAGGCGCTACACGTCGCGAGCTTGCTCGCCAATGTCGGCGCTGATGCGAAATTCAACACATTCGCCTTCACCAGCGACGTCAATGTACTGCGTAACCAGAACTTCATCCGGTTCGCCGGCGAAGGCACAAAGGCAGGCATCCGCGGCGTGTCGCTGCTGCGCGGCAAGGACCATGCCGACACCACGCTGCTGATCGAGCACGCCAAAGGCCATTGCGAGAGCCGCGAGCTGTTCAAGTCGGTGCTCGACGATCAGGGCCACGCCGTGTTCCAGGGCAAGATCGTGGTCAGGCCGCATGCGCAGAAGACCGATGCCAAGATGATGACGCGGGCGCTGCTTTTGTCCGACGATGCGGAGGCCGACAATAAGCCGGAGCTTGAAATTTTCGCCGACGACGTCGTTTGCGGCCACGGTGCGACCGCTTCGGCGCCGGACGAAGGGCTCACGTTCTACCTGATGTCGCGCGGCATACCGGAAGCCGACGCCGAAGCGCTGCTGGTGCAGGCCTTCGTCGGCGAGGTGATCGAGGAGATCGCCCACGACGGCATCCGCGATGCCTTGATGGTGGCCGCATTGAGGTGGCTGGGAGCGCGCACGTGACGCACCCGGCGGTCAAGAACGGCTCCTATGACGTCGCGAAGATTCGCGCCGATTTTCCGGCGCTGGCGATGAAGGTCTACGGCAAGCCGTTGGTCTATCTCGACAACGCGGCATCCGCGCAGAAGCCGCAGACCGTGCTCGACCGGCTGGCGAAGGCTTATACCGAGCAATACGCGAATGTACATCGCGGCCTGCATTACCTCGCCAACGAAGCGACCGAGGCCTACGAGGGCGCGCGCGAGACCGTACAGCGCTTCCTCGGCGCCGCGCGCAAGGAAGAGATCATCTTCACGCGCAACGCCACGGAGGCGATCAACCTCGTCGCCTACACCTTCGGCCGCGAGCGCATCAAAGCCGGCGACGAGATCGTGCTTTCGATCATGGAACACCACTCCAACATCGTGCCGTGGCATTTCCTGCGCGAGCGGCAGGGCGCGGTGATCAAATGGGCGCCGGTCGACGAGGACGGCAATTTCCTGATCGACGAGTTCGAGAAGCTGCTCGGCCCGCGCACCAAGATGGTAGCGATCACGCAGATGTCGAACGCGCTCGGCACCGTGGTGCCGGTGAAGGAGGTCGCGAAGCTCGCGCATGCCCGCGGCATCCCGGTACTGGTCGACGGCGCTCAAGGCGCGGTTCACCTCGATGTGGACGTGCGCGACATTGATTGCGATTTCTACGTCTTTACCGGCCACAAGCTCTACGGCCCGACCGGGATAGGCGTGCTGTACGGCAAGTACGAGCACCTCGCTGCCATGCCGCCGTTCAATGGCGGCGGCGAGATGATCCAGGAGGTCACCCAGGATCGCGTGACCTATGGCGAGCCGCCCTACAGGTTCGAGGCCGGCACGCCGGCGATCGTACAAGCGATCGGGCTTGGCGCTGCAATCGACTACGTCAATTCCATCGGCAAGGTGCGCATCCGCGCCCAGGAGGGCGAACTCATCAAATATGCGCACGAGAAGCTTGGCGCGATCAATTCGCTACGCATCGTCGGCAACGCCAAAGGCAAGGGGCCCGTGGTGTCGTTCGAGATGAAGGGCGCGCATCCGCACGATGTCGCGACCGTCATCGATCGGCAGGGTATTGCGGTGCGCGCCGGCACGCATTGCGTGATGCCGCTGCTGGCGCGCTATGGGTTGACCGCCACCTGCCGCGCATCGTTTGCGCTCTACAACACGAAGGACGAGGTCGACGCGCTCGCCGCCTCCCTGCTCAAGGCACAGGATATGTTCGCATGACCGACGACACGCAGACGCCCACGCCGGTCGCGGAGAAGCCGCCGGAAAATGCCACGATCAGCAAGCCTTCGGCGCTGCCGGAGGATGAGCTTACCAAGCTCACCGACGACATCATTGCTGCGCTCAAGACCGTGTACGACCCGGAGATCCCGGCCGACATCTACGAGCTCGGCCTGATCTACAAAATCGACATCGGCGACGACCGCGGCGTCAAAGTCGAGATGTCGCTGACCTCGCCGAATTGCCCGGCGGCGCAGGACCTGCCGATTCAGGTGGAAAATGCCGTGGCGAGCGTCGCCGGCGTCAAAGAATCCAAGGTCAACGTGGTCTGGGACCCGCCTTGGGATCCGAGCCGGATGTCGGACGAGGCCCGACTCGTGCTCAACATGTGGTAACCTTTGCGCGCGACACTAGATAGGAATCGATGATGGCCACCGCTCGACCCCGACCTCAGGTAATGCGGCTCACGGATGCCGCCGCTCAGCGCATCAAAGACGTGATGGCGCGGGCAGAGGAGCCCATGGCGGGCGTCCGCGTCGGCGTGAAGAATGGCGGCTGCGCCGGCATGGAATACACCATGGAGTATGCCACCGCAGTCAATCCGACCGACGAGGTGATCGAGGACAAAGGCGTCAAGATCCTGATCGATCCGAAAGCGGTGCTGTTCCTGCTCGGCACCGAGATGGACTTCAAGACCGAGAAATTGTCGGCGCAGTTCGTGTTCAACAACCCGAACCAGACCTCGGCCTGCGGCTGCGGTGAAAGCGTGCAGCTCTCTCCCGCCAAGCTCGACTGATCAGTTAGGCGACCTGCGCGGCTGTCGCGCCAGCGCTCGAGACTTCCGGATCGGTTTCCGACATCACGCGGTTGCGGCCGTGGCGCTTTGCGGCATAGAGGCAGATGTCGGTGCGTTCGATGAGGCTCTGCGGCGTGTCGGCCTTGTGCAGCGTGGCGACGCCGATTGACACCGTGACGCGGCCGAGATGCTCGCCGGTCGAGCGCTTCATCAGCTCCTTGGTCATCACCGCGCGGCGGATGTGGTCGCCGACCACGATCGCCGAACGCAGCACCGTGTTCGGTAGGATGACGGCGAACTCCTCGCCGCCGTAGCGCGCGGCGGTGTCCTGACCCTTTACGTTCTGCTTCACCGACGTGGCGACGAGGCGCAGCACCTGGTCGCCGGTCAGGTGGCCGAAGCTGTCGTTGAAGTTCTTGAAATGGTCGATGTCGGTCATCATCAGCGACAGCGGCTCGTTCTTGGCGCGCGCTTCGGCGATCGCTGCTTCGAGCGTGCCGTCGAAGAACTTGCGGTTGGCGAGCTGAGTGAGCGGATCGGTCAGGCTCTCGTTGCGCACGGTTTCGAGGTTGACCTGGAGCTCGTTGATCTCCTGCTTCGATGCGTTGAGCCGCGCCTCGAGCTTCTGGTTGGAGACTTCCATCTCCTTGGCGGTGTGCACCAGGCTCTCGACGATTGCGCGCAGGCCCTCACGGTCCTTCGACTGGCCGATCTTCTCGGTCATGCCGGCGAGGCTCTCGCTGTAGGTCGAGGCAGAGCCGGCGGCGGCGTCGATCATCGCCATCACCTGCTCGATCTCGCCCATCACCTGGCTGCCGAGGCTGTCGATCTTGTCCGACAGGCGCGTCGGCGACAGGAACGTCTCGTAGATTTGCTCGAGCTCGGCTTCGGTCAGCGTGCCGCCGGCCTGAAGCGTCTCGTTGATTTTTTGATTGAGCGAGGGGTGATACCCGGTCGCGTAGGCGTACCAGATCTCGTAATTGCGGGGCGTGGCGGGCTGGCGCAGCGCCCTGAGTTGACCGAGCGCAATCTCGGCGAACGCCATCGTGCGTTCGTGCTCGTCAACCTGGCCGGCAGCCATAGCACTCCCCTTGCGCGGCCATACTGGCTGCGCTTAGCCGGTAACGGTATTCGAGGGAGATGAATCGGGGGTAAATTCGGAACCGCCGCGTCGCAACAAGTGGTTGCAAAATCGGGCCAAGTGCACCGTTAAAGTCGCTGCCTCAGACCTTGGCGGATACCGGACGCAGCAGAAATGCCGGCAAATGGCTGCCATCGGCCTCCTCGGCCGGCGGACGCGGTTGCTGACGCACGCGAGGCTCAGCTGAGGGGCGGACGCCTTCCTTGGGCGCGGAGCTCTCGCGGCGCTGTCGGTTGCGGCCGCGGCCGCCGGAGCGGTGCCGGTCACCTGAGCGCGTCTGTTCGCCACCCGACCTTGCCTCCCGCGGCTCGGCAAGCGCGGGCGTATTGCCCATCCACGGGATGGTCTGGCCGATCAGGCGCTCGATCGCGCCGATCGCTTTCTGGTCGATCGGGGCGACAATGGTGATCGCGGTGCCGCTCTTGCCGGCGCGGCCGGTGCGGCCAATGCGATGCACATAATCGTCAGGATGATGCGGCACGTCGAAATTGAGGACGTGGCTCACGTCCGGGATATCGAGACCGCGCGCGGCGACGTCGGAAGCGACCAGGAGCTTTGCATCGCCGCGGCGGAAGGCGTCGAGCGCCGCCGTGCGCGCGGGCTGGTCCATGTCGCCGTGCAGCGCGACGGCGTTGAACTTGTGGCGCAGCAGCGAGCGGTGCAGGTGGGCAACCTCGCGCTTGCGGTTGCAGAAGATGATAGCGTTGCGGAAGTCCTGCGCCGACCGGATCACATTGCGGAGCGTCTCGCGTTTCTCATGCGGATCGCGGCCGGTCGAAACGAGCTGCTGGGTGATGGTGGCGGCGGTGGTGGCGGGTCTGGCGACCTCGACGCGCACTGGATTGTGCAGGAAGGTATCGGCGATGCGCTGGATTTCCGGCGGCATGGTGGCGGTGAAGAACAAAGTCTGCCGCGTAAAGGGCACCAGCTTGCCGATGCGTTCGATGTCCGGGATGAAACCCATGTCGAGCATGCGGTCGGCTTCGTCGATGATCAGCAGTTCGCAGCCCGAGAGCAGCAGCCGCCCGCGCTCGAAATGGTCGAGCAGGCGGCCCGGCGTCGCGATCAGCACGTCGACGCCGCGCAGAAGCTTGGCGTCTTGATCGTCGAACGACACACCGCCGATGATCAGCGCGACGTTGAGCTTGTGGTTCTTGCCGTACTTTTCGAACTGCTCGGCGACTTGCGCGGCGAGTTCGCGCGTCGGCTCGAGGATGAGCGTGCGCGGCATGCGCGCGCGGGCGCGGCCCTGCTCGAGCATCGTCAGCATAGGCAGGACGAAGGCGGCAGTCTTGCCGGTACCGGTTTGCGCGATGCCGAGCACGTCACGCCGTTGTAGGACGTGCGGGATGGCCTGTTCTTGGATCGGAGTGGGGGTCTTGTAGCCGGCAGCCTCGATGGCGCCGAGAACTTTGTCGGACAAGCCGAGCTGAGTGAAGGGCATATAGCCTCAATCAAAGGCCGCCCGGAGCCGCGTCGGACAAGAAAACCAGTTGCGTTGCGCGGGGGATGGCCGAATCTTCGTTCGAACCGGTTGGCCGGAACATGGGGGCTGGGGGATACAAAGTCAATGCTTCGCCCCTGCGATAAGTCATATAAATTCTTAGGGTTTTCGGCTTTGCGAGGCACTCATGGCTGACGGTTTGCCGCTGATCCTAGTTCCGGGCCTCACCTGCACGGCGCGCCTCTACGCGCCGCAGATCGCAGCGCTCTGGCCGTTCGGATCAATCACCATCGCCGACCACCGCCGCGACGACGACATCAGGGCGGTCGCGGCGTGCATCCTGAGGGAAGCGCCACCGCGGTTTGCGCTCGCCGGTCTTTCTTATGGTGGCTACATCGCTTTCGAGATAATGCGACAGGAGGCCTCGCGCATCGCCAAGCTTGCACTGCTCGACACCTCGGCACGGCCCGATACGCCGGAGCAAACCGCGACACGCAAAACGCAGGTCGAGATGGCACAAACCGGCCGTTACGGCGAGATCGCCGACATTGCGATCGAGCGGTACCTGCATCGCGACAACCAGAGCGATCCCGTGCTGACCGGCATTGTGCGCCAGATGGTCGCCGAGACCGGACCGGAGGCCTTCGTGCGCCAATTGAGGGCAATCATGTCGCGCCCGGATTCGCGGCCGCTTTTGCCTTCGATCCGCTGCCCGACCCTGGTGCTGGTCGGCGATGGCGACATCGGCACGCCGCCCGAACTCAACAAGGAGATCGCCGACGGCATTCCCGACTCGCGTTTTTTCGTCGTGCCGCATTGCGGGCACCTGTCGACCATCGAGCAGCCGGAGGCCGTCAACAGAGCGCTGGCGGAATGGCTCGCGGCCTGAAACTCTGCGTTCGATTCGCGCGTTAAAGCGCCGCGAGCAGGCAATGCCCGACCAGAGCGATACCGCAGGCGTCGTAGCTCCACCGCCACTTCTGGCGCTGGGCGCGATCGTGCTCGGCTTGCTGCTCGACCGGGTCGCTCCCGCCTATATTCTGTCGATCCTGATATCACCCTTCGCGCGCGTCGGCATCGGTTTGATCCTGATGTCCGCCGGTACGGCGCTTGGCATTAGCGCGATGCGCGCCTTCACGCGCGCCGGCACCTATGTCGAGCCCTGGCGGCCCACGGTCTCACTTGTCACGGGCGACGTCTTCCAGTGGTTGCGCAATCCGATGTATGTCGGCCTCATCATGATGCTGGCGGGATTTTCCGTGATGATCGCGTCCGACTGGACGCTGGTAATGACCGTCGTGTTTGCGCTTGTCATCCACTTCGGCGTCATCAAGCGCGAGGAGCGCTATCTCGACGCGAAGTTTGGCGATGTATATCGCAGCTACCGCAAGAAGGTGCGGCGCTACGGCTGGCCGCCCTTCGACCTGCGGTAATTGTGCAAGCCTTTCCAGGCTTCGTCCCTTTGCCTTTGCAAAGCCGACCTCCTATAGAGGCCCGCGTGATCCGCCGGAGTGAGACGCGATGCGAACGCAGGTCGGCATTATCGGCGCGGGGCCCGCCGGCCTGATGCTGGCGCGGCTTTTGCGCCTGCAAGGCATCGACTCGATCATCATCGAGAACCGCAGCCGTGATTATATCGAGAACCGAATTCGCGCCGGCCTGATCGAGCACTGGGCCGCCGACTTGCTGACCGAGGTCGGCGTCGGAGAGCGCATGCAGCGCGACGGTATGCTGCACTGGGGCATCAATCTCGGTATTAACGGCGACCTGCACCGCATCGACTTCAAGAAGCTCCTCAACAAGCGCGTCACCATCTACGGGCAGCAGGAGGTGGTGAAGGACATGGTCGAGCGCCGCCTCGCTGATGGCGGCGACCTGCTGTTCGAGGTCAGCGACGTCAGTGTGCACGACCTCAAGAGCGACCGGCCAAAGATCCGCTTCACGCATCAGGGCAAGGCGCAGGAGATCGACTGCGACTTCATCGCCGGCTGCGACGGTTTTCACGGCATCTGCCGCCCGAGTTTCCCTGACGGGATGCTCTCGATCTTCGAGCGCGATTATCCGTTCGGCTGGCTCGGCATCCTGTCGGAGAGCCGGCCGCCCGACCACGAGCTGATCTACTCCTATACCGACCGCGGCTTTGCGCTTTACACCATGCGCTCGCCGACTTTGGCCCGACTCTATTTGCAATGCGATCACGACGAGGAGATCGAGAACTGGTCGGACGCGCGCATCTGGGACGAGCTGCACAAACGCCTTGGCGGCGCGCGCAAGCTTGAAGAAGGTAAGATGCTGCAGAAGGGCATCACGCCGATGCGCAGCTTCGTCGCCGAGCCGATGCAATATGGCCGACTGTTCCTCGCCGGCGACAGTGCCCATATCGTGCCGCCGACCGGCGCCAAGGGCATGAATCTCGCGTTCGCAGACGTGATGCAGCTGTCACGCGCACTCGAGGCCTACTACAAGAAGCAGAATAAGGAGCGGCTGGAGAGCTATTCCGCCACCTGTCTGCGGCGGGTCTGGTACGCGCAGCGCTTCTCCTGGTGGATGACGCAGATCCTGCACCGGTTTCCGAACGAGACGTCGTTTGACCGCCGCCGCCAGCTGTCGGATCTCGACTATATCGCCAGTTCGCAGGCCGCCTCCACGATGCTCGCGGAACAATATGTGGGACTGCCGCTCGACTAGTCGCGCACTATCGCTCTTAGCGGCCGGCTGACGGCGACGATCATTAATCCGGCAGCGGCAGCAATAGCCGCCATCATCAAGAAAAAATTGTCCTTACTCATGCCGGTCCAAAAACTGCCGAAATAACCGGCGAGGAAGCCGCCGATAAAACTGGTCGACAACCACACGCCCATCATCATCGACAGCAGCGAGGCCGGTGCGATCTTGGTGACCCAGGACAGGCTCGTCGGCGAGAGATAGAGCTCGCCGACTGTGAGCACGACGAAATAGGCAAAGAGCCACAGCCAGCTTGCCTTGCCCCCGCCGGTTACTCGCGCGGCGGCGAAAAGCACAATCCATGACGCCGCGTTGAGCAGGAGGCCGATCGCTAGCTTCGCCACCGTCGATGACTCGCGGACGCCTTGCCAGCGCCAGAACGCGACGACGAACGGCGTGAAAGCGAAGATCATCAGCGGATTGAACGCCTGAAACCACGTGACCGGAATTTCCAAGCCACCGGGGATTTGGCGGTCGGTGAAATCGCTTGCCCACAGCACGATCGTGTTGCCCTGCTGTTCGTACGTCCCCCAGAACAGGCTGACCGGCAACATCAGGATGAGAATAGCGCCGATCGCCTGCCAATCGCGGCGTTGCAGTGGTGTGCGCGAGATGCGCGCGGCCAATGCGTCCTTCGGTAACAGCGGGGTCGAGGCGAAATAGATCACAAGCCCGGTGGTCATGCCGACGCCGGCTGCAGCGAAGCCGTAATGCCAGCCAAACTCTTCGCCGAGCGTGCCGCAGATGAGTGGCGCGAGGAACGCGCCGAGATTGATGCCAACATAGAAGATTGAGAAGGCGCGGTCGCGGCGGCGGTCGCCCGGCGGATAGAGGAGACTGACCTGCGTCGAGATATTCGATTTGAAGCAGCCATTGCCGGCTATAAGCACGGTGAGCGCCAGTAGGAACAGGTGCTCGAACGCCATAAGGAAGTGTCCGACCGCCATCAAGGCCGCGCCGAGGATGACGGTACGGCGCTGGCCGAGCATGCGGTCGGCAAGCAGTCCGCCGAAGATCGGCGTCAGATAGACGAGGCCGGTGTAGAGACCATAGATCTGCGAGGCGAGGGGTTGTAGCGCCAGTGGCCCGAACACGGCTTCAAGCGCGCTCTTGAGCGTGGCAAGGCCCGCGACGTTGCCGGCTTGAGCAGGCAGCAGCAGAAACTTCACCATGTACAGCATGAGCAGCGAGCGCATGCCGTAGTAGGAGAAGCGCTCCCACATCTCGGTCGCGAACAGGAACGTCAAGGCGCGCGGATGGCCGAACAATTCGGCGGAGGCTCGCGTTGCGGCGGTCGTATTGGCCATTGGCGTCAAGCGGTGTAGCCTTTGATGCACAAGCCGGCAATCAAAGCCGCAAGAGGGAGGATCGTCATGGGAATGCTTCGTGCCTTGGCTTCTGGCGCAGCCTTGGCGTTGGCTATGGGCGCGGCCCAGGCGCAGAGCGATTACGCGAGCAGACCGATTCACGTCATCGTCGGTTTCGCCGCCGGTGGCGGCAATGACATCTTCGCGCGTCTGGTGACGCAGAAGCTCGGCCAGAACACCGGCTGGACCATCGTCGTCGAGAACAAGCCCGGCGCGGGCGGACGTATCTCCAGCCAGTTCGCGGCCAACGCGACGCCGGACGGCTACACAGTGCTGGTCGGCGCAACCGGGCAGATGGCGATCGCAGCGGCGATCTACCCGAACCTCACCTATCATCCGACCAAAAGCTTTATCGCGCTCAACATGATCGGCTCATTCCCGCTGGTTCTGGTAGTGCCTCCGGATGGTCCGAAGACAGTCAAGGAACTCGTGGCCTTCGCGAAGGAGCATCCGGACAAATCGAACTACGGCACATCATCGCCGGCCTTCACGATCGCGTCCGAGACGCTCAAGCTCAAGACCGGCATGCCGGCAGTGGCGATCCCGTTCAAGGGCACCAACGAATCCAATCTCTGTGTTGTCAGTGGGCAATGCCTGTTCACCATCTCCGACGGCCCGCCGGCGGTGCCACTGGTCAAGGGCGGCAAGACGCGCGCGCTCGCCGTCACCGGCTCCGAGCGCTCGCCCGAGCTTCCCGATGTGCCGAGCATGGCGGAAGCCGGCTTCCCCGAGGTCAACACGCATCTGTGGAGCGGCTTCTTCGTCCCGGCCGGCACGCCAGAACCCGTCGTCGCTAAGTTGCGCACGGAACTGGGCAAGGCGATCGCCGACGCGGGCGTGCAGGACGGGCTGCGCAAGATGGCGGTCAATCCGGGTGGCCCGACCGGCGACGCCTTTAAGAAAGTGATCGACGCAGACATCGTGTCGTTCACCGAAGTGGTCAAGGCGGCGAAGCTGAGCTTCGGGGAATAAAGCCACACTCGGCAAGGAATCATTCGCCCTGTTGCGCACGGTAATTGCCGCGGAGCGGTGCTCTGCTATGGTTGTTTGTCCGGGCGTTGCGTGAAGTCGGTGAGATCATGCGTGTGGCGTCGACTTTTGTGCTTGCGGCGGCGATGTCCGCCGCCGCCGCTGCCACGCCCGCGCCGTCGACCGAGGACCTGTTCCTTCAGTTCGGCCTGTTCGGCACCTGGGCGGTCAATTGCGCGGCGGACGCTTCGCCCGACAATCCGCATGTCAACATCATCATGCCGAGTCCGGGCCTGATCCTCGAGGATCACGACCTCGGCAAGGACAACGCCATCAACCGCTACAGCGTGCTCTCGGCCGAGAAGCTGTCCGACACGCGCGTCGCCGTGCAGGTGATCTTTCAGCCGGGCAAGGACACAGAAGAGCGCCAACGGCTGGTCTGGGCGGTGCACGACCGCACGCTCCGCACATTGTTCAATCAGCCGCAGGATGGGCCGGTGCGCGTCAAGGACGGCGTCGCGGTCGGCTACGGCGTACAGACGCCGATGCTGAAGAAGTGCGAGTAGGAGCGGGCTAGACGTCGAGCAGTTCGTCTTTGGCGAACTGTGCGTGCTCCTGGATGAATTCGAAGCGCGCCTCCGGCTTGTTTCCCATCAGCCGCTCGACAGCCTTCTCGGCGGGCTTGCGTTCCTTCTCCACCAACACTACGCGCAAGATCGTGCGCTTGCCGGGGTCCATGGTGGTTTCCTTGAGCTGCGACGCCATCATCTCGCCGAGGCCCTTGAAGCGCGAGACCTCGACCTTGGCGTTGGGGTGGAACTCCTTCTTCATCAACTCGTCTTTGTGCTTGTCGTTGCGCGCATAGACGATCTTGCCGCCGTGGCTCAGGCGGTAGAGCGGCGGCACTGCGAGATAGAGCCTGCCGTTCTCGATAAGCCCCTTCATCTGCCGGTAGAAAAAGGTGATCAGCAGCGAGGCGATGTGGGCGCCGTCGACGTCGGCGTCGGTCATGATGATGACCTTCTCGTAACGAAGGTCCTTGGCGTGGAAATGCGTGCCGGTGCCACAGCCGAGCGCCTGCATCAGATCGGCGAGCTGCGCATTCTGCGCGAGCTTATCCTTGCCGGCTGAGGCGACGTTGAGGATCTTGCCGCGCAGCGGCAGCACGGCTTGGGTGCGCCGGTCGCGCGCCTGCTTGGCGGAACCGCCAGCCGAGTCGCCCTCGACGATGAAAATCTCCGAACCTTCCGAGGCCGAGCTCGTGCAATCGGCGAGCTTGCCGGGGAGGCGCAGTTTGCGCACGGCGGTCTTGCGCGCGATGTCCTTCTCGGCACGGCGGCGCAGCCGCTCCTCGGCGCGCTCGATGACGAAGTCGAGCAGCTTGTTGGCTTGCAGCGGATTGGCGGCAAGCCAATGGTCGAACGGGTCCTTGACCGCCTGCTCGACGATGCGCTGGGCTTCGGCGGTAGCGAGACGGTCCTTGGTCTGGCCCTGGAATTCCGGCTCGCGCACGAACACCGACAGCATGCAGCCGGCGCCGGTCATGACGTCGTCGCTGCTCACGGGCGCGGCGCGCTTTTCCTGATTGATGCGCGAGGCATGGTCCTTGAGACCGCGCAGCAGCGCGGAGCGCAGGCCGGACTCGTGCGTGCCGCCGTCGGGCGTCGGAATTGTGTTGCAGTAGGAGTTGAGGAACCCATCGGTGTCCGCGGTCCAGGCGGCCGCCCACTGCACCGCGCCGTGGGCGCCGGTCTTGCCGGACGAACCGGTGAAGATGTCGGGGTGGACGAGGTTCGCGCCCTTGAGCTGATCCGAGAGATAGTCCTTCAGTCCCTGCTCGAAGTGGAAGGTCGCCGCCTCCGGCACATCCTCGACGCCCTTGAGCAGCGCCTTGTCGCAGTGCCAGCGGATCTCGACGCCACCGAACAGATAGGCCTTCGAGCGAGTCATCTTGAAGATGCGCTCGGGCTTGAATGCAGCCTTCGACCCGAAGATGTCCGCATCCGGCTTGAAGCGCACTTTGGTGCCGCGCTTGTTCGGCGCGCGGCCGACCTTCTCTAGCTTGCCCTTCGGCTTGCCGCGCTCGAAGGCCATCCGGTAGTGGGTCTGTTCGCGCCAGACTTCGACCTCCATGCGGTCGGACAGCGCGTTGGCGACCGAGACGCCGACGCCGTGCAGGCCGCCCGAGGTCTCGTAGACCTTGGAGTCGAATTTGCCGCCGGCGTGCAGCGTGCACATGATCACTTCGAGCGCCGACTTGCTCTTGAACTTCGGATGCGGATCGACCGGAATGCCGCGGCCGTTGTCGGTGACGGAGACGAAGCCGTTCGCCTCCATCTCGACTTCGATCCAGTCGGCGTGACCGGCGAGCGCCTCATCCATCGCGTTGTCGATGACTTCGGCAAAGAGGTGATGCAACGCTTTCTCGTCGGTGCCGCCGATATACATGCCTGGACGGCGGCGGACAGGTTCAAGACCCTCAAGCACCTCGATGTGCTTGGCGGTATAGTCGCTCTCGGCGCTCGACGAGCGCGTGGGCTTGCGCGCCGACTCCTTTGCCGCCTTGCGGGCGGGTGGCTTGCGCGCGGACGATTTTGCCCTCCGGGACGGGGTGTCGAACAGATCGCGCTGCGCGGAAGATTTCTTCTTGGTCGCGGATTTGGCCATTGGCGGATTCTAGATGGGAATTGAACGATTCGTCTGCCAGCCACTATGCCACGCGGGTGTGACGGCCGTGACGGTGCAACCTGCAAGGTGCTTCTTAAAGGAGGTTTAAGGACACAGAAAGGCACGGCAAGCTGCAAAAAGCGCCGCTGTGGACAGGCTCCGAGGCGACCGACAACCAATCGGGCAATGCGCCGTTATCTGGCTCATGGACCTGCGCACTACCAAGACAGCGGACAAGATCCGGACAAATGAGAAGAAGGCCGTCGCCAGGGCGTTGGCTGGCCGGCTCACCGGCGGTCATTTCAACGTATCGATCGAAGAGGGGCGGGCGAGCACGGTGCGGCGCTCCGCGTGACGCAGCGCAGGCTGCGACCGTCGGCATCTTCATCATTCTGTTCTTTGTTGCACTGAGCCTCGCCAGGCCCATTATCTTGCCGGCGACGGCGGCGTTCGTGCTGACGATGATGCTCAGCCCGCTCTCCGAGCGCACCGATCGATACGAATACCTCTGCTGCTGACGGCGATCGTGTTGTGGGTAGCGGTCCTTGGCGTGTTCTACGGCGTCATCGCGCTCGTCTCGGCGCCGGTGGTCGAATGGATCAACAAGGCCCCGGACATCGGCCGCAGCGTCCAGGAAAAATTGCAGTTGCTCGACCGCCCGATGTCGGCATTGCGCGATATACGCAACGCCGGCTCGTCGAAGGCTAATTTCTGACGCCGAGCATTCTCGGCCGGCACTTCACGATGAACCCGCTGACCGTGTTTCTATCGCTGGTGTTCTGGGCGTGGCTGTGGGGCCCGGTCGGAGCGTTCCTCGCCGTGCCGTTGCTGATCATTGGCATGGTGGTTGTCGCGCATCTCTTTCCGCGGGTCGGCCTGGAATTGCCCGACTGAGGCTTATGGCACAAAGCACAAGGCTGCGGTAAACGCGAGGCAGGGCCGGGACCGCGATGCACTTCCACGACATCGTCCAGCAGACCATCGACTTCGTGCGCGACCATGCGCAGTGGGCGGCGCCGATCGTGTTCGTGCTCGCCTTTGCCGAGTCGCTAGCATTCATCTCGCTGCTGGTGCCGGCCTGGGGCGCGCTGGTGGCGATGGGCGCGCTGATCAAGACCGGCGGCATCGACTTCTGGCCGGTGTGGATTGGCGGCTCGCTCGGCGCAGCCTGCGGCGACTGGCTGTCCTACTGGGTCGGTCTCAAGCTAGAGCACGGCGTCGCCAAGATGTGGCCGCTGTCGCGTCACCCCGAACTCATTCCAACCGGCGAAGCCTTCGTCAAGAAGTGGGGCATTCTCGCCATCTTCATCGGTCGCTTCTTCGGGCCGCTGCGCGCCTCGGTACCGCTGGTCGCCGGAATTTTCGAAATGCCGTACTGGCGTTTCCAGTTCGCCAATTTCGTGTCGGCCTTCATCTGGGCGGCCGCGTTGCTGACGCTCGGCGACGTGATCTCTGTCATCATCGCCTGGGTCTCGGTGTGGTGAAGCAAAATCGCCGGAGCTTTCGCTCCGGCGATCGTTTCGGCAAGCGCTGGCTGTTTGCTATTTGTAGCCGAGTTGGATGAGCCGGATTTCGCCTTTGACCAAGTCGGGCGCCGCGACCAGATAGCCGTCCTTGTTCTGAACGACGCAGAAATCCGCGGGGCCTTTAAAGTCGCCGGCGAGCTTTTGCACGCCGCCCTTCTTGGTCCAGCGGAACAGCGAGCCTGAGATCCAGTCGGTCGCCAGGATATCGCCGTTCTTCATGCGGTAGAGACCGTCGAGCATGCCGATGTTGTCGGAAAGCAGCGTGGGATCGTGACCCGGCATCATCGAGTAGATGCCGTGGGGCTTATCCTTGCTCTCGAATCCGACCATGTAGAGCTTTCCGTCCGGCCCCGGATAAAGACCGTTCGGGAAGATGCCCTTGCCCTTGAACACCACGGTGATCTTCGGCGGAGTCTTCGCTTTCAGGAAATCGGCCGGCTCGACCCGGAACAGTTGGTCGGCGCGGTTGTCGCTGATGTAAACCGCGTCGCCGATGATGGCGGGATCATTGGCGAATTGAATGCCGGGAAGGTCGAGCTTCTTGCCTTCCTTGGTCTTAAGGTCGAATACCCAGATCGCGTCGATGTCGGTGACCCAGAGGCGGTTGCCCTTGATCCAGATGCCCTTCGGCTTGTTGAGCACCTGATCCTTGGTGGGCAGGAAGCCGTCCTCGAGGATTTTGCCGTCGAGCGAGACCTTGGTGATCTTGCCTTTGCCGTCCTTGTCGGCCGGCTTGAGGTCGGGACCGAAATCGCTGGTGTAGAACACCTTCTCGCGCGGATCGTAGGCGACCGATTCGACGTGGCCGAAGCCGGTCACGGTCTTTTCCGAGAGCACTTTGAGTTCTTTCGCCTGAACGGGTGCACTCATTGGTGCAAGCAGCGCCAAAGAACTCGCGCACGCCAGGCCGGCAATCATCTTTCCAATCATGAGACCCTCCCGATGCAAGGGCCGAGGCCGCCGGAGCTTTTGGCTCCGGCGGACCCTAAGTGCGGCCTGAAGCGCGCCTACTTGATCACTGCAGCTCCGGCCTGCGAGATCGTATCGTCCTGCGAGCCGGTGCCGCCGGAGACGCCGATGGCGCCGACGATCTTGCCGCCGACGACGAGCGGATTGCCGCCGCGCGACATGATCACGTCATCGAGTGTCGGCAGATAGGCGAAGAAGGGGCCTTTGCCGAGCAGCCGCTCGAACACGACGGTCGGACGACGATAGCGCGCTGCAGTGCGCGCCTTGTGCTGCGAGATCGTGATCGAGGCGTATTGGCAATCGTCCATCTTCTCAAAGGCGATGAGATCGCCGGTCGGTCCGACAACCGAGATGCACATCGGCCAGCCGCGCTTGGTGGCTTCGTCGAGGGCGGCCTGCACGGCCTTCTTGGCGTCCGCCAGACTGATCGGCGCGCCGTAAGGCAAGTAGGTCGCCTTGTCCGGTACGGCTTCGTTCGGATTGTTCGGATCCGGCGGCACCTGTGCGAAGGCGCCAGTATTTAGCAGCAGCGCGACGCCAACGGCGCCGGCCATCATCATCAAACAACGCATTGAATTTCCTCCCGGTTACATGCCGGACGTTGCCGGCGTGCCCCTGGCCCCGTCCGGTCCAGGAAGCAGACCGCAAGACTAGCCGAGGAACTTTGGCTCGCCTATCGGGGGGTCTCGAATGCCAGCTTCGGAATATATCGGATCGTTCGGCATTGTGGCGCGGACCGGCGTTGGATCGCGATCCGTCACCGCGCTAATATAGTGCCGTGACCGAAACGGCGTTTGAATCCGCGTTGTTTGCCCGCACTACGGATATGGTCGCGGCGTGCACGCGCTGCGGCAAATGCGTCGAGATCTGCCCGGTGACCGCTCCTGCGGGTGTCGGCGATGTTGCGTCGCAAGCCGTCGTCTCGGGCGTGCTCGACATCGTGCAGACCGGCCGCGGGCCCGACGTCTCGAAAGCCTGGGCGAAAGGCTGCGCGCTCACGGGCGACTGCATCACCGCCTGTCCCGAAGGGATCAACCCGCGGTTCCTGCTGGCGATGGCGCGCGTCCAGCTCGCAAAAGGCTCCGCCGTGCTGCGCGAGCAGCGGAAGAGGGGCGTCGAGAATTTCCGCGCGGTAGCGGATGGCGCCAATGTCCTCTCACGCATGCAGCTGAGTGACAGCGAGCTTGCGCGACTTGGTCAGCAGGTCGCAGCGCGTCTGCAGAATGGCACAGCGGTGAGACCCGGCGAGCGGCCCGACTTCGTGTTCTACACCGGCTGCAACGTGCTGAAGACGCCGCACATCGTGCTCTTGGCGCTCGACGTCATGGATGCGCTGGGGGTCACGTATCGCGTCATGGGCGGTCCGAGCCATTGCTGCGGTATTGTGCAGGCGCGCACCGGCGACACCGAAGTATCCGGCCGCATGGCGACGAACTCGCTCGACAAGCTTGCCGAAGGCAAAACCGGCGTCATTTCCTGGTGCGCGAGCTGCCACGTGCAGTTCACCGAGTCGACGCTGCCGACGGTCGAGAAGATGCGAGGCGCCCGCCCGTTCGAGATGACGCCGTTCATGCTGTTCCTGAGATCGCGCTTTGCCGATCTCAAGCCGCTGCTCAAACACCGCGTGCCGTTGAAAGTGGCGTTGCACAAGCATCCCGGCATCAAGGGTGTTGTCGAGGCGGGCATTGAGCTGCTCGGCATGATACCGGGCATCGAGATCGTCGATCTGCACCAGCCGGCGGTCGGGCTGATGAGCAACTTCCTCAACGCGCTGCCGGAGTATAAGCGCGGTCTGCATCGCGATGAACTCGAAGCTGCCGAGCGAGCCGGCGTCGATGCCCTGGTGGCGATCTACCATCCGGATCATCGCGACCTGTGCGCGCACGAGCGCGACTGGCCGTTCAAGATCGTCAACATCCTCGATATCGTCGGTGCCAGCATGGGCCTTCACCACGACGACCATTTCAAGCGGCTCAAGATCATGCAGGATGCCGACGCGATCGTGTCTGATTGCAGGGACATCATCTCGGCGCGCGGCATCGATCCTGCGTTTGCCCGCGACGTGGTGATGAAAGCGATGCTCGCCGAGCAGCCGCTGCCGTTGCGGGGATGACTACGCATAGGCGAGCCATTCGTTCTGGAATATCGTGAAGTGACGGGGTTAGCCCCGGCAAGTGGTGCCGGTGGCGTGGGATCCGAACGGCTAAGGCGTTTGAAATTGCCGATGGGAGGCCGCCGCGGGGCGGCCTTCCTGCTTTCCGGGCGTATCCTTGACCCGTCCGGCGGCGCGGCCTATATCGCGCGCCATGAAGAAGACGACCTACGTATCGACCGGTCTCCGCCGCCGCCGCGCCACCAAGGCACGGGGCTGACGTCGTCATTTCCCGTGCCGCCGGAATTTCGGCCTGCGGCACGCTCTTCCTCTCAGAACCGCGCTGTTGGCCTCGCTCCGGTGGTCGTCTAAGACTATCGATGAGGATTGCGTCATGGCGAGCAAAGCAAGGATCGGCATTCTCGGCGCCTCGGGCTACACCGGGGGTGAGTTGACACGCGTGCTGCTGCGCCATCCGCGCAGCGAGATCGTGCTGCTGACCGCCGAACGCAGTGCTGGCAAGGCGATGCGCGACGTCTTTCCGCAATTCTCGCCCTACAACCTGCCGACGCTCACTGCCATTGACAGCATCAATTGGCCGAAGGCCGACCTGCATGTGGCGTTCTGCGCGCTGCCGCATGCGACGACGCAGAAGGCGATCAGGGCGCTGCTTGCGGACGCGCCGGCGACCAAAGTTGTCGATCTGTCGGCTGACTTCCGGCTCTCGGACACGGCGGCCTATGCGAAATGGTATGGCCACGAGCATCACGCGCCGGACCTTCAGAAGGAGGCCGTCTACGGCCTCACCGAAATCCACCGGCGCGAGATCAAGCGGGCGCGCCTGGTCGCCAACCCCGGCTGCTACACGACCTGTGCTCAGCTGCCGCTGATCCCATTGATCAAGAACAAAGCCATCGACCTCGACGAGATCGTGGTCGACGCCAAATCCGGCATGACCGGGGCGGGCAGGGCTGCGAAAGAGGCCATGTTGTTCTCCGAGGTGTCGGAGGGTTTCAACGCCTACGGCGTCGGCCACCACCGGCACATGGCCGAGATTGACCAGGAACTGTCGTTGGCGGCCGGACGCGAGGTGATCGCGACGTTCACGCCGCACCTCGTGCCGATGAACCGCGGCATCTTGTCGACGATCTATGTTCGGGGCCGGCGCGGTCGGACGCCTGAAAACCTTCATGCGATACTTTTAAAGTCGTACATGAAGGAACCCTTCGTGCATGTACTGCCGTTCGGCGAGACGCCGCATACGCGGCACGTCCGCGGTTCCAACATGACTTTCATCGGCGTTGCCAAGGACCGCGTTCCAGGTCGCGCCATTGTCATCTCGGCACTGGATAACCTTGTGAAAGGGGCGTCCGGGCAGGCTGTGCAGAACATGAATCTGGTCATGGGCTGGCCGGAGACGATGGGACTAGAGCAGGTGGCGCTGTTTCCCTGATTCGACTGGTAGACTGCGGCACAACGCCGGAGACCGTCTATGTTCGAGGTCGCCAACCAACCGCCGCCTCTCGACCCCTACAACCTGTTCACCTCCGACGCCTGTCTGCGCGAGACGGTCAAGCGCGAGAAGGCAGAGTGGGCGGCCGACGGGTTGACACGGCTAGGCGCGACGCTCGGCAAGCCGGAGACAGTCAAACTCGGCTTCGACGCCAACAAATATCCGCCGGTGCTGCGCAGCTTTGACCGCTATGGCCAACGGGTCGATGAGGTCGACTTCCATCCGGCCTGGCACGAACTGATGGCGATTGCGCTGCGCGCCGGGCTGCATTCGAGCCCGTGGGCTGAGCCGAAAGCGGGTGCGCACGTTGCCCGCGCCGCCGGCACCTACATGCTGACCCAGATCGAGAGCGGCGTGTACTGCCCGATCGCCATGACCTACGGCTCGGTGCCGACGCTGCGCCATGCGCCCGATGTCTCGAAAACCTGGCTGCCGAAGATTTTCGGTCGCGACTACGACGGCCGCTTCTTGCCCATTGGCGACAAGACCGTGGCGCTCATTGGCATGGGCATGACCGAAAATCAGGGTGGCTCGGATTTGCGCACCAACACGACGCGCGCCGATCCCGCCGGCGACGGCTCATTCCGTCTTTACGGCCACAAATGGTTCATGTCGGCGCCGATGTGCGACGGATTTCTCATTCTCGCGCAGTCGCTCAAAGGATTGAGCTGTTTCTTCATGCCGCGCTGGACGCCTGATGGCGAACGCAACGCCGTGCAGATCAACCGACTCAAGGACAAGCTCGGCAACAAGTCGAACGCCTCGAGCGAGGTCGAGTTCAACGGCGCCTTCGCGAAACTGGTCGGCGAGGAGGGGCGCGGTATCCCGACCATCATCGAGATGGGGAATTACACGAGGCTCGACTGCTGCATTGGGTCGTCCGGGCTGATGCGGCAGGCGGTGGTGCAGGCAGTGCACCACGCGCGGCATCGCACGGCATTCCAGAAGAAGCTGATTGATCAACCTTTGATGGAGAACGTGCTCGCCGATCTCGCGCTCGAGAGCAAGGCTGCAACAATACTCACGTTCCGTCTGGCGCGTGCCTATGACGAGGACGACGAAGCCTCGCAGGTCATCCGCCGCGTTGTGACGCCGGCGGCAAAATTCTGGATTTGCAAGCGGGCGCCATTCGTGGCCTTCGAGGCGATGGAGGTCCTCGGTGGCTCCGGCTACATCGAGGAAAGCATCATGCCGCGGCTTTATCGCGAAGCCCCGGTCAACTCGATCTGGGAGGGCTCGGGTAACGTGATGTGCCTCGACGTGCTGCGCGCCATCAGCCACACGTCGAACGCAGCCGAGGTCCTACGCGCCGAGCTCGACACAGGCGACAATCGACTGAAGATATTTGCCGGCAAGCTTGCCGAACGATTGTCGGCGCCCGACCGCAACGATGAGACGCAGGCGCGATCGCTGACGCGCGACCTGATCGTGGCGCTTCAGGCGGCGTTGCTGGTGAAGCATGCGCCGCCATTTGTTGCCGACGCTTTCTGCGCGTCACGCCTTGCAGGCGACACCGCAGCCTTCGGCCTCTTGCCGCGCGGACTTGATCTGCGCGCCATCGCTGAGCGCGCCGCGCCAAACTAGAGCTTGCCGAATATTGCCGCCACCAACATCGCCTGCGCAGCGAAACCGGTGGCGAAGGCAAGCGTGCGCAGTACCGGTATGCCCAGCGTATAGACGATGACATGCGCGACCCGGGCCCAGAAATAGACAGCGCAGGCGATCAATGTGCTTTGCGTCGAGTGATGCAGGGCATCAAGGATAAGCACCAGCGGCGCGAAGATGATCAGATTCTCAACGGCGTTGGTATGCGCGAAATAAAGCCGTTGCGCCCAGGCCGATTGCGGTTTGTCGCCGCGCGACGGATTAGCCATCGCGCCCATCAGCCCGCGCACCAAGATGCGATCGAGAATATAGGGAATCCACAAAATCCCGGTTAAGATCACCGTCAGCGTCAGCCACTTCAGTTCGCCCGACATCGTCATCTCCCCATGAAAAACGCCAATCTTTAATACTAATGAGGCGACGAGGCGTTGTCAGGCGGGATTGATCAGGTGCCAATGAGTCTCGCGCGCTAGCCCCAGCTGCGGACCTTAACGTAAGACCCCGGCGCATCTTCAAGCGCCTTGAGCTTGCCACCGCCGATCTCGCGCGCCGGCACCATTTCCGCCGATTGCGATTTGAGCCAGTCGAGCCAATCTGTCCACCAGGAGCCCGGATGCTCTTGCGCCGCTTTCATCCACTTGTCGATGTCGCTACCGACCGGCTTGCCGCCGATCCAGTACTGATACTTCGGCTTGCCGGGCGGATTGACCACACCGGCAATATGCCCTGAGCCGGCAAGCACGAATTTCACCGGGCTGCCGAAATATTGCGAGCCAAACAGCACTGATTTTGCCGGCGCGATGTGATCTTCGCGCGTCGCGAGATTGTAGACCGGAATCTTCACTTGGCGCAGGTCAATCGTCGTGCCGGAGATTTCCATCTCGCCTTTGGTCAGGCGGTTGTCGAGGTAGCAGTTGCGCAAATAGAAGGAATGGTTTGCTGCCGGCATGCGCGTCGCATCTGAATTCCAGTAAAGAATGTCGAAGGCAAACGGCTTTTTGCCGCGCAGGTAGTTGTTGACGACGTAAGGCCAGATCAGGTCGTTTGAACGCAGCAGGTTAAAGGCGTTCGCCATGCGCGACGCCTCGAGATAGCCCTGCTTCTGCATGTGTTCTTCGAGATGCTTGATGCGCTCCTCGTCGACGAAGACAAGAAGGTCACCGGCATAGGTGAAATCGACCTGCGCCGCGAAAAACGTCGCCGAGAGAGCGCGGTCCTGCTTCTTGGCCGCAAGGTAGGCCAGCGTGATGGCGAGCAATGTGCCGCCGACGCAATAGCCAATGACGTTGATCTTGTCCTCGCCGGTTGCGTCCTTGACACCGTCGAAGGCGCCGATCACGCCCTCGCGCATGTATTCTTCGAAGGTCTTCTTGGCGAGATGCTCATCCGGATTGACCCAGGACACCACGAACACAGTGATGCCCTGGCCGACGCACCACTTGATGAAGGATTTCTCCGGCGTCAGATCGAGGATGTAGAACTTGTTAATCCATGGCGGCACGATCAGAAGCGGCACCTTGAACACTTGCTTGGTCGTTGCTTCGTACTGGATCAGTTGCATCAGGTCGTTCTGGAAGACGACCTTACCCGGTGTGAGCGCGAGGTTCTTGCCGACCTCGAACAGTTTCGGGTCAGACTGGCGGATGCGCAGATTGCCGTGGCCGGCCTTGATGTCCTCGCCGAGCATATGCATGCCGCGCACGAGGTTCTCCGCGTTCGACGTCAATGTCTCGCGCAGGAGCTCCGGATTGGTCAGCACGAAATTGGAGGGCGAAACCGCGTTGGCGATCTGTTTGACATAGAAAGCTGCTTTCGCGCGCGTATGATCGTCGATGCCCTCTGCGTCCTTGACTAGATGGTCGGCCCAGTTGGTGGTGAGCAGGTAGGCCTGCTTGAGAAAGTCGAAGAACTGGTTCTGCGTCCATTCCGGATCAACAAAGCGCTTGTCGCGCGGCTCGGGACTCGCCACCGGCTCGCTCTGCTCGCCGGCCATGCGTCTGACCGCGCGCGCCCACAGGTCGAGATAGGCTCGGCCGAGATTGGTCTGCAGTTCGAGGGCTCGTTTTGGGTCGGACAGCCAATATTCCGTGACGTGACCGAGGGTGCGCACCACATCGGTCACGTCGTTCGTGAGTTCGCCGTCGAGCTTGCCTTCCTCGCGCGGCTTCAAATAGGCAGCGAGCGCCTTGCCGCCTTCCTCGATCAGGCGGGCAACATTGCGCGAGAACACCTCGATATCGACGCTGCCGATCTTGGCCGGCTCGGTCGTCGGTTTTTCCATCCGCATTGAGCGTTTCCCAGCCCCACAAGTGGCCCGGACCGCCGAGGACCGCAAGGCGGTGTTCCGCACATGGTTTCGCAGGAATTCGGCCGCCCGCAAGTGGCATTCACCACACGGGCCAATCTTGCTGCCGCCACATTAGATGGCTAGCAGGATTGTGTTATAATTCTTTGACTTAGCTTGAATTTCGGGCGGCAGGCCGGGATGCAGACCAGAGTCGGACGATCGCTTTTGGCGGCCTTTGCGGTGGTCGCGTCACTCGCCGGCTGCTCGGCCGGGCCGTTGTCCGACACAATCAAGCAGATGCCGGAAGGCCTCGGCGGCATGCCGCCCGACCTGCCGAAATCGCCGGCCATGCCCTATCAGTACCCCCCGGTCCATGACCGGCCGCCGCCGCGCGAAACCGAGCCCATGAGCGAGGAGCAGGAATACCGCCTCGAAAAGGAGCTCAATGCGCTGCGCGATCGCCAGGAAAAAGCGCTGGTGAAGGACAAGGACCGGCAAGCGGCCGACGCCCCCGCGGCCAAGAAGAAGCCCGCAAAACCGGCGCCCGCCGCCACCCAGAACGGCCAGAACGCTGGCGCCAAGACCAACCCGTGATAAAAACTGTTAGGGGTCATATGCGCCGGATGGAGAGGACCAGCCGGGCTTGAAGGTTTGAGACGATGGAAGAGTTCTACCGCATCCGCCGCTTGCCGCCTTACGTGTTCGAAGAGGTGAACAAGGCTAAGGCGCGCGCCCGCAATTCGGGAGCGGACATCATCGATCTCGGCATGGGCAATCCGGACCTGCCGGCGCCTCAGCATGTCCTCGACAAGCTGAAGGAGACCTTGGGCAAGCCACGGACCGATCGCTATTCGTCGTCCCGCGGCATTGCGGGTCTGCGCCGCGCGCAGGCGGCCTATTACGAGCGCCGCTTCGGCGTGAAGCTTAACCCTGAGACGCAGATCGTCGCCACGCTTGGCTCGAAAGAAGGTTTCGCCAACGTCGCGCAAGCGATCACAGCGCCCGGCGACGTCGTGCTGGTGCCCAATCCGAGCTATCCGATCCATGGCTTCGGCTTCCTGATGGCGGGCGGGGCGATCCGCGGCGTGCCGTCCGAACCGACGCCGAATTTCTTCCATACGCTCGAGCGCGCGATCGTGCATTCAATCCCGAAGCCGACCGCGGTCGTCGTCTGCTATCCGGCCAATCCGACGGCCTATGTTGCGAGCCTCGATTTTTATCGCGATCTCGTCGTCTTCGCGAAGAAGCACGAAATCCTGATCCTGTCCGATCTCGCCTATGCCGAGGTCTATTTCGACAACAATCCGCCGCCTTCGGTGCTGCAGGTGCCCGGCGCGATGGACATCACGGTCGAATTCACCTCGATGTCGAAGACATTCTCGATGCCCGGCTGGCGCATGGGCTTTGCCGTCGGCAACGAACGCATCATCGCCGCGCTCGCGCGCGTGAAATCCTACCTCGACTATGGCGCGTTTACGCCGGTACAGGTGGCGGCGACCGCCGCGCTCAACGGCCCGGACGACTGCATCAAGGAGATGCGCGAGACCTACCGCAAGCGCCGCGACGTGATGGTCGAAAGCTTCAGCCGCGCCGGCTGGCACGTGCCGAGCCCGCGCGCCTCGATGTTTGCCTGGGCGCCGATCCCGGATCCGTTCAAGACGTTCGGCAGCGTCGAGTTCTCGAAACTGTTGGTCGAGAAAGCCTCGATCGCAGTGTCGCCCGGCATCGGCTTCGGCGAATATGGCGAGGGCCACGTGCGCATCGCCCTGGTCGAGAACGAGCAGCGCATCCGCCAGGCCGCGCGCAACATCCGCCGCTTCCTCGAGACCGCGCCCGAGCAGCTCCACAACGTCGTTCCGCTGGCGACGGCACGCTGACGATCCATCGCCGCGTCATGGCCGCTCCCCTCAAAGTTGGCGTCGCCGGTTTGGGCAATGTCGGTGTCGCCCTTGCCGCCCAGATCGCGCATCAGCGCGAGGCGCTCGCCCTGCGTTGCGGACGGCGCGTCGAGATCGTCGCGGTTTGCGCGCGCAGCAAAAGCAAAAGCCGCGGCGTCGACCTGCGGCATCTCAGGTGGTTCAGCGATCCGGTCGCGCTTGCACGTGCGCCCAGCATCGACGTCTTTGTCGAACTGATGGGCGGCGCGGATGGGCACGCCAAGAGCGCGGTTGAAGCCGCGCTCGCCTCCGGCAAGTCGGTTGTCACGGCCAACAAGGCGCTGCTCGCCAAGCACGGGCTTAAGCTTGCGCAACTCGCCGAGAAGCATCGCGCCGCGCTCAATTTCGAGGCGTCCGTCGGCGCCGCCATTCCCATCGTCAAGACACTGCGCGAAGGTCTGTCGGGCAACGCCGTGCAGCGCGTCTATGGCATCCTCAATGGTACCTGCAACTACATCCTGACGAAGATGGAGCAGGAGAACCAGCCGTTCGCCGATTGCCTGAAGGAAGCGCAGCGGCTTGGCTATGCCGAGGCCGATCCGACGTTCGATATCGAAGGCCACGACACCGCTCAGAAGCTTGCGATCCTCGCTTCGCTCGCTTTCGGCACGCGCGTTGATCAAAGCGCGGTCTACGTCGAAGGCATTTCCTCGATCACGCCCGCCGATCTTTCCGCGGCCGACGAGCTTGGTTACCGCGTGAAGCTGCTGGGCGTCGCGGTGAAGACGCCAAAGGGTATCGAGCAGCGCGTTCATCCGACGATGGTGCGCAAGGACAGCTCAATCGCGCAGGTGATGGGCGTGACCAATGCCGTCACCGTCGACGCGGAAAGTCTGGCGCCGCTCACGCTGGTTGGACCCGGCGCGGGCGGCGCAGCAACGGCGTCCGCCGTCCTGTCGGACATTGTCGATATCGGGCGTGGTCTTCGCACCGCGCCGTTCGGCCGTCCTTCGGACCGGCTGACCGGCGTCCGCAAAGCGCCGATGCAGCGCCATGAGGGCGGTTACTACATCCGTCTCCTGGCGCGTGACCGGCCCGGTACTGCGGCCACGGTTGCCAAACGGCTCGCCCAACAGAAGATTTCGCTGGAATCGATCGTGCAGCGGCATCCGAAGGACGCTACCGAAAGCGAGACCAACAGCGGTTCCGTCCCCGTTATCCTCATCACCTATGCGACCCATGAAGATGCGGTCCGCAAGGCCCTTGCGGCGGTGGGCCGCGATAGGGTGATCTCTGGCCGGCCGCAGGTGATCAGGATCGAGAAGAACTAGCGGCGAGACTACGAGGGGAGTTGTTATGGCGTCGATTACGATCCAGCCCGAGTTCCTGCTGGAGCGAATTCTCACACTCGAGATTGTGCGAGTGACTGAGCGAGCGGCGGTGTCGTCGGCGCGCCTACGGGGGCACGGAAAGGACAAAGCGTCCGACCAAGCCGCGGTCGATGCCATGCGGCGCGAGCTCAACAAGCTGCCGATCGACGGTACAGTGGTGATCGGCGAGGGTGAGATCGACGAAGCGCCGATGCTGTTCATCGGCGAAAAGGTCGGCACCAAGCACGGGCCGAAGGTCGACATCGCTGTCGATCCCCTAGAAGGTACGACGTTGTGCGCCAAGAATATGCCGGGCGCGATAGCGACTATTGCGATGGCTGATGCGGGCACACTGTTGCACGCGCCCGATTGCTACATGCAGAAAATCGCGATCGGCCCCGGCTATCCGAAGGGCACGATCGATCTCGATGCGCCGGCCGACGAGAACATCATGAATCTCGCCAAGGCTAAAGGCGTGAAGCCGACCGATATCACCGCGATCCTGCTCGACCGGCCGCGTCACGCCGACATGATCGCGGCGGTGCGCAAGACCGGCGCCGCGGTGTCGTTGATCAGCGACGGCGACGTTGCCGGCGTCATCCATTGCGCCGAACCGAAGACCGGCATCGACATCTATCTCGGCATTGGCGGTGCGCCTGAAGGCGTGCTCGCTGCGGCGGCGTTGCGTTGCATCGGCGGACAGATGCAGACGCGGCTGATCATCGACACGGAAGCACTACGCGAGCGCACGGTGAAGATGGGTATCAAGGATCCCAAGCGGAAATATGAAATCGAGGACATGGTTCGCGGCGACTGCCTGTTCGCGGCGACCGGCGTCACGACGGGTGCGATGCTCAACGGCGTCAAGTTCGGCAAGGACGTGATTGAGACCGAGACCGTGGTGATGCGCTCGGTCACCGGCACCGTGCGGCGCGTGGTCGGCGAGCACCGTCAGTTCGACAAATTCCATCTGGATTGACGGCGGATGATGCGGTTTGTTGCCATCATCGCGCTCGCTTGCTGCCTCGCGGTGCCTGCGCATGCGCAGGATCAAAACTCGCCCAAGGCGCTTTCGGCGGCGCGTGAACTTTCCGCCATCATGACCGGCGATACGATGACCCAGATCACCGACGCCATGACGGCACAGATCTGGCCAACCATCGAACGCGCCTTAGGCAGCAAGGTCGAAGGCTATTCCGGAGAAGCATGGCTACAAGGAGTGACGGCGCTGGCGCGCCGCTTATCGTTCGGTCAAGATTGCAGCTCTGCTTCCTTGTGATTCGTTGGCGCGCATAGTTGCGCGGATGTTGCATCAATGGCTGTTCCGGCCGTCGCACTAACTCCCGATGAGCGCTTCTTTCTCGGCGTTGAGCGTTCCGTGTGCGGCCGCGCCTGGCGCGACCGGCTCGACGCGCGCGGGCAGGCGCGGGCGCTCGCCATTGCACAGCGGCATGGCCTGCCGGAACTTCTCGCGCGTGTGCTTGCCGGGCGCGGCGTCGAAGCCGACGACGTCGAAGCCTTTCTCGACCCAACCATCAAGCGGCTGATGCCTGACCCGCACACGCTCACCGCTATGGAAGCCGCGGCGCTGGGCATCGCGGACGCGATCATGCGCGGTGAGACGGTCGCGATCTTCGGCGACTACGATGTCGACGGCGCGACCGCCTCCGCACTGCTTGCCCGATACCTGCGGCACTGCGGGCTCGATCCACTGGTGCATATCCCGGATCGCATTTTCGAAGGCTATGGGCCGAACGTCGACGCCATTCGCGCCTTTGCGGAAAAAGGCGTCTCGCTGATGGTGACGGTCGATTGCGGCACCACCAGCCTCGAGCCGCTCGCCGAAGCGGCGAAGCTCGGCCTCGACACTGTCGTCATCGATCACCACCAGGCGGATGTCGAGCTTCCGCGAGCGGTCGCGATCGTCAATCCGAACCGCGCCGACGATCTCTCGGGGCTTGGGTATCTGGCGGCGGTGGGCCTGGTATTCCTCACGCTCGTTGCGATCAGCCGCGAGTTGCGCAAACGCAATTTCTGGACGGCATCACGGACGGAACCGGATCTGCTGTCGCTTCTGCATCTCGTTGCGCTCGGCACCGTCGCCGACGTCGTGCCGCTGACGGGTCTCAATCGCGCCTTCGTATCCAAGGGCTTGATCGCACTGCGGCGGCGCGAACATCCGGGTGCGACGGCTCTGATGGACGTGTCGCGGCTCACCGGGCCGCCCGAACCGTGGCATCTCGGTTTTCTGCTTGGACCGCGCATCAACGCAGGGGGGCGCATCGGCCGCGCCGATCTCGGTGCGCGGCTGTTGCTGGAGGAGGATGAGACCGAAGCGGCGCGCATCGCCGCCGAGCTCGACCGGCTCAATCACGAGCGCCGCGCGATCGAACAGCAGACGCTCGCGCAGGCCGAAGCCGAGGCAATGGCCGCGCTCGGGCTTGAGGAAAAAGGCGCCGTCGTGGTCACGGCGCAACCTGGCTGGCACCCTGGCGTGGTCGGTCTTGTTGCGGCGCGCCTGAAGGAGCGCTACGGCCGGCCGGCTTTCGCCATCGCGCTCGAGCCGGGCGGCAACGGCACGGGCTCGGGTCGATCGATCCCCGGCGTCGATCTCGGCCGCGCGGTGCGGCAGGCGGTGCACGAAGGGCTGCTGACGAAGGGCGGCGGGCATGCGATGGCTGCCGGTGTGACACTGCGAAAGGATGCGCTGTCGCCATTCCGTGCCTTCATGGAAGAGTCACTGAGCGCGTCGGTCGAGGCGGCACGGCGCGAGAGCGCGCTCAAGATCGACGGCGCCGTTAGTGCAGTAGGCTTCAATTTGCAGCTGGCGGAACTGCTCGCGCGGGCGGAGCCGTACGGCGCAGGAAATCCGGAGCCAACGCTGGCGCTACCCTCGCATACGCTCGCTTACGCGGATCCAGCCGGCGAGAACCACATCCGCGTTCGCTTCAAGTCGGGCGAGGGGAAATTCGTCAATGCCATCGCCTTCCGCGCCGTCGGCACGCCGCTCGGCAAGGCGCTTGTCGACAATCGCGGACGCGCTGTGCACGCCGCCGGCAATATCGCGATCGACCGTTGGCAGGGCGAGGAGCGGGTGCAGCTGCGGCTCGCCGATCTCGCGCTGCCGGCCTAGCCTGCTTCAGCGCTTGCGGGCCTTGCGGCAAAACACGTCGTAGATGGCGCCGATGATCGTGCGGGCCTCGTCGCTGGCGACGCTGTAGTAGATCGTCTTGCCGTCGCGCCGCGCCGATACCAGCCCATCGGCGCGAAGGCGCGCAAGCTGCTGCGACACGGTCGGCTGCCGCAGCCCGAGGTGGCTTTCGAGCTCACTCACCGATTTCTCGCCCTCGGCCAGAATGCAGAGGATCATCAAACGGCTTTCGTGCGCGAGTGCCTTGAGGAATTCGCTGGCGCGCTTGGCATTGTCCGACATGCGATCGATGTCGTGGGGACGCGAGCCGGTCGTCAGTCGCTGCAAGTCCATGTGTGCCCCAACGATCCGCGGAAGGCCGCGGATCAACCGTGTACGCGCGAAGCCTCTTCACCGGTTTTGGACGTGTCGAGTTTCTGCATCAGCACGTAAAGTTGCGTCCAAAACATCTCTCTGCCGCCATAGCCGCGGATGCGCCCGATCTCATGCCCGTTGTCGACCAGCACGAACAGCGGCGTCAGCCGTTCGACATCGATGAAGGCGAGGTCGGCCGGCGGCGTCTGCGCGATATCGACACGCCGCAAGGGCGCACGCAAGCCGTCATCGGTCTTGGCGTAAGCATTTCCAATTTCGGTGTTGAAAGCCTCACACCAGGCACAGCCGGCCTGCTCGAACATCACGAGCTCTGCCGCGCCGGCCCGCGATGCGGTCAGGACGATAAACGTAGCGCCGATGATGAAGAGACGAGAAAAAAATTTTATAGTGTGGCGCATGCCTGCTAATTTCATTCCTCGCGCGCCGGAGCTCTCGGCGGATTACAAAAATAGTGCGCCTGAAGTCGCGCGCAATATATCATCGAAAGCGAATATGTCGATGTGGGTGCCGCAATGAGCCTCGATGTGACGGCAGGCGGGGCCTTCATCGCCGGGCTATTGTCGTTCGCCTCACCCTGCGTGCTGCCGTTGGTGCCGCCATATCTGGCCTACATGGGCGGCATGTCGATTGACGAACTGCGCGCGGAACAGCCGCGCACGCGCTGGTCGGTGCTGGGATCAGCGTTGTGCTTCGTTGCCGGCTTCTCGACGGTGTTCGTGGCGCTGGGCGCGGCAGCCTCGGCGATCGGGCAGGCAGTAAGCACCTATCTGGTCTGGCTCGGCTATGCCGCCGGCATCTTGATCGTCATTTTGGGCCTGCACTTTCTGCACCTGCTTCGCATCCCGATCCTCGACCGTACCGCCCGCCTCAACTCCGGAAAGCGTGCCGGTTTGTTCGGCGCTTACGTGATCGGACTTGCGTTTGGATTCGGTTGGAGCCCATGCGTCGGGCCAGTGCTGGCGGCGATCCTGCTGATCGCAGGTGCAGCAGAAAGTGCAGGTGAAGGTGCAGGTCTGCTGTTCGTCTATTCGCTCGGCATCGGGGTTCCATTCATCGTCGCGGCGGTGTTCGCCGACGGCTTCATGACATGGAGTGCGCGCTTCCGCAGCCACATGGGCCTCATCGAGAAGGCGATCGGTGCGCTGCTAGTGATCACCGGCGTGCTGATCTTTACCGGCCAGATGCCGGCGGTCGCCAACTGGCTGTTCGACAAGGCGCCGCTCCTGCAGCGGATCGGCTAGCCGAACCGGAACTGCAGCAGGTTGTCGAACGACCGCAGTTGAATCAGCACGCGGTGCACAAGATCGGTGTCGCGCGCCTTGATCGCCTGTGGAATGAGACCAAGGCCTTCCTTGGCGCCGTCGATCAGGCGACGGAATTCGGCGTCCTTGCGCATGACCTCACTGGCGGTCGCATTGCAGCGGTCAAGGACCTTCTCGTAAGCCGCGGTTTTGTCGGCAATCCCGGCGCCGGTCTCCGGCTTTGCCCAGTCAAGTTCGCGGTCATTGTAGACCATCAAGGCGTCGAGCGCCGTCGTTGAATCGCGGACACAGTCCGCAAGGACAACGACGCCGGCGGACGTCCGCAGATTGTAGAGATCGGTCCTGACTGCCTCGAGCGACTGGCGCGCATTGTCCAGCCGGCCCGAATTGAGCATCAGGTCGGCGGTGACGAGCCGAAGGCTGATATCGGTCATCATGGCGACGTAGAGCTTCGAGTCGAAAATGTCCGGCCGTTTGATCGTACCGACCTTGCCCCATGATTCACGCAAACGATCGAGCTCGACGGAAGCGAGATCCCGGTTTTCGGTACGCAAATATCCGATGGCGACGCGATTATGGGTTTCGGCCACTTCGACTGCCGCGTTGAAATCGGTCAACGTGTCGGCCCGCGCGGCGCCGGCCCACACGGCCAGGGCGAGCGTTGCAATTCGCGCATAGGAAACCAACGTCATCGTGCACCGGACTTTCGAGGGCGGATCATATATAGAGGCGCGGCGAAGTGAACACCGCCGGCGCATCTGGGTTACCAAATGCTGATGACGCGACGAGCTCTTTTGCTGGGTGCGGCCGCCGCCAGCCTCGCGCCGCCGCGCGGACAGGCTGAGGAGCCGCAGCTGACCGCCGAAGGGCTGATCGCAGAGCCCTGGTTCGTGGAGAGCTTCCTCGACCTGCAGGATGATCTTTCGACTGCCCGTAACGAGGGCAAGCGACTCGTGATCATGTGGGAGCTACGAGGCTGTCCCTATTGCCGTGAGACACATCTGGTCAACTTCGCGCAGCCGCGCATTGCCGACTACATCAAGGCAAATTTCGAGGTGCTGCAGCTCAACATCATCGGCGACCGCAAGGTGAAGGACTTCGACGGCGAGGAACTGGCGGAAAAAGCGCTCGCCGCCAAATACGGCATCCGCTTCACGCCGACGTTTCAGTTCTTCCCCGAAACCGGCGAGAGTTTGAAAGGCGAACCGCCGGCGAAGCGCGAAGTCGCACGTGCGCCGGGCTATCTGCGGCCGGACGACTTCCTCGCGTTTTTTCGTTTTGTCCGTGAAAAGGCGTACGAGAAGGGCAGCTTCCGCGATTTCCTGAAGGCGCAAGCGAGCTGACCAGCGGCTTTTGCCTTGCCGCGCCGTTTCGCCTATGACTGCGCCCGGGCAGACGTCATCCGGGTTTCTCATGGCCAAACTCAACCTGTCGGTCGCCGTTCGCGACTATGACCGCACGAGGCCGCTCTCCGACGGGCTGGTGCAAATCGACGGCGTCGATCCGGTCTTCATGGCGCTCGACCCGGAGGAAATTTTCTTCCGCGCTTTCCGCCGCGCCGAATTCGACATCTGCGAATTGTCGCTGTCGAGTTTCACAGTGAAGACCGCCAACGGCAACTGCCCTTACGTGGGCGTGCCGGCGTTCGTGTCGCGGGCGTTCCGTCACACGGCGATCTATGTGCGCACCGATCGCATCAAGAAGCCCGCTGACATGAAGGGCAAGAAGATCGGCGTGCCGGAATATCAATTGACGGCGAATGTCTGGGCGCGCGCGATCCTGGAAGACGATCACGGCATCAAGCCGTCCGATATCTATTGGGTGAGGGGCGGACTGACGGATGCCGGGCGTCTCGAAAAGATCACGATCAACCTGCCGAAGAACGTGAAGCTCGAAGACATTCCTCCCGGGCAGACGCTGTCGAGCATGCTGGACGCCGGCGAGATCGATGGCTTCATCGGTCCTCGCGTGCCGCCCGCATTCGAGCGGGGCGATCCGAAGATTGGCTGGCTATTCCCCGATCCCGTTGCTGCCGCCAAGGACTATTACAAGCGCACCGGCATCTTCCCGATCATGCATTTGATCGGCGTCCGCCGCGAGCTTGCCGAGCAGCACCCGTGGCTGCCCGGCGCGGTGTTCAAGGCCTTCGAGCAGTCGAAAGCGCTCGCCTTGCACAAGCTCGCCGACACATCGTCGACCAAGGTAACACTGCCGTTCGTCGAAGAGCGCCTGATCGAGGCGCGTCAGCTTATGGGTGAGGACTTCTGGCCCTATGGCGTCGAGTCGAGCCGCAAAACGCTGGAGACATTCCTGCGGCATCACCATTCACAAGGGCTGTCGCCGCGGCTGGTGAGGGTCGAAGAGCTGTTCCACCCCGGCACGCTCGAGACCTTCAAGCTGTAGGCGCCGCATGGCCAAGCTTCGCATCCTGAGCGGCGGCGCGCCGAAAGAAATATTCCTGGAGTTGACGTCGCAGTTTGAGCGCCAGTCGGGCCACGGCACCGACTATGTTTTTGCCGTGATGTCGGCGCTGCGTGAGATGGTAGCGGCTGGCGATACCGCCGACGTCCTTGTTATGCCGACCGGTATTCTCGACGGTTATCAGAAGGATGGCGTGGCGCGCGCGCAGGGCCGCGCCGTGCTCGGCCTTGTATCGATCAACGCCGTGGTTCGGGCCGGCGCACCGAAACCCGACCTGTCGACGCCCGACAAGGTCAAGCAAGCGATTTTGTCCGCCCGCGCCATCGCGCATGCCACCCCGGGCGAAACGCCGAGCGGCACGCATATGGGCAAGCTGGTCGAAAGTCTCGGCATCGCGGACGCGATGAAGGGCAGGATCATCCATCGGTCGGCATTGCGCGGCGGCATCGAGGCGGTCGCAAGCGGCGAGGCCGAAATCGGCTTCTATCCCAAGAGCGAGGTCCTCGACGCGCGCCTGGACCTTGCCGGGCCGCTGCCGGCCGCGATCCAGCTCACGACGATCTACGGCGCGGCGGTCACGGCAAAAAGTGCGATGCCGGAGGCGGGCGCGGCCTTCATTGCCTTCATGGCGGACCCGAAGAATCGGGCGGTCTGGACGCAGGGCGGCTTCGATCCGCCGATGAAGTAATTGGCCATGCCCGTCGCCCTGACCAGCATTGCCGGCGGTGCGCCCAAGCCGGTGTTCGATATCCTCGCGCCGCGTTTCCTCGCGCAGACCGGCAACCGTCACAACGCGCTTTACGATAGCATGGCCGGGATTGCTTCACGCGTTGCTGCGAAGGAGGCATTCGACATTCTGGTGATGCCGGTGGGCTTGATCGACGCCTATGTGAAAGACGGCATCGTCAAGCCGAAAGGGCGCGCTGCGCTGGCCAACATCGGGCTCGCGGTCGGCGTAAAGGCCGGAAGCAAAGTGCCTGACGTGTCGACGCCGGAGGCGCTGCGTCGCGCGCTCGCAACCGCGCTCAGCATCGTTCACGCACCGCCCAATGCGACTCCGAGCGGCGCGCAAAGCGACAAGGTGATCAAGGAACTGGGGCTGGCCGGTGAATTGGCGGGCCGCGTCCTTCATAAGGTCGGCCTCGACGGCGGGCTTGAAGCGATCGGCAGCGGCGAGGCCGAGATTGGCATCTTCCCGAAGAGCGAAATCATCAGCGGCAAGAATGTCGCACTCGCCGGTCCGCTGCCGAAAGAATTGCAACTCATCATTACATACGGCGCGGGGGTCGTTGCCGCGAGCCCCATGGCTCAACAGGCCGCCGATCTCGTCAGGTTCTGGATCACGCCCGAGAGCCGCAAAGTCTGGCTGGACTGCGGCTTCGACCCGCCGCCCGCCTAGCTGCGCTTGATATCTTGCAAGCCGCCGAGTCGGCCGATCAGCGCGTTGGCGCCGATCGCAGCCACGAACAGCACAATCAGCATCGCGTACATGTGCGGCATGTCGAACGTGCTGTCGGCCTGCATGATTTGAAAACCGACACCCTTGTTCGACATCCGCGTCTCGGCGAGGAGCACGCCGATCAGCGCGAAGCCGAATCCGAGCCGCACGCCGTTGATGATGGGGTGGCGCATGGCCGGAACATAGATCTTCGTCACCATCTGCAGCGTGCTGGCGCGGAAACTACGGCCGACACGTATCAATACGCGGTCGATCTGTCTCATCCCGGCCGCGACATTGAGCGCGATGGGGAAGAAGCAGGAGAGGGTACCGAGGCCGATCTTGGAGGGTGAATCGACGCCGAACCACATGATACAGATGGGCAAAAAGATGATCTTCGGCGTCGGCCCAAGATAATAGAGGTAGGGCTCGTAGGCCTTGGACAGGAAACGGTTGCCGCCGAGGATGAGGCCGACGACGAGCCCGGACCCGCCGCCGATCAACAACGCCATGCCGATTTCGCCGGCGGTGACGCCGAGGTTGTAATAGTACTCGGTGTGCGTCAGCAGATCGACGATGGCGCGGCCGATCGACAGCAGCGACGGCACAACATCGCGATAGAGCCAGCCCGAATGAGCGAGGAACTCCCAGATCGCGAGCACGGCGAGGATGATGGCGGTGCGCAGAAGCGCCACCGGCCCGATCAGCGGCGCGGACGGCGCCGCCCGCTCTAGTCGACCGGTCTCAGCCATCGCTCGACCTTTTCCAGCGTCAGGAAGAACACGACGCTCACCAGGATGACGAAACAGATCGCGGCATAGGTGCCGGCGAGGTCATAACGTTCGGCGAGATCGGTGATCAGCGCGCCAAGTCCGCCATAGTTGATGAGGAACTCCGTGCCGACCACGTTGATGAGCGCGAAGATCAGGCCGAGGCGCACGCCGACGAAAATGGTCGGCAGCGCCGCCGGAAACAGGATCTTCCAGAACTGTTGCGTGGCGGTGAGATTGAAGCTGCGGCCGACATTGATCAGTACCTTGCGCGTCGCGGACATGCCCTCGATGGTCTTGAGGATTGTCGGCGGCAGGCCGGAGAGAAGGCCCATCATAATGATGGTCCAGATATTGCGGCCGAACACCACCAGGAAGAGGGGATAGAGGAGCACAAGCGGCGCCGCCGCCATGGCGGCGACCCAGGTCTCACAAGCCTGTTGCAGCAGCTTGAAGCGATGCATCACCACGCCGCCGACAACGCCGAAGAGTGTCAACAGAACGCCCGCGACCAAACATTCGCCCGCGGTTCGCAAAAAGCGGCCGAACACGTCTTCGCTCACGATGATGCGGTAGAGCGCGACGATGACGGCCGACGGGGGCGGCACGATGAAGCGATTGACGATGCCAGCCTGGATCAAGAATTCGGCGAGCAACAAGGCGGCAACGAGGCCCGCGATGCCGACGACGCGTGGCCCGACGCTGAGCGGGATGCGGCGCGTCGACGAAATAACGGCGTCGCTCATGGCGCCGCGCCCTGATGATGCAAGACGTGGCTTTCCTCGTCTTGCATGCCGCGACTCGCTTCTTCCCGCAGGTCGTTCCAGATTTCGGCAACATAGCGGCCGAAGGCGGCGCTGGTGACGATCTCAGAGGAGCGCGGGCGCGGCAGATCGATGTCGACGATGCGCTTCACCCTGCCGGGCCGGTAGGTCATCACCAGGATGCGGTCGGACATCTGCACCGCTTCGGTAATGTTGTGGGTGATAAGAAGCGTCGTCTGCTTGAGCGACTGCTGGATCTGAAGCACCTTGTCGCCGAGCAACAGCCGCGTCTGCTCGTCGAGCGCGGCGAAGGGCTCGTCCATCAGCAGGATTTTCGGCTCGGAGGCGAGCGTACGCGCCAGCGAGACGCGCTGGCGCATGCCGCCGGACAGTTCGCCTGGATAGCGGTTCTCGAAGCCGTCGAGGCCGACCAGCTTGATGAAATGGCGGGCGCGTTCGATGCGCTTGTCGCGCGGCGCGCCGATGAGTTCGAGCGGAAAGGCGACATTGTCGGTGACGGTGCGCCACGGAAAGGTCGATTCCTCCTGGAACACCATGCCGATCGACTTGTGCGGGCCGTCGATGGTCTCGCCGGCGACGCTGACGACGCCTTCGTGCTCGCTCAGGAGCCCGCCGATGACGTTGAACAGCGTGGATTTGCCGCAGCCGGATGGGCCGATCACCGACAGGAATTCGCCGGGGCGTACCTTGAACGACACGTCGTCGACCGCGGTAATCGGGCCCTCGGCGGTGTCGAAACGCACGACGATGTCGTCGACCGACAAGATGGCATCGCCGGTAGCCATGCTCACTCGCTCTTGCGGGTCATCATCGCGGTCACCGCCGCAGTGTAGCCCGGCTCGACGCGCACATCGACGACCGCGACCGCGCCGCTTTCGACGGCGGCGATCGCCTTGTCGAATGCCGCCGCCAGATCGCCAATCGCGGTGATGGGGCCGAAGCCGATCGCGCCTTGCGCGCGCGCCATGCTGGCAAGATCGATATCCGGCTCGGAAATGCGCTGGCCGACCCAGCGGTTCTCGACCGGGCGGTTGCGCATGCGCGCAACGCGCTCCTGATGCAGCTCGTCATTGAAGAACGAGCGGTTGTTGGCGACCACGACCAACAGCGGAATTTTGTAGTGCGCCGCGGTCCACAGCGCCGTGACGCCCATGAGGAAATCGCCGTCGCCGCACACCGCAACGGGAAGACGGCCGGAACCCTTGAGCGCCAGCGCGGCGCCGACCGAGATGCCGGGACCGCCGCCGACGCCGCCGCCGCCGTCGGAGCCGAGATAGTCGAGCGGATGACGGAACGGCCAGCTGGCGCCGTTCCATGACAGCGAAATATGGGTGAGGGAGCAGGGACGGTCGCCGACCGCCCGGCGCAATGCCGACGCGAGGTGGTCAACCGTGAGCTTCTCGCCCGCCGGCTTGAAGGGTTCGCCGGCCCGCGTCGTGACAGGGCGCGGTTTACCGGGGCCGATGGCCTCGATCAGCGCCGGCACCGCGGCGTCCGGCGTGCATGACAAGAACACGTCGACGGGCGGCAGGCCCTGGTAGTCCATGCTCCAGCCATTATGCAGGTGATGGTCGACCGAGACCTGCACCACTTTGGCGGCGATATTGCCGCCGACCGATTTGAAGCATCCGGCGACGTCGACCCAATCGAGGCTCAGGATCACATCGGCCGAGCGGATGACGTCGGCCGCTTCCGGCGATAGCACCGTGCCGCCCGGAGCGCCGGCATGCAGGTGATGATCGGTCGGGAACGAGGCGCCGATTTTCAGGTCGGTGACGACGCGCGCATTCAAGCGTTCGGCGAGCGTGATGCGCGCTTTCCACGCGTCGATGTCGCGCGATACGCGCCCAGCCAGGATCACCGGCTGCTTGGCATCGCGCAGTAGCGCCGCGGCCTGCGCGATAGCGTCGGCTAACGGCGCGCTGGCGACCGGCGGCATGTAGCGCTGCGTGTCGATCGGCGCAACCGGCTCGGCGAGCTTCTCCTCTTGCATGCCCGCGTCGAGATTGATGTAGACCGGACCGCAGGGCGCGGTATTGGCAATCCAGGCGCCGCGCAGGATCGCTTCGCGCGCGGCAGCGGGCGAGGCCGGCTGGTCGTCCCACTTGGTGTAGCCGCGGATCAGTGCGCCCTGGTCGCGCGCGGTGTGGATCCAGTCGATCCACGGCCTGCGTTTGACGGCATCGACCGGTCCGGTGGCGCCGAGGATGACGACCGGCATGCGATCACACCAGGCGTTGAACACGGCCATCGTGCCGTGCATTAGCCCTACATTCGAATGCACAGCCGCCGCCATCGCCTGACCTGTGACCTTGGCGTAGCCTTGCGCGATCGCGATCGCGCTTTCCTCGTGCAGGCAGAGCAGCATCTGCGGCCGCTCATTGCCAAGGTAATTGACGATGCTGTCGTGGAAGCCGCGGTAGCTCGCGCCGGGATTGAGGGCGATGTACGGCACGCCGGTTGCGCGCAACGCGTCGGCGGCGATGTCACTGCCGAAAGCGGGTGCGTTGACACCCGCCGGCACGGGGCGGTCGAGAGCCGCGATGGCGGCATCGGGACGGCGCGCGGCGGCACGCTTTGAAGACGGCTCTGTCACGGACTAGAACCCCGGTTTCTTTACCGGGCGCATCCAACCGGATTACGCGCCCTGACGCAATCGTGCCAAAACCTTCAGGCCGGCGTAGCCATCGGCCGGTTGCATGCCGACTTTCTTCTGGAAAGCGGTGACCGCTTTGACCGTGTCGCTGCCGGTGCGGCCGTCGATGGTGTCGATCTTGAAGCCGCGCTCGTTGAGGCGGCGCTGGATTTCCTTGACCTCCTCGGTTGTCGGCACCCGTTCGCCACCGGGAAACTGCTGATGGAACGGCGCGCCGTCGCCGATCAGGTCGGCAAGATGGCACAAGGCCAGGCTGTAGCTGTTGGATGGATTGTAGGAACGCACTGCACGGAAATTCTGCCCGATCAGGAACGCCGGGCCGCCGCGCACCGGAATCCACAATCGAACGCGGTCGCCGGGCTGCGCGAACGGCTTGCCGTCGGCGCGGCGCGCGCCGAGTGCCTGCCATTGAGCGTAAGTGTGGTAGCCATTCGCCTCGCGACCGCCGAGCCTAACCTCGCAACCCCACGCTTCGCCGCGGCGATATTTGCCGCGTTCGGCGAGATAGCGTGCCGTGCCGGCCAACGCGTCATCGGGGTGTCCGAAGGGCGAGATGCGGCCATCGTGATCGAAGTCGACACCCATGTGCAGCCAGACCTCGGGCATCCACTGAGTGTGTCCCATGGCGCCCGCCCATGAGCCGGTCATCTCGGAGGGCTGCGCCCAGCCTTTGTCGACAATGGTGAGCGCGTTGAGGAGTTCGGCTTCCCAATAGGGTCGTCGTCGCGGCGCGCGCCAGGCGAGCGCGGCGAGCGCCGGGATCACGGGGCGCATGTACTTCGAATTGACGATGACGTCGCCGTAAGATGTTTCCATGCCCCACAGTCCGAGCATGATATAGCGATCGACACCGTAAGTCTTTTCGACTCGCGCGAGGAGATCGGCGTATTGCTTGGCGCGTTCCTTGCCGGTAACGACGCGCCACTCCGAGCAGCGGCGATTGATGTACTGCCACATCTCCTCAGTCGATTCGGGTTGCGACTCAAGCAGGGCAAACACGCTCATGTCCGGCTCAAGTGTGCCCAACACCTTGGCGTAGGTTTGCGCCGAGATGCCGCGCCGCAGTGCACGGTCGCGAAACTCGTCAACGAATTTTGAGAAACCGGATGGCGCGGGGCGCGCATCGTCGGGGAGCGCACAGCCCGCGGCCGCACCTAGCGCACCGGCGATCAGCGCCCGGCGATCAAGTCTCACGGCGTTGAAACAGAATCGCATCATAGGCCGGCATTCTATGTGACGAATGCGGCGGGGCTAGTCGTCCTCTTTCTTATGGCGGCGATGGCGGCGTGCATGCCGGTGCTTGCGCGGCTTGTCCTCGTCGGCGCGTTCCTTGCGCGGCTCTTCCTTCACGATCGAGGGCGTCTTGGTCTCGGCGGCCTTTACCGGCTCGACCTTTTCGGCTTTCGGCGCTGGCTCAATCTTCGGTGCCGGTTCGCCCGTCGCGACCGCCGCGGGCGGAGGCGGCGGCACCGGGATCGGCTCCTTGTGCAGGACCACCGGCAGCTTCACGGGAACCGGCGGCGTCGGGTCCCCAGCCTTGAGCTCGGTGCCGCGGCCCTTGATCTGGTGTTCGTAGGCCGCGACCAACGTCATGTACGGATTGACCCACACCCAGCCGACCTTGGTGAAGACCTGGATGTTGAAGTGGAGGTGGTAGGATGTTCCTTTCTCGTAGTCGCCCCAGGTTGCGACCTTGCCGATGATCTCGCCCTCGCTGACCTTGCGGCCGCTCACCCAGCCTTCCGCGTCCATGAATTTCGGATTCATGTGCAGGTAGCGGAACCGGATGAAGTCGTCCTTGGTGTTGACGTCAATGTAGACGCCGATATTGCCCGGACTGCGCCAGATGACGCCTTCGCGCACCGCGGCAACATTGTGCTGGTACGGCTCGCAGCGATCGGCGCCCTCGTTATTGAGGACGCAGTTGCCCGGGCGGATGTCCTCGCCTTGGTGGCCGTAGCCGCCGGGGCATTGGCCGACGAGGAAGTCGCGCAGCTCGCAGAAATTATCGCGCCACGGATAGGTCCAGTTCACGGCTGCGGATTCATCGAAGATCAGAGGCAGGCCGTTGACCTTGCAGGAATACTCAGCGCCCTTGCGGCCGAGCGGACCGCTGCGGCCGCTCTTGTAGCAATCGCCCCACGGCATGAACGACTGCGACTTCACGTAAGACGGCGCGTCCGCGATCGGCGAGCGCATGCGCGCATAGACGTGATAGTCGGCGCGGCCCGGCATCTTGTGCCAGCCGGTATCCGGAATGAGGTAGCCGGGGCTGTAAAATGTGAAGTCGGATTTTTCCGGCGGGCGCGTCAGGTCGACATATGGCGCCGCGATTTCGCCTGGTGTGCCGCCGGAGGTGCGGAGCATTATGAGGAATTTCACCGCAACGGGATCGGCCTCCTTACATGACAGATAGCGCGCGGCCTTTGGCTGATCGTAGCACTGGATCGAGACGACGTAGGGCACGCCGAAGCGTGTGAATGTGTAGCGCACATGCGCTTCGCGCAGGATGCGCTGCATACCGGGAAACAACGCCTGCAACTCCTTCGTCGGCGGGAAGACTTCCTGGTGATCGGGACCGTCGAGATCGTAAGTGAAGGCGCCGCCCGTGATCTCGACTTCGACGGGCTTGACGAAAGTGAACCCGAAGCTGGGGTCGGCGAAGAACGTCGCGGTGTAGCCGGCCGGCCCCGGCAGGAAGAGCTTCGACGGGTGGAATTGCCCAAAATATTTGTCCGAGGCGGCAACGTCGGCAGAGTTTGCGGCAACGTCCTTGCGAAGCGCGTCGATGTCGAGCGGAAGCAGCACCGGCACGGTGCTCGTGGCGATGCCGGGGAAACGTTTTCCGGTCAGCGCGTTGACGCGCGCGAATTCCTTGTCCGGCGTGTCGGTACCGTGATCGGGCAGGGTCGCAGCCGCCTCGGCCCAGTTGACCTGGCTCAGGGTGACGTGGGGCGCTTCCATCTCGTCGGCCGCCGCCACGGACGCATAGAGCAGCGCGGCAGCACCTAGCACTGCAAGTCTCAATACAGGCCCCTTACCTGACCCTTGACCCCGCCGCAGACTAACGGGATAGGACTGCGGCATACAAGACCGCACGGTTATAGTCGGCGGAACAGACGGATCGGTTCAAATGACAGTGCACGAAGGCAAGCGGATGGCGGCGGCGGGTGCAGAGCGGGAGCCGGCAATCATCGAGAGCGGCGGTACGGCGCGGCTGCATCTGACGCTCGCGGTCACCGACTACGACCACGTCCGTGATCTGGTGGACGGTGCGGTCACTGCCGACGGCATCGTGCTTACCGGCATGGTGCTGCCGGTCGAGGAAATATTCTTCCGCTTCATCAAGAACCAGGAGTGGGACGTCTCAGAGATGTCGTTCGGCAAGTTTATCGGCTACGCCGCGCAGGGCAATTCGCCCTTCGTCGGCATTCCGGTGTTCCCATCGCGCGTGTTCCGCCACTCGGCGTTCTACGTGCTCGCCGATCGCGGCATCCGCACGCCCAAGGATCTCGAAGGCAAGACCGTCGGCATTCCAGAGTGGGCGCAGACAGCGGGCATCTACGCGCGCGGATTCCTCGCCGAAACCGCGGGCGTCGACCTTACCAAGATCAAATGGGTGCAGGCCGGCATGAACGAAGCCGGCCGCGAGGAGAAGGTCGAATTTAAATTGCCGGCCGGCATCCAGTACTCGCAGCGACGCGACACCAGCGTGTCGGCGATGCTGCTGTCGGGCGAGCTCGATGCCGCGATCTCGGCGCGCGTGCCCGATGCCTTTGCGCAAGGCGGAGGCAAGATCGTCCGGCTCTATCCGGACTATCGCGGCGAGGAGATGCGCTACTTCGAGACGACCGGCATCTTCCCGATCATGCATGTGATCGCCATGCGTCGTGCGCTGTTCGAGCGCTATCCCTGGGTAGCGATGAATCTGTTCAAGGCGTTCGAGGCGGCGAAGGTGCGCTCGCTCGATCGCATCAACGATCTGACGGCCTCACGCATTCCGGTGCCGTGGTCGGCTTCGGTGGCCGGCGAATGGGGCAAGGCCTTCGGCGCCGATCCATTCCCCTATGGCCTCGAAACCAACCGCAAGACGCTCGAGGCGTTCTGCCGTTTCGCGCACACCCAAGGGGTTACCGCCAAAAAGATGACTCCGGACGAACTGTTTCCGAAAGAAGTGCGCGCGAGAGTGCGCGTCTAGTCTTTGGCGCGCTCGACGTAGGAGCCGTCGGCTGTATTCACAACGACGCGGGTGCCAGTGGTGATATGGGTCGGCACCATGGTGCGCACGCCGTTCGATAAAGTCGCCGGCTTGAACGAGCCCGACGCGGTCTGGCCTTTGACGACCGGCTCGGTATCAGTGATCTCGAGCGTCACCTTTTGTGGAATCTCGATCGACACCGCCGTGCCCTCGTGCAGGGCGACGTTCACGACCATGCCCTCCTGGAGGTATTTCTCGTAGTCGCCGACGACGTCTGCAGGAACCTGCACCTGCTCGTAGTTTTCCTGATTCATAAAATGGAAGCCGTCGCCGTCTTTGTAGAGGTAGGAGAAGTCGTGGTCCTCGACATGAGCGCGCTCGACCTGATCGGTGGTCTTGTAGCGCTGCGAGGTCTTCACGCCGTCGGAAATCCGGCGCATATCGACCTGGGTGGTCGGGGTACCCTTGCCGGGGTGAAAATTCTCGGCGGTGAGGACGACATAGAGCTTGCCGTCGAGATCGACGATATTGCCCTTGCGGAGTTGGCTGGCGATGACCTTCACGTTAACAGTCCTTGATCTTATGGGCGGCGGGGCCGCGGTTTCGGGGCGCACCATACCCATCTTGGCGTGGGATGCCAGTCTTTCCCGCCGGTTTTGTTGCTGAGGTAAAGGTGCGTGGAAACCCGCCATTTTGGCTGCCGGGCGTTCATGCCGCACGCAGGCCTTTCCTCATCAAACGCGGCAGGATCGCGGCGGCTTTGCGCGCATGGTTTGCGTCCCAGGATTTCGTCGAAGTCGAAACCTCGGCCTTGCAGGTCTCGCCCGGCAACGAAACGCATCTGCATGCCTTTGCGACCGAGTTGATCGCACCGGACGGCGAGCAAGGCACGCTCTATCTGCGCACCTCGCCGGAGTTCGCCTGCAAGAAGCTGCTCGCCGCAGGCGAGGCACGCATCGTCGATTTTGCCCGCGTCTTCAGGAATCGTGAGCGCGGCGCGCTGCATCATCCGGAGTTCACCCTGCTCGAGTGGTATCGCGAGAAAGAGCCTTATGAGACGTTGATGGATGATTGCGCGGCGCTCTTGGCGGAAGCAGCGAAGGCGGCTGATACAAAGCTGCTTTCGTTTCGCGGCAAGACGATCGATCCCTTCGCCGCGCCGGAGCGGCTCACCGTCGCGGATGCGTTTGCGCGCTATGCCGACGTCGATCTCCTTGCGACTGTCGAGCGCGGCAAGGGTAATCGCGCGACGCTCGCTGCGGGCGCGGAGAAGGCCGGCGTCAAAATTGCAGCCGACGATAGCTGGGCCGACATTTTCAGCCGCATTCTGGCCGAGCGCGTCGAGCCGCAGCTCGGGGAGGGGCGTGCGACGATCTTGCACGAATATCCTTTGCCGCTGGCGGCTTTGGCGCGACCGAAACCGGGGAGCGACAAGGTGGCCGAGCGCTTCGAGCTCTATGCCTGTGGTGTCGAGCTTGCCAATGCCTTTGGCGAACTGACCGATGCCGACGAGCAGCGAAGACGCTTTGCGGCGGCGATGACGGAGAAAGAGCGCATTCACGGCGAGTGCTATCCGGTCGATGAAGACTTTCTTGCCGCGCTGGCGCAGATGCCGGATGCCGCCGGCATCGCGCTCGGCTTCGACCGGCTGGTGATGCTCGCGACCGGCGCGAGCCGCATCGAGCAGGTGATCTGGGCGCCGGTTGTCCAACAATAGGATTTTGAAGAGGACTGCCATGACGACACTTCGCAAAGCCGTCCATTTCCGCGAGGCGGGGCTGCTGGCTCCGAAACGGCAACCAGCCTTCGAGGCGGTTGCGGAACGCTACGCGGTCGCGCTGCCATCTGATCTGGCGGCACTCATCGACCGCGACGATCCCGCCGACCCCATCGCGCGCCAATACGTGCCAGATGCGGTCGAGCTTGACGTTGGCGCGGAGGAGTTGGCCGATCCGATCGGCGACGATGCCCACAGCCCGGTCGAAGGCATCGTGCACCGATATCCGGACCGCGTGCTGCTGAAGCTCACGCATTTCTGCGCGGTCTATTGCCGTTTCTGCTTTCGCCGCGAGATGGTGGGACCGGGCAGGGCCAAGGCGCTGTCGCCGGCCGCCCTTAACAGGGCTCTCGATTACATTCGCGGCGACCGCGGGATTTGGGAGGTGATCCTTACCGGGGGCGATCCGCTGGTGCTGTCACCCCGGCGCCTGCGCGCCGTTATGAGCTCGCTTGCCGAAATCGACCACGTCAAGATCGTGCGCATCCATACGCGGGTGCCGGTCGCGGAGCCGCGCCGCATCACGGCTGAACTGGTGCGGGCAATGAGGGCCAAGGGTAAGCCGGTCTATGTCGCGATCCACCTCAACCACGCGCGCGAACTGACCAAGGCCGCGCGCGCGGCCTGCGCGCGCATGGCGGATGTCGGGCTGCCGCTGCTCGCGCAATCGGTGCTGCTCAAGGGCGTCAACGATACGCCGCAAGCCATGAGTGACCTGATGCGCGCCTGTGTCGAATGCCGGATCAAGCCGTACTACCTGCACCATGGCGATCTCGCGCCCGGCACGTCGCATCTGCGTACCGACATCGCCGACGGGCAAGACTTGATGCGTAACCTGCGCGGCCGTTTGTCCGGCCTATGCCAGCCGACCTATGTGCTCGACATCCCCGGCGGCCATGGCAAATCGCCGATCGGTCCGAACTACATCGCGCGTGTGGACGAGCGCGAACACTTCTTTGTCGAGGACTACAAGAGGCGCCGGCACCTTTATCCGCCGGCTGCGTGATTAGTGGTGGATCGCCAACAGATCGTACAATGCTGCCGCTACCACGATCGCCGCAAAACCAATGAAGATGATCGCGGCCACCGCGCGACCAGCATAGGTCGCGTCGCGCCGCAACACTTCGACGACATGTTTGCTATCAACCATCGCCTGACGCTCCCAAGGAGCTGACCCAGCACGCTCTAGATAACGTGCTTGGACTCATCCGGCCCATAATTTCTACATTAAATCCGCAGGCAAATGAGCATCGTTTGCGCATGGGAGGCATGCCCGCACCGGCTCACCGCGCATCGGCAATGGCGCGCCCTAGGGGATTCGAACCCCTGTTACCGCCGTGAAAGGGCGGTGTCCTAGGCCTCTAGACGAAGGGCGCATTCGTACTGCCGACTTGAAAAGGGCAGCGGGCCCAGGCAGCGCGGCGACGTATAATGAGGTTCGCCTGAAGCGGCAAGCTTACCAGCGCCCGGTATTGGGCATCGATTTCCACGGCTCTTGCGGCGGTTTGGCCGTGCCCTTCTGCAACAGCTCGATCGAGTGCTTGTCGGGCGAGCGGACGAAGGCCATGACACCGTCGCGTGGCGGACGGTTGATGGTGACGCCTGCTTTCATCAGCCGGTCGCAGGTCGCGTAGATGTCGTCGACCTCGTAGGCTAGGTGGCCGAAATAACGCGCCTCGCCATAGTCCTCGGTGTCCCAGTTGTAGGTCAGTTCGACCTCGAGGCCGGGGCGGCCTTCCTTCTTGGTGTCCTCGATGCGGGTCATATCGCCGGGCGCGGCCAGGAAGACCAACGTGTATTTGTTCTTATCGTCGACCCGGCGCCGCGTTTCTTTGAGACCGAGCTTGTTCACATAGAAATCAAGCGCGTCGTCGAGATTGCGCACGCGCAGCATGGTGTGCAGATATCGCATGGAAAGATCCTCACTCGTACGAAAGGGGCGGGAACCGCAAAACCCGCGCGGACTATAGCAATGATTGCGTCCGATCTAGACACCGCCGTCAACACCTTGCGCGACCTGATTGAAGGCTCGGACCGGATCGTGCCGTTCACCGGCGCCGGCATCTCGACCGAATGCGGGATCCCGGATTTCCGCTCGCCCGGCGGCCTCTGGACCGAGAACCGGCCGATCCAGTTCGACGATTTTCTGGCGAGCCAGGAGATGCGCGATGAATCCTGGCGCCGGCGTTTTGTCATGGAAGACAAATTCGGCGGCGCCAGGCCCGGCCGCGGGCATCGGGCACTCGCCAGCCTCTACCGCGCCGGCAAGGTGCCGGGACTGATCACGCAGAATATCGACAATCTGCACCAGGCCTCCGGCATCGCGGCCGATGACATCGTCGAACTGCACGGCAACACGACCTATGCGACGTGTCTCGACTGCACAAAACGTTACGAGCTCGACTGGGTGCACAAGACATTCGAGGCGAACGGTGAGCGCGCGCCCGATTGCGAGTGCGGCGGTTACATCAAGACCGCGACCGTATCGTTCGGGCAGGCGATGCCGGCGGCCGCGATGGAGAAAGCCGAGCAGCTGACGCGCGACTGCGACCTGTTCGTGTCGATCGGCTCATCGCTCGTGGTGTGGCCGGCCGCCGGATTTCCCTTGATGGCCAAGCGCAACGGCGCTGCGCTCGTCATCATCAATCGCGAGCCGACCGAGTTCGATGAGATCGCCGACCTCGTCGTGCGCAACGACATCGGCGACGCGCTCGCGCCGTTCATCGCCCACTGATTCGGCGGCCGCTACGCTGTGAATAGGCCTGTGCGCAAGCGCATTTTGGCCTTTGCCGTTTTAGGGCCGGTGTTATCTTCGATTCAGCGGAAAGATTCGTCGAAGCGCCCATCAAGAGGCGCCAACAGAGCGGCGGCGTCGGCGTCATGGCGTCGGACGGGGTCGAATCAAAAATGTCAGGGACCAATCTCCGGCCCGGTACGGTCAGAGAACTTACCGACGAGACGGCAACCAACCTCGTCGAGATCGCGGGCGTCATCAAGTGGTTCGACGTCTCGAAAGGTTTCGGCTTCATCGTTCCAGACAACGGCATGCCGGACGTGCTCCTGCACGTCACCTGCCTCCGGCGCGACGGCTTCCAAACCGCCTATGAGGGCGCCCGGGTCGTCTGCGAGGTGCTCCAGCGCGCCAAGGGTCTGCAAGCGTTCCGAATTCTGACCATGGACGAGTCGACCGCGGTGCATCCGGCGCAGATGCCGCCGCCGCGGACCCATGTCACCGTGCAGCCGACCAGCGGGCTCGAGCGAGCGCAGGTGAAATGGTTCAACCGCTTGCGCGGCTTCGGCTTCCTGACGCGGGGCGAGGGCACGCCGGACATCTTCGTCCATATGGAGACGCTGCGCCGTTACGGTATCGCCGAATTGCGGCCCGGCCAGACCGTGCTGGTCCGCTTCGGGCCTGGACCGAAAGGCCTGATGGCCGCCGAAGTCCGCCCGGACGGCGGTTCGCTCGGTCCGGCCTCGCACTAGTCTTTTCGCCTTTCCCATTGCCGCACTGACGCTGTCCGCGTAAACGCGAGGGTATGATCGCGCGTGCCTGGACTGGTTTCGTTCTCGTCACCTTCTTGGCTTTCTTGGTTGGCCCGGCTTGGTCGGTAGACCAGCACTCGCTCGAGATCGTGAGCAAGACGGGCGTGCATGTATTCAAGGTCGAGATCGCAGACACCGAGGCCTCCCGTGAGAAAGGCCTGATGTTCCGCAAGAGCCTGCCCGACGGGCAGGGAATGCTGTTCAACTTCCACCGCGAGCAGGATGTGTCGTTCTGGATGCAGAACACATACATCCCCCTCGACATGATCTTCATTCAGGGCGATGGCCGGATCCTGCGGATCGCCGAGAATACGGAGCCGCTGTCGACGAAATTGGTCCCGTCGGGGGGGCCGGTCTTGGCGGTGTTGGAGGTGCTCGGCGGTACGGCGAGCAAGTTTGGCATCGCGCCCGGCGACAGAGTCGCACACCCGATCTTCCATCACTGACGTTTGCTGCAGGGCGGCGTTGCTGGTCTGGGCCGGAGCGTGTATCCCGACGCCCATGTCGGGGCGTAGCGCAGCCCGGTAGCGCATCTGCTTTGGGAGCAGAGGGTCGCAGGTTCGAATCCTGCCGCCCCGACCAAAACTTCGCCGATTGCCAGTGAACATGGCTGGCTTTAAGACAGTTATCGGTTTGGAGGGTCCCGCCATGATCGCTCGCATTTACAGCCCGGCGAAGACCGCCATGCAGTCAGGCCAGGCCAACGCGAAAGGCTGGGTGCTCGATTACGTGCCGCAAGCGCCGCGCGAAGTCGAGCCGCTGATGGGCTGGACGTCATCGAGCGACATGCTTCAGCAGGTCCGTCTGCGCTTTGCCAGCAAAGAGGAAGCCATCGCTTACTGCGAGCGTCGCGGTATCCCCCACCAAGTCTTTGAGACGAAGACTGCGCCGCGGCGGACGATCTCGTATTCAGAGAATTTCGCGTTTACCCGGCGCGACGCCTGGACGCACTGATCAGCGCGCCGGCGCCAACGTCTGGCCTTGCGTCGCGGCGCGCTGCCGCAGCAGCGAGATAAAACGCTCTTCTGGCATCGGCTGACCAAGCAGGAAGCCCTGGCCGAAATCGCAACCCATACTGACCAACGCTACCGCGTCGGCCGCCTTTTCGATGCCCATGGCCACGGCGGCGCGGCCGAAGTTGTGGGCGAGATCGATCACCGTCTTGCAGATCGGCGCGTTGGTGCGGTCGGTGCCGCAGCCGGTGACGAAAGCACGGTCGATCTTGAGTTCGGCAAACGGCAGTTCGCCGAGGCGGGCAAGCGAGGAGTGCCCCCGTCCAAAATCGTCGATCGCCAGGCGCACGTTGATCTTTTCAAGCGTCTTGGTGAGATCGCTGGCAAGTGCGAGATCGTTGATGATCTGCTCTTCGGGCACGTCGATGATGATTCCGGCCCATTTGTCGCCGGGCGAGCGGTGCGTCTTCACGAAATCTTCGATCGGCAGTTTGACCAGCGCCGCCACCGGAATGTTGACCGTCACTGGCAACTGAATGCCGATGTTCGAGAATGTGACGCTGGCCTTGAGCGCATTGTTGAGCGCAATCTCGGCAAGCTTGATGATGCTGTTTTCCTTGGCGTCCGGCACGAACGAGGCCGGCAACAGCACGCCGTGCTGTGGATGGCGCACGCGCGCATAAGCCTCGGCACCCGCAAGCCGCTTCTTCCGCATGTCGATCTTGGGCTGATACCAGAATTCGATCCACTTGTTGTTGAGCGCTTCGTCGAGTTCGACGCGCGTCGAGGCCGCCTTTGGCACGCCGAGGTTAAGTCCCTCGAGGATCTTGACGACGGCTTCGGTCTCGAACGGCTTCTTCAACACCGGCAGCATGTTGAGACCTTGCTGGACGCCGATGTTCTTAACGTGCTCGAGCACAGCGGCGCCGCGATTGCTCATCAGCTGCACGGCGCCCCGGTAGCCGCTCTTGCCCAGCGCGACCATCGACGCGATCGCGTCGGATGATTCCAGTGAGATGTTGTGGAACACCAAGGTCGGGATGCGTTTCGACAGGGCGCCGCGCATGGTCACGCCGTCGGGGAATTCCATGGCGTCTATTCCCGCCCCATGCAGCACCAGCGACAGGAAGTGCCGGATGCTCGGCTCTTCGTCGACCACGAGGCATAGCGGCACCGCGCCTGGCGCAAGCGGAGGTGACTCGACAGCAGGGGCTGCCGCAGGCTCGGTCGAGGGCGGAACGGGCGTTTCGGCCATGAAATCGCGTGCGCTTGAGCCGGCGGGGGTCCCCCGCCAATCGTGCCGTCCATTCGTGTGCCAAAGTGGTTAAAACTGGGTTTCCTGCGGCGACAAAGCCACCGTTCGCAGCGCGCCAAAACCCCAGGAACATTGAGGAAATTGGCGACCCCGGCTGGATTCGAACCAGCGACCCCCGGCTTAGAAGGCCGGTGCTCTGTCCAGCTGAGCTACGGGGTCGTTAGTGTCAGGGTTTACCCGCAGCGCGGGTCGAATGAAAGGTGCGCGGGGGCTATGCGGCCGGTAACGTCGGTGCGGGGGCCGCAATGAGTATTGCCGAGCTGACTTGCGCCGAACTGATCGCCAGCTACCAGCACGGCGACTGCTCGCCCGTCGAAGCGACGCGCGATGTTCTCGCACGCATTTCCGCAAATGCGCGTTTCAACGCCTTCATGCCGATCGATGCCGAAGCCGCGCTGAAGGCTGCCTCAGCTTCCGAAGAGCGCTGGCGGCAGGGGACGCCGCTCGGACCGATCGACGGCGTGCCGGCTACCGTCAAGGACAACATTTGGGTCAAGGGCTATCCGACACGGCGTGGCTCGAAGACGAGCGATCCCACGCCCGCGACGGCCGACTCGCCCGCGGTTGCACGCTTGCGCGAGCAGGGTGCCATCATCATCGGGAAGACGTGTCTGCCGGAGCATGGCTGGATCGGCGTCTGTCACTCGCCGCTCACCGGCATCACCCGCAATCCCTGGAATCCCGAGACGACACCCGGAGGCTCGTCAGGCGGCGCGGCGATTGCGGCCTTGCTGGGCCTTGGCCTTTTGCATCTCGGCACCGACGGCGCCGGATCGTGCCGCATTCCGGCGGCGTTCACCGGGGTCTTCGGCATGAAACCGACCTACGGCCGGGTGCCGACCTATCCGCCCTCGGCGCTCAACGTGCTGGCGCACCAGGGTCCGCTGACGCGCCGCGTCGCCGATGCCGCGCTTATGCTGTCGGTGATCTCCGGCCCGGACGCGCGCGATATGACGGCGTGGAATTCTCCAGCGCCGGATTTCACGGCAGAGCTTGAACGGAGCATGCGCGGCCTGCACGTCGCGCTGTCCTTAAGGCTCGGCCTGGCTGTCGATCTCGATCCCGACATCGAAGCTGCCGTGCGCAAAGTGGCGTTGGCGTTGGCGGAGCAGGGCGCCATTGTCGAGGAGGCGGATCCGCCAGTTGGGCGCTCGCGCGACATGATCCGCGCCATGTGGTGGCCGGTCATGGCCGTGCTTGCCGATTCGGTCGGAGCGCGGCGGAACGAGATGGATCCGGGACTGCTTGCCATCGCCGACAAGGGCAAGCGTTTCACCGCCGGCGACTACATCGCGGCGTATAACGCGCGCGTCGATCTCCATGCTGCGATGCTCGCGTTTCATGAGCGCTACGACCTACTGCTGACCCCGACGATGCCGATTACGGCCATCAGAGTCGGCTTGAACGGCCCTGAAGACGGCAGCTTCGGTGACGACTGGATCAACTGGTCGCCGTACACATATCCCTTCAACCTGACGCAGCAGCCGGCGGCGTCGGTACCTTGCGGCCTTACCCGCAACGGCCTGCCGATCGGCGCCCAGGTCGTAGCTGCGCCGCGTCAGGATGTCTTGGTGCTATCAACGGCCTGGGCCATCGAGCAGGCCTTTCCAATGCCGCGCCCACCGGCCTCCCGATAGGAAATACTCAAACAAAACATTGTCTTGTAGCCCTATCTTCAGACAGTTCATCTAAATTCTGAGGATAGTGAGCTACGTGCTTGGCAAAACATCTCGACCTCGCCTTAACTCCCCCTGTCCGTTTGTCCGTTCGTCCGTTCTGTCCGTTCGAAGTCACGCCCTCGACACCTTCCTGCCGTGAACTCACACTGGAGTTGGCGCTACCAAGGGTATTGGCCCACCGCTTTCGGGAGATCTCCATGCTCAGCTTCGTTCGCGCCGGTCTCGCCGCCGCGTTGCTTGCCCTTGCCTTGGTGCCCGCGCTCGCCGCCGACAAGGCTTTCAAGCGGAGCGATCTCGATGACCAGGCGATCAAGCTCGAAGCGCAGATAAGGCATGACGCCGGCACGGTGACCAAGTCGGTCTCGGCGCTGCGCCAGCAGGCCGATGCCGCTTTCCAGAAGCGTGATTTCCGCACAGGCATGCTGGTGCTCGGGCAATTGGTCGCCGCCGCCCCGAACGACGGTTCGGGCTGGTTGCGCCTCGCCAACACCATTCGGCAAATCCGGCCGCGCGACGACAAGGAGAAGGCCCTGCTGCTCGATCGCGCCTCGGTCGCGGCATACGTGGCCTATCAAAGGACGCAAGACCGCAGCACCGAGGCCGACAGCCTTGAAGTGCTCGGCCGGACCATGGCCGACCGGCAGAATTGGCGTCCCGCGCTTGACGCCATGCGCATGTCGCTCGAGTTGCGCGAGACAGCGGACCTGCGCGGCGACTATGAGCGGCTGCGAGGCGAGCACGGCTTCCGCATGCTCGACTATTCGATCGACGCCGACGCCGTCTCGCCGCGCGCGTGCTTCCAATTCTCTGAAGACCTGCCCGGTCGCGGCACTGATTTCTCGCCCTTCGTTGCGGTTGCCGGCCAGGATAAGCCCGCGCTTTCGGCAAACGAAAAGCAATTATGCATCGAAGGCCTGAAGCACGGCGAACGCTATCAGGTCACTCTGCGCGCGGGCTTGCCTTCGACGGTGCATGAGACGCTGACAAAGTCGGCCGAATATGTCGTCTTCGTACGCGATCGCAAGCCGTTCGTGCGCTTCTCCGGCAAGGCCTATGTGCTGCCAAAGACCGGCCAGCGCGGCATTCCGCTGCTGACCGTCAACTCCAGTGCCGTCAAGCTCACCGTCTATCGCATCGGCGACCGTAACCTAATCGATACGCTCGCAGGTTACGACTTCCAGACCAACATCAGCAGTTATCAGGCCGAGAACATCGCAAGCCGCCGCGGCGCGCAAATGTGGAGTGGCGAGCTCGCCGTCGAGCAAAAGCTGAACACCGAAGTCACAACCGCTTTCCCCGTGGACAAGGCGCTCGGCACGCTCGCCCCCGGCCTCTACGTCATGACGGCGCAGCCGAAGGAGGCGCTCACGGATACCGGCGCGCTCGCGACTCAATGGTTCATCATTTCCGATCTGGGCCTGACCGCCTATAGCGAGCATGAGGGCATCGACGTCTTCATCCATTCGCTCGCTAGCGCCGAGCCGATGGGTTCGGTCGAAATCCGCTTGATGGCGCGCAACAATGAGGTTCTGGCGACCGGTCAGACGGATCGCAACGGATTCTTCCATTTCGCCGCCGGCCTTGCACGCGGCGAGGGCGGCCTCGCTCCTACGGCGATTATCGCCAGTATCAAGGGCGACTACGCCTTCTTGAGCCTCAAGGCGCCGGCATTCGACCTGTCCGACCGCGGCGTCGGCGGACGCAACGTGCCGACCGGGCTTGATGCCTTCGTTTACACCGAGCGCGGCGTCTATCGCACCGGCGAGACGGTGCACGTCACGAGCTTGCTGCGCGACGCACTCGGCGTTGCGATGCCGTCGACCCCACTCATTCTCGTGATGGAGCGGCCGGACGGCGTCGAGTATCGGCGCGTGCTGGTGCAGGACGGCGGTCTTGGCGGCCGCTCCTGGGATGTGCCTCTCGTTTCGTCGGCGATGAGCGGTACATGGCGTGTCGCGGCCTATACGGATCCGAAAGGCGCGCCGGTCGGCCAGACTAATTTCCTGGTCGAAGACTATGTGCCGGATCGCATCGAATTCGACCTGACAACAACGTCGAAGACGATCTCGCCGTCCTCGCCGGCGCAGGTGTCGGTCGACGGCCGTTTCCTCTACGGCGCGCCGGCGTCCAACCTCGAATTGGGCGGCTCCGTGATCATCACGGCCGCCAAGGAGCGGCCGGGATTTGCCGGCTATGTGTTCGGCGTCAGCGACGATGCGGTCGAGCCGCAGCGGCTCGAACTGCAAGACATGCCGACCACCGACGCGACCGGCAAGGTCAGCTTCCCAATCGAGCTTGATACGCTTGCGCCGACCACGCGGCCGCTGCAGGCACGCATCAACGTCACGATGTCAGAGTCCGGCGGCCGCGCGGTCGAACGCAGCCTGACGCTGCCCGTGCAACCTGATGCGGCAATGATCGGTGTGAAGCCGGCCTTTTCCGGCCGGGCCCTCGCCGACGGCGCCAGTGCCGATTTCGACGTTGTCATGATTGCGCCCGATGGCGCAAAGCAGGCTGCGAAAGCGGTGCGTTACGAGCTGCTCAAGATCGAAAGCACGTACCAGTGGTATCGCCACAATGGGCAATGGGAGTTCGAGCCGGTCAAGCGCACCGAGCGTGTCGCCGACGGCAAGCTCGACATCGATACTGAGAAGCCCAGCCGGTTGTCGCTGTCGGTAAAATGGGGCCGCTATCGGCTCGAGGTCTCGAGCGGCGATATCGTCACGTCGGTGAATTTCGACGCGGGCTTCTACGCGGAGTCGCGCGCGGATACGCCTGACCTCCTCGAAATCGCGCTCGACAAGACCGACTACAAGTCCGGCGACACGATGAATGTGTCGGTCACAGCGCGCACCGCCGGCCGGCTGACGCTCAACGTGTTCACCGACCGTCTCGTCGCCACGCAATCGCTCGACGTGAAGGCTGGCGCGGTGAAGCAAAGCCTCTACGTCGGTAAGGATTGGGGCGCGGGCGCCTATCTCGTTGCGACCTTGCGCCGTCCTCTGGACGCGCCGGCGCAGCGCATGCCCAGCCGCGCCATCGGCGTGCAGTGGTTCGGTATTGACCGCGCCACGCGCACATTGCCCGTGGCGATGACGCTACCTGTGACACTGCGGCCGAATTCAAAGCTCACCGTGCCGGTGAAACTGGCAGGCTTGGCGTCCGGCGAGGACGCGCGGATCGTCGTCGCAGCCGTCGATGTCGGCATTCTCAATCTCACCAACTACAAGCCGCCGGCGCCGGACGATTACTTTCTCGGCCAACGCCGGCTCACCGCCGATATCCGCGACCTCTACGGCCAGTTGATTGATGGCATGCAGGGCGCCGTCGGCGAGGTGCGTTCGGGCGGCGACAGTGGCGGTGAACTTGCCGCTTCGCCGCCGACGCAGCCGCCGCTCGCGCTGTATTCCGGCATCGTCAAGGTTGGCGCCGACGGTGCCGCCCAGGTGACGTTCGACATTCCGGCTTTCGCCGGAACCGTGCGCGTGATGGCGGTGGCCTGGAGCAAGGACAAGATGGGCAAGGCGACGGGGGACGTCACCGTGCGCGACCCGGTCGTGTTGACCGCGACCCTGCCGCGCTTCCTGCGCTACACCGACCGAGGCGCGATCCAGCTCGAGCTCGACAATGTCGAAGGCGCTCCCGGTGACTACGTCATCACGGTCGGTACGGACGGTGCCGCCAAGATCGAAGGCGACAAGCAGACGCTCAAGCTCGATGCCAAGCAACGCGCTCACGTCTCAATACCGGTTATGGCAGCGGGTGCGGGCGCGAGCGTGGTGGATGTGAACGTGACCGGGCCCAATGGCTATTCACTGGCGCGAGCCTATGCGTTGAACGTTCGTCCGGCGACACAAACGCTGGCGCGGCGCACCGTGCGGCCGCTGGCAGCCGGCGAGACGCTCACGCTCAATCGCGACATGTTCGCCGACTTCGTCCCCGGCACTGGCCGCGTGGCGCTCTCCGTTGCGCTATCGACATCGCTTGACGCAGCGGCGCTGCTCAACGCGCTCGACCGCTATCCCTATACCTGTTCGGAGCAGACCACGAGCGTGGCGATGGCGATGCTCTACGCGAAGGACTTTGCCACGGAAGGTCATCCGGCCGCCTTTGGCGACGTCGATCAGAGACTGCAGGATTCCATCGCACGCCTCCTGTCACGTCAGGATTCGAACGGCTCGTTCGGTCTCTGGAGCGTCGGCGGGCAGGACGCCTGGCTCGATGCCTACGTGACAGACTTTCTGACACGCGCGCGCGAGCATGGTCTCAAGGTGCCGGATACTGGCTTCAAGCTCGCGCTTGATCGGCTCCGCAATTATGTTGCCAATTCGTCCGAGCCGAGCAAGGACGGCGGCGAGGCGCTCGCCTATGCGATGTATGTGCTCGCCCGCAACGGCACGGCGCCGATCGGCGATCTGCGCTACCTCGCCGACGTCAAGATCGGCGACTTCTCGACGCCGATCGCCAAGGCGCAGATTGCCGCCGCGCTCGCAATGCTCGGCGACAAGACGCGTGCCGAGGCCGTATTCGCCACGGCGGCGAACGCCATCCCGGCGCAGCCGCAGCTCGAGCCGAGCCGCGAGGACTATGGTTCGGCGTTGCGGGACTCGGCGGCACTCGTGACGCTCGCGTCCGAAGGCGGCGCAGCCCCGCGCGTCGTCGATGATGCTGTCGCACGTGTCGATGCAGCGCGTGCGTTGTCGTCGGAGACGTCGACCCAGGAAGATGCGTGGCTGGTGCTGGCGGCCCGATCGCTCGCCAAGAAGACAAGTGCGATAGCGCTTGCGGTCAATGGCGAGAAGCGTCAAGGCGCCTTCTATCGCAGCCTGCGCGCCGATCAGCTCGAAATCCCGTTGCAGGTGAGCAACAGTGGCGCAGGGACGGTGCAGGCTGTCGTCACCGTGTCCGGCGCGCCTATCAATCCGGAGCCTGCGGCCGAGCGCGGCTTCAAGATCGAGCGCAAATATTACACGCTCGATGGCCAGCCAGCCGACGTCTCGAAGCCGAAGCAGAACCAGCGTCTCGTCGTCGTACTTCGCGTAACCGAGCCCCAGCCGCAGTTCGGCCGCGTGATCGTCGCCGACTATCTGCCAGCGGGCTTCGAGATCGACAATCCGCGTCTTGTGTCGTCGGGTGACACCAGCACGCTGTCCTGGATCACCGATGCGGTTGCGCCCGTAAGCACCGAGTTCCGCGACGACCGGTTCACGGCGGCATTCGACCGCAAAGCGGACACCGAGTCCGTTTTCACGGTCGCCTACGTCGTGCGCGCAGTGTCGCCCGGGAAATATGTCCTGCCGCAGGCGACAGTCGAGGATATGTACCGGCCCGACCGGTTTGGCCGAACCGAAACCGCGACGGTTGAGATCACACCGAAATGAAGCACTGGCGTTCCATCCTGGCTGGCGCCGTTGGCGCGATCGCTCTGATCGCGATCGCTGGTGCGGTTTGGGTGCATGCGCTCGGCCCGGCGCCGCTTGGCCGCGACATTTCGTACTCACATGCCGTGCTCGATCGTGACGGACGGCTGCTGCGCGCCTATGCGACGCCGGAGGGCCGTTGGCGGCTGCCGGCGACGGTGAAGGACGTCGATCCACGCTTCCTTAAGTTGCTGTTCGCTTACGAGGACAAGCGCTTCTACGCACATCACGGCGTCGATCCGGAGGCGCTCGGACGCGCTGCCTTTCAGTTCGCCACGCGCGGGCACATTGTTTCTGGTGGATCGACCATCACAATGCAGGTGGCGCGGCTGCTCGAGCCGCGACGCGAACGCAGCATCGGCGCCAAGATGCGTCAGATCGTTCGTGCCTTCGAACTTGAGCACGCGCTCAGCAAGGACGAGATCCTTTCACTTTATCTGACGCTCGCACCCTATGGTGGCAATCTCGAAGGTATTCGCGCCGCATCGCTTGCTTACTTTGGTAAGGAGCCGCGCAAGCTGACGCTCCCCGAGGCCGCTTTGCTGGTCGCGCTGCCGCAGTCGCCGGAATCGCGCAGGCCTGATCGATCGCCCGCCGTCGCTCGCGCCGCACGAAACCGCGTGCTTGAACTCGCAGGCGCAGCAAGCGCTATTCCTGTCGACGAGATTGCGCGTGCCAAAGCTGCGACAGTGCCGCATGCGCGCAAGGAGTTGCCGGTACTTGCGCCGCACAGCGCCGACAAGATCGTCGGCGCCGAGCCTGATCGCTTCATTCACAGGCTGACGATCGATGCCGGTTTGCAAAAATCGCTAGAAGAACTCGCGCGCGACCGCGCTGCGGGCGTTGGTCCGAATGTCTCCATCGCGATTCTCGCCGTGGACAATGCGACCGGCGAGGTGATGGCACGCGTCGGCTCAGCCGACTTTTTCGATGCGAGCCGATCCGGTCAGGTCGACATGACGCGTGCACTGCGTTCGCCCGGCTCGACGCTCAAACCGTTCATATATGGTCTCGGTTTCGAGGATGGTCTGATCCATCCAGAAACCTTGATTGACGACAAGCCGGTGCGGTTCGGCACTTACAAGCCGGAAAATTTTGATCTGACCTTCCAGGGTACCGTCACCGTGCGGCGCGCCCTGCAATTCTCGCTCAACGTCCCGGCGATTGCCGTACTCGATAGGGTCGGCGTCAATCGCCTGAACTCGCGCCTTACACAAGCGGGCGCTGCATTGGTGTTGCCGACCGGCGAAGCACCAGGCCTCGCCATGGGTCTTGGCGGGGTCGGCATCAGGTTGAACGATCTCGTGATGCTTTACGCGGGACTCGCGCGCCATGGCACCTCACGTCCGTTGATCGAGCGCGTGGGTGAGGTGTCGCAGCCGCAGCGGCTGCTCGATCCGGTTGCCGCTTGGTACGTCGGCCACATCCTGATCGGCGCGCCACCGCCGGAGAATGCGCCGCCCGGTCGCATCGCCTACAAGACCGGCACATCCTATGGTTACCGTGACGCTTGGGCGGTCGGCTTCGACGGCCGCATGACCATCGGCGTCTGGGTCGGCCGGCCGGATGGCGCGCCGGTGCCCGGCATTGTCGGCCGCGTCACCGCGGCGCCGATCCTGTTTGACGCATTCGCGCGAAGCGGCCACGCGCCGGCGCCGCTGCCGCGCGCACCCAAGGGTGCGATCTTCGGTCCGACCGACCGACTGCCGCCGCCGTTGCAGCATTTCAACCCGAGCGGCGCGGCGATCAGCCTCGCCGAGCCACCGCGCATAATGTTTCCGCCGGACGGTGCGCGTCTGGAACTGAGCGAAGGCCAGACCCCGGAGCCACTCGCGGTCAAGGTGGCGGGCGGTCGCGGACAGCTGACTGTCATGGTGAACGGCGTGCCGCTGTCGACGCCTCCGGGACGGCACACATTCTTCTATACGCCCGATGGCCCGGGATTTGCGCGGCTGACGGTGATGGATGCGCGTGGCGCAATCGATACGGTAACCGTACGCCTGCAATAGCCCTTTTGGCGGCAATGACAGGGCGTGGCCTTGGGTTTATGGTCCGCGCCGTTAAGGCCGATTCAGGAAACCCCTTCGCGACGATGAGCACCACCGCTGATGACGCGCCGAACACTGCCGTCCGCTCGCGCGGCCTTCTGGCCGGGCTGGACTGGGCCGCGGGCTCGCACGCGCGCGCGGTAGTGCTGCTGGTTGTTGCGGCGCTGGTCGCATTCCTGCCGGGCTTCTTCCAGATTCCGCCAGTCGACCGCGATGAAGCGCGGTTTGCGCAGGCCACCAAGCAGATGCTGGAGAGCGGACAATATGTCGACATCCGCTTTCAAGACGAGGTTCGCTATAAGAAGCCGGTCGGCATCTATTGGCTGCAAGCCGCAGCGGTGAAGGCGGGAGAAGCCGTCGGTGTTCCGCGGGCGCGCACCACGATCTGGCTTTATCGCATCCCATCGCTCGTCGGCGCGATCGGTGCGGTGCTGCTGACCTATTGGGCCGGCCTCGCTTTCGTTTCGCGCCGGACGTCGCTGGTCGCGGCGCTGATGATGGCGAGCTCGATCCTGCTCGGCGTCGAGGCGCGTCTTGCGAAGACCGACGCGGTGCTGCTGCTGACATGTGTGGCGGTAATGGGCGCAATGGCGCGCATTTATCTCGCGCATCGACGCGCGCCGGACACCAAGCCAGACTGGGCGCAGCCGGCGATTCTATGGACGGCGATTGCCGGCGGCGTGCTGATCAAGGGCCCGCTGATCCTGATGTTCGTCGCGTTCACCGCGCTCACGCTTTCTATTCTCGACCGCTCCGCGCGCTGGATCTGGCTGCTGCGGCCGCTGGCGGGCTTTGCCTGGATGTTGGTGCTGGTGCTGCCATGGTTTGCGGCCATTGTCGCCAAGTCAGGTAGCACGTTTTTCAGCGACGCCATCGGCCATGACATGCTCGGCAAGGTGACGAGCGGGCAGGAGGCGCATGGCGCGCCGCCCGGCTACTATCTGCTGCTGTTTTTCGTCACATTCTGGCCGGCCTCGCCGCTCGCCGGACTGGCCGCCCCTCGTATTTGGCAGGTGAGGCGAGAACCAGGCGCACAGTTTTTACTCGCGTGGCTCATTCCGTCGTGGCTGGTGTTCGAAGTGGTGATGACGAAGCTGCCGCACTATGTGCTGCCGCTTTATCCGGCAATCGCCATTCTGATCGCCGGGATCCTCGAACATGGCGGCCTCATAAAGAACAAATGGATCGTGCGCGGCACGGTCGGATGGTTTGTGACGCCGTCGCTCATCGCCGGGGCGGTTGTCGGCGTATTTCTGTACTTCGGCGGCGACCTCGGACTCGCGGCGTGGCCCTTTGCGGCTGTCGCCGTCGTGTTGGGACTGTTCGCCTGGTGGCTCTACGAAGTCGACGGCGCCGAGCGCTCATTCCTTCGCGGCGTCCTTACGTCGATTTTTATCGCGATTGCAGTTTACGCCGTAACTTTGCCGACGCTTCCGGCCCTGTTCCCGAGCGCGCTAATCGCGGATGACGTGCGCGCGACCGGCTGCGACGAAGTGCATGTCGTCTCGACATATTACTATCAGGAGCCAAGTCTGGTGTTCCTGCTCGGCACTGACACGCGTTTTACCGACGGCGCGGGCGCCGCTCAATTTCTCGGGTACGGGCCTTGCCGCTTTGCGCTGATCGATGCGCACAGTTCGCGCGCTTTCGTGCAGCGCGCCAACGCAGTTGGCTTGCACTACGCGCTCGCCGAACGCGTCGAGGGTTACAATATCAGCATCGGACGCCCGGTGTCGCTGTCCATCTACCGCTCTTTGGACGCACGATGACGACTGCGAACGGCCTCCACGATGACACAGGGTCAACGCCGTTGCAGCGCTGCAAGGCCAGCTTGAAATTGGCGCTGTCGATTGTCACTGCGCCTGCGAAGATCCGCGTTGCTGCAGCGCCACTGCAGCCGCTCGCGATCAAGGCGGCGATCTACTTTGCTGCCTTTCTCGCCATCATGGTTCTCCTCGATGTGCCTGTGATCCGCGCGGTCGGTCACCTGCCACGTTGGTTCATTTTTTTCTTTGACGAGATCACCGAGTTTGGAAAATCCGGCTGGTTCCTTTGGCCGCTGGGCATCCTGTTTCTACTGCTTGCGTCTCTGCCGACGCCCGCGACCAAGATCTCCCAAGCCGTGTTGGCGGCGGTGATGGTGCGGGTCGGCTTCCTGTTCCTGGCCGTCGGTGTGCCCGGGCTGTTCGTTACGATCGTGAAGCGGATGATTGGGCGGGCGAGGCCGGGGGTCGGCGGCCATCTCGATCCTTATCTCTACCATCCCTTTATCTGGCAGGCGGCTTATGCGGGTCTGCCGTCCGGCCACGCGACGACGGCGTTCTCCGTGCTGGTGGCCTTCGGTTCCCTATGGCCGCGCTGGCGCACCGAGTTCCTCCTCTATGCCGGGCTGATCGCCGCGAGCCGCATGATTGTCACTGCCCATTATCCCTCTGACGTGTTCGCGGGCGCCATTGTCGGCATTGTCGGCGCGCTGGTCGTGCGCCAATATTTCGGGCTCCGGAGGCTTGGCTTTTCCATCGGCCCGGACGGCGTTCTGCACCAGTACCCTGGGCCGTCGCTCAAGCGGATCAAAGCAGTTGCCCGCGAGCTATTGGCGCCGTAAGGAACGCGCCTTACCGGGTAACAGCAAACCAATGAGCAGCAACAATCCGGCGGTTTCCGTCGTGGTGCCGGTCCGCAACGAGGCGGGCAATATCGCGCCGCTGGTCGCGGAAATCGCGAGCGCGCTCACCGGACAATGGCCGTTCGAGGTCGTCTACGTGGATGACGGCTCGAGCGATGGCACGCCTGCAGAACTGACGAAACTTATGTCACAGCACTTATGGCTGCGGCGTGTCCGCCACAAGCAATCCTGCGGCCAGTCGGCTGCGGTGCGCACCGGTGTCGGCGCAGCCAAGGGGGCGATCTGCGTCACCATCGACGGTGACGGCCAGAATAACCCGGCGTTCATCCCGGCGATGATCCGCGCGCTGGAGCAAGGCGGACCGCGTATGGGGCTCATTGCTGGACAGCGCGTCGGCCGCAAAGCGAGCAGCTTCAAGAAGCTTCAGTCGCGTGTCGCCAACGCGGTGCGCAGCATTGTGCTGCGCGACGGCACGCGCGATACCGGCTGCGGCCTCAAAGCGTTTCGGCGTGACATGTTCCTCGGGTTGCCGTATTTCGACGGCCTGCACCGGTTCCTGCCGGCACTGGTCAAGCGCGACGGCTACAGCGTGGGTTATGTCGACGTCGTCGACCGGCCGCGCGGCTCGGGTGTCTCCAATTACGGTTTGTGGGACCGGTTGTGGATTGGCATTCTCGACCTCGCCGGTGTGTGGTGGCTGGTTCGCCGCAAAAAGCGAATGCCTGAAATCGTGGAGGAGTAAATGCTGCCAGATCTTGCTCATGCCGTCGGCGGCTATCTGCACGACGTTTTCCTTGGCAACGTCGATGTCGGCATCTTGGTCGGCTATGTCGCGCAGGCGATGTTCGCGATGCGCTTCGTCGTGCAGTGGATCGCGTCGGAGCGCGCCGGCCGCAGCGTAGTGCCGACGATCTTCTGGGTCTTCTCGATAGGCGGCGGCCTGATGCTGCTCGGCTACGCCATCTATCGGCGCGATCCTGTCTTCATCATCGGGCAGGCGTTCGGCGTGTTCGTCTATTTGCGCAATCTTCAGTTTGTGATGCGCAGCGGCGGGCAGGGCGCGCCGGCCTGAGTTATTGCGCGGTGGCCATCGCGGCAAAGCCGCGTTCAAGATCGGCGATGAGATCGCAGGTATCTTCCAACCCGATGTGAAAGCGCAGCGTCGGCCCGCCCGGCGTCCACTTGGTCGCGGTGCGGTATTCGCTGCAATCGAACAATATGACGAGGCTCTCGAAGCCGCCCCACGAGAAGCCCATGCCGAACAGCGTGAGCTCGTTCATGAAGGCGCGCACGGCCTTTTCCGCTGTCGGCTTGAGCACGAGGCTGAAGAGGCCGCAAGCGCCGGTAAAGTCGCGCTTCCAGATCGCGTGTCCGGGATCGCTTTCGAGCGCCGGATGCAGCACGCGCGCGACCTCCGGCCGCTTCTCGAGCCAGCGCGCCACGGTAAGCCCCGATTGATGATGACGGGCAAGCCGCACAGCAAGTGTACGTAGGCCGCGCAAGGCGAGGAACATGTCGTCCGGCCCCACGCAGAGGCCGAGATTCTGCATTGCCGTCTTCAAGGCCGGCAGCGTTGTGGCATTGGCCGACACGCAGCCGAACATGATGTCGGAATGGCCGCCGATATATTTGGTGCCCGCTTGGATCGACAGATCGACACCTTTTTCCAGCGCACGGAAATAGAGCGGCGTCGCCCAGGTATTGTCCATCAGCACCACCGCGCCCTTGTCATGCGCAACTTTGGCAAGCGCAGGAACGTCCTGCATCTCGAAACTCTGCGAGCCCGGCGCCTCGGCGAAGAGAACCTTGGTGTTCGGCTTGAACAGCTTGGCAATGTCGGCGGCCGCGATGCGCGGGTCGTAGTAGGTGGTCGTCACGCCCATGCGCTTGAACAGGCCCTCGCAGAAATTCCGCGTCGGCCGGTACACGCTGTCGGTGACGAGGATGTGGTCGCCGGAACCCGCGACGGCGAGGAGGGCGGTGGAGATGGCGGCAAGGCCGGAGGGTTGCAGCGCGACACCAGCGCACGCGTCGCCTTCAAGCGCGCGCAAGGCGTCTTCGAGAGCCTCGGAGGTCGGCGTGCCCCGCCGCCCGTATTGATAGCGGGAGCGGTGGGCGACCTGGTCCTCTGCGGTGGGATAGAGCACGGTCGAAGCGTGATAGACGGCGGGATTGACGAAGCCGTACTGGCCTTTGGTGTCGCGGCCGGAAATGACCAGCCGGGTTTCCGGCTTCACCGAGGTCGGGGGCTTCTTCGCCATGACGTTACGGGTCCATTCCTGTGCGCGCTCGGACAAGCGAACTGCGCCGTCGGTCATATCGGCAGCACTGCTCGTGAGCGTCAACCCCTTGACCTTACAGCGCGATCGTTCTGAGATGCCCGCACAGAGGGGGCTTTCGGGGCACCATAGGCCAGGCATTTCGATTGCGGCGGCATGCGTGCTGCTCGCGATGCACGGCCATTCAGTCAAGGAACGTCGCAGTTGCTTGCGCGTTGCAGAGGCCATCAAATGAAGAAAATTGCTAGCATCCTCACCATTGCCATGATCGCCGCGGTGCAGAGCGCGTCCGCGCAGACGCTCAAAGCGGTGAAGGACCGCGGCATGCTCAACTGCGGCGCCAACGGCACGCTTGCCGGCTTCGGCTTGCCGGACGCGCAGGGCAAGTGGACCGGGCTCGACGTCGACCTTTGCCGCGCCGTCGCCGCGGCGATCTTCAACGACGCCAACAAAGTGAAATTCGTGCCACTTTCGGCCAAGGACCGCTTCACCGCGCTGCAGTCCGGCGAAGTCGACGTGCTGGCCCGCAACACCACTTGGACCTCGTCGCGTGACACCTCTCTCGGCCTCAACTTTACCGGCGTCAACTATTACGACGGCCAGGGCTTCATGGTGCGCAAGGGGCTGAAGGTGAACTCGGCGCTCGAGCTCAACGGCGCTTCGGTCTGCGTGCAGCAGGGCACCACGACCGAACTCAACCTCGCCGACTATTTCCAGGCGCACAAGATGCAGCTCAAGAGCGTGACCTTTGCGACAGCGAATGAGGCTGTGAAGGCCTATGACGCGGGCCGCTGCGACGCCTACACCACTGATGCTTCCGGCCTCTATGCCGAGCGGCTTCGGCTTGCTAATCCCGACGACCACATCATCCTGCCGGAAATCATCTCCAAGGAGCCGCTGGGTCCCGCCGTTCGTCACGGCGACGACCAGTGGTTCGATATCGTGAAGTGGACCTTGTTCGCCATGCTCGACGCCGAGGAGCTCGGCATTACGCAGGCCAACGTCGACGACATGACCAAGTCGGCCAATCCCGAGATCAAGCGCTTCGTTGGCACCGAAGGCAACTACGGCGAGCAGCTCGGCCTGACCAAGGATTGGGCCGTGCGCATTGTTAAGCTGGTCGGCAATTACGGCGAGTCCTTCGAGCGCAATGTCGGCAAGGGCTCGCCGCTGAAGATCGAGCGGGGTCTCAACAAATTGTGGAACCAGGGCGGGGTGCAGTACGCGCCGCCGGTGCGCTGACACGTTGACGGTGCACGAGGGAGCCGGCTGAAGACGGGGACGACCCGTCGGAACGAGGGGCAGATGTCGATGGACGTTGCCAGTGGGTCAGCCCCGGCGCCCGTCGCGTTCTACAACGATCCGAAGATCCGCAGCATCGCCTATCAGGCCACGCTCTGCGCGATCGTTCTTTTCCTCGTCTATGGCGCGACCACTAATGCGATTGAGCATCTGGCGCGCGCCCACATCGCCTCGGGCTTCGGATTCTGGAACAATACCGCCGGCTTCGACATCAGCCAGACGCTGATCGAATATTCTTCGCAGGGCTCGACCTATGGTCGCGCCTTTTGGGTCGGCCTGCTCAATACGCTGCTGGTCGCGGGGCTTGGTATCGTCCTCGCGACGATCCTCGGCTTCATCGTCGGCATTTCGCGGCTGTCGAAGAACTGGCTACTGGCGAAAACCGCGGCGGGCTACGTTGAGACCATCCGCAATATCCCGCTGCTGCTGCAACTGTTGTTTTGGTACAACGCCGTGCTCAAGGCGCTGCCCGAATTGCGCGACAGTATCGTGCTCGGCGGCGCCTATCTCAACAATCGCGGACTGTTTCTGCCGAAGCCGCAATTCATGCGCGGCTCCGACGAGGCGCTGGTTGCGGCGGTCGTCGGGATCATCTGCGCTGTAGTGTTCTATCTGTGGGAGAGCAGGCGGCAGGAGCGCACCGGAAAACGCGGGCCGGTCTTCACCGTCGCGGCGATCCTTATCCTCGGGTTGCCGCTCGCCGCGCTCGCCATCGAAGGATTCCCAATCAAGTTTGATTTTCCGCAGGCCGGCCGCTTCAACATCGGCGGCGGGATCGAGGTGCTGCCGGAATTTGCGGCGCTGCTGTTCGGGCTGACGATCTACACCGCGGCCTTCATCGCCGAGGTGGTGCGCGCCGGTATCCTCGCGGTGTCGCGCGGTCAGATCGAGGCGGCGTATTCGCTGGGCCTGCGACCGCGGCCGACGCTACGTCTCATCGTCGTGCCGCAGGCGATGCGCGTCATCATTCCGCCGCTGACCAGCCAGTATCTCAACCTCACCAAGAACTCCTCGCTGGCGGTCGCCATCGGCTACCCGGACCTCGTGCAGGTCTTCACCGGCACCGTGCTCAACCAGACCGGCCAGGCGGTCGAAGTCGTCGCCATCACCATGCTGGTTTACCTCAGCATCAGCCTCGTCACGTCGCTCGCCATGAACATCTACAACCGGCGCGTCGCGCTGGTGGAGCGGTGAGGGCGCCTGGTGACGCCAATGGTGACATCATGACGATGTCGGAAGGCGAACTGGCCGTTGCCGAGTTGCACTTCGTGCGCGACCGCGCCATCGAAGCACAGCCGCCGCCCGCTGCCATGACCGGCGCGATGGGCTGGATCCGCGCCAATCTGCTGTCGACGCCGTTCAACATCGCGCTGACGCTCATCATCGTCGGCCTGCTGCTGTGGGTCGTCCCGGAACTGGTGAAGTTCCTGTTCCTCGACGCAGCGTGGAGCGGCGTCGACCGCGACGCCTGCCGCGAGGCGATGCAGCACCGCCCGATCGGCGCCTGCTGGCCATTCGTGTGGGAGCGGCTGCCGTATTTCATCTACGGCTCCTATCCGATTCCTGACCGCTGGCGGGTGGATGTCTTCTTCGCGATGCTGGCTTTCGGCGTCGTCTGGCTGCTGTGGCTCGAAGCGCCGCGCCGCGACATCGGCTCCCTCTACTTCTTCGTCGTGCTGCCGGTGTGTTCGTTCATCCTGCTGCACGGGTGGGCCCTGATCGGGCTCGAGGTCGTCGACACTGTGCTGTGGGGCGGCGTGCTGGTGACGATCGTCGTTTCCTCCGTCGGTATCGTCGTATCGTTGCCGCTCGGCATCCTGCTGGCGCTCGGAAGGCGTTCGCACATGCCGACCGTTCGGTTGCTCTCGACCATCTACATCGAATTCGTGCGCGGCGTGCCGCTGATTACCGTGCTGTTCATGGCGAGCGTGATGCTGCCGCTATTCGTGCCGGAGCGGTTCGAGCCCGACAAGCTGCTGCGCGCGCTGGTCGGCATCGCGCTGTTCGCATCGGCCTACATGGCGGAAGTGGTGCGCGCCGGTCTGCAGGCGATCCCGAAGGGCCAGTTCGAGGGCGCGATGGCGGTCGGGCTCGGTTACTGGCAGGCGATGCGGCTCATCATCCTGCCGCAGGCGCTGCGCATCACCATCCCGAACATCGTCAACACCTATATCGGCCTGTTCAAGGACACGACGCTCGTCTTTATAGTTGGCATTTTCGATTTCCTGCACACGATCGAGGTGTCGCGCATCGATCCGAAATGGGCGACGCCCGTGACCAGCGCGACCGGCTATGCGGTCGCCGCGATCTTCTACTGGATCTTCTGCTACGCCATGTCGCGCTATGCCCGCGCGATTGAGGCGCGGCTCGCCGCCGGGGACAAAAGGTGAAGCGATGAGTGAGACGAATTCAGGCGCCCTCAAGCCGGGCAAGCTCGCAACCGGCGTCGCCGTCGAGCTCGACGGGGTCAATAAGTGGTATGGTGATTTTCATGTGCTGCGCGACATCGATCTCAAGGTGAAGGGCAGCGAGCGTATCGTTATCTGCGGGCCGTCCGGCTCCGGCAAGTCCACCATGATCCGCTGCATCAACCGGCTTGAGGAGCACCAGACCGGGCGTATCGTCGTCGACGGCGTCGAGCTGACCAACGATCTGAAAAAAATCGACGAGATCCGCCGCGAGGTTGGCATGGTGTTCCAGCACTTCAATCTGTTCCCGCATCTCACCGTGCTGGAGAACTGCACCTTGGCGCCGATCTGGGTGCGCAAAATGCCGAAGAAAGACGCCGAGGAGATCGCCATGCGCTTCTTGAAACGCGTCAAGATCCCCGAGCAGGCCAACAAATATCCGGGTCAGCTTTCCGGCGGGCAGCAGCAGCGCGTCGCGATCGCGCGGGCTTTGTGCATGAATCCGAAGATCATGCTGTTCGACGAGCCGACCTCGGCGCTCGATCCCGAGATGGTAAAAGAGGTGCTCGACACCATGGTCGGCTTGGCTGAAGACGGCATGACCATGCTAGTCGTCACGCACGAGATGGGATTTGCCCGCCAGGTCGCGAACCGCATCGTGTTCATGGATCAGGGCCAGATCGTCGAGGCCAACGCGCCCGAGGAATTCTTCGCGTATCCCCAGCACGACCGCACCAAGCTGTTCCTGAGCCAGATTTTGCATTGAGGGCCGTCTAGCCAACGCTCCGCACCCTGTTCTTTGCGGGCGCGTAACGCGCGCATAAACATGCGTATCAGCAGGAACCTCATTGCGCAGGCCCGGTTGCATGTACCGGCCGCATGCCGCGCGAGAGGACACGGACCTGTTTCCGAAGCTGCGCGATACCGTCTCCGCGCACGAGTTCGACGCGATCGGCGAGGACATGGAAAAGCAGGAGCAGCGGAAATTTGGCCACGACGGGTTCGGGAAGATGGCCGCCCACGTCGCTGAGATCGAGCAGAAAGTAGGCATCGCCGATCTTAGAAAATTTACGCCGGCCTGACCGTAGTCCGCGCTAGCCCAGCTCCGGGTACTTCTTGATAAAGCCCGCGACGAACGGACAACGCGCCTGGATCGTGAGGCCCTGGGCCTTGGCAATCTCAAGTGCGCCGCGCACCAGCGCGGAGCCGATGCCGCGGCCTTCCAGCGCCTTCGGCACCTCGGTGTGCATGAAGGTGATCGTATTGCCGGCGCGCTGGTATTCGGAAACCGCGACGTGTCCGTCGGCATCAAGCTCGAAGCGATGAAGCTGCGGATTGTCGCGGACGGAGGAGGGCATATGCCGGCGCTAGTCCTTCTCGACCGGCAGATCGGGCCGGCCGCCCCATTCCGACCATGAGCCGTCATAGACGCGCGGAAGTTTCTTGCCGAGCGCGTCGAGACCGAGCGCCAGCACCGCGGCGGTGACGCCGGAGCCGCAGGTGGTTATGACCGGCCTGTCGACATTCACGCCGGCTTTGTCGAACACCTCTTTGATCTTCTCGGGCGAGGCGAGGCGGCCGTTCTCCATGATGGCCGTGAACGGCACGTTGCGCGCACCCGGCATGTGGCCAGAGCGCACGCCGGGGCGCGGCTCGGGCTCCTTGCCGGAAAAGCGCCCGGCCGAGCGCGCATCGACGACTTGCGTCGAGGCGTCGTTGAGCGCCATCTGCACGTCGGATACCATCGCCACCGCGCCGGTCTGCATGTCGGCGTTGAAGGTTTTCGCCGGGCGTTTGACCTCGCCGCTCTCGATCTTGCGGCCTTCCTTCTTCCAGAGCGGGAGGCCGCCGTCGAGGATGAAGACGTCTTTGGCGCCAAAGATGCGCAGGCTCCACCAGACGCGCGGCGCCGAATAGATGCCGCCGTCGGGATAGCGGTCGTAGACGACTATAGAGTCCTTCTCGGTGATGCCGAGCTTGCCCATCATGGCGCCGAACTGATCCGGGCCCGGCAGCATGTGCGGCAGGTCGATCGAGGTGTCGGCGACCGTGTTGATATCGAAGAACACCGCGCCCGGAATGTGGCCGGCGTGGTATTCAGCCTTGGCGTCGCGCTTCTCGGGCGGCAGGAAATAAGTGGCGTCGACGACGATGACCCCGCCGAGATTGTCGGCGAGCCATTGCGTCGATTTGAGCCAGCAGCTTGCGGGTATCTGGTCGCTCATGGGGTCACAGGTCTCCTGACGGGCCTACACTAACACAAGACGGACGCGGCGGTTCTGCTTGCCCTTTTTCTCGATTTGCGTGACTTGGACCTTGCCGATTTCGGCGGTCGCGCGCACGTGCGTGCCGCCGCAGGGTTGCAAATCCAAGCCGGCGATCTCGATCAGGCGTACGCGGCCGGTGCCCATCGGCGGCTTCACCGACATGGTTTTGACCAGGCCCGGATTGGCTTCGAGATCGGCGTCTGTGATCCAGCGGCTCGACACCGCGGCATCCTTGCCGATCATCGCATTCACCTTGGCGGTGATGTCGTCCTTGTCGAGGCCGGCTTCGGGGATATCGAAATCGAGTCGGCTCTCGGTATCGCCGACCGAGCCGCCGGTCACGGCGTAAGGCAGCACGGCGGACAGCAGATGCAGCGCGGTGTGCATGCGCATGCGCGCGTGGCGCTTGTCCCAGTCGACCGTCGCAGTGACTTGATCGCCGATCTTGAGGGCAGGGCTGTTCGGCGCCGGCACGTGAGCGATTTCGGATTTCGCGGCGTCGGTGTAAACCGCGGTCGCGATCGGCACGGTGACGCCGCCCGCTGTGAGCGTGCCGGTGTCGCCCGGCTGGCCGCCGGAGGTGGCGTAGAACACGGTGCGGTCAAGCACGATGCCGCCTTGCTCGGTGATCGCGACGACGCGCGCCTCGCACGACTTGAGATAGGAATCGTCGCGGAACAGGCAGTCGGTCGCCATGCGCTACGCCTTCACGATCGGCGGCTTGATGTCGCTCTTGCGCCCCAGCCATTCCGGCACTGGCAGCTTCTTCGCGCGCAGGAAGTCCGGATTGAACAGCTTCGACTGATAGCGCGCGCCGCCGTCGGCGAGGATCGTGACGATGGCGTGGCCGGGGCCAAGCTCCTTCGCCATGCGGATGGCGCCGGCGACATTGATGCCGCTCGAGCCGCCGAGGCAGAGACCCTCGTGCTCGAGAATGTCGAAGATCAGCGGCAGCGCTTCCTCGTCGGGAATGAGATACGGCTTATCGACTTTCAAGTCCTTGATGATCGGCGTCACACGGCCAAGCCCGATGCCTTCAGTGATCGAGCCGCCTTCGCTCGCCTTCGCTTCGCCGGTCGTAAACAGGTTGTACATCCCCGCGCCGCGCGGATCGGCGCAGCCGATGACGATGTCCTTTTTCTTCTCGCGCAGATATTGCGACACGCCGGCGATCGTGCCACCGGTGCCGATGGCGCAGATGAAGCCGTCGACTTTGCCGCCGGTCTCTTCCCAGACCTCGGGGCCAGTCGAGACGTAATGCGCCTTGCGATTGTCGAGGTTGTTCCACTGGTCGGCGAAGATGACGCCGTTCTTCTCGGTCTTCTTCATCTCCTTGGCGAGCCGGCGGCCGACGTGCTGATAGTTGTTCGGATTGCCAAACGGCAGCGCCGGCACCTCGACGAGCTCGGCGCCGCACAGCCGCAGCATGTCCTTCTTTTCCTGGCTCTGCGTCTCGGGGATGACGATGACGGTGCGATAGCCGCGCGCGTTGGCAACCACAGCGAGTCCGATGCCAGTGTTACCCGCGGTGCTTTCAACCACAACTCCGCCCGGCTTCAACTCGCCGCGCTTTTCGGCCTCGAGGATCATTTGACGCCCGGCGCGATCCTTCACCGAGCCGCCCGGATTCATGAACTCGGCCTTGCCGAGGATGGTGCAGCCG